>Ga0307929_1000406_pt1 | contig 43492 bp, 41 predicted proteins | sample AceLakmetage1330_FD_203160 | JGI IMG/M metagenome (GOLD analysis project Ga0307929, IMG submission 203160) | Saline water microbial communities from Ace Lake, Antarctica - #1330 | ecosystem: Environmental > Aquatic > Non-marine Saline and Alkaline > Saline | place: Antarctica: Ace Lake... | reverse complement strand
CTCCTGAATTAGTTGGTGGTTCTTCTAATTAAGGAAATCGCATGTCCACTTTTTTTGCAAAACTTATTTCAAAAGTACGCTTCAGTCGGATGAACCTAAAAAGATAATCCCAGTCCACTCAGGAGAGCAATCACTCTCAAGGGACTCGCGATTAAGAGTGTCGCAACACCTATAAAAAAGCCAAGTATCAGAGAGAGGGTATAGTCGTTCCACTGTCTGAGCTTCTTCGAATAGCTGTATAATTGCTCTGCGGTAGACATACTCTTGGCCTGGCTCCTCATGAAAGTGATGAAATCAGCTATGATCCATGATCAGTGGATCAAGCTGGGAAGTCAATCTTTTTCAGGAGAACCGGTTCCGGTGGAGAAGGAAACGGTCTCTGTCGAGCAATGTACTCCGGACAGGAGAGTAAATATCCTTATTAATAAATTTTATCATATGTTTCAAATGTTCTCAAGAGTACTTTATCAAGTGAGTAATTTTTCTGAACCATCAGATAAGCCTGTTTGGCCATTGCTGTCGCTCGTGGTTCATCTTCAAGTAGTTTGAATAATCCCTTGGCAAGGGATTGGGGATTTCCTGGTTCGACAAGTGTTGCGGAATAACCATCAACCATGAATTCTCCAACTCCGCCAACATTGGTGCAGAGTGCAGGGAGATGCCGGGCACAAGCTTCAAGCAGTGCAAAGGGCAGCCCCTCGGACAGAGAGGGCATGCAAAAGATATCAGACTCATCAAGCAGTGTATTAATATCATTTCTAAATCCTGCAAAATGAACAAACCCTTCAAGATTTAGCCGTTTGACTTGGGCCTTTAATTTGTTTTCCAAACGGCCTGTCCCTGCTATCAGGCAACGTACCTGAGGGTTCTTGAGTAATATCGTCGGCAGAGCGTCCAGGAAAAACCGATGCCCCTTGATTGCCTCTAGTCGCCCAACAATTACGATGACTTTGTGATGCCGGGACCAGCCCACAGAATTTCTAAAAGAGTGCCTGGGTGAATCGGATGATCCTGGCATTAGTCTGATACCATTTGGGATTACCGTGACCTTTTTCTGCTCAATACCGAGGTCAAGCAGGTAGCTATTAACTGATTCAGAGACAGCAATAAAATGACTTCCAGCAAGCTTATTGATTCGCAGGACATTGTCGTAAAGAAAGGTTTTGGCCGAGGATACTGTACTGTCACGAGAACTGTGTACAGTGGTTATGAGATGGCCTCGGCCTGCCAGTTTCAACCCAATCATACCCCAAAGGGCCGATTGCGGGTTATGTGTATCAATCACCGTGAAACCATGTTGACGAATTAGACGGGCAATACTAAATGCAAGGCGCGGATCACCACGAAGATACGGTAGTGGATATGATGTGAGACCTTCTTCAGTCAGTAGGTTGTGGAGAGGTGAATCAGTAAGGACTGCTACACCGTATGGCCTGCAGGAGGCAAGTCCCCTCACTGTATCCATGATCCGTACAGTTGCACCGCCAAATGACTTAGCAAAATTAACAAGAAGGGTCGGTGCCATCGGGTCTTGGTTGTAGAGCATTGAAATGTTGTTAACTCAGTGAATAATTAGTCCTTTGTACCGGATGTAACCTATTCAGGAACAGGCTCTGTCTCTGATTTGCTGTGTGATTAAGTCGCTCATTTGGGCTGAGGTGGCTTCGATATTGAAATCACTGATAATCTTTTCTCTTGCAGCCTTCCCCATTCGTTGGCGTACCTCCTGGTCCTCGATAAGGAGTTGCAATGCATCGGCAAAAGCAACATCGTTTTTTTGTTCAACTAGGAGTCCGTTTACATTATGATCGATAAGCTCAGGAATGCCGGAAAGCATTGTTGAAACGCAGGGAGTTTCTGTGGCCATGGCCTCCATAAGGGCAACAGGAATGCCATCAACATACACACTGTTAAGGTGAATGTTTACGTCAATGCAGGCCATGGCGAAGATATCAGCCTGTTGTAGATACTCCAGAAGTTTTTCCTGAAAAACCTTCCCTAGAAGGAAGACATGCTCTGTTAACTGAAACCTGGAAATCAGTTCAGCCAGGTGGGCGTATTCCTGACCATCCCCGATTATCAAGCAACGAAAGTCAATTTTCCGTTTTTTTAGGTGGTGACAGGCATTAACCAGGTAAGCCATCCCTTTGCATTCTCTAAGCTGGCCTATGGATAGAATTGTGATCCTGTCATTTTGGTATGAAGAGGAAGGAGGGAGAAAATGATTGGTGGGAATACCGCAGTGGAGAATATGGATCTTTTTACCTATTCCGGGTTTCCCACGGGCCTGTTCAATAAGAAAATCACGTGTGTAATTGGAAATAGCGGCAATAAACTGAGCCCCTTCAATTTTTTCAGGGAGAAGGATACGTTCATAGAAACAGCTTGAATGGGCGGTAAAGGAATAGGTGATACCAAGCAGTCTGGCAACGATCATGCTGATCGTAGTACTGAGCACGGCAAAATGAGCATGAATGTGTTGGATTTTCTCTTTTCTGGCAATTAGGGCAAAGTGGACTCCGGCTAGAAAATGGAGCATTGTGCGACGGCGCTCATTCCATGTTGCATAATGACGGCTCATAAAAAAAATAACAGTGGAAAGGTAACGCAAGGGACTTACAAAAAGAAAGAACAGGTGAGCCCAGATCAACTTATACCTTGGTGTTTCTTTGATATAGTGAGTGGTGTCTATCAGGTGCTGTACTTCTTCAGAGACGTCCTCCCGGTTGGGTCCGTGGATGGAAAAGGTTACTACCCGAATGTCTCGATCTTCAAGAGCAAAAATTTCCCGATAAATAAAAGTAGTGGTCAGGCTTGGAAAATTTTGTTCGATATAGGCTATTATCGTTTTTTCTGCCATACAAAAGGCTCTTCAGGAAAAAGAGGGGCTCGCCACTGTTTGCAGGGAGCCTTCCGAATAAAAACGAAGCATCTTGTGGACTTTTTAGTTTATGATTAATTGTCTGTTATATTCACATCGAAGTCAAGGAACTTCCGGAGTTTACTACGTCTTTGCTGGTTAAATATCCGCTATTAACCAGCAGGTGAGATGTGAAACAGCGGTTACACTCTTGCCTTCTTCATCGATACGATTAAACCTTACAACTCTACGATGACCTTGATTTCAAGATGTTGTCTTAATAGATCATTGAGCGTTATTGGAACGGAAGCGTCTGAACTTAATACCATGTAGTCAAGTTCCCTTTGAGAATATCTGGCACATCAGCAACTTCCACTTCCCACTCTTTGATCTGGATGCAATAGCCTAGTAGAGTGAAGTAGTCCGACAAAAGGCATCATTTCGTCAGGTAGTTGCATTGTTTGTTTTTGGCTTCTCTTCATCCAGTAAAACCTTCATCTCCAGGGCATGGTCAAAATCGTGAATCAGTTCCTGGCCAAGAAGCAGATCCTTAAGGGCAAAAATCTGTAATCGGCAGGCCTGATTAAAGAGACGATTGACCATGAGCAGAGTAGCGATATCGATTTCCTTAATGGTACCGGAGGCTGTCATTCTCAAAGTTTCTTTGATGAAATTATCATCGGCCTGCTCCAGGTGGACGATTGAACGTAACATCCCCCTGTACAACTCCTGTAAACTCTCATGCTTTCGAAAGCGGCTGATGTCATGGTAGAGTTCCATGAGACGGCGTCTAAATGCTTTATACTGGCTGTTGAGATGATCATCATCTGCGGCATCAAACTCATCAAGATTATGACGAACGCCCTTGATGTTTTTGATGGAGTTCATGATGTTACGGGAGGCGTAAATGATTCGTTCAAGTTCCTTGGCTTCGACTTCGTCCAGTTTTTCATTGAGAAGCCGGGCATAAAACTCAAAAATTTCGCCGTGGAGAAGTTTGATGTCGTCGTACTGGCCTTCAAGGCTGAATCGTTTTGTGGAATTTTTCTGAAAAGGAAGGGAATGATCAAAAACCAATTTTTCGTCAACCTTAAAAGCGCGCAGATTGTAAAGCTGGCATTCCTCAAAGATATGGATAATTTCCTGTCGTAAAGAGACAGTGGCGGCATCTGGCATTTCGGTGGAGGTGTTTCGCAGAAAGACGGTGAGTACTTCCTTGCGATCCGGGAACGTTTTGACCAAGTAACGAGCAAGTATTCCGATAAAAGGGAAGAAAAGCAGGACACCAATAACATTGAACAGGGTGTGAAAGAGGGCCAGGGCTATGACACTGTTGGTGGTAGTATCAATAAACTGGCTGACCAGCCAGGAGAGGGGCTGGATGGCGGCAAAGGCCACGGTACCGGTAAGAAGATTGAAGATAAGATGGCTGATGCTCACTCTTTTTTTCGACTGGGTGCCGCCGATGGCCCCCAGTAAAACCGTGACGGTACTGCCGACATTGGCACCGATAACCATGGCTGCTGCCATGGGAAAGGTAATCAGGCTGCTGTGCAGGGCGGTGAGGACAATGGCAATACTAACGGAGCTTGACTGCATGAGGGCCGTTATCAATATACCGACAATGGCATAGAGCCAAAGACCATACGCAGAAATAAGCTGGATATCAAGGTTCTGGGCAAAGGCTTCAACGCTTGTTTTCATGTAATCCAGACCAAGAAAAAGAAAACCAAAACCCATAAGTAGACGGCTGGCCTGGAAAACCCGAGATCTGGGGCCAAATCCGATAAGAACCATGCCGCCCACCGCAATAAGGGGCAGGGCAAAGGCTTCGATCTTGAGTTTGAAGCCGAAGACGGCAACAAGCCAGGCCGTGAAAGTGGTGCCAATATTGGACCCCATGATCACCCCGATGCCGTTTGCCATGGTCATCACCTCGGCTCCCACAAAAGCAAGGACCATAAGGGATACAGCTGCACTGCTTTGGAGAATGGCAGTGATCAGAGCACCACTGGCAATGGATCGCAGGCGGCCATCGGTGTATTTTCTAATTACTTTGCGGAAGGCCTTGCCGGACATATTCTTGATGGAGTCTTCCATAAGAAACATGCCGTAGAGAAAAATGGCCAGGCCGGCCAGGAGTTTCCAAAGGTCTAAGGAGTCGTTCATGATATATTTACTTTTGAGTAAGTGAGTAGAATTAACGTTCTATCTGCTAAGGTTCAGGGAGAAGAACACACTCCCAAGTAAAACAATAAAAAAACAATATAATACTGCCACCGAAACAACAACATCAAAAAGGTGACACCTCAGTTTATCGGCAGCCTTCCCGACGGCTTTGAACTGACATCGGTCACAGTGGATCCGGAAATACTTTCGGTTATAGGGAAGATAAAGAACTCAAAACAGGTTGCTCTCGTTTTAGTGCCCACACCTACCTTCCAAACGAAGCGCGGGGTACCCATTAAGAGGTGTTTTGTAATACGGTATCTTTCGGGTAGAGAATTTAAAATAAATTTGACTTTTTCATCGTTGAAGTGATTTAATCTATATAATAATATTGATAGGTTCGGGGGTTTGTGCTGGGTACATCAACTACTGCAATGATGATAGCGGGCAGCAATCTCAACACCATCGTTTATGAAAATGCAGGGTTAAACTCAATCATCATGTGAGACAGACCGAAGCAAAGTTGTCGAAATTCAGATTGATTGTGATTCAACTGAAGTTGTAGGAGTAGAGGGGATTTGTGTGGGATCCCCTGGGCCGTGAATACTTTGGTCTGGATCGTTAAGGTTTGAAAAAATAACTGCTTAGGAATATGGAACATGAATATCTGAACGGTTTTTTGTTCCGATTTTTCAATAAAATGCAAATGCCATTATCATTTCTAAAACAGTATCCTCTCCTTTTACGTATTGTCGGGTATGTTATCGGTTTTTCTCTGCTGGTAGCCTTTCTTCTTTCCGCTCTACAACTCTGGCTTGTTCACAATAATGAACTTGATGAAATATATCAAAATCTCTTAGAACTAGAGAGGAGTCACGCCGATTCTCTTACTAAGAATTTGTGGAATATGGACCAGGAGGGCATAGATATTCAACTGGAAAGTATTCTGCATTACCCAGATGTTATTGCCGTTGTCCTTACAAACAGTTATGGCGATATATTCCAAAGCGGAACGATTAAAAAAAAACCTGCAGATATGATTGTGAATCGTTTTTCCCTTACCAAAAAGTTCAGAGATCGAACCGTTGACCTTGGTACAGTTGTTATTTACGCAACTCAGGATAGTCTGAGAGACAGGTTGCGACAACATGTTCCCATGAGTTTGATAACGGAATTGATCGTTTTGTTTTTATCGGGTGCATTTATACTCGGGATATTTTTACTGAAATTTAATCGACACATTAATAAAATTGCAAAATTTGCAGAGAATCTTGAAATCACTACTCTGGATCATGAGCTTGAACTGGATAGAAAAAAATCAAGACTCGGGCATGAAGATGAACTGGACAGAATCGTTTCTTCACTCAATGAGATGCGTCGGCGATTAAAGGATGGGGTATTTGTTCAGCAGCAGACAGAAGAGCAGCTTCTTCGGGAAACAGTTTTCTCAGATGCCATTATCAATAGCCTTCCAGGTCTCTTCGTAGTGTACAATGAGGAGTTGAAAGCTATTCTTTTTAATGACAGATATAGAGAAAAACTTGCAATTCAAGAAAAGGATATTGCTGGGTATCAGTTTCTTGATCGTGTAGCTCCTGAAGATAGAAAAAAGTTTGCTGAGTCGATTCAGTATGTTTTTGCCAGCGGAGTACCGGTAAGTATTGAAGTTGAAATGTTTTCTCCTGATGGGCTACGCGTTCCCTACCTTATAAATGGAAGTTTGTTTAAGCATGAAGGTGAAAAATATCTTATCGGGATGAGTACTGATATAACCGAGCGCAAAAAAAGCGAAGATGCTTTTCGACAGTCACAGAAAATGGAAGCAATCGGGACCCTGGCAGGTGGTATTGCCCATGATTTTAATAATATTCTTGCTGCCATTATAGGGAACTTTGAACTTGCGCAAGCGGCTCATTTAGATCCGAAAAGATTAGATGGTTATCTTCAATCTGGGCTGGATGCATCCTTTAGAGCCAGAGATCTTGTGGAACAGATTCTTTCAATTGGCCGCAGAGGACAGCAGAAGAAACAGCCTCTAAAAATTGAAACGGTTGTAAAAGAGGTGATAAAACTTCTTCGAGCCACCATACCCACAACGATTGCTATTACTCATGAACTCGATTGTGATCGACTGATCCTTGCTGACGCAACACAAATTCACCAGGTTATTCTCAACCTTTGTACCAATGGGTATCAGGCTATGCAGGAGACAGGTGGATGTTTACGAATTTCTCTTACCGAAACTGTTATCTCAGAAACCAAACACTTCCCTTCGACTGATCTCCCGGATGGAGAATATTTACGACTTAAGATCACTGATACCGGCAGTGGAATGGACAAGGCTACTCAAAAAATGATTTTTGAGCCTTATTTCACGACGAAAAAGAATAAAGATGGCACAGGTCTCGGACTTGCGGTCGTCCACGGAATTGTACAGGGCCATGATGGACATATTTCACTCTCTAGTGAGCCTGGAAGTGGAACCAGCTTTCGAGTTTTCTTTCCGTTACTTCCAGGTCACGAACAGATTCCAGAGGTCGTAACTGATCTTCAGGAAATACCAGGTGGCAGTGAAACTATTCTTCTGGTGGATGATGAACAGGAGATTCTTGATGTTATTTCAGAGTTGCTACAGTTGCAGGGCTATACTGTGAAAAGTTTTGTGGATAGTGTTGAGGCTTTGTCCTATTTCAGGAACGATCCTGGGAAATTTGATCTTATACTCACAGATATGACCATGCCTCATTTGTCAGGAGAATTTCTTGGCAAAAAAATTATGGCACTCAGGCCTGATATTCCAGTTATTTTGTGCACAGGGTTTAGCGAAACCATGGGCAGCAAGCAGAGTCTGGAAGAAGGGTTTGCCGCATATCTAACGAAACCTCTGGAGTCTAGTAAGCTTCTCAGTACTATTCGTGAAATATTAGATACCTCATACAGAGTGAAATTTGATGTTCTTTTAGTGGACGATGATATTTTTAACCAAAAAATTGTTACACTCCTATTAGAGTGCCAGGGACATTCCGTGGTAGTCGCGGAAAATGGTTTGGATGCTCTGCAAAACCTTGTAGAGGGCAAATTTGATGTTATCTTTATGGATATGCAGATGCCAATCCTCAATGGGTTGGAGGCTGCAGAAATCATACGTGATTGCGAAACAAATGGTGTGGAATCTAAAAGTTTTGCACACTGGACAGGTAAGAAAACCGACAATCTGCTTGGGGGGCATATACCGATTATAGCTTTAACTGGTAATCTTGATGATGAATCACGCAGGCAGTGTGAACAAGCAGGTATGGACGAGTTTCTTGCCAAACCTTTTACCCGTGAGGCAGTGAATCGTATTCTTCAGCAGATAAGCCTTTCATCTGTTCCTTTTGAAGATACAACCGCTTCTCGGGATACGATTGACGTATTGATTAATAATAATGGTGATGACGAAGATCTTAAACGTCAGGCTAGGGAGCATCTGCGAACGGTTTATCCTTTGGATGACCAGCAACTCACTGAACTGTTGGATGAATCGGTACGGTCTGTGAAGTTTTCTATACAGGAGGCTTCAGAGGCTATGGCCCTGGATGAATTCGAGGTCTTGGAATCGGTGGCCCATAAGATGAAGGGCACGTTTATGGGATTAGGCCTTGATGTACAGATTGAAATTGCAAAAGTCCTTTATATCACTGCAAAAAATAATGATATTGAAGAATATTCTTCTGTCTTCAGACAGTTAACGCGTTCCCTCAAGTCGCTTATAACAGAGGAAGATAATGGCAGGTGATATGACAATACTTTCTTCTCAGAAACTTTCGGTTTTGATTGTTGATGATGATTCGGCGCAGTTGATGTTGGTTAGAATGCTGGTTGAACAGCAGGGGTATGATGTGTTAACGGCTAGTAACGGTGAAGAGGCTCTAGAGTTATTTAGGGTGAACACCGATATTCGGTTGGTGGTGACAGATCTTGATATGCCGCATATGGACGGTTTTGAATTGATTCGTCGAATTCGCCAGGAACAGACAAGGTATACCTATATTATTGTACTTACTTCTCATGAAGCGCAACATTCTGTGGTTGCAGCTTTGAACGATGGCGCCGATGATTTTCTTACAAAACCAGCTTTTAATGAAGAACTGCAACTGCGTATTAAAAGTGGTATTCGGCTTCTTCGTCTGGAAAGCCAGGATGAGTTAATCTTGTCCATGGCCAAGCTTTCTGAATATAGAAGTGAGGAAACGGGATATCATCTTGAAAAAGTACAGCACTATACCTCACTCCTGGCCCATGACCTTTTCGATAACTGTAAAAAATTCAATTTAACCTCGTCCTTTGTTGAAGAAATAGCTCAAGTCACCCCTCTTCATGATATTGGTAAAGTAGCAATTGCTGATAATATTCTTCATAAGCCAGGAAAACTCACCGAAGAAGAGTTCAGCATTATGAAAGAACACGCTGTTATCGGCGGAAATATGCTACTCGATATTTTTGCAAAAACCGGATCACATTATCTGAAAACAGCTAGTGATATAGCTATGTATCATCATGAAAAATTTAATGGGACAGGATATCCCAAAGGTCTGAAAGGTGAGGGAATACCACTTAGTGCACGCATTATGGCTCTGGCTGATATCTACGATGCGATGACAAGCGAGCGTTGTTATAAAGAGGCCTTTTCCCATGAAAAGGTGAAAAATATTATTATTCAGGAAAGAGGACAACATCTTGACCCGGATATTGTTGATTCGTTCCTGCGTCAAGAGAATGTCTGGCTGGCTATTAGAGCACGTTATCAAAGAATTGAATGAATTTGTTGTGTCCCTCTGTTTTTTTCTTCCGGTTGTTCTGCAGGTGCAATGTCTATAGACCATAAGTAACTCTTAATGACATCTACACGGTATGTGTATAATTTGTGTCTTGAGCAACCAGGCAGTATCTGATATTCTTCTGTTTGATTATGTCTAGATATGTTCGTTGCACTGTTTTGCTATTCGGTAGTGTTCAGTGATAAAAAAGTGATTCCACTAAAGTGAACAGAGCTAATTTTTACTACTTTCAAGAGAGTTTATAATTATGAAAAAAATCGGAATATTTTTTCTTCTGATCATCTGTGGTCTGGGGCTGTTTTTCTTTTTAAAAGATCAACAGGAAAAGACCCTCAGTGCATCTGACTGTCTTCCGTCCGATGTCCTTTTTTATGGAGAGCAGTTTGACTTTACTGATATGTATCAAGATTTTACTAAAAGCAGATTGGGTCGAACTCTTGCTCGCATAGACTATAAAGGTATTGCCACAGAGCTTGGCGAATCAGGCGAAGACATGTTGAAAGTTGAAGAAGCCTGGCAAAAAGTAAACTCTGTGGTGAATGATCCCGGCTTCAATGAGCTTCTAGGGAAGGAATTTTCAATAGCCGTTTTTCCGGCAAAATCATTTTCTGCAGACAATCCGGCAAAAGCTATTGAAGAACGTCTCCTGCTTATTGCCAGACCACGCCATAATACAAAAATTCTGCAAATGCTCGCCCCTGTAATCAGCAAAGATGTCCAACAAAGCAAGGTTCAATATGGTAGTCATACCATAACCCGATATAAAATTGATGAGGAGAATACCCTTTCAACCGCAACTGTGAGAGATCTGATTATAGCAGGGTTTGAAGAGCGTCTTGTTCGAAAAAGCCTCGATCATTATGATACCAAAAAAGAGACTCTTTCTGGAAATGAAGACTTTCAAAAATTACGTAAACGATTTGAAGGGACCAAACTATTCACCTACTTATCAATTCCTGCATTATCTCGTCAAGGGCGCATGATAGGGGAGAGCCTTTCTGAAGAAAACAAGGTAGAGTTTTTTGCGCTTCTCGATGAATGGGACGGCTGGGGAGCTGCTGCTTATGGCGCATGGCATGAGGATGGTCTGGTAAGAGATAAGATCGAGATTTTGTTCAATAAGGATGAACTTGATAGTCGTATCGCCCGGTTGTGCGAGGTGAAACCGACAGGGAATCGAACCTTACCGCTTGTCCCTGCTGAGACACTTTTTTATTACTGGACCAACACACTTAACCTGCCACTGTTTTGGGAGATATATTCCTCATATGCTTCCAGTCAACAGCCAGTTGCACTCGACATATTACGTCACGAGTTGCGTGACAGTGCCGGAGTGGAACTTGAGGAACTACTTGCAATGATAGATAGTGAGTTTTCGTTGATAATAGAAGATGTTGATCGAGAGGGGATTCCTCTGCCAAAGATTACGGTGATGGTTCAGCTTAAGGAGCCGGATAAATTTATCGATATTTTTAATATTTTACTTAAAAATTCTGATATTCCAGTGAGTAAAAAAGAGTATGGAAAACAGGAAATTTCATATTGGGGGGAATTCCCACAGGGCGGTTTACAACCTGCATTCACCCTGATGGATGATTATCTGTTAGTTTCAAATTCCATTGATCTTGTTCAACGGATAGTAGATGTTCGATCTGGTTCCGCCCAGAGCTTGATTAATAGTAGTGCAATGAAAGAGGTGGGAAAAGGGTTGCTTAAAGATAATAATTCAGCGACCTATATTCATATCGCCAAACTCGCCGATGCCCTAAAGGATCTTGCCGTATGGGGTGGAAGCATGGCTGTTTTACAAGGGCCGGAAGTTGCCAGAAATGCTGATATTTCGGTTAACCAGCTTCTTCTTCCATTTCTTGATGGGATTGCAATGTATACTCAACTCGGTTCTCGATCTATTATAACAAAAGACAGCATCGTTCTTGAGTCAACCACAACCGTTATACAGTAAAACCCTATAATTAAAGTAACTGTTCAGCGTTTTGCCAATTTTCAGGTACTTGCTGAATAATTACTAGTTAAATTGGATATAGAATATGGAAAAGCTTGTTACAGAATTAAAACAAATTGTACCATTTAAAGAGACAACCGATATTGGGGATCTGGTCCTTATTGTGGCTAAAGAACCTCAGATGCTAGTGTATGCATTAGTTACTGACATAGAACGTGATAGCACCCGGAAGGATGAATGGTGGCATGTCAGTCTCACTTTTTTGACAGTTCCCCCACAGGAGACAACTTGGACATTGCGGACCGCACAGATGACCGGAATGGAGATTTTTACCATGGGGGGAGAGGAGCGTTTTATTAAGGCAGTAACTTTTGCTCCATCCATCGAGAAAAATCCACCAGATGCCTCTCCTAAAAAAGATTCGGCTGCTGTTAAGAAAGACACATCCTTTTTGAAAAGAGTTAAATAGTGGCTGCCTGGTCTGAGCGAATACTGATAGAAAAGATTCGTAAATCCTGTAAGAAAAAAGATAAGGGACTGCTGAAATCCATCGGTGATGATTGTTGTGAGGTGGTTGCTCCCGGGCCTTTTTTGATTTCAACCGATAGCCTTGTTGATGGAATCCATTTTGATCGTGGTTTTCACTCAGCACATTTACTTGGAAGAAAATCCATTGCTGTCAATTTAAGTGATATTGCAGCCATGGGAGGGACCCCAAGGTTTATCCTGCTGTCACTTTGTTTACCTGCTGATCTTGAATGGGAATGGATTTCGAGCTGGCTTGATGGAGTCCTTGAAATTCTTCATGAATTTGATTGTATTTTGATTGGCGGTGATACTGTAAAGGCCAAAGAACTGGTTTTCACAGTGACGGTTCTTGGAGAACCTGCGCCAACCGGAGCTATTTACCGAAATACCGCTGGACCAGGTGATTCGATATGGGTGAGCGGCACCTTAGGTTCTGCGGGGGCGGGATTACAACTGTTACGCAATAAACAGAATCCTCAAAACAAAGTTCTTTTTGACGGATTAGAGGTCCTCCTTGCTGCTCATTTAGACCCTGCTCCTCAAGTAGAACTTGGGTTGAAGCTTGCTGCAAGTGGTATGGTTACAGCCATGCAGGATATCTCCGATGGCATAGCCACTGATCTTGCACATATTTGCAAGGCGTCTCAGGTGTCCGCATATGTTGAGGCGAACGCTCTTCCGTTTCTTCCTGAACTTCCCCTTGCTGCTGCAGTTTTAGAGGTTGATGTTGAGAGTCTGATTTTGCGGTCGGGTGAGGATTATCAACTGGTATTTACAGTGAAGAATGGCGTAGAGGCAGAATTTCTTAAAGAGCTTGAGACGTATTCCGATACACTAATGAAAATTGGTGAAATTCGTGCGGGACAAGGCGTTTTTCTACAAAGAAAGGATGGTGAAACCGAGGAAATATCATTTCAGGGCTACGAACATTAACGTGCCTGCGAGTTATTAATCATCGCTAAAGAGTTTAATAACCACTTCTTTGTTATGCCCCTTAAACTGTCTGTATTCTGTCTTTGATTTATCCAGCATTCGTTTGGAAGCTTTTACAGAATCACTCTCAGCATACTTATCGGAAAGATAGATGATTTCACAAATACCAGATTGGATGATTACCTTGGTGCATTCATTACAGGGGAAGAGTCCAACATAAATCCTACAGTTCTTCAGGTTCTGAGTTGTGGCATTCAATACCGCGTTGAGTTCAGCATGACACACATAGGGGTATTTTGTATCCAGGTAATCTCCTTCTCGTGCCCAGGGGAGTTCATCATCGGGACATCCCCAGGGAAACCCGTTATATCCAACTCCAACAATTTTATTGCTGTCGTTTGCTACACAGGCTCCTACTTGGGTTGAAGGATCTTTGCTGCGTTGGGCCGACAAAAGCGCTACGGCCATAAAATATTCATCCCAACTGAGATAGTCTTCCCGTTTATTTGTTTTTTGTTTCATGGCTGCTTATTTTTAAAGGTTCATGATTTTGCTACATAAAGGGAACCCAGGCTCGTATCATGCGAGGTAATTCGTGCTGCTCCTTCAGTTGCTGAAGAAGCGCATTGGCCTGACTACGCAGTTTATGGTCTTCTTTGCGAATTCCCCAGGCGATATATTCTTCGGTGGCAAGGGTTAAAATCGGGCTGAGTTTGTTACTTTCATTTATGGCAGCATAGTGACAAACCATGGGGGCATCGTAAACAAAGGCATCAATATCTTTGTTGATAAGCGCTTTTACAGCTTCTGAAGATTTTGAGAATGATTTTACTTTAACCCCGTTAATGGTCTTTGTAATAAAGAGATCTCCCGTGGTATCCTTAATTGTACCGATAACATAGCTGGAGTTCATTAAGGAATAAATGCCAGTGACAAACTTGGCTTTTTCAGCAAGACGGACCAGAAGAATCTGCCCGGAACGGAGGTAGGGATTGGCAAAAGATATTCTATATTCCCTTGCCTGGGTAATGGACATTCCAGACATGATGATATCAATCTGGTTGTTTTCAAGGGCTGTTATCTGTTCCTTCCATGGCAATTCTATAAATTTGATTTCTTTACCGGTAAACTTTCCAAGCCTTTTGGCAAAGTCAGCTTCAAGGCCGGTGATTTTGTTGTTTTTGGTATAAATCAGAGGAGGAGCATTGGTCGACACCCCAACTCGTATAATCTTGGGATTTGAGGCAATGTGAATCGTTTTCGGTCCGTTGTTTGTCGAAACACAGGAACTGAGGAGAAAAGTGCTCAGTATCGCTGTAAAGAGAAAGGGGAGAAAAGAAAGATTTTTGAACACTCTTATTTGCAACATGCTTACTCCGCGGAATAGTTGTTTGTAGTTTTTCTTCGACGACGCCAGTTGGTTACGCCCGTGACTTTGTCGACAAAATTTTTAATGGTTTCAAAGTAGAGTCTGCCTCCGGTAGTAATCATGGTGTTATGGGTGGCACCGGGGATGACAACAAATTCCTTTGTACGAGCACCGCTGAAAGATTGTAATTTTTCGGCTTCAGCGGCATTGATTATTTCGTCGAGTGCTCCGTGAAATATAAAGGTAGCGGTTTTTATTTTTTCAATTTTTTGAATATTTTGAAAACCATCGTCTTCTGTAAAATCAAGGCCATCGGTGCTAATTCCCAATGATTTGGCAAGAGGAAGGGTATCAGCTATTCCGCTTTCAATTATTAAACCTTTAATATCGTTTTCATGTCTGGTTGCAAGGTCTATTGCCGGAACTGAACCGAGGGAACGCCCCATAATAAAAAGATTGCCACTGTATTTATTGAATTCTAACCAGTTCTGAATTTCAGTAAAAAGGACCTCGGCATCGCTCAACATAGATGCAATAGTGGGGCTGCCACCACTCCAGCCGTAGCCACGATAATCGGTAACCAATAGATTCATTCCTGCATGGTTGTACAGCGGGCCTATATCATCATAGTCCGAAACGATTTCACCATTGCCGTGAAAGAAAATGATATTGGGACTGGCAGGATCGTGGATATAAAATCTGGAGCCTATGATGATTTCTGATTCTACCTCAATATCTACGTCAATAGCCCCTTTAGGTAAAGGACTCCTGGGACAGCTGCGAGGAAAGAAAATTGAAGCGAGAAGGTCAGGCCGGTCAAGTTTAAGAGAGGTTTTCATATGAGTATAAGAACAATAAAAATTGTAGAAAAAAGTTGAATATGAATGTATTTAAGGTATTCTTTAAATATCTTGAGCATTCGGATAGAAGCATTGTCTGCGGAACAACTATAAGGAATTTTATTCAAAAAATCCAGTCCTGAGGTGCATATGACAACTTTTACTCTCCATCCCATGGTAATGGGCACTAAAGTATTCGATAAAGGTATGATGACCTATCAACATGATTACGGCGACTCCTATACTATCCCGATTTATTGTTGGTATATTGAAGGAGGGGATAAAAAAATTCTTGTTGATACTGGTGAAATGCATCCTATACAGTCAGAGGACAGGGAAAAGGCTGTTGGCGGGAAGATAGTAACCTTTGAGGAGGGACTTGCGCAGTGGGGACTTAAGCCCGAAGATATTGATATCGTGATACATACTCATCTCCATAATGATCACTGTGAAAATGATTACAAATGTATTAATGCTCAAGTCTACGTGCATGAGTTAGAATTACAGCATATACGTGATCCGCATCCACTGGATTTTAGGTATCTCGAGGATTTTATCTATGAAATCAGTGAAAATAACCAGATAGAAACCGTTACCGGGGATTGCGAAATTGTTCCTGGGATTCGAGTGATTCATACTCCGGCACATACAGCAGGCGGGTTGTCTGTTGAAATTAATACCACAGAAGGAAAAGCGATTATAACAGGGTTTTGCTGTTTACTTGAAAATTTTTATCCACCAAAACAGATTACTGCCATGGAGATGGAAGTCATTCCACCCGGAACCCATATTAATGTTAATGAAGCCTATGATATAATGCTCCGTATCAAGGAACAGGCCGATATTCTACTGCCGCTACACGAACCTAAATTTGCAGCAATGCGTTCCATTCCTGAAAAGTAAAAATAAAAAAAGCCTCCATTCCATTAATAAGCATTGTTTGGAAGGTGGCTTTTGGCTTCGGATAAAAAGGTTTTGCAGAGTATTTTAGTCTGTTACTGCTGTAGTTTGTGGTGCTCTGTTAACAAATTTAAAAAAAACCGGAAAGGCAACAAAGAAGGCTACACAGAGGAGATATTCTATTCCCTTGATATGGGTATAATAGTCAACAAGGGTGTGAAGAGGCTTCACCATTCCGATTGCTACCATATACTGGCCAGCAAGTTCACTGACGGACCAACCAACAGTTGAAAGGGCACTGGTAAGTGCAGCTCCACCCCAGACACACATAATTAATCCAGCCGCTAAGAGTATTCTTGATCCTGTTTTTGAAGTATTTTCTTGCATGATATTTTCCCGATTAGAATAGGTCTTAAAATTTTTCAATTGATCCGTCATCCGATTACCGCTGTGACATACCCCTGAATAACATTCAGTGGTCCCATGCTGACCATGGCACTGACGAGACAGATGGTACCCCAGATACCAATAAGAGCTGCACCGGTCATTGCTACGCCAAGTGCAAATTTGGTTGTTTCGTCAGTGGCATCAATTTGAGGATTACTAATTATTTGGTTATTAGAAGTCATGGTGTTCTCCATATAGAGCTGAATTTATGATGTTTTTCGTTTTCTTACTTTTTAATTAGCACCAACCGTGCCAGTTATGAGAACTTGTCTTAATAAAAATTATTAAGTTAGGTAATGTGCTGATAATATAGAATTAAGTCTTATTACGAAAGTATGAATAAGAATGGAACGGTTTTGTGTCTGGTGTTACAATCAGGGACAGATCTGTTGTATATGGGGTGATAAGTGTGGCTTTTGCTCAACGAAAGTGTTTCAAATATTGCGGATAGGGGTGTTTATGCGATGATTTTTTGAAGAAGGCTCTACTGAAGGGCGATGGGAAGGCCTATTTATTCTTTCGAAGATGGCAGACCAGATTTGTCGCTGGATAACAATGGTCTTTAAGAACATGTTGATTGTAGGCAGTAATAAGGTCGTCTTTTTTGAGGCATCCAACAACCTTCTGCTTGTTGGTGTGTGACATAACTGGCAGGAAAGAAAAATGGTGATTGCTGAATAAATGAAATGCTTCTTCCAGGCTTCCATCTTCGCTTACCGTGGAGAGAGTGCGAGTCATCAGATCGGATGCAGTTATGGAGGTTTCCTTCGGGGGTTGTTGGTTTAAAAATGCCAATATATCACGAAGCGTCAGGATACCGACCAGTTCATTCTTTGTATTAGTAACCATAAAGTGAGGAAAAGAGCTGTTGACTATCTGATCAATAAGGTTGGTTAACGGTTCATCTTCTTGAATGATTGTGTGCTCAATGCAGATATAATCACGGATTTTCATGGTTCTTAATCGATTTGCATCGTGGCCTCTGACTATCCGAATTCCATCCATAAGTAATTTTGTTTCATAGATAGAAAAACCATGAAGATATCGTACAACTATGATGCTAGGAATACAGGCGACCATTAATGGTAGTATGATTTCATAGTTATAGGTGAGTTCAAACAAAGTAAGAATAGCCGTGATTGGAGCAAGGGTCGTACCGGCAATCATGGCACCCATTCCAACAAGGGCAAAATGGCTTGAAAGCATAGCTGTATCCGGCCAGATTAGAGTGGCAAAATTACCAAACACTGCCCCAAGCATCGCGCCAAGAAAAAGAGAGGGGGCAAAAATACCACCACTCATACCTGAACCGATACAGGCACTGGTGGCTACTATCTTGGCAAGAAGCAAAATAAGCGCGGAAGTGAAAAGGAAATCACCCCTCAAAACTTCGGAAATGGCACTATAACCGACTCCAAGCGCATGGGGGTGATACAATCCAAGAGTTCCAATAAACAAGCCACCTACTGCAGGAGAAAGCCACCGTGGTATCCTGAGTCTGTCCAATCCTTTGCTAAAGCCAAATATCATAGCCATAAGAAGAAGACTGAGCAAACCTGCCATTAAACCGAGGCAAAGGTAAATCAGTAATTCTGCAGGATGGCCAAGGACAAAATGAGGCGCCTGAAATAAAATACCGTCGCTCCAGAAAGAGCGGGAAACCATTGTTCCGGTAACAGCTGCGATAACGATATTGGACAATGAGATAACTTCTAAATCAAAGAGAAGAATTTCCACTACAAAGAGAGTACCTGCCATTGGAGCTTGAAAGGTAGCGGCAATTCCCGCTGCTGCACCACAGGCAACTGCAAGTTTTCGGTGATCTGGGCCCAGGCGAAAGAGTTGACACAGAGAGGAACCGATGGAAGCTCCTATCTGAACAATAGGGCCTTCGCGACCGACGGAACAGCCTGAGGCAATAAAGGTAGCGGTGGCAAAACTCTTGGCCAGGGTGACACGATGTCTGATAATACCATCGCGATGGGCCAGGGAGGCCATAACTTCCGGTACTCCGGGACCACGAATTTCCGGTGCAACAAAATGGAGCAATGGGCCAAGGATAAATCCTGCAAGAACTGGAATACCAACACGCCAGAGAACTGATGCCTGTTCATACTGATTTACAAAACCTCCACTTCCAGGCCAGAAAAGGTTTATGAAGATTTCTATAAGCCAGCGAAAGAAAACTGCCCCGAGACCAGCGAGTGCGCCGATCACCACCGCAAGCAGTAGTGGAAAAAGAATAGCACGAAGTGCTGGTTTTTGCTGGGCCATGGTTTCGTGATTTGTCGGATAAGCCTGGGCGTTTGGGGGAGGCTATTTTTTGGTTATGGCTGCAACACTACTATAAACAGATCCATTCCTTTTGATAAACTGTATATCATGATCGATGAGAGCATTTTTCATTTTGTCGCCTATGGAGTTGCCAATTACCACACTGATATTGTTTTCAGTAAGTAGGGCAGCAACGGTTCGACTGATGCCACCTTTTTGGTGTCTTGCAGGATTTCCCAAGGCTATTAGGAATTTTCCGGAATCATCAAAAAGGAGAAAAAATGGGGCTCGGCCCATCTCATTACTGATAATTGCCTTCTCGTCGGAGCTGTTTGAAGGAACGGCAATTTTCATTTTCTGTCCGAAAACACATGGGGCTGAGAGGATGAGAAGTAACAAAGAAAGGCCAAGAGTTATTATCACTGTGAATTTTCTGTTTTCCATGATCTCTCCTTGTGGTAGTAATAAATATGAATAGAGTCGCTACATTATATTGTTTTGCAGGTTTCTGCATCTTGAACCTGAAGGGAAAAAAGTCGTGTCATCGCATCCTCAATTGAGGTGTCTCGTGGGAACCAGACACGATAGCAATTTGCCTCAACGCCCCATTCTTTACGCGTCTGACCAACCTTTTGTTTCAGTTGGCTGATAAGATCATCAAGGGCTCCCTCACTGTTTTCTTCGGCATATATCATATAATCGCAGTGTTTGCGAAACAGCATTACTGAACCGTCATAGTTTAACCGTTTTTCACGATATCTTGAAACTGTATCCCGTAAATGCTGTCCGATCTCATCATGAACCTGACCAGCAACGATCACACCGTTATCCACTTGAAAACGTCCCATCCCTCTGAAATTGACCAACAGCAATAAATAGCCTGTGGTATCGGTTTCCCCCAGAACTTTTAAATCATCGAGAACAAGGAGATATCGATAATTGTAGAGTTCACTTAATGTGTCTCTGAAAAAGGTATCTCTTCGAAAATGTTCAATTTCCTCCATGAAATTTCCAGTCGGCTGCATGGTTACATCCTGAAGAATAAGAGAATCAGCTATCTTTTTTAGACCTTCTACAATTTTAATGTCCAGGGCACCTTTTTCCGCCTCATATTGAAGAATCCCAATGGCAGTATGTACTGAAAAGGGGGATTTGTAGGGTCTTTTACTGGTTAGTGCTTCAAACTCGTCGGCAACTGCTGCGATGCGGGACAGGGTGTCAATTTCCGGGGCAAGCAGTCCCTGTGGATAACCACTGCCATCAAGTCTCTCATGATGTCTGAGTATTATATTTGTAATGCGATCGTCATGAAGTCTCGGAGCGAAAAGTTTTGCTCCTATAAGCGGATGAAATTCCATAATTCTACGATCCTGATCATTAAACAGATCAGGTTTAAGTAATACATCATCCGGGATTGCTGTTTTTCCTATATCATGGACCAGACAGCCAAGGTCTAAAATAGTTAATTCCTCTTCGGACAGATGCATCGCTTTTCCAATAGCATTAGCTATCTGAGCAACTCGTAGGGTATGTTTGTAGGTGGAAATATCTCTATTGGCAAGCACCTCATTCATGATTTCAAAGAGATCTCTGATAAGCAGGTTATTATTGTATCCTAAAATTTGTTCCACTGGGTCATCGTTAGCAGAATCTATGATCTTCTCAGCTGTTGTTGTCATTGGTTTCTATAGCGTCTTGCTTTATCAATTTTTTTCTGTTTATACATTTCCCGGTCAGCTTTTTTCAGAAGTGTGTCCACACTTGTGCCGTCAGTTGGGTAAACACTTACTCCCAAACTATAATGAATTGTGAGGTTATAGGTTGAACAATGGATTTCTTTGCTGACATCACCAAATATTTTATTTTTGATAACTGCGACATCCGTGTTGTGACTGACGTCAAAGAGGCCAACGAATTCATCACCTCCCAAACGGGCAACAATATCATTCTCCCGGGTGACTCCCCTCAAGGTATTTGCAAGTTTTTTTAGGACAGTGTCACCAGCTTCGTGGCCCAAGGTATCATTGACTGATTTAAAGTCATCAAGGTCAATAAAAACGACGGCAAATCGGGTTGAATTTCGTTTGGCCTTCTTGATCGTTTGGTTTAGATGTTCAAGAAACAAGGAGCGATTAGGGAGTCCGGTTAACATATCATGACCAGCCATATGTGTGCGCTTATCCTGCAATTGTTTTAGCTCGGTTATATCTCTGTTGCTGCCACGTACTCCAATATTCTCACCATTTTTGGCGGTAACTGTTTGACAGATATGGTGGATCCATCTGGATTTGCCTTCTTTGGTAAATATCTTAAATTCAATTGGATTTACCAGTCCGTTTTTTTCCATACTGTGACTGTGTTCCTTCCATTTCTCCCAGTTGTCGGTTGCTATGATTTTTTGCAATATGTTCTGGTCGTCGTAAAAGTCCTGGGGGGAATAGCCAGTTACAATTTTGCAGGAAGGGGAAACGTATTTATAATGACCATCTGGCGCCTGCCAGTATTCCCAGTCATTTGCAAATTCCGAGATAATAAACAGAGTCTCTTCCTGTTTGGCATACTCATTTTCGAGGATTTGTAATTTGTTGATTAGATCACGCAGCTGGTCTATCGTTTCTCCAACCTGTTCGCGGTGAAAAGAGAGTTTAGTCATAGGACATTTCCCATTTGAATGAGGGGTAAAAGTTTATATAACGCATTATGAAAACAACTATCCTTTCCTGGGGAGTCGGACAGAAAAAATAGCGCCCTGGGAAGTGCTGTTTTTTACTGCTACCCTTCCGCCATGTTCCTGTACAATTGCTTTGACTGCGGTTAATCCAAGGCCGTGTCCGGTGTTGCTTGATTTGTGCTGATGAAAGGCATCAAAAATAAAAGGAAGTTCATCCGTGGGAATACCTGGGCCGCAATCCTTAATTTGAATAATCACTTCCTTATCGGTTTCTTCAATCGAAAAGACTATGTTACCGGCCGGTAAAGAAAATTTAATCGCATTATCAAGTAGATTTTCAAAGACCCTTTGCAGTTGTCTTAAATCTGCTTTGAATCGTTTTATCGGTTGGTATTCTGTGTGTATGGTAATATTGCGTTCTGCCGCTTCTGTTGTATGTCTCTCTATAAGTTGTGTTATCAGATGTGGAAGATCTATATACTCAAGGGTAAGCTTGATTTTATTATTGACCTGGCGAGAATATTCTAGAAAATTAGCAACCTGTGTTTCTATCTGTTCTCCAGCATCACTGATGATTTTAAGATATTCATCGCGCTTTTCCGTTGACATATCCTTATGATGTTCACGAATTCTTTTTATCAACCCCTGCATGGCAACCAGCGGGGATTTCATGTCATGGGCCACCATAAACTGAAAGTTATTTTTTTCCCGTTCAAGTGCTTTTTCTCTGGAAATATCTTCTATAACTTCAAGGTATCCAATAAAGTCCCCACCGTTATTTTCTACGGCAGCAGTGCCTATACGCACGGGGATATGTTCATGGAACCGGTTGATAAATTCTGCCTCCAGGCCGGTTGCAGATTCCCTATACTCCTGGACAGTTTGCAGGGGACATTCCGTATCACATTTACTGCTATGTAAAATTTTATAACAGGGTTGGCCAATGGCTTCAGCTGCGGAGTATCCTGTTAGATGCTCTGCAAGATTATTAAATGAAGTAATGGCAAAGTTTGAATCCATGGTCACCATGGCAACTGGTATACTGTCGAGAATTAAGTTACGAAAATATGGTGTTTTGAGATCAGTCATAGCATTCGTTCCTCAAACAAGAACCTGGTGAGCATGTTATCGTCACAGAAGGTGGCGATAACATGCTAGGAGGATTGTTTTAGTGAAAATGGGGTATTTTCTTAAAACGTCATGTTAGTCAGTCGCCAGTCTGATTGTGAGAACAGGAATCGTGCATTTTTGAACAACACCACGGGCAACAGAACCAAGAAGTAAATTGTCCAGTAATCCATGTCCATGGCTACCCATAACTACAAGATCAAATGCACCCTCGGTGGCAGTGTCAATAATACGTTTGACAGGGTGGCCAGCCTTGATAATAATCCGATTGAAATCCATTCTGCAGCTAGGGAAATCTTCTTTCATTTCCTCACAGACGCTTTTGATACGTTCCTTAATGGCATCTTTAGCGTCGTTCTGACTCTCGCTATTGAGATCCTCAAGTTGATCAACCTTATAGTGAGAAAGTAAGTCATATCCCATTGATGCCGACATTTCTTCAATCATATCCGGAATGATATGGATAATGGAGATACTTGCATCATACTTTTCAGCAAGACTCATTGCCCAACTGAGTGCGGATTTGGCACTTTCTGACAAATCAGTTGCGTAAAGAATAGTTTTGATTTTTTTCATAGTATACCCTCTTCTGCTGGTTGTTCTTCGTCACACCTCAGTAACTGTGATTGCTCCCTCTGGGCAAACCTCAACACATGTTTCACACCCAAGACATTCGTCCATTTCAACCGGTTCTGATTTTTCATCAACAAGTTCAAGTACAGATGCGGGGCAACCGTTGATACACTCTTCACAACCTGTACATTTGTCTTTGTCTACGTCTACTTGAAACATTGTAATCTCCTTCTGTTATGGGCACTATGTGGCCCAGTTTATAATGTAATTCTCTATAATTTATATATTGAGTTTGATCATGAGATATCGCGAGTGCAGAATAGTTGACCACACCTATGGTATTCGATGCCAAGATGGGAGGGGAGGCTGAAATACTTTTGTTGTTCATAGTTGAAGGTAGTGGAAAACGTTGTAATTTTTTGATAAAAACAATAATAGTTCGAAACAAAACTAACATATACACAATACAGTAATGATGTGGGTGTCGAATGTCAAACTTTTTAATGGTTCGTCATGTGAATTTTAGTGGATAGGAACCTGGAGGAAAAAAGAAACTTGACAGGCCTTGAAATAATTGTACTGTAAGTTCACGTGTTCGCTATTAATGTGGTACTTTCGCTCGTTGGATATTGTACAAACAATCGGGTTGGAAGGTGGTGGGTGCTCTTTATAAAATAAATTGTTTTTTGAGCATAAATCATAAAAACCAGAGAACCGGAATGGTAATATTTAGAAGCTTCGCAACTTGACCGGAAACAGTGGGGGCGAAGTTGAAACTTTTTTTGAATTATAGGAGAACCAAATGAACAAATATTTCCATAGGACTATCTGTCTGTCCATTCTGATCACCGGTTTTTTGTATAGTAATAATGCTGTAGCTACAGAGGATTACGACTCGAAAAAATATGGACCCAAAAGTCCAATAATTATGGATAAACCCATCAATGTGATATTTGACCATCGGGTGCACACAGAACAAGCTGGTCTCGAATGTGCTGCTTGCCATGATGATATCTTTGCAATGCAGCGTGGGGTAACTCCTAAAAGCGGCCAGACGATGAGTGCTTTGGCTGAAGGGGAATCCTGTGGCGCTTGCCATGATGGTGAAACTGCTTTTGCATCAAATACCATGTGTAATTCCTGTCACTTTCAACCCAAAGATCTAAAAACAACCGATCCTCATCCTCATGCTGCGAGTCATTGAGGATAGTCTTAAAACATTTCAGAAATTGCAGATAAAGGGAAGCCACCATGCGCTATAAAGCGGTAATCCATATAGACCTTGAAGACGAACTTATTTTTAACCTTGGGTTAAGTAATATAACCAATACCCTTGAGGCACTGGAGGGGAAGGAATTAGAATTGATTTTGTTGGTTACAGGTCCTGGAGTTGCATTACTTGCCGGTGACCAGATGTATATTTTTATGGAAAAGCTTAGGCAAATTAAGGCTGCCGGTGTTCGCATTCAGATCTGTGACAGAGCATTAAAGCTCTTCGATATTCCTGAGGAAGAACTGTTTGAAGGCTGTGAGATTATTCCAGCTGGTGTTGTTGGCTTAATTGAACTGCAGGCAGACGGTTTTGCCTATATTAAACCGTAATACTGAAAAAAAAGAACTCTCCCCAACTTATTTTGATATGTTTGTCTTGTGTGAACCATTGGATAGAAGACCAGTCACAAGCCGAAGGGGAGAGTAATTGTACCGAATTCAGGAACCTTTCCTGGTGATTAAGACACCCATCAAACCATCCAACTCCGTATTATTCTAAAGAATACTAATTCAAATCGCTTTCCGTACAGTGCATAACACTTGCCATACCCATCAGAGCTATATATATTAAATAGTATCTTTTTAACGCAGGGGGGAACCCTGTATCTTAAGTTCAATATATTGGTGGATATTCCTTATGAAGTCTCTTTTCCAAAAGATGTTTCTTTTCTGTACTGTGGTTTCTCTTATGTCTTCCCTCCATATATCTTCTCTTTATGCTGGTTCTGCAAAGGATATGAAAGGCTGGGGAAATGATGATGAGTATAATAAACTCTATAATCCTCGTGAGCTTGATAAACTGAGAGGCACAGTGCTCAAATTCAAAAAAGTTACGCCCTTATCGGGGATGTCTAAAGCAACTGTTCTTGTGCTTGATGATGATGGCGATACAATTAATGTTCATCTGTGTCCAGTCTCTTTTGCCACTCCTAAAGATACCGGGATTAAAAGAGGAGACAGGGTGAAAATCAAAGGGAGTTGGGCTGAAATTGATGGAGAAGATGTTTTTCTTGCTTCCAAGGTAAAAAAAGGTGAACATTACCAGTTTAAGGTCCGCCTCACTAAAGATGGCACACCGTTTTGGAATATGAGTGCTGAACAGCTTGCCTTCGAACGCACTCAGGAATAACAGGGGTTTGGTGAATTATATGAAATTTCGTTATTTATTCCTCCATTATAGTTTTTTAACACTGCTTGTACTCATGCTGCCTGGTTGCCATAGCAAGCAAGAAGTAATGCTTTCTGGTGTTGATGTCTTACCCGTAGATTCTTCCATGAGTAAGGGGTTGGCTATTTATTATAGATATGCCTTTTATCGTCATCTCAATCAGATGGCAACCGGTGCTGTGATGCTTTCTGAAGGAGTACCTGGGACACCCGTTCTTCAGCTTGATCACACTTTTACCGATGAAAATATATATGACAGCAGGCGTCCAAAAGGTGTCGGAGTATTTATGACCGGTTATCTGAAGATGGAAAAATCCGGTAATTATCGTTTCAAAGCAATGTCAAACGATGGCGTTCAGGTCGCGGTAAATGGAGAAATTGTTGTGTTTGATCCCGCGGTTCATGGAGATCGTCTCTCAGATATTGGAGTCGTTGCCATTACAGCTGCTGGTTGGTATCCGGTGGCGGTAAAGTATTTTCAAAGAAAAGGGACTGCTCGTTTAACACTTTATTGGCAACCTCCCGGAGCCAGCGATTTTGAAATTGTTCCCTCGGAAGTATATGGCCACTGATATTGTTGTGGTACACGTTACAGTTTTTGAAAGAAAAGGAGTTGTAGCATGAAGGAAGAACGTTTTCGCCTGCAGACTAATGAGCTGGATAAACTTGCTCAGCAGTTACTGCAATTGGAAAATGAGCTGAACTCAAATATTCCCGTTACCCTCTGGATAAGTGATCTTCATGGCGAAGGAGATCGTTTTATGGCGATCCTTCGAGGTCGGTTTGGGATGTTGTATCAGACATGCAGTGAAGCGCTTCCTAATACCTTCAGTGTTGACAAAATCCAATATCTCACCCAAATTATCCGTAAAAAAGAGTATTTTGTTGAAGATGCTATTTTGATGGATACTCAAGATGTGATTTTTTGTCTTGTCGAGATCCTCAAGTATCGTTTGTCTAATATTCGGCATCGTACCAAGGATATGTTCCCTCCTGAATTTCGAAATACTATTAAACGTTTGATTTCGGGTCTCCCGGTCCCGGATCAGGTCTTTGAAGAAGCTGTCTTGTCAGAGAGATTGATCAGTCATTTGGCCCACAGTATCAGGCAGATTCTGCTGGATCGTATCCTTGTACTCGGAGATATCTTTGATCGAGGTGCTCAGCCTGATAAAATCATACGAATTCTCTCCTCACCGGCCTACAGGGATATGGTTGATTATGTTTTTGGCAACCATGATATTTTATGGATGGGAGCAGTGGCCGGGCACCAATCTCTTGTTGCCGAGGCAATGCGTATTACAAGCCGCTATGATCATTTTGAATTGCTGGAAAGACTCTCTATTGATAGTTCCATGCTAGTGGAATTCGCCGAAATAACATATCAGGTCGATAAGATCGGTGGCAGGATAAAGGCAAAAACAGATAGGGGAAAGAGTATGGAAAAAGCTCTTGCCGTTATACAGTTTAAGCTTGAAGAACAGACCATTCGTGACTTCCCAGAATATGAAATGGAGTCCAGATTGTGGTTGGATCGATTGGCTACAATGCTAAAGACCGGAGAGACAGATGGCTTGAATGATAGCCATTTTCCAACCATCGATTTTGACAATCCTTCAAAACTTACCATTGAAGAACAGGCTGTTATTGATGATCTGACCCAACAGTTTACCACCAATACCAAGCTTAAGCGGCTTCTTAGTTATTTCTTTAAGAAAGGGAAAACCTACCATATTCATAATAATAGTCTGAATATTCACGCACTCGTACCGTCGAGAGCCGACGGTGAATTTGAAGAATTCCTGGGACGAAGTGGTCGTGACCTGCTTGATTTTATCCAGCAGACAATAGAGCGGGTAGGGAAGAGGTATGTCGAGGGAACGTTGCAAGAAAAAGAGGATCAGGCTCTGTTTTTCTACCTCTGGTGTGGACCTAAATCGCCGTTCTTTGGAAAACATGCCATGAAGACCTTTGAAAGATATTTTTTGCTTGAAAAGAAGAGTCATGGTGAAAAGACGCTCTATTGGAAGAAAAACATGCGAACCGATTCCTTTAAGAAAAAAATGCAGGAGGAGTTTGGTATACAGCGAGTAGTTTTTGGCCACACTCCCGTTGATTATACAAAGGGACTATCAATGGCTTCCTCTGATGGTGTGGCAATTAATGTTGATGGTGGCTTTGCTGCAGCATATTATAATCGTGGTCATGCGCTGGTTCATACTCCCTACCAGCTTTTTGGTATTATTCTTCCCACCCCTGAAGAGATGCTTGAGGCTGCACAAAATTTAGAATCTGCACCTCTTGATATTGAACTGATCGATGAATTCAGGCAACCGATGAAAATTAAAGATACCGCAAAGGGGGTCCTGCTGAAAAAGCAGAGTGAAGCCTTACTAAGCAGAATCAGAGAACTCACCAGTGCCTGAATGTGAATTTGTAGATCTATTACAGCATCTATATAAATTTTGTTAAAATGTCCTACTAAGGTTGATGTATGAATATTAATTATGGAATGGAAATTGTCAGGGCCACTGAAATTGCGGCACTTACCGCAGCTCGTATTCAGGGGCTTGGCAATCATGATGATATCCTCAACCAGGCCCGAAAGGCGATAATCAAAACGTTGAACAGGTTGATGATTAACGGGAATGTAATCAATGACCGTTTTTCCGATCGAGACGAAATTTGCAGCCTTCCGCAGAGCCTTGGTGAAGGTGGTCCCGATATGGATTTAATGGTGGTGGCCCTTGAAGCACAGCATGCTGCTGCAGATGGCCGGAACAACTCCACCTCCTATACGGTAATCGCCGAAGATGGTTCAATTCAGTCAATTCCCAATCTTCATATGTATAAGATTGTAGTTGGTCCCAAAGTTGGCGAAGTAATAGATATTACCCAGTCGCCTACTGCCAATGTCAAACGAGTGGCACGGGTTCTGAAAAAATATACGGAAAATGTAACGGTCTGTATTCTTAACCGTAAACGACATAAGGGTTTGATTGACGAAGTGAGAAGTTGTGGTGCCAGGATTAAACTTATAGAAGAGGGTGAAATATCCGGTTGCCTTGCTGCTATTAATGGGGAAAAGGCTGATATCTATATGGGGTTTGGTTATGCCCCGGAAGGAACAGTGGTTGCTGCGGCCATCAGGTGTCTTGGTGGATACCTTGAAGGAAAAATTTCATACGATTCTAATACGGATATGGACAAGGCCGTGGCTCTTGGAATTAGTGATTTTGAGAAGGTTTTCAGGGTTGAGGATCTGATCAATTCCCGTAAAATATCTTTTGCCGCAACCGGGGTGACCGACGGGGAATTCCTTGAAGGCGTCAGATTCACCTCAACCGGGGCTGTAACAAATTCATTTATAGCAAGAAGTGAAACCCGAACCTATCGTAATTTAACCACTAATCACTTCTTTGATTATAACCCGGTATTTTAATACGAAACAGGAGAGTCCATGCAGGGAGCTGAATTTATGATTAAACGAGCTGAATACCGAAAAATCAAAGAGGAGCATCTTTTTGATAAGGTTATTCAGTGGGCAAGAGAGGAGAATGATACTCTCGTTATTGAAGTCGTGGAAAGAGCTTTTGCCGACGATGATGCAGAACGGTGGCTGACGATTCATCCAACCAGTTCCTATTCAGGGTTAACACTGTTTTATCTTGAGATCGTGATGACTGAAAAAGAACTAATCGGAAACGAACGCAGGCTTCTTATCAAGAGATTAAGTGATTATAGCAAGCGCCTTCTCGGCTAAAGCGTAAGCGTTCCATTCTCTAACAGCAGCATCGCTTATATTTTTTTCCGGACCCACATGGACAGGGAGCATTTCTTCCAATCTTTGCTGTGTCAGATCGTGTCTCTCCATCAAGGTAGTACCAGAGTCCATCTTCTTTAATAAAACTCGATTTCTCGTGGAGGCTGCAGAGATGGCCAGAGCTAAGAAACCGTGCGCTAAAATTGACCAATCCGTCACTGTCTTTTTCTCCGCCTTTCTCACAGTTAAGGACTTCCAACGTCAACCATTGGATACCAGAATCTTCTATCTGAGCACTTTCGGGACGCGTTTCTGCAGCCCAGCTATCCATTAAATATTGATTGTCTGAAAGGGTGAAGGCAGTGTATCTGGAACGCATAAGTTGTTCTGCAGTAACGGCTTTGCTGTGATCTTCAATAACAGGTTTACAGCAGTCCTTGAATAGTTTTTCACTGCAACAGGGGCATTTTGAAAATTCTGTTGTGTCTTCCATAACTGTTTAATTCCTCATCCGGATAAGCTTGATAATAAGCAGTATAAAAGGTGCTGAATGATAGAGAAGATCGAAAATATCCAAAGGTTTTTTGAGTGTTCCCTGGCTGAGCATTCTGAGCTTTTCTACAATATGTGGTTCCGGTACAAAGGGCGCGAAACCGAGTAGGACGCAGAGAAGCAGGATTCCTGCCATGGGGATATTGTCTATAAATTGCATGGTGTTCCTTAACTGAGTTTAGAGACGTGGTAGTCGCTTAAGTGATAATTGTTGCGCTACCTGAGTTGCTGTCTCTTCAATGGATCCTCCATCAGATATGATTATTGGGATATTATAATTTAAAAAAATCTGATTTGCCTGGTTGAGTTCGCCGGAACAGGTACCAAGTTTCGCATAACTGCTTCCCTGATATCGCTTTTCCCTGACAAAATGGAGCGTTTTAGCGTTAGTGGAGAGGCCAATTGCTTTAGCCTTGTTGCGTACAATTTCATTGGGTAAGCGATAGGAGTCGAGATCTTCTGCAACAAGTGGATAGTTGGCAGCCTTGATTCCCATTTGGGTCGCAAGGTAAACTGAAATTGGAGTCTTACCAGACCGGGAGACTCCAAGTAAAATAACCTCGGCTTCATCGTAATCCTTCATTCGGGTACCATCGTCATGGGCAATACAGTATTGAATAGCATCCACCCGGCTGCCCATGGTGGAATCATCGAGGTGTCTTGCCGTTCCTGATATTCGAATCGGTTTCGCTTCCAAAACATTTTCCAGTCGTTTCAGCTCCTTGTCACAGATATTGAAAAATTCCACTTCCGGAACGTCTAAGATTGTAATAAGCTCTTTATTCATTATGGTTGAGAAGACGAGGGGAAAACGTCCGGTAGATTGAGCTAAAATATGTCCGAGTGCCTTAAGCGCATCTTCTTTTGTGCGGATAAATGGAAGTTTTTCTACATTAAAACTGATTTCTGGAAATTGACAAAGGAGTGATTTACCAAGGTCTTCTGCAAGTATTCCGGTACTGCCTGAAATATAATATACATCCTTTGAATGCCACATTTGCTTGTCTCCAGAGGTTCTTTGTTTTATGGTTCTCTTTCTTCTATTCTTTGTATCAGAAAATTGAATCTCCTGAAAGTGTTCTCTTGTAAACTCATAATCATGGCTAAAATTTTAAAAGTACTCTCAACGTATTCCTTTTTAGGACTCATTCGTTTTCTTCGGATGCGGTTTATGGGGAAGGAGTTACTGGTTACCGGAAGTTGCTCCTGTTGTGGAAATTGTTGCAGAAAGATTAATCTTGAAGGTGAAAGAGGTTGGTTGCGTTCTGAAAAAGATTTTTTTGACGTGCTTCATGATTATCCTGAGTATAAACGATTTCAAATTACCGGCAAAGATAAGCAGGGTTTTTTGCAATTTTCCTGTACCTGGTTGTCGGAAGCAGGGCTTTGTCGTGATCATGAAAATAGGCTCGGCCTCTGCAATACCTTTCCAGATAAAAGTCTTCATTTTTGTGGTGGGATGTTACCGCCTGGATGTGGTTATATGATTAATGAAGTACGGCCTTTTAGTAACTATCTTGCTGATAGTGAGAAAAAAAAGGACAAGTTATGAAGCGTGTCTTAATCCTTGAGCCCTATTTTGGTGGTTCTCATAAGTTGTTCCTAGGTGGTTTGCAACGGAGTGTTGTAGCAGACTATACCTTGATCACGCTTCCGGCCAGAAAGTGGAAAGTGAGGATGCAGTTATCCGCATTCTGGTTTGTTGAACAGATCTGCAAGATGGCAGAAGAAGAGCGAGGATTTGATACGGTACTCTGCTCAACGTTTGTGGATGTTGCAGTTCTGCGCTCACTTTTGACCACGATTGCTGGATGGAACCCAGGTGCCAGGATCTGTACCTATTTCCATGAAAATCAGTTTGCCTATCCAAACCAGATACAATCTCTTGACAGCAGGCAATTCACCGCTATTAATTTTAATACTGCTATGGCATCGGATCTGTGTGCATTTAATTCACACTATAATCTCGACTCTTTCCTTGATGCCATCAAAGTATCTTTGAAAAGAGCCACCGATATGAAACCGCTGGATTGTGTGAATACAATCCGGAAAAAGAGTATGGTTCTCTATCCAGGAATGGATTATTCATCCATCGATACAGTAACTCATGGTAAGAATAATGACCTTGAATCCAGTGCAAGACCAGTCATTGTCTGGAATCATCGCTGGGAACATGATAAGGGACCGGAACTTTTTTTTAATGCCCTGTATAAAATGCAGGAGAGGGGAATAGCATTTCGTCTTATTGTGATGGGGCAGTCATTTGCTAACAATCCTTCCTGTTTTGAAGAGGCAGAAAGAAAGCTACGAGATGAAATACTTCATTTTGGGTATGTGGAAACACGGAATGAGTATGCAGATTTTCTTCATCGAGCCGATCTAATTGTTTCAACGGCCAGGCATGAATTTTTTGGTATTTCGATACTTGAAGGTATACGGGCCGGTTGCTATCCATTGCTGCCTGCAAATCTATCCTACCCCGAGCTCTATGATGAAAAATATCTGTATAGGCATGGCGAACTAATCCTGCGACTTTCAGAATTCCTGCTGCATCCTGAAAAGCTTGTTGATAGCGAGGCCTATAAACTTACGCAGCGATTTGATTGGAACCGCTGCAAGGATGAATATGGAAAATGGTTGTTTGAGTAATCTTTGGAGATAATATGAAAACGAATATTGTATTAATTGGATTTATGGGAGTCGGCAAGGGAAGAACTGCACGAGCTCTTGCGGAAAAAACTGGGATGTTTGCCGTTGATTGTGATGATTTGATTGAGAGCTTTGCAAACAGCAAGGTAAAGAAAATATTTTCAAATCTGGGAGAACCTGAGTTCAGAGCATTGGAACGACGAGTTTCAGTCTGGCTTCAGAAGCAGGTTAAACGAACAATAATTTCTTCTGGAGGAGGTTTTTTTTATGTACCTAACATCCGGAAAATTGGTACAGTCGTTTACCTTCATTCCGATTTTGACATGATACTTGACGCAATTTATGCCCATCCCAACGCAAAAAAGAAGATAAAAAAACGTCCTCTATTAAAAGATCTTGGCACTGCCAGGGCCCTGCTTGAGACACGCTTGCCACTGTATCGTGATATTGCTGATATAGAAATTAATGTTGGCGGCAGAAGCATCGATGACATTGCAGATGATATTATCCATCAGCTTAGCTTGAAGAAACGAAAGAATAGTCATTAACTTTATAAAGGAATATAATTATGTCTAAATTATCTCTTCATAAGCTTCCAGGCTATACGGAGTTTCAGGGGCCTGTCGTTACCGTTATTATGGATGGTGTAGGGATTGGGCCCAAAGATGAAAGCGATGGCGTTCATATGGCCTACACACCAGTTCTTGATGAGTTGCTAAACGGGCCATTGGTGACAAAGCTCAAGGCACATGGACTTGCTGTAGGACTACCATCCGATGGTGATATGGGCAACTCTGAAGTTGGTCATAATGCACTTGGGTCTGGAAGAATTTTTGCACAGGGTGCAAAGCTTGTGAACGAAGCACTCGATTCCGGTGACTTGTTTCAGGGAGCTGCATGGAAAAAAATCGAAAAGTGTACTCAACAGGGTGGAACGCTCCATTTTATCGGTATGGTATCAGACGGCAATGTTCACAGCCATATTGATCAGCTTACCATTATGCTAGATCGTTGTGCAGACGATGGGATTCAAAAAGTACGGGTTCATGGATTGCTTGACGGGCGAGATGTTGCACCTAAAAGTGCGTTGCAATATTTTGGACCATTAGAAGAAAAACTTGCTGCACTCTCACGGGATGGAAAGGATTATTGCATTGCATCTGGTGGTGGTCGGATGATAGTTACAATGGATCGTTATGGAGCGGACTGGTCAATCGTTGAAAAAGGATGGCAGGCGCATGTGCTTGGTATGGGAAGGGGCTTTGGTTCGGCATGTGAAGCTATTCAAACCTATTATGACGAAGATCCTGAAATAACAGATCAATATATGGATAGCTTTGTAGTTGAACGTAATGGGAAGGCAGTTGGCACAATAGAAGATGGAGATTCTGTGATTCTCTTTAACTTTCGAGGTGATCGTGCCATTGAACTCTCCAGAGCGTTTGATGACCTGGATTTTAAGGAGTTTGACCGCAGACGTCATCCCGACGTCTTTTTTGCAGGAATGATGCAGTATGACGGTGATGCCATGATTCCTGATCAGTATCTTGTTGAACCTCCTGCGATAGATCGAACGCTTGGCGAGTATCTGTGTAGTGCAGGTGTTACATCATATGCCATCTCTGAAACACAGAAATTTGGACATGTAACCTATTTCTGGAACGGTAATAAGTCCGGCTATCTCGATGAAACACTGGAAAAGTACGTTGAGATAGAATCGGATAGAATAACCTTTGATCTCAGGCCATGGATGAAGGCTTCAGAGATTACCGACAAGGTCTTAGAAACAATTCAGGAAGGGACATACAAATTTATCCGTCTCAACTATGCCAATGGCGATATGGTAGGTCATACCGGAGTACCCATTTCAGTGAGAATTGCTGTGGAAACGGTGGATCTTATGTTGAAAAGAGTGTTGCCGGTTCTCAATAAGGCCAAGGGAATTGCTGTAATAACAGCAGATCATGGTAATGCTGATTGCATGTGGACCGAAAAGGAAGGTACCAGAACAGCAATGGTTGCTCATACCAGAAATCCTGTACCATTTATTGTGCGTGATTACAGTGGGGCAAATAATTTTGTATTAGATCCTTCAATAGAAGGGGGGCTTGCTAATGTCGCCGCTACTCTCTTGACTCTGTTGGGATATGTTTCCCCTGAGGATTACAAACCATCCCTCATGCAAATTATATAAAAAAGTGTATTTTTTGGGAATGGCTGAATCGACCGATATGAATGAACAGTTTGTGCTTTTTTTCTCTTGACAAGAAATAAAACAGTTTTTTATGATTATTTATCTGGTATTTTTAAAATTGTTCCTGTATTGTAAATAAACGTATGAATTGTGTGGGTGATGGATTTTCGGCTCCAAAACTAAAAAGAGTTATTTTTCCCGGCTGTTTCGGGAAAGATGTCGCACCATGCAACAAATAAAAGCACGATCACGTAGTTGATCAGTACTAAGGACAGGTTATTATGTTAGAAGGAACAGTAAAGTGGTTTAACGAGGCTAAAGGTTTTGGTTTTTTGGAGCAGGAAGGTGGAAAAGATGTATTTGTTCACTACTCTGCCATTGTAAGTGATGGGTTCAAAACCTTGAACGAAGGTGATCGAGTACAGTTTGAAATCACCGAGGGTCCTAAAGGTCCTGCTGCAGCAAACGTGAGCAAAATATAATCTAAGACATTTATTGTCTCTTGATTGAAAAGGGGAGAAGTCGTTTTTAACGATTTCTCCCCTTTTTTTTTATTTTTTTCCTCTCTCCCTGTTTGTTTCTGATCTTCCTTCATAAATATTCATCTCTCCTGGTTTTTTCGCTGTAATAAAGAGTGTTTTCTGGAATGTCCGTACGTTATGCGTTATTCTGTAACATAGGTTAATTATGTTTTTTTGATTACAGGAGTTTTGTATGGAAGAGCTATCGAAATCCCAACGCGCCCGGCTTGCTATTCGAACGTTTAAAACGATTGCGGATGCACTAATATTGCGTGGATATTATAAACCGTCCGGTAGATCAGGTGAAAAACTATCTGAATCTTTGCAATTATTTGAGCCTGAAATATATGGTTCCATGAGTGATCATCGCATCGTTGAGCTTCAAGGGCTTGAGTATGTGATGGATCGAATGCCAAGGGGTATTGAAAAATGCAACCGTATAATACTCACTGCAGATGAAGATTTTCACGACACTTCCTTTGAAAAAATCTCACCACTGAAACGACGCAGGCACTCCTATATAGTTTCAGATAAGGAAATTTGTTTTGTTATCACACGCGGTTTAACTGAAGTGTATGATATCTTAACCCATCTTACCTTTTTAAATATAGAATCCCAGAAGATACACAGGCAGATCTGTCATAAAGAAGTTGGTACCTGCTCCGAATGGCATGAACTGGAAGGCATTCTTGAAGGGGATACGAAACTTGAAGGTCCTGCTCTGGACCAGGCCATCTGGAATCTATCAATTATCCTTGGCAGAACCTATAGAGAAGCACGCGAAACCTACGAAAGTTTCGATGTTCATCATAAAAAAAATGGTAATTTCAACAATGGCCTTTTTGCTACTATTTATGAGATGGGGCAGCGAATGATTGAAGAGGCCAAATCAAAGGATACCCTGCTTACAATCTACTTCACCCCCTCGTTGCAGGAAATGATCGGACGTCATAAGTATGCAACATTATGGGCAAAAAATGTAAAAAGGCATCTTCGGGATCGTGGCTTTCAAAATCGAAAAATACATGTTGTGAGTGCCAATATGCATTCCATGAAGAATATTGTGTATGGCGCCGGATTTCTAAAAAAGAAGGGCAAGCCGGTACCGCATGATTTATATGACATGGCAACTAAAATTCGTGAATATGGTGATGAGATTACCAACTATGGTTTGGAGTTTGGGTTCAGCTATCTTCAGGATATTTCAGAATCTAATATTGATGTTATGGTTTTTGACTCCATTGGAATTACGAAAGAAAATCTGCACGAAACCATACTGTGTGATTATGAATATATAAAAAAACATAAACCTGTCATTGTAGTTATTGATTATGCATTCGGTGCCCAGGCCTTTGATATACTCGATGAGTTACTTTGCCCCTGCCACGCTGATGATAAAGAATTCAGCTTTAAGGTCGAGTCTATAAGTATTATGGGTAAAGCTGGAACACTTCCCGGGAATAAGGGCGATATCATGCTTGCAACAGCCCATGTGATGGAGGGCACACCAAATAATTATATCGTTCAAAATGATCTTGATGTAACTGATTTTGACAAAGGCTATCCCATTCATATTGGCCCCATGGTTACGGTTCTTGGCACATCTTTACAGAATCGAGATGTACTTGCCAGATTCCATACTTCCAGTTGGAAGGCTGTAGGACTTGAAATGGAGGGTGGCCATTACCAGCGTGCAATCAGTGCTGCTATTATTCAGGGGCATGTTTCCCATGATATAAAAACTCGATATGCCTACTATGCGTCTGATAATCCACTCCATATGGGAGAAACGCTTGCCTCGGGTTCGCTTGGTAATGATGGTATTATGCCAACGTATATGATTACCAAGGTGTTGCTCCAGAAAATCATTAACCCACCCTCTCCTGTTAGATGCGAATCATAAAAAAGCAACGTTTAGCAAGTGTCTCTCCCTGGCTTCTTGCTGCAGCCTGTGGGCTGTTAGCCGTAATTATAGCTGTTTTTGCTGTTAATAATTATCGGCGGGATAAGGCATTGATGACCGATATTCTGCTAGAAAAGGGCGTTACTCTTATTCGATTTGTTGCCTCAAGTGCCAGAAGTTCAATTTTTTCAGGGTTACGATCAGGGCAGGACATTGAGGCGCTTTGGCCTGGTACTGTGCAAAGGGTTATTGATCATGCGGCAGGGCATCCGGGAGTACGATTCTTGGCTCTTGTGGATAGTGAAGGAACCATTCTTGCCAATTCTGTTCCAGCTGCTCGTATTCAACAGGTTTCCCAGCAAACCCATGATTTTCTTTTGGCAATAGATGAGGATACCAGTGATACCAGAACATTTAGTTACCGGATAAGTAATGAAAATAATAGAACGGTTTTTCAGGTTGCAGCCTATTTTTCGCCTGTAACCAAGCGCCTTCTCAATCAGTTTTCTCCTGAAAAAAATGACGATTTACTCAGGGACGAAAATAAAATGCTACGTCTTCATGGTCAAAAAGCAACATGGAAAAAGCGAGTAGAAACGCTTAATCAGAAGAAATACGTGATTTTGGTTGAGCTTGATATGAAACAGTATAATAAAAGGCTGCAAAGGCAAAAACTTGAAATTATCATATTATCCATCGTTTTGCTTCTGGTTGGTTTTGGCGGGTGGGTCTCTATTCTTACGCTTGAAGGGCTGAAAGGCTCCCAAAGCAGATTGAGAAGAGTAGAGGCTTTTCGAGATATACTTATATCATCCTTACCCGTTGGCTTGATTGCAACCGATAATAAGGGACAGATCATTTTATATAATCAGTTCTCTCAGGAGCTGACCGGGATCAGCGAAAAGGTAGCTATCGGTAACACTACTGAAGTATTTTCAAAAACAGAGGAGATTCAGGCGGCCCTTGATGCATCCGGAAAACGTAAGGGGATTATTTCACAAAAAGAAGTGCAGTTAGTGAACGATGCTGGTATCTGCCATACTGTTCAATTGAATCATATGGCTATCATTGATCGTGAGGAGAAATTTGTTGGAACTCTGCTTATGATTCAAGATCTCAGCCAGGTGAAAAAACTTGAGGAAGAGTTGCGTAGAAGCGAGCGTCTGGCTGCACTTGGTAAGATGGCTGCAGGGGTAGCTCATGAATTGCGCAACCCACTGAGTTCGATTAAAGGCTTAGCGCTGGTTTTACAATCAAAATTCTCTAAGGATAATCAGGACACGGAAACTGCTAAAATTCTCGTTCAGGAAGTAGAACGATTAAATCGCAGTATTTCAGAATTACTTGACTATGCAAGACCCCAGAAACTGCAGAAGAAGGGATTTGATATACATGCCTTGCTCCATAAGGCTGTTTCGCTGTTGAGTATTGATGCAGAAGCCGCTGGCGTTGTAATGGTGACTGATTTTCCTGATTCGTTTCCCAATATTCATGCCGATGAAGACAGATTGAATCAGGTTTTCCTGAATTTGTTTTTGAACTCGATACAGGCGATGAGTGATGGGGGAACGTTAAGGGTCACTACCGTAAAAAGAGGTGATACCATTAGAATTACGGTCAAGGATACCGGTTGTGGTATTGCATCAGAAAATCTTGGCAGGGTCTTTGATCCCTATTTTACAACAAAACCTGAAGGAACAGGGCTTGGGATGGCGATGTCTGCCAAAATTCTCGAAGAACATGGTGGATCGATGGTTGTTACATCAGAAGAAGGGGAGGGGACTTCTGTAGTAGTTGACATTCCCTGTTAGAATCAGGGGAACTACACTAATTGTCACATAATAACTAATAGTGTGCTGCTGAAAAAGCAGGATGGAGAGAGTGTAGCATCTTTCCATCCTGCTTTTTTGTTTTTAGCTATTCTACTCGATTTTAGGTCAAAGGAAGTTCTTTGTGTGTTGTTCCGGTTTTAGGTGGTGTGGGGGGAGTAGCTTTCCCTGAAAAGAATGCTGAAAGTTTACTGAATATGATTTTAACACCCGACCAGATTTTAGGAATTAACCAAATCGCGGTAAGAAGGAAGGCCACAAAGAAAACCAGAAAAGCTAACGGGTAGTGAAGCATCACAAATATTCCGCCAATCACCGCAATATCTTCGGTAACAGAAGCAGTCCAGTTGCTGAATGGTTCGGGGGATGTATTAATAAGGACTCTGGTACCAGCCTTGATGGTATGAGTCGTTGCTGCAACTCCACCCCCAAGTATCCCTGCGGTAATAACCATGGCGGGATTCACATCGCCAACTGCACCTGCTGCCAGCATAACACCTGCTGGAATACGGATAAATGTATGAATGGTATCCCACCCGGTATCAACACCAGGGGTTTTGTCGGCAAAGAATTCAACAAAGTACATTAATGTTGCTGCACCAATAACCATGGGATCTTGTAAAATCAGCAATTGTTCAGGAAGCACCATATTGCCGGTAAGGCCCAGAGTTCCGAGTACTGCGATAGTTGCGTAAAGGTTGATCCCTGCAGCCCATGCTGTACCCATTGTGAGGGCAAGTGTGGCTATAAGTTGTTGGTAAGCATCCATTTATTTTTTTTCTTCCTCCATGTCGTTCATTGCTTCTGCAAGGGAATTCTTGCTATGATAGCTGCGTCAATGTGAAGAAAAGGTAATCAGCTTGATAGGTGTTGGCAAGTATCTGTTACACCGCATGAAAAATTCCTGTTGATAAATTCACACTCTTTAGGGGTTAGATCGTATTTGATTTCTACCTGTTGCAAGAGTGTTTGGCGCTTTTTTTCAGGATGGTCTTTGATAAGTTGGCAGAGCTCGGTTAAAGCCTGTTGCTTTTTATCACCAGTTTTTTGCGTTGGCTGTTGTGACGACATGACGAGTTGTTCTCCTGATGGATTTATTTAACAGGGTTTTAAGACTATACCTGCAAGTGGAGGCACGGTAACCTTCGCATGAAAGGGTGCCTGGGCATATGGCTCTGCAATGGATTTGTAAATAGTTTTATTTGCTGCATTGCTACCGCCAAATCTGCTCTGGTCAGAACAAAACACCTGTTTATAATTGGATCCTGTTGGCAGTCCCATTTTATAGTCATAGAAAGTTTGCGGGGTAAAGTTGAGCAGACATACTAAATGGTCTTCCCGATTTTTTGCAAAACGTGCATAGGAAATAATGGAATTTGCACGATCTTCAAGATCCATCCATTGAAATCCATCTTGACTGAAGTCCAATTCCCATAGACTAGCGTTGTCAGTGTAGAGAGCGTTAAGTTTCCCAAAAAAATTAAGCATTTCCTTATGGAGGTCGTTTTCGTGAAGTAAATGGAAATCAAGACTTTGTTTGCAGTTCCATTCGTGCCATTGACCAAACTCACTTCCCATAAAGAGCAATTTCTTTCCTGGATGCATCCACATCGTTAGATACAAGAGGCGAAGATTCGCAAATTTTTGCCAGAGATCCCCTGGCATTTTATCAAGAAGAGAACGTTTACCATGAACCACTTCATCGTGAGAAAGAGGCAGGATAAAGTTTTCGGAAAAGGCGTACATAATTGAAAAGGTAAGACTGTTATGGTGGAATCGTCTGTAGAGTGGATCTGTTTCAAAATAAGCCAGGATATCATTCATCCAGCCCATATTCCATTTAAAGCCAAAGCCAAGCCCACCCTGATCAGCAGGTTTTGAAACGCCATAAAAGCTGGTGGACTCTTCAGCTATCATCAGGGTGCCGGGATGGCGGTCGTATACAATTGAGTTAAGGTGTTTTATAAATTCAATTGCTTCAAGGTTTTCTCTGCCGCCAAAATTATTCGGCAACCATTCTCCATCTTTCCTTGAGTAATCGAGATAGAGCATGGAGGCGACAGCATCAACACGAAGGCCGTCTATATGGTATTTATCGATCCAGAACAGTGCATTGGCGATAAGAAAATTACTGACTTCTTTTCTGCCATAATTGTAAATAAAGGTTCCCCAATCTGGATGCGAACCTTTTCTGGGGTCCTCATGTTCAAACAGTGCTGTACCGTCAAATCGTCCCAGGCTATGAGAATCTTTTGGGAAGTGTGCAGGGACCCAGTCCAGAATAACTCCCAGGTCTTCCTGGTGACAGCGGTCTACAAAATACATAAAGTCTTCAGGGGTGCCGTATCTGCTTGTCATGCTGAATGGGCCAGTGACCTGATATCCCCATGATTCATCTAAAGGATGTTCCATAACAGGCATGAGTTCTATATGGGTAAATCCAAGCCTTTTGACATAGGGAATAAGTGTCTCAGCCAATTCCTTAAAAGTGAGAAAACGGTCGGGGGCGGACGGGTCACGGTGCCATGATCCCGGATGAACCTCGTAAATAGACATGGCACGGTCGTAGGGATTAACGATTTTTTTGGCGGCTTGCCATGTGTCGTCCTGCCACTGATAATGATCAAGATAACGAACCATTGATGCGGTTTTGGGTCTCAGTTCACCGAAGAACTGGAATGGGTCCGATTTCTCCAGGATATCACCCCGGGTGGTACGGATTTCAAATTTGTAAATTTCATTTTCGCCAATGCCAGGAAGAAAGAGTTCCCATAAGCCTGAGCTTCCGAGGCTGCGCATGGGATGGATTCTGCCGTCCCAACTGTTAAAGTTACCAAGTACGGATACTCTTGTGGCAGATGGTGCCCAGACACGGAAAATAGTTCCTTGAATCTGGGAATACATGCCCGGATGGGCACCAATATGGTTGTAGAGTTCATAGTTGGTGCCAAAGTTGAAGAGAAATCTGTCCTCTTTACTTAGGATAGGCATAAAGCGGTAGGGGTCATTAATAGTCTTTTCGACCCCATCATTATAGGTGATTTTGTACTGGTAGGTGTAGGGATCGAGATCACCATCTGAAATTTTTCCACGATCAATGATGGCCTCAAAAATCCCCTGTTTTCTAACTCTCTCCATGGGGATAATCTTTCCGTCAATTAAGAGGGAGACAAATCTGGCATGGGGTTGGAAACAGCGAATAAGGGCTGAATTCTTATCCTGTCCAGAAAAGTGAACGCCAAGAACTTTGAAAGGATCATAAAGCTCTGCGCGAAGGAGGCGGTCGATTTGGTCGTTTATTCCCATGGGGTACCCCTATGTATAGAAAGCAGGAACAGATGTTTATTTATATTTAGACTAGCAAATCTATTACCGAAAACATAGGGTAAAATGAGTATGAAAAAGAATAATTTAGTTCTATAATCCGGTGACTGGAAGCAGAACTTGACTTGACCGGTGTTGAAATTATTTGTTATTGTCTAACAGAAAAAAACAATGTTTTTATTGCTACCTATTAAAGAGAATGATAATGGATGAAACTGAAAGACCAATTATTGATAGCCTGACAGGGTCCTTTTTACTGTCCACGCCCAATATGCCTGATCCTCGCTTTGCGGAACAGGTTATTTATATTTGCTCGCATGGCCATGATGGTTCCATGGGAATTGCAATAAATAAACCCAACTTAAGCCTCAATCTGGAAGAAGTTCTTTTAAGTAATCATCTACCAGTACCGGATAATTTGAATGCACCTGTTTATATTGGGGGACCGGTTGAGCCAAATTCTGCTTTTATCCTCTACGGTTCAGATTATGTTACAGAACAGCATCTGGAAGTAAGTTCCAGTGTATATTTAACGCGAACTACTAAAGTACTCGATGATATTGCAAAAAACAGAGGGCCAGAGAAGTTTCTTTTTGCAATCGGCTATGCCGGATGGGGCCCTGGACAACTGGAACAGGAACTGGTTTCACAGGGATGGCTTACAATTCCTGCAAGGGATTCTATTATTTTTGATGTGCCAAATGAAGAAAAATGGCGTAGTGCAGCAGCTCTTTATGGTATTGATATTGCTACTTACCAGGATTGCATAGGGAATGCCTGAGATCTTACTACAAACGATAATTGTTAAAGAAGCAGACTCTTTAAAACAACACAAAATTATGGC
>Ga0307929_1000404_pt1 | contig 43625 bp, 36 predicted proteins | sample AceLakmetage1330_FD_203160 | JGI IMG/M metagenome (GOLD analysis project Ga0307929, IMG submission 203160) | Saline water microbial communities from Ace Lake, Antarctica - #1330 | ecosystem: Environmental > Aquatic > Non-marine Saline and Alkaline > Saline | place: Antarctica: Ace Lake... | reverse complement strand
TTGGTCTTTCAATCACACGGCAGATCATTCAGGCGCATGGCGGCACCATTCATGCCGAGAACCGCACGGATGAGGATGGCAACTGCATCGGCGCGCGGTTTGTGGTCCGGCTGCCAGCCGCCAAGGCTGCGTGAGGATGCGGAGAATATGTTGACTCACCCCTACCACGGCACATGCGTTGCCCTGCGCGGGCGCTGTGTCCTGCTGCGCGGGGAGCCGGGCAGCGGCAAGTCGGACCTGGCGCTGCGGTTTCTTGATGCTTACACCGACGCGTGGTTGGTGGCGGATGATCAGGTCAGGCTCAAGTCCGACGGTGACACGCTATTTGCCAGCGTCCCGGATGTGCTCAAGGGCCTGCTTGAGGTGCGTGGTCTGGGGCTGATACGGCGCGCGGTTCCTGCAATGGCCGGCCTGACACCGCTGGTGCTGATTGTGGACCTTGTGACGCGGGATGGCCTGCCACGGATTGCAGAGCCAAGATTTGAGGCGTTGCAGGGTATTGAGTTGCCGGTGATCCCGCTCGCACCATTTGAGCATTCAGCCCCGCAAAAACTGGCCTTGGCGCTTGAAACCATTGGCATTACGGGCTTTCCGGGTGACGACGGCGTGCTGGTGTGACACCACGCCCCGGATCGCCGCAAGCAAACCCCCTTGCCAAACCCGCGCGTTAGGCGTTGTGATCCCCTCTGGCGCTGCCTTTTTGGTCGGGCCGGGGCAACCAGGGTCTCCCAAATCGGGATCCGGTGCCTGTGATTTTACACTGTATACGGATCACTGAGCTCATATGATCGGTCTTGTTCTTGTTACCCACGGAAACCTCGCCACAGAGTTTGCTGCCGCCATGGAGCATGTGGTGGGGCCGCAATCCAACACCCGCGCAATCTGCATCGGTCCTGATGACGACATGGAAGAGCGGCGCAAGGAGATCATCTCCGCCGTCAGTTCCGTTGATACGGGAGACGGCGTCATCCTGCTGACGGACATGTTCGGCGGTACGCCCTCCAATCTCGCCATTTCCGTGATGGAGCAGGCCAAGGTCGAAGTCATTGCGGGCATCAATCTGCCGATGCTTATCAAGCTTGCAAGTGTGCGGGTGGATACGCCGCTCGAACAGGCTGCGGCCCTTGCACAGGAATCCGGCCGTAAATATATCAACATCGCCAGCGAGTTGCTCGCCGGTGACAAAGACTAGACACACGACATACGTGCTGGGACGAGAATATGAATGCTTCGGCAGCGGAGCCGGTGGTATCGCGCGATGTCACAATAACCAATTCGCGCGGACTGCACGCACGGGCCTCTGCCCGGTTTGTCAAAACGGCTGAGAGTTTTGATGCAGATGTCCGCGTCTCGCGAGATGGGCAGACTGTGATGGGCACATCCATCATGGGGCTGATGATGCTGGCAGCGTCCACCGGCTGCGGCATCAAAATCCAGGCGTCCGGCCCGCAGGCGCAGGAAGCCATTGATGCACTGGTGGCGCTGGTGACGGATAATTTCGGCGAGGAATAGCAGCCGGCAGGGCGCCATCGTCAGATGGTGGAAATCCCGGCTTCGTCATACAGGTCACGGGCTATGTCGCCATATGATTTGACGCAATTACGCCCGGCAGCCTTGGCCCCGTACAGGGCTTCGTCAGCCTGACGGTACAGCTTGCGCAGATTTTCCGTGTCGTCCGGGAAAACCGACACGCCGATGCTACCGGTGACGCGCACTATTTCTCCGGTTGAAAGCGTGATCGGTACTTCAATGGCGCGCAGCAAGCGGCGCGCGAACCGCGCGGCACCTTCTGCTTCGTCAAGATGCAGCAGTATCAGAACGAACTCATCGCCACCGGTGCGTGCCACGAAATCCGTTTCACGAATTTCTTCCCGCAGACGCCGCGCGATCTCCACCAGTGTATCATCGCCCGCCTGATGGCCCAGCTCGTCATTGATGGGTTTGAAGCCGTCCAGATCAAGCGCCAGAATGGCCGCCTTCTCGCCGGCGCGCTTGGTGTGCTTCAGCATTGACTCGGTGAAATCGTTGAGGGCTGTGCGGTTGGCCAGCCCGGTGAGCGGATCTGAGACGGCCTGACGTTCCATATCTACAGCGTGGTTATGGCGCTCTGTAACGTCGGTGCCGGAGAAAACGATCATCCCGCTTTCACGTTTGACCATCTCAACTGCCACAACGCGCTTGCCAGGGATGTTCTGGTCGTAGCTATAGAAACCCTCTTCAAGCTGCTTGGAGATGATCGCTTCGACTTTCGATGCGCTCTTCATGGGATCACCGGCGCCATAATCACCGCGGGTTGCCTGATAGAGAACGAGGTCACTCAGGGTCCGTTCGGTTGTGAACCATTCCAGCGGCACATCCATAAGTTCAGCAACACGCGCATTCCAGAACAGCAGTTCGTCCATGCCGCGTGATGCGAGAACACCGACGGACAGCGCGCCCATGACACTGCCCATCATGTCATTCACGCCCTGAGCTTTATGGGCTGCGGCCTGTGCAAGCGTGGTTTGGCGAGACACGTCCTCAAGTTCACCAGCGGTCTTGTCGATCTTGTCGTGCAGGTGTTCGTTCTCAATCGCCAGCGCATCCACCTGCTGCTCCGCCTCCAGGGCCTGCTCGCGGCGAAACCACAAGGCCCGGCGAATTGCGGCGAAAGGTTCTTCGACGGTGGAAAGTTCCCGCGGCAGAGTGCTGTAATCGGCGCTCTTGTCGAACTCTTCATTCGCCAGTGCGGTGCCGATGCCCGCGAGGGTTTCCCCCCAACGGGGCACCGCCTTCATCAGGCCAGAGCTCACCCGCACGTATTGAATGACAAACGGCACAACAACCAGGAAGATCAACACAATGGCGATCACCTTTGCGAACAGCAGACCGCTGCCGACCGCCTGCATTTGCTCATTGAGCCGCTCCATTTCGAAACTGACAAGGGTCGCATAGCCGCTCAGCGCCGCAGAATCGTCCACGCGGATAGCTTTATCTATCTGCGATGCCGTAGCTCCCTGGCCCGCCATATCGCGCGCCGTAGAGATACCCTCCGCGTAGTCGCGAATTGTCTGGTCAATAACCCTGATGGCTTCAATTTCGGCCGACGAGGTGGCACGGGCGGCCAGCTTATCCAGCAACTCCTGAGCCTGCATCGCTGCGGCTTTTGCCTGCTGCAGGTGGTCCGGATTGCGGGTAAGCAGATAGACCTTGAGATGATGGACCAGCCCGTCGAGGCCGATCGCCCCTTCAAAGTTCGACAACAAGGCCAGGTAGGTGGTTTTGCCGGAGCCGTCGCTGCGGCTGGCCGACACCAGCATATCAACTGCACTTGCCAGATGCATGAGATCGACACCTGCAAGACCATAGACCTCTTCAGGCGTCTTGCCGGCAAAGTCGCCATTGTTGATCCGTTCCATTGCCACGCGCATGACGTGAAGTTCGGTGCGGATCGCCGCCAGTGCCGTGCGTTCGATCGGACTGGTATCAAGAGTCTCAAACTCAAGCAGGGTGCCGCGCATGGCGCCCATATCCAGCATTGTGTTGTCTTCCAGCGATGATTTGTCGCGCAGAATGCTATTGAGGTAGTTGTGAACCAACCCGCCATAGCCAAGGTGATGGCGCATGCGGCTGATGGCCGTCTGGCGCGGGTCACGCTGCTCCAGCGTCTGCGCCCATTCAACCTCGGTCTCGTGGAGCAGATATGCCGCATAGGACAGGCCGGCGCACAAAAGTGCGCTCAGCACAGACACCCTGATCAGATGCTGCCGCATCATCAGCAATATGGAATTGACACCACCCAACCTTGGGTTCCCATTCTCAATCGAAGTTGAAAAAGACAGTCATAAGTTTATCTGCTTCAAGATAAAGCGGAGGTTAACGATCAGGAAACGATGTTCCGCATGGAAACGGGACTAATCCTGCAGGAAACCGTTATGCTGCGCCGACATAGTGGATATAAACATGTCTTTATATCCTTCTTGATGCGCAGCTGATTGGCTGCTAGAACCCGCCCTATCGCCCGCTTTCAAGCTGGCGGCCCATATCTGCTGTGCTGCATCACCAGCACTGGCCATCCACGGAGAAATCGCCCATGAGCGCTCAGGATTACGTCGTCGCCGACATTTCGCTGGCCGAATACGGCAACAAGGAAATCGAAATTGCCGAAACCGAGATGCCGGGCCTGATGGCCTGCGTCGAAGAGTTCGGCCAGAGCAAGCCCCTCAATGGTGCGCGCATCACCGGGTCGCTCCACATGACAATTCAGACAGCCGTGCTGATTCAGACGCTGGAAAAGCTGGGCGCGAAAGTGCGCTGGGCGTCGTGCAACATCTTCTCGACGCAGGACCATGCAGCCGCGGCGATCGCTGCCGGCGGCACCCCCGTCTTCGCGGTCAAGGGTGAGAGCCTGGAAGAGTACTGGACCTACACGGATGCCATCTTCCAGTGGCCCGACGGTGAACCCTCCAACATGATCCTCGATGATGGCGGCGACGCCACCATGTACATCCTACTGGGTGCCCGCGCTGAAGAAGGCGAAGACATCCTCTCCAAGCCGGGCTCCGAGGAAGAAGAATACCTGTTCGCGCAGATCAAGAAGCGCATGGCGGCAACGCCGGGCTTCTTCGTGAAGCAGCGCCACGCCATTCAGGGTGTCTCGGAAGAAACCACCACCGGCGTCAACCGGCTTTACCAACTGATGGAAAAGGGCCACCTGCCCTTCCCGGCGATCAATGTGAATGACTCGGTCACCAAGTCGAAGTTCGACAACAAGTATGGCTGTAAGGAATCGCTGGTCGACGGCATCCGCCGCGGTACCGACGTGATGATGGCCGGCAAGGTCGCCGTTGTGTGCGGTTACGGCGATGTGGGCAAAGGCTCGGCAGCGTCGCTGCAGGGTGCCGGTGCCCGCGTGAAGGTCACCGAAGTTGACCCGATCTGCGCACTGCAGGCTGCCATGGACGGCTTTGAAGTTGTGACGCTTGATGATGCCGCGGCTTACGCGGACATCGTCATCACCACCACCGGCAACAAAGACGTCATCACCATGGACCATATGCGCAAGCTCAAGGACATGGCGATCATCGGCAATATCGGCCACTTCGATAACGAAATTCAGGTTGCCGATCTGAAGAACCACAAATGGACCAACATCAAGCCGCAGGTAGACATGGTTGAGTTCCCCGATGGCAAACGGATGATCATCCTGTCGGAAGGCCGGTTGCTCAATCTTGGTAATGCCACGGGCCACCCGTCTTTCGTGATGTCGGCGTCCTTCACCAATCAGGTGCTGGCGCAGATCGAGCTGTTCACCAAGGGCGACGAATACGAAAACAAGGTCTATGTGTTGCCCAAGCATCTCGATGAGAAAGTGGCACGGCTGCATCTGGCCAAGCTGGGCGTCAAGCTCACTGAGCTGTCGGGCGAGCAGGCCTCCTACATCGGCGTGCCCCAGCAGGGCCCGTTCAAGCCGGAGCATTACCGCTACTAGCCGCGGCGAAGCATTCGCAACTTGCATATCAGGCGGGGCGTCCATCGGGCGCCCCGCCTTTTTGTTGCGCTGTTTTTGTTGCGCATCCTCGCCTATGCTTGCATGCAAAGCAGGATGCGGGTTTCCTAGGCGGGAAACTTGCGAATCACTCATGGGTCACATGCGCATCAGGCGTCCACAAGCCGGATACCGGCGCGGCAACAAGAGCATTGCGGCAGTCAGCATTGGCAGCACAGTGGTCATGCCGTTTGCAGCAGCCGCGCAACCTACGGGGGCGGACTTTACCGGGGCACTCTCGGCCGCATCCGTTGAAACACTTCTGGCCAGCGTTGCCGTTGGTGCGCTGTTGCTGGCGGTCGGCTCGGTATGGGCCATGGGCCGCGCCTTCAAGCGCAACCGGCGCGACATGGCGGCGCGCGCCGAGCGCATGACCGAGCTTGAAACCAAGCTCGACAGTGCCGAAAGCATTCTGGCAGCCGAACCCGACGCCGTCTTCATATGGTCGCCCGAACGCACCGTGACGCCGACCACCGGTTCGCGCCATTGGGGTCGGCCACGGGTTGTCGGGTCCACGGCTGGTCTTGCAGATCCCTCGTCCGGCACTGTTGATTTCGACTATGTGCTGGCGCGGCTTGAACCCGAAGATTCCGAAAGCCTGCGCAATGGTGTGTCGCGGCTGCGCGAACGCGGCGCACGCTTTTCGCTCAATCTGCAAATGCGCGATGGGCGCACCTATGAGGCGGAAGGTCGCCCGGCGGGTGCGCAGGCCGTGTTGTGGATGCGCGACATCACCGGCGAGCGTGAGGAAGAGACCCGGCTGGTGGAGACCGCCCGTAAGGCCGAGCGCGAACGCGCCCTGCTGAGCCAGGTAACGGACGCTGCCCCGTTCCCCGCATGGCGCCGTTCCGGCGACGGTGCGCTGATCTGGGTCAACAGCGCCTATGCCAAAGCGGTGGAAGCGGAAGACGCCACCAGTGCCATCGACGACAAGCGCGAACTGGTAGACACGGCGTCGCGCCAGAAAGCCATGCAATCCGTCGCAGCGCGCGAAACCTTCCGTGACCGCGCCAATGCGGTTGTCGGCGGTGAGCGCCAGGTGCTGGACATCATCGAACTGCCCCTGACCGATGGTGGCAGTGCCGGCTTCGCGCTCGACATCACACCGCTGGCGGAAGCTGAATCCGATCTCAAGCGGCATCTGGATGCGCATGGCGATACGCTCAACAGGCTCGCCAGCGCGGTGGCCATTTTCGGGCCCGACCGTCGCCTTCGTTTCTACAACCGCGCCTTCCAGAAGCTGTGGTCGATCGAGGAAAGCTTCCTCGATACCGAACCGGCCGAAGGCGAGTTGCTGGAAATGCTGCGCGAGGCACGCCGGCTGCCCGAACAGGCGGATTTCCGCGCCTGGAAACAGCAGCGGCTCGACCTCTACACCCGCAACGAACCGACCGACGAGTTGTGGCATCTGCCCGACGGCCGCACATTGCGCGTCATCGGCCAGCCGCATCCGTTTGGTGGATTGCTTTATCTCTACGAGAACGTCACCGACCAGTTGAAGCTCGAATCGAGCCTCACCACCGCACAGCATGTGCAGTCGGAAACGCTCAACAAACTCTATGAAGGCGTTGCCGTGTTTGGCTCGGACGGGCGGCTGAAGCTGCACAATCCGGCCTATCAGCGCATCTGGCATCTGGAGTCGCACCAGCTGGGCGGCGAGCCGCATATCGATCAGATCATCGAATGGTGCAGCAATCTGCTGAATGACGCGGATGAGTGGGACGCCATCAAAGGGCGCATTACCGCGGTCAATGATGAGCGCGCCACCAAGACGGGCCGGTTGCAGCGCCCGGACGGCAGCGTCGTTGATTATGCCGCTGTGCCGCTGCCCGATGGCAACACGCTGTTGACCTATGTGGACGTGACCGACAGCTCGCGCATTGAGCGCGCACTACGCGACCGCAATGATGCGCTTGAGACCGCCGACAGGCTCAAGAGCGAATTCATCAGCCATGTCTCCTATCAATTGCGCACGCCGCTCACCAACATCATCGGCTTTGGTGAAATTCTGAATACGGAGCTTTTCGGCCCGCTCAATGAGAAACAGTCGGAATATGCCGGCGGTGTTCTCAAATCCGCCAGTGAGCTGCTTGATCTGGTGAATGACATCATCGACCTCGCGACCATTGAAGCCGGCGCCATGGCGCTTGAAGTCGATGACGTCAGGCTGGATCAGGTAGTGCGACAGGTGTTCGACATGGCCAGCCCGCGCGCCCAGCAGGGCAGGCGGACGCTGGAGGTGGAGATTTCCGGCGAGCTTGGCACCATCAAGGCGGATACGCGGCGGCTCAAACAGATTCTGTTCAATCTCCTATCCAACGCGATCTCCTTCACCAATCCCGGCGACACCATCACGCTTGGCGGTGAGCGCGAAGGCAATGAAGTGCGCTTGTGGGTGCGCGACACGGGCGACGGCATCAAGCCTGAACATCAAGCGACGGTGTTTGACCGGTTCGAAGCGCGTGGCGGATCTGAGAAGCGCCGCGGCGCCGGGCTTGGCCTGACACTGGTGCGCAGCTTCGTCGAACTGCATGGCGGCTGGGTCTCCCTTGAAAGCGCACCGCGCGAAGGCACTCGCGTCATGTGTCACCTTCCAACCGACGCCAAAGTCGTCCTCAGCCCGCGTGACGATGAAGAAGCCGGGACGGCAGCCGCGTCGTAAGGTTTGCACCTACTCAGAACCTCTTCCGTGTCCCCGGGCCTGACCCGGGGCCTACTCGCGGACGCTTCACACCGCAGCTGATGCGAGTGGACTCCGGATCAAGTCCGGAGATACGGCATTGCGAACACTGTGCAAAGCACATCCTCTTCCCTGCTCCTTTGCACAAAAAAGCCTCCCGCCGGTCAGTCCGGGGGAGGCTTTTTCGAAACTTGTGCAAAAGCTGCTTAGTGCTGGCTTTCCGGCATCCGCACGATCATGCCGTCGATCGCATCCGACACTTTGATCTGGCAAGACAGGCGGGAGTTTTCCTGCACGTCCGGTGCGAAGTCGAGCATGGTCTGTTCCATGTCTTCCTTCGGCTCGATCTTGTCGGCGAACTTCTCGTCCACATAGACGTGGCAGGTGGCGCATGCGCAGGCACCGCCGCAATCGGCGTCAATGCCGGGGATCATGTTGTTGACCGCACCTTCCATGACGGACAGGCCATCGGCCACATCCACAACATGTTCGGTACCGTCATGCTCGATATAAGTGATCTTCGCCATGTTCCCTCTCGTGCATTTCAAGGCCACCGGTTTTTACAACCACCGGCCCCGCACGGCAGCAGGACGCAGCCGCGCTATGGTTGGTGTTTCAGGGCGTTTCTTACGGGTTTGCCATGTGAGGGCGCAAGCCCCGGCAGCAAACACACCAAGCGCGGACACTGATGTCCGGACCGCACTACGTAAAGTTGACGCACCCGTCACTTTTATATCTTCGGAATTAATTGCTCCCGGCCCCCGCGTCAAGCATTGCTGCATGGCACTGGATCAGCCGGCGATCTCCTTCATCGGGATGCTTTCATCCGCCAGCCGCTCAGCCGGGACCGATGTGCCCTTCTGCAGCAGCATTTTCGACATCATGAATTCCGGCGCGCGGTTGACCGCATCCACCGCGATCATCTGGCCATTTTTCAGGTAAAACGCCGCAAATGAGCGGGTTTTTATGTCGCCGCGGATTACCACCTGGTCGAAGCCCTGGCTCAGTCCGGCAATCTGCAATTTGATGTCGTACTGGTCGGACCAGAACCACGGCACCTGGCCGTAGGGCTTCTTTTTGCCGCAGATGGCAGCCGCTGCCGTCTTGGCCTGTTCCAGAGCGTTGTGGACGGATTCAAGCCGCAGACTGGTCTTGTAAATTGGATTGGGGTGGAAGGTGCAGTCGCCCGCCGAATAAATGTCCGGATCAGAGGTCTGGCACAGCTCATCCACCACGATGCCGTTGCCGCAATCGATGCCTGCGTCGGCCGCCAGTTCCATATTCGGCAGAATGCCGATCCCGGCGATCACGAAGTCGGCCGGGATGATGTCGCCGGTGCCGGTTTTAACGCCGGTCACATGCCCGTCGCCCTCAATGCTCTCAAGCGCCGTTTCGGTGAGGATTTTGACGCCTTCCTCCCCATGCACGCGCTCAAAGAAGGTCGCCACCTCCTTGCAGGTGACGCGCCCCAGCACGGTGGGGGCCATTTCCAGCACGGTCACGTCGATATCGTGCTTCACGGCCACCGCCGCGACTTCAAGGCCGATATAGCCGCCACCGACAATCACCAGCTTGGCGCCTGGCCTGAAATGCGCGCGGATCGCCTCAACATCGGCAATCGTTCGCAGGTAGAAGACGCCGGGAAGGTCGGCACCCGGGCAAGTGAGCTTCCGCACGCGGCCGCCTGTGGTGATGATGAGCTTGCCGTAATCCAGCACCCGGCCGTCTTCCAGATGAACTTTCCTGGCGGCGCGGTCGATTTTTTCGACAGCTGTATCGAGGATCATCTCCGCTGCGGCCTTGGCGTAGAAATCCACAGGCTTGAACAGCACCCGGTCGAGACCGATTTCACCGGCCAGAAACTTCTTCGACAGCGGCGGGCGCTGATAGGGGACGACGCTTTCTTCGCCCACAACCACGATGGTGCCCTCAAAACCCTCCTGCCGCAGGCTGGCAACCGCCTGACCTGCCGCATGTCCGGCACCGATAATCACCACATTGTCGCTCATCTGATCCACCCGTCCTGATTGGCCTTTACATTCTCAGTCAGCCTTATCCCGAGCGGGTAGCACGAAAGCCTGAAAGCGGCCAAGGTGTCACATAGTCCCGCCCGCCGCTGCCCACGCCCCTCTGGGGCTTGAGGCAGGGCGCGGGCACCGCTAAAAGCGCCGCATCGGCCTTGTTCCATGACGCCTCATCAGTATCCGGACCCTTCTCGCCAATGCCCGCTATTGCCGACCTTCAGACAGCCGAATTCGTGCTGGCGGACGAAGCTGCGACCACCAGCTTCGGCGCGCGGCTGGCAGCCTTGCTGGAGCCCGGCGAGGTCATCGCCCTTGAGGGTGATCTGGGCGCCGGCAAATCCACGCTGGCGCGCGGCCTCATCCGCGCGCTGGGTGTCCAGGGCGAAGTCCCCAGCCCGACCTTCACCCTCATCCAGCAATATGACACCGCCTATTTGATGGTTGCGCATGTGGATCTCTACCGCATCGAGGATGCAGGCGAGGTCGAGGAGCTGGGTCTGGAAGATGCGCTCGACTATGGCGCGCTGGTGGTGGAGTGGCCTGCAAAGCTTGGCCGCGCGTTTGAACCCGGCCGCGTCAAAGGCCGCCTCGACATCACCCTTACCCTTGATGATGCCACCGCCGACCCGGCCAGCGAAAAGCGCAAGCTTGCCGCCACCGGCTCCGGCGCATGGGCTGCAAAACTGACAAGGTTGCTTCCCTGATGGCTGCTCCCTCAAACGGCATGTCGCCTGAACGCATGGCCGCGCGCGACGCGTTTGTTACCACTGCGGGATGGGCCGGCGCGGATGCGTCCCCCGTCGCCGGTGATGCATCGACACGGCTGTATGAGCGTCTAACGCTCAACGGCAAGCAGGCCATCTTGATGAACGCGCCGCCGGGCCCCGATGGTCCGCCGATTGCCGATGGCAAGAGCTACAGCTCCATCGTGCATCTGGCAGAAAACATGCGTCCCTTCGCAGCCATTGCCCGGCACCTGACGGCGCATGGTTTCAGCGCGCCGGAAATTTTTGCGCAGGATCTCGATCACGGCTTTCTGCTGCTTGAGGATCTGGGCGACGGGCTGTTCGCCAGCCGCATCGCCGAGGGCGACAGCGAAGAAGAGCTGTATGGTGAGGCGGTCGGCACCCTCGCCGCACTGCACGCGCTCCCCGCGCCCGGCCCGCTGGCCTGTGGCGACGCCGGACCGCAGCACATCGTGCCGCCCTATGACGACATAGCGATGCTGACGGAAGCCGCCCTGCTGCCGTCCTGGTATCTGCGTCTGACCTCCGGCAGTGACGCAGATGATGCCACGCAACAGGCGTTTCTTCAGGCATGGGCCAGCGTGCTGCCGAAAGCCCGCATCGCTGACGATGTGCTAGTCCTGCGCGACTATCATTCTCCGAACCTGCTTTTGATGTCAGAGCGCGCAGGGCTCAAACGCGTCGGCATCATCGATTTTCAGGATGCGCTGCACGGGCCTGCCGCCTATGACGTGGTGTCGCTGCTGCAGGACGCGCGCCGCACCGTCTCCGCCGAGATCGAGCGCCGTCTGCTCGCGCGCTATGTGGCGGCACGGCTGATAAACGACCCGCTGTTTGACGCGGATGCGTTTCACGCCGCCTACGCCATCATGGGCGCACAGCGAAACACTAAGATCATTGGCCTCTTCGTGCGCCTGCTGCTGCGCGACGGCAAGCCGCAGTATCTCGCGCATATTCCAAGGCTGGCGGACTACCTCGCCCGCGACCTTGCCCATCCAGCGCTTGCGCCTGTGGCTGGATGGTTTGAGGAACATGTATCGCTGGCAGACATGCGCGTGCCGATTGATCCAAAGAGCATCAAGGTATGAGCGCCAAAATCGATACGGCGATGGTGATGGCGGCAGGTCTTGGCACCCGCATGCGCCCCCTGACCGATGACATGCCCAAGGCGCTGGTGGAAGTCGCAGGCAAGCCGATGGTGGACCATGCGATCGACCGGTTGAAGGCGGCGGGCATTTCGCGCATCGTCGTCAACATTCATGCGTTCGCCGATAAACTGCGTGCGCATCTTGAAGCCCGCAATGATGACAGCATCATCATCTCGGATGAAAGCGGGCAACTGCTGGACACCGGCGGCGGCGTCAAACACGCGCTGCCGCTGCTGGGCGACAAACCGATCATCACCCACAACTGCGACTCAATCTGGGTGGAAGGCATGGGCAAGACCCTGCCGCGTCTGATCGAGATGTTTGACGCCGATCAGATGGACGCCCTGCTGGTGGTCGCCGTCACCGCCAATATCATCGGCGATGTATCGCGCGGTGACTTCACCATGGATGCGGCGGGCAGGCTTGATTGGCGCGAACCGAGTTCGGTCGCTCCCTTCATGTATACCGGCGTGCAGGTCATCAAGCCGCAGCTTTTCGCCGGTGTGGAAGATACGACGTTTTCCACGGCACGGCTCTGGAACCAAATCATGGAAAATGACCGCGCTTACGGGTTGCGCCATGACGGGGTGTGGATGCATGTGGGCACGCCCGCAGCGCTCGCCGAGGCGGAAGAATTTTTGCGCGATCTCTGAGACGACAAGAGACACACCCGCCCCTAATCGCGCTATCATCCCGGCATGGGCCAAGTTTTCACAATTCCCCCGGACATTGCGTTTCTGCCCGCACTCGCCAACGGCCTGCTGGCGCGCGGCGATGCGCTGCAACATACGACCGTGCTCGTCCCCACCCGCCGCGCCGCCCGCGCGCTGGTGGATGAGTTGCTTGCCCAAAGCGACACAGACGCGCTGCTGCTACCTGTCATCCGGCCGCTGGGCGATGTGGACGACGACATGCCGCTTGGCGGTTCCGGTGACGCCCCCCTGACCCTGCCGCCCGCCATACCGCCCATGCACCGCACGCTGGCGCTGGCCCGAATCATCATGCTGCGCGCCCGCAAAACCGGCATCGGCCCGCAAAGCCCGGCACAGGCCATCGCGCTGGCCGACGAACTGGCTGCATTGCTGGACGCCTTCGCCACCGAGGAAGTCAGCCTCGATGCGCTGCCCGATGTCGTGCACAAGGATTTTGCCGAGCACTGGGAAGAGACGCTGGATTTTCTCGAGGTTGTCACCGCGACATGGCCGGAAATGCTCAAGAGCCTCGGCTTCATTGAACCGGCGCAGCGGCGGCGGCACCTGATTGATGCGGCCTGTGCGCGCTGGGAAGCAACACCGCCGGGTGCTGTCATCGCCGCAGGTTCCACCGGCTCGATTCCTGCCACCGCGCGTATGCTGGCGCTGATTGCCCGCATGGATGACGGCGCCGTGGTGCTGCCGGGTCTCGACAAGGCTTTGGACGATGCCGCGTGGCTGGCCTGCGGCCCCGCGCATCCGCAATACGGCATGCGGCAATTGCTCGGGCGCATGAAAGTCGCGCGCGAGCAGGTTAAAGACTGGCCTCATGTACCCGGCACGCTCCATGCGCCTGCTGCGGCGCGCACAAAACTTGCCAGTGAGGCATTGCGCCCTGCCGAAACCACCGACAAGTGGCGCGACGCTGGCGACACATTGCTGCCGCTGATTGATGACGCGCTTACCGGCCTCACCATGGTCAGCGCCGACAATCCGCAGCTTGAATCTCTTTCGATTGCGCTTGCCTTACGCGAAGTGCTGGACACGCCGGGCAAAACGGCCGCGCTTGTGACGCCGGACCGCGCGCTGGCGCGCCGGGTCGCCGGAGACCTGGCTCGCTGGGGCATCGACATCGACGACAGTGGCGGTACGCCGCTGGCACATACGGTGCCCGGCGCGTTCTTGTTGCTGGTCGCGCAGATGCTGGCGGATCAATTAGCGCCGGTACCGCTTCTCGCAGCCCTCAAGCATCCCCTTGCACAGGGCGAGCTTGCGTCGGGCCACTTCCATTCCGCCGTTGAACTGCTTGACCGGCGCATCTTGCGCGGGCCGCGCCCGGCTCCAGGACTTGCAGGCATCGACGCGGCCATTGCCGATGCAAAGGCTGCGGATTACGGCGCTTTGAGTGACACGGAACACGGCCGCGCCACGCGCCTTGTGGTGCGTCTGACAAATCTCATCGGCCCGGCTGCCGACATCATGGCTGGTGGCGAGACGGATATGAGTAATCTCATCTCAGCGCATCTAGCTGCTGCCGAAGCATTGGCGGCGACGGAGGATATGCCTGGCTCGGAGCATCTGTGGGCGGATGACGCAGGTGACGCTGCTGCAACCTTCATGGCAGAGGTCATGGAACATGCAGCGCTGATGGGCGACGTTGCCCCTCAGGATTACCCAGCCATTCTGCACTCCTTGATGGCAGGGCGCATGGTGCGCCCCGTGCGGCGCTCGCATGCACGCCTGCAGATTCTCGGGCCGCTGGAAGCCCGGCTTCAGCATGTGGACCGGTTGATACTCGGCGGCCTGAATGAAGGCGTGTGGCCCGCCCGTGCTGAAACGGGCGCATGGCTCAACCGCCCGATGCGCGCGCAGCTTGGGCTCGAAGCGCCCGAACGGCAGATCGGCCTTGCCGCCCATGACGTGGCGCAGGGGCTTGGTGCGCCCGACGTAATCCTGACCCGTGCCGATCGCGCTGATGGCCAGCCCACCGTGCCGTCGCGCTGGTGGCTGCGGCTTGAAAACCTCGTCGGCGGTGTCGCGGATGGTGACGACCGCAAGACCATTCCGCATGGCGACTGGCTTGAGATGGCGCGGGCACTCGACCGCCCGGTGCGCGAGGCTGCCCAGATCAACCGCCCGGAGCCGCGCCCGCCGGTCGCCGCACGCCCCGCACGCCTCTCCGTCACAGGTATCAACGATCTGTTCCGCGATCCCTACGCCATCTATGCGCGCCATGTGTTGAAACTGAATGTGCTGGACGACCTCGATGCGTCTGCCGCCGCACGCGAACGCGGCGACATGATCCACAAAATCCTTGAGCGCTTTTCAGTCGAGCATCCAGGCCCCATGCCGACAGAAGCCTATGCAAAGCTCATGGCCATTGCGGGCGACGAGTTCGACAAAGCCGACAGCCGCCCCGCCGTGCGCGCCATCTGGTATCCGCGCTTTGTTGCGGCTGCTGAATGGTTTTTGGAATGGGAGGCCGCACGCCGCGGCGCCATCGCAACAACATTTGTGGAACTCAAAGGCGAACATGCGATTGACCTCCAAGGGCGACAGTTCACCCTCTCCGGCATCGCGGATCGCATCGATGTTTTGAAGGACGGTACGCTTTCGATTCTTGATTACAAAACCGGCGCCGTCCCCACCGCCAAGCAGACGACCGCAAAATTCTCCGTCCAACTGCCGCTTGAAGCCGCAATGGCGCAGGCGGGCGCATTCCACATGGAGGGCAAAGGCCCGGCTGCTGCCGCCACCAGCGAGCTTGCCTATGTTGACCTCAAGAACGGTGCCGTGGTGGATGCCATTGAAAATGGCAAGGACATCATGGAAGAGGCCATGGGGAGCCTCGACCATACTGTTTCGCTCCTGACTAAATTTGAGGACGACACCACCGCCTATGTGTCGCGGCCACGGCCGCAGTTTCTTTCATATGATGGTGATTACGACCATCTGGCCCGGGTCAAGGAATGGCAGACGACAACCGACAGCGAGTAACTGTTGGCAATGTCGTGGTTGAACTTGAACCCGACGGCGCCAACGCAGAGCTCAAATCACAATCATCGAACAGTCAGCTTGATGCAGCGGACCCGCGCGCCAGCGTCTGGGTTTCCGCCAATGCGGGCACCGGCAAAACGCATACGCTAACCAGCCGCGTGGCGCGCTTGCTGCTGTCAGGCACACGGCCTGAGCACATTCTGTGCCTTACCTTCACCCGTGCCGCCGCCGCCCAGATGCAGACCAAGCTTTATGAGCGGTTGGGCAAATGGTCGACCATGGAAGAGACGGCGCTGGCCAAAGCGCTGTTTCATCTTGAAGGTCGCCACCTGGAAGCAGACGAGATTGCCCGCGCGCGGCGCCTGTTTGCCAGCGCGCTTGAGACACCCGGCGGTCTTAAAATTCAGACCATCCACGCGTTTTGCGAAAGCCTGCTCGGGCGGTTTCCGCTGGAGGCAGGCGTCAGCCCGCATTTTGCGCTTGCGGATGACCGCCAGTCTGCAGAGCTACTGGCCACTGCCCGCGACGAGGTGCTGCAACAAACGATAGACGATCCAGAGAGCGCGCTCGCGCATGCCATGGCGCATCTAGTTGCCGAGGCCGATGAAGGCGCATTTGAAATGTTGCTGGGCGAAGTCACCGGCGCACGCCACAAGATCCGCAACCTCGTGGCGCGTGCGCAGGGTATCGAAGCCGCAGAAAGGTTTATTGCCGAGACGCTGGGTGTGGCACCGGGAGAAACGCCCGGCGACATCATCACCAAGGCGCTATCCAAGATCGACGCCGAGCATCTGCGCACCGTCGCCAGTGCTCTTGTCACCGGCAAAAAGACCGATGCGGCCAAAGCCGATGCACTCAACGCGTTTGCTGCGGACATGACGCCGGAAAACTACGCCATTACCTACAAGTCCATTTTTCTGACGCAGGCGGATGAGCCGCGCGCCAGCCTGATGACCAAGGATCTGGCTGCAGCCTTCCCGGACATTCACACCTGGCTTACTGACGAGCAGGAGCGCGTGCATGAGCGCGTGCGCCAGTGCCGCGCGGCGCAGGCGGCCATTCTGACCGGCGCAGTGCTGCGGGTCGGTTGCGCCGTGCTCGATGCCTATGAAGCTGAGAAGAAGCATCTGGGCCTGCTTGATTACGATGACCTCATCACCCGCACAGCGGCGCTGCTGAGCAGCCGCGAATCAACGCAATGGGTGCTCTACAAGCTGGACATGGGCCTCGACCACATCCTCGTTGACGAAGCGCAGGACACCAGCCCGCAGCAATGGCAGGTGATTGAAGCGCTGGTGAAAGAGTTCTTTTCCGGCGACGGTGCGCGCTCCTATGCGCCCGATGACGACACACGTGCAGGCCTCGGCACACGCACCTTGTTTGCAGTGGGTGACGCAAAGCAGTCGATCTTCTCGTTTCAGGGTGCGGACCCAAGCGAGTTTGCACGGCGGCGGGAAAGCTTCAGCGCCATGGCCACAGCAGCAGGCCAGGTCTGGCGCAACATTCCACTCACCGTTTCATGGCGCACGGCGCAGGAAATTCTCTCAAGCGTTGATACTGCGTTTGAAGCAACCGCCATGCATGATGGCGTCGTCGCGAGCGATGAAAAAATTCACCACGAAAGCGTGTGGACTGGGCGCGCCGGGCTTGTCGAGATGTGGTCGCCGGTCACGGACGACCAAGTGGACAAGACCGAGCTTTGGGACAATCCGCTGGATGCCGTGAGTGCGCAGAGCAAGGAAGCCAAGCTCGCCCAACGTATCGTCGGCAAACTGCAGGACTGGATCGGCAAGGAATATCTGCCGCAGCGCGGGCGCGTCATGCAGGCGGGCGATGTGCTCATTCTGGTGCGCAAGCGCGGCGCGTTTGTTGATGAACTGATCCGCCAGCTGAAGACCGGCAATATTCCCGTCGCCGGTGTGGACCGGCTGGTCTTGGGCGACCATATCGCGGTCATGGACCTGATGGCTCTGGCACGCTTTGCCGTGCTGCCCGAAGATGACCTGACGCTGGCGACCATATTGCGCAGCCCGTTCTGCGCGGTTAGCGAAGACGCGCTGTTCAACATCGCCCATGGCCGCAAAGGCACCTTGTGGGAGAGCCTGCGTGACAAAGCTAACGATGTTGAAGGTGCGGCGGACGCCTTGGCCTATCTCACGCAGTTGCGTAACCGCGCGGGCTTCCTACGGCCGCATGAATTCTTCACCCGCATTTTGGGACCGATGGGCGGGCGCGATCATCTGGTGGCCCGGCTGGGCATGGATGTGCATGACCCGATTGATGAATTCCTGAACCAGACGCTTGCATACGAATCCGCGCACACCCCGTCATTGCAGGGCTTCATCGCGTGGATGGATGAGGGCACCACCGAGATCAAGCGCGATCTCGATCAAGGTGGCAATCAGGTGCGCATCATGACCGTGCATGGCGCCAAGGGGCTTGAGGCCAATGTGGTGATCCTGCCCGACACCGTGCAGGCGGGCGGTGCGCCGGGCCGCGCCAGTCTCGTGGCGCATGATGACGGCCTTGTCACCTACAGCCCGCGCAAGACGGATGCAGATGACAAATCGCTGGCCGCACGGCTGGCGCGCGAAACCCGTGACGACGAGGAATATCGCCGCCTGCTTTATGTGGCGATGACGCGGGCTATGGACAGGCTCTACATCGCCGCCGCGCATGGGTCGCGCGGCATGGGGGACAAAAGCTGGTATGTGCGCGTGCGCGATGCGCTGTCACGCGCTGGCCATGCGGTTGAGGAAGATGCCCTGTTCGCTGATGGCGAGGGCACGGTATTGCGCCTTGCAAGCGAGCAGCTTGTGGAAGCGAAGCACGACGAAAAAGAAGATGCCGCTACTGCGCCTGTCGTCCTACCCGACTGGGTGCATGTGACCGCACCCTCCGAGGCTGCGCCGCAGGGCCCGTTGTCGCCATCTCTGATGCCGGGCACTGCTGCTCCCGGTGAGCCACCCGCTCTGTCGCCATTGGCTGAAGGCCCACAGGGCACAGCAGCACAACGCTTCGCGCGTGGGCGGCTGGTGCATACGCTGTTGCAGCATCTGCCGGACATTGATCCTGCCAAACGCCAAGACACGGCGCGGGCCTATCTGGATCAGGCCGCGGGCGAGGCTTTCGACGATGCAGCGCGCATCGCAATCGCTGACGAAGTAATGGCAGTTCTCACAGACCCGCAATTTGCAGCCCTGTTCGCACCGGGCAGCCGGGCGGAGGTGGCGCTGGCCGGGCGCATATCATGGGCTGGCCACGCGCTTCCTGTGTCTGGCCAGATCGACCGGCTGGTGGTGTCGGACGATACGGTGCTGATCGCCGACTACAAGACGAACCGCCCGCCGCCCATGGACGCAAAAGATGTGGCGCCGGTTTATCTTGATCAGATGGCCGCCTACCGGGCGCTTGTCGCCGCCGCCTATCCGGGCCGCGAGGTCAAATGCGCGCTGGTGTGGACCGACGGCCCGCGGCTGATGATGCTGCCGGACGACATGCTGGCGGCGCGCGGCAATTAAAGCCCCCCAAATTGCCGCACATCACGGGCGGGTGAGTGTGCTTGACCCCTCACAAGGGCGTTCCTACATTCCAGTCAACAGACTATCCATACGGCATCCGATTCCCCATACCCTCGAAACGGACATGGGGCGCGGGTACCGGCCTGCTGGCGACCTGCCAAATTTCGGCAGTTCCCGGTCATTTCAAGGAGACGTCGCATGGCTACGACCAAAGTGACAGATGACAGTTTCGAAGGCGATGTGATTGACGCATCCGGCCCCGTTCTCGTGGATTTCTGGGCGGAATGGTGCGGCCCCTGCAAGCAGATCGGCCCGGCACTTGAAGAAATCGCAGGCGAAATGGGCGGCAAGCTCACCATCGCCAAGATCAATATCGACGAAAATCCCAACGTGCCGACCAAATACGGCGTGCGGGGCATTCCGACCTTGATGATCTTCAAAGACGGCCAGGTTGCCGCCACCAAGGTCGGCGCACTGCCCAAGAGCAAGATCAGCGAATGGATTGCTGAATCCATCTGATCCGCGCTTTCAGCAAAGCTTCAAATGAGCCGACAGCCTTTGATCCAGGGCTGTCGGCTTTTTTGTGCCTTGCCCCGCGTTGCCTAGTGCCTTGACGCCGTTGCGTCATTTGCGATCGCCGGAAAAGCGCCGATCTGGCTGACCTGCGCAACTGTGCTTTGCCCACAACCCATAAGTGTGATGGAATATTCGCAACAAGTTAAAAACGGGGAATGCGCACAATGGAACAGCTGTCTGGAATGGACGCATCGTTTCTGTATTTCGAAACGAAAAACGCGCCAATGCATATCGGATCCGTGGCGATCTATGACCAGTCGACCGTCAAGGGCGGCGTGCTGGCGTTCAAAGAGATCCTGAAAAACTATGAGAGCCGCCTGCATCTGGCACGCTCGTTCCGCCAGCGGCTGGCCTTCGTGCCTGCCAATCTGGATCATCCCTACTGGTTTGAAGATCCGGATTTTGACATCGAATTCCATGTGCGCCATATCGCCCTGCCGCATCCCGGCGACTGGCGGCAATTGTGCATTCAGGTGTCGCGCCTGCATTCGCGTGCCATGGACCTGCACCGCCCGCTTTGGGAAGTCTATGTGATTGAAGGTCTCGACAATGTGGAAGGCCTGCCGAAAGGCTCCTTCGCGGTCGTTACCAAGGTGCATCATGCAGCCATTGACGGTGTCTCCGGCGCTGAGATGACTGCTGCCATTCATGACCTTACACCCGACGCCAAGCCCGCACCGCCCGAAGAACCCTGGGTGCCCGAGCGTGAACCTCTGGCGCTTGAGCTTCTGGCGCGCACGGCCGGGCATACCGCCGTGCAGCCGTTCCGTCTTGCCAATGTGGTCGCGCGCTCAGTGCCGGCCCTTGCCCGCGCGGGTCTCAAGATGAGCACCGGCGATCTCAAATCCGCAGGCCCCGTACCGCGCACCCGCTTTAATGGCTGCGTGTCACCGCATCGCGTGTTCGACGGCAAGAGCTTTGCGCTGGATGACCTTAAATTCATCCGCACCGTCGTTCCCGGCTCCACCATCAACGATGTGGTGCTGACCATCTGCGGTGGTGCCCTGCGCAAATATCTTGAGGACAAGGAAGAGCTGCCGGTCGATTCACTGGTGGCAATGACGCCAATTTCCGTGCGCGCACCGGACAAGCAAAAATCCGCGGGCAATCAGGTTTCCGCGATGACGGTTGCGATCGGCAGTGACATTGCCGATCCGATGGAGCGTCTTGAGCTGGTGTTCGAACACACCACAAGTTCCAAGGAGCTGACCAACGCGGTCGGCGCCAAGACGATGACCGACTACACACAGTTCATTCCCTCCACCACGGCGGGTCTGGCAGCACGGCTTTATTCGGGCCTTAACCTGGCCAACCGCATGAAGCTGCCGATGAACTGCGTCATCACGAATATTCCCGGCCCCAATGTGCCGCTCTACATGACCGGCGCACGGCTGGTCACGCAGTTCGGCCTCGGACCGATTCTGGACGGCATGGGCCTCATCATGCCGGTGTTCAGCTATGGTGGGCAGATCACCATCTCGATTTCATCCTGCCGCGAAATGGTGCCGGACCCGGCCTTCTTTGCCGAGTGCATTCAGGAAAGTTTCGACGAGCTTCACGCGGCGGCTAAAGCGCGAGCCAAATCGTCCAAGTTCAAGCCTGCCGTGGCCAAGAAGCGGGCGTCTCTGGCGCGCGCAGCCGTCCCCGCGGATCAGTCAAAGATCGATATGGGCGAGCGTCCCGGCGAAGGCGTGATGGCGGCAACCGGCAAAGCCAAGCCCAAACGCAAGGCTGCGTCCAAGCCAAAAACCAAGACGAAGGCCAAGGCAAAAACTGCCAAGAAATCCACAGTAAAGGCGAAAGCTACACCTAAAGCTGCACCTTCGGAGACCCAGGCCGACGAGACGCCGCTGAAGGACATGGTCGTGCCCCTGCGCGCTGCCGAGTAAGCGACCTGTCAGACTTACAGACAAGGGGCCGTTGCGTTTACGCGATGGCCCCGTTTTGCGTGTTGCGGGCGAGGATTTCACCGGCGAGATAGAGCGATCCGCAAATCAGGATGCGTGGGGCCGGCTCGGTAGCAGCCGCACGCGCCAGCGCCGTTTCAATATCCGGCATCGGCGTTGCCGGCAGGCCGGCCTCCCGCGCCATGCGCGCCACATCGTCGGCACTGCGCGCATGGGGCTGGCCGGGAATGGTGACGGTCAGCACCTGCGACGCGAGCCCTGCGAAGGCGGTAAAGAAACCGCCGGCGTCTTTCGAGTCCAACATGCCGCTGATCAGCACCAGCGGGCGCGGGTTCTGCTCTTCAAGATCAGCCAGCGCCTCGGCAATCGCTTTTGATGCTGCCGGATTATGTCCGCCATCAAGCCAGAGTTCCGCGTCCGGCACCATTTGCGCCAACGCACCACTGGACAGCCGCTGCATCCGCGCAGGCCATTCAACATTCTGCAACCCGGCGCCGATTGCTGCTTCTTCCAAGCCGCCAAAGGCGCGCGCCGCTGCAATGGCGGTTGCCGCATTGGCAATCTGGTGGCGGCCACGCAAAGCCGGCAACGGCAGGTCCAGCAGGCCCGTCGCGTCCTGAAACACCAACCGGCCATGTTCTTCATAGGCAGTTAATTCCTGGCCGAAGCGGGCAAGCGGCACTTCAAGACGGGTTGCTTCGCCCTCGATCACGTCTAGGCCTGCATCGCTTTGCGGACCGATGATGGCAGGCACACCGTGCTTCAGGATACCCGCCTTCTCACCAGCAATCTCTTCAACCGTATTACCGAGAAAACTCTGGTGATCCAGCGACACTGGCGTGATCACACAGACTTTCGGATCTGCCACCACATTGGTCGCGTCAAAGCGTCCACCCAGCCCCACTTCCAGCAGCACCACGTCAGCGGGTGTGCGCGAAAATGCCAGAAACGCCGCAGCTGTCGTGATCTCAAAGAAGGTGATCGGTTCGCCATCATTGGCTGCTTCGCAATCGCTCAGTAGGCTAATTAAATCAGCTTCGGCGATCGGGGCACTGGTGCCGGTTGGCCCAGCAACGCGGATGCGCTCATGGAACCGCACCAGATGCGGCGACGTATATGTGTGTGCGCGCAGCCCCTGCGCTTCAAACATCGCCCGCAGATAGGCCACGACCGAGCCTTTTCCATTGGTGCCGGCCACATGAATGACCGGCGCACTATGGTTTTGCGGGTTGCCGAGTGCCGCGAGCAGCCGCTCAAGGCGACCTAATGACAGGTCGATGAGTTTGGGATGCAGGCCGGTCAGCCGTTCAAGAATGGCGTCGCTGGACTGGCGCTGCGGAATATGCGGCGGCTCACCTGCGGGCGTCATTTCAATTGCCTAGCTGGCGCTCTGAACAGGCACCGGTGTTGTAACGGCGGGCGGCTGTGGGGCCATCATCGGCTCAACCATCAGCAGGGACACGACACGCGCCAACGTCTCGCGCATCTCCGAGCGCTTCACCACCATGTCGACCATGCCGTGTTCCAGCAGGTATTCGGCGCGCTGGAAGCCTTCGGGCAGTTTTTCACGGATGGTGTTTTCAATCACCCGCGGGCCTGCAAAACCGATAAGTGCACCGGGCTCTGCAATGTGTACGTCGCCAAGCATGGCGTAGGACGCGGTCACGCCGCCGGTTGTCGGGTCGGTCATCACCACGATGTAGGGGAGGCCCGCATCGCGCACCATCTGTACGGCCACGGTCGAGCGTGGCATCTGCATCAGGGACAAAATCCCTTCCTGCATACGCGCGCCACCAGCGGCGGTGAAAATGATGAAGGGCGCGCGGCGCTCAATGGCAAGCTCGGCACCGCGGACAATGCTTTCGCCCGCTGCCATGCCCAACGACCCGCCCATGAAGGCAAAGTCCTGCACCAGCACAACGGCGGTGCGTCCGCCAAGTGTGCCGACAGCAATGGTCATTGCATCCTGGTCACCGGTCTTGTTGCGGGCTTCTTTCAGACGGTCGGTATATTTGCGCTGGTCGCGGAATTTCAGCGGATCAGCGGGCACGTCCGGCATCGGCATCTTTTCCCAGGTGCCGCCGTCGAACAAACCGTCGAGGCGCTGCTTGGCGCCAATGCGTCCATGGTGGCCGCAATTGGTGCAGACCTGAAGGTTCTCAGCCAGATCGCGATGAAAAATCATCTCGCCGCAATTCTTGCACTTGTGCCAGAGATTGTCGGGCGTATCGCGTTTCGCGCTCAGAAAAGTGCGGATCTTGGGCCGCACAACATTATCAAGCCAGCTCATACAATTGGCCTCCTTTAAGGGCCGATCTCCTTTAGCGCCTCATCTGCTGCTGATTATAGCGGCCAAATCAGGCGAAATCGTGCGGGGTGGCTAGCATCCCTAATCCGTGTGGACACCTGTTGCCAGATCACTCGCCAATGCCAGCACTGCAGGCACCGTCTTTTCTGTCGCGCGGCCCTCGCCATCAAGGCTGGAGGCCACGCAATCCACCAATGCCGAGCCTACCACAGCACCGTCCGCGACGCCTGCCATCTCGCGGGCCTGCTGCGGGGTGCGGATGCCAAAGCCGATGGCGACCGGCAGGTCGGTCGAGCGCTTCACCCGCTCAACGGCAACGGCCACTTTCTTGGTTTCCGCTGATGCCGAGCCGGTAATGCCTGCAATCGATACGTAATAGACAAAGCCCGACGTATTGGCGAGGACGGCGGGAAGCCGCTTGTCATCGGTTGTCGGTGTCGCCAGCCGGATAAAGTTCACGCCCGCCTTCATGGCCGGAAGGCAGAGCTCCTCGTCTTCCTCCGGCGGCAGATCGACCACGATCAACCCGTCAACGCCTGCTTGCTTGGCATCAACCAGAAAACGGTCAACGCCATAGATATAGATCGGGTTGTAGTAACCCATCAGCACGATCGGCGTTGTGGTGTCGCCTTTGCGGAAGCCACGAACCAGCTCAAGCGTCTTGATCATCGTTGCGCCTGCGTCCAGCGCGCGCTTGCCGGATGCCTGAATGGCGGGACCGTCCGCCATCGGATCTGAAAACGGCATGCCAAGTTCGATGACGTCCGCACCCGCACCGGGCAGGCCCTTGACGATTTCCAGAGACGTTTTCGCGTCCGGGTCGCCGGCGGTGACAAAAGCGACGAAAGCCTTTTTGCCCGCGGCCTTCAGGTCGGCGAAGCGTTTCTCAATGCGCGTGGTCATGGCTAAAGCTCCACCCCGAGATAACCGGCGACAGAAAACACATCCTTGTCGCCACGCCCGCACAGGTTCATCACCATCAGATGATCGGCGGGCAGCTTGGGGGCCAGCTCCTTCACTTTTGCAAGCGCGTGGGCTGGTTCGAGCGCCGGAATGATGCCTTCGAGTTTCGTACACATCTGGAACGCATCCAGTGCCTCATCGTCAGTGGCCGAGAGATATGTTACGCGGCCCTGATCCTTAAGCCAGGAATGCTCCGGGCCGATGCCGGGATAATCAAGCCCCGCCGAGATCGAATGGCCTTCAGTGATTTGGCCATCCTCATCCTGCAACAAATAGGTGCGGTTGCCGTGCAGCACGCCGGGACGGCCGCCGGTCAGCGAGGCTGCATGCTCGCCGGGTTTGTCGATGCCATGGCCCGCAGCCTCAACGCCGTAGATATCAATACTCGGCTCATCGAGAAATTCGTAGAACAGCCCCATGGCGTTTGATCCGCCACCGATGCAGGCAATGAGCGAATCCGGCAACCTGCCTTCGCGCTCCATCATCTGTTCACGGACTTCCTTGCCGATGACCGACTGGAAGTCGCGCACAAGCTCAGGATATGGGTGCGGGCCTGCGACCGTGCCGATGATGTAGAACGTACCCTCCACATTCGTCACCCAGTCGCGCAGGGCTTCGTTCATGGCATCCTTCAGGGTGCCGGTGCCTGATGTCACGGGCTTCACTTCGGCGCCCAGCAGCTTCATGCGGAATACGTTGGGGGCCTGCCGCTCAATATCGGTTGCACCCATATAGATCGTACACGGAAGACCAAAGCGCGCCGCCACAGTGGCGGTTGCAACGCCGTGTTGACCCGCACCGGTTTCGGCAATGATGCGCGTCTTGCCCATACGCTTGGCCAACAATATCTGTCCAAGGCAATTGTTGATCTTGTGGCTGCCCGTATGGTTCAGCTCGTCGCGTTTGAAGTAGATCTTGGCGCCGCCCAGATGCTCGGTCAGCCGCTCCGCGTAATAGAGCGGGCTGGGACGGCCTGTATAGTGCTTCTGAAATTCCAGAAGTTCCGATTCAAAAGACGGATCTTTCTTCGCCGCGCGATAGGCTTCATCAAGCTCCAGCACATTCGGCATCAGGGTTTCAGCAACAAAGCGGCCACCGTAAATGCCGAAATGGCCGCGTTCGTCCGGCCCCGTCTTGAACGAGTTGGGAGCCTTACCGGGTGTGGCTGAACCGCTCACTGAAACATCCTTTCACGCGGCCTATCGCGCATGGCGAACGGCAGCGGCAAAATCCCTGACCCGCTGAGGATCCTTAACGCCGGGAGCACTTTCGACGCCGGAGGAGACATCAACGGCACGCGCTCCGGAAACCCGGATGGCGTCGGCCACATTGTCCGCCTCCAGCCCGCCGGAAAGCATCCATGGGCAGGTGCTTTTGAACCCCTTGAGCAGCTGCCAGTCAAAGACCAGCCCGTTGCCGCCGGGCAAAGCATTTGCCAGTGATTTAGGGGGTTTGGCGTCAAACAGCAACCAATCGGCGGCACCTTCGTAAAGACGGGCTTTGGCAAGGTCGTCCGCCCCTTCAATCGCCAGCGCCTTGATGACCGGCAGGCCGAAGCGCGCCTTGATTTCCCCAACGCGCTGCGGGGTTTCAGCCCCATGCAGCTGCAGCATATTGGGCGCAACGCCGGAAATGATCTCGTCCAGCAGCGCGTCGTCAGGATTCACAACAACAGCGACAGAACGGATGGAGGGCACAAGTGCTGCCGCAAAGTCACGCGCCTGCGAAAGGCTGACGTTGCGGGGGCTTTTCTCAAAGAACATCAGCCCTGCCATCTGCGCCCCAATCTCGTTGGTCGCCTCAACCGCCTCAGGGGTGGTCAGACCGCAAATCTTGATGGTGACGTCAGGTGCCCCGGCCATGATCTAACGGCCCAGCTCTTGCGCAATGGCGCGGGCGGCAGCGCCTGCATCCGGGCTTGCGGTGATGGGTCGGCCGATGACCAGAATGTCCGCCCCCAGCGACACGGCCTCGGCAGGCGTCATCACCCGCTTCTGGTCACCGATGTCAGCGCCCGCTGGGCGAATACCGGGCACGATGAGCTTGAAATCAGGCCCAAGATCCATGCGCAGGGTTTCAATTTCATGGGCCGAGCACACGACACCGGCAAGGCCTGCTTCCGCCGCCTGTTCAGCCAGCCGCCGCACATAGTCGGTGGCTGCAAGACGGTTGCCCTGCCGCTCAAGGTCAGCCTGGTCGAGGCTTGTGAGCATGGTGACGGCAATCATCATCGGCCGCGCGCCCTCAGGTGCTTCGTCAGCGGCAGCCTTGGCAGCCTGCATCATGGCCAGCCCGCCCTGCGCATGCACGTTGAGGATGGCAGGCTTCAACGGCAGCAGCGAGCGCACGGCGCCAGCCACAGTGTTGGGAATGTCGTGCAGCTTGAGGTCGAGAAAGATCGGCCGGTTTTCGCGCGCCACGATGCCGTAGCCCTCAGGCCCCGCGGCCATGAAGAACTCCAGCCCCAGCTTGAGGCCGCCCACGGCGGTCCCCACATCGCGGGCCATCTTCGCGGCCTTGTCCGGCGAGGGGGTGTCGAGGGCGCAGAAAACGGGATTTTCAAATGTGCTCATGGCGCGGTTTATAGCAGCACGCGCCGCGCCCGCCCAATCCCCAATGCAAAGCTGCTATGTGCGGCGGCGCGTCACCATGACGATGCCAAGCGCGATGACCAGCGCAGCGGCCACGTAGCCCACATGGGCGCTGGTGCTGCCCTGAGGGATGGTCTTTACGGCCACCGCCACAAGGCCCCAGATGGCGGCAGCGGCATACCAGAAGAGCCCGCGCAGCTTCAGCAACATGCCGATGGCAATGGCGGCCCCGACGAGCAGCACGATGGACGCATAGAGCCACTCGCTTAGCCCCAGCGGTGCGACGCCCAGATCACGCAATACGCTTGAAATATTGAGGGGAGCCGCAAGGGTCAGCCAGCCTGCATAAAGCCCGGCAAGCGGGATAACTATTTCGCTGCCGCGCATCGGCGACATCTGCGCGGCAAGAACGACGATCCTCAGGGCGAGCACCAGCATCACCACAATGATGACAGCGAGCACGCCGTTAGGCCCATTGAGTTGGGCAATCACCATCCATACGGTTGAAAGCGCGAACAGCACCCAGGTTCCGTCGCCGATTTCGCGATAGAGCTTGGCGGTGCGCGCATCCGGCAGCGCCTGCTGCACGGCGTAGATCAATCCCAGCAGGAAAATCACACCCCAGATCGAAAAGGCATAACCGGCAGGGACTTCAAGCGGTGAGCCGATGCCATCGCGGTCGCCAACAGAGACCCCAAGGCCGAGCAGCGGCATCAATGGGGCGGCCGCCTGCAGAATGGCAAAAATCACGTTGAGCAGCTGGCGGCGTTTATCAAGCATTGGCGTGGGGCTCCCGGAACCGGCGTGTTGTATATCGCTATTCTGTGTGTTCCGGGAGTGATCCCGACGCCGGTTGTTTAGCCCAAAGAGGCCAGGAGTTCACGCACTATCATCACCATCAGGAAGACCCAGCCAAGCGCGAAGAGCGGGAAGCGGATGGCCACTGCATTTGATGTCCACTGCCACAGGGAATGCACCACACGGGAGGCCACAAAGCCCCATGCGCAATACATGTGAAGCTCGTCGGCGCGGCCGCTGATCAGCACGGCCAGAACCACCGCGTAAAAGATGACCGGCACTTCAAACAGGTGATTGTAATTGTCGCCCATTTGGCGCGGGCGCGCGGGCAACACCGACAATGCGGATGTGTGCTTGGCATCATCGGGCTTGAGACCCGCAGCATTCATGGCGGAGAGACGCACCAGGGTCATCAGGATCCAGGTTATCGCCGTCCACGCGGCCATGACATAAAGCGCTTGAAGCATGTCGCCTGAATAGGTGGCGGCTGCATTTACGCTCTCAATCAGTTCTTCCATTGGTTTCGTTCCCGTCTTTTGTTTTTAAGGTCGCTCTTGGTGTCGATCAGTTGGCCCGATATTGCGGACGATCGCCATCAATGGTTACACGATGCATCATGCGGTGGTGTGGAAAATAGTCCGCAATCGCGTAGTGCTGCGTGCAGCGGTTGTCCCAGAAGGCGACCGAGTTCTTCTGCCAGCGGAAGCGGCACTGGAATTCCGGCAACTTGATGTGCTCATGCAAAAACGTCAGCAGCGCGTCGCTTTCCTTCTGCTTCATGTCCTTGATCCGCACGGTGAAGCTTGAATTGACGAAGATGCCGTTCTTGCCCGTAACAGGATGTGTGCGGATCACCGGATGCTCGGCGACAGGGTTTTTCTGGCGTTCGGTATCCATTTTGCCATCACCCTGATTGCGGTAGAGCCGCCCGGCCTTGCCAAACACATGCTCGAAATCATGGACTGCTGTCAGCTCGCCCAGCAGGCGCTGCATCTTGTCCGACAGCGCGTCGTAGGCTGCATACATGCTGGCCCACATGGTATCGCCACCGGTCTCAGGCATCACCTTGGCATGCAGCACGGAGCCAAGCGGCGGCTCCGCCATGAAGGTGACGTCGGTGTGCCAGTTGTTGAGGTCCGGCGGGCGCTTTTCGCCATGCTCGATGACGATGATTTCGGGATGATCCTCGCCCAGATTGGGCGCAAAGGGATGCACCTGCAGATGCCCGAAGCGGCTTGAAAAATCCTTGTGCTGCTCAGGCGTAATGTCCTGATCGCGGAAAAAGATCACGCCGTGCTCCATCAGCGCGTCATGCACCGCGGCAAAGGTTTCATTGCCCAATGGCTCGCGCATATCGACGCCGGAAATCTCGGCACCGATTGTGGGCGTCAATTTATCAATAGAGATCGTCTGGCCCATTTTAAGGCCCTCCCCTCATCCTGTTTCCTCAGCCCGCCGCCGGTCTTGTGCCAGCAGTCAAGTTAATGGGACTCATCATAGCGGGCAAAAACCGCAGAGTCAGGCTTTGTTGAATCGGGGGTATTGCCGGATTTTCCTGGGAAGAGTCACGCTGGACTGCGTTCAGCCGCCGTTGCGAGACGTATTTTGGACCGTCAGCGCCGTGCCGGAAAGCACAGCTGGGTTATTGGCGTTTGCGGCGCCCTGCTGCTTTTGCACGCGCTTCAATTCACGCTGTGCAATGCGCTTGTCATGCCGGTTGCGGTGCTGGCCCAGCCAGGCACCGAGCCCACCCGCCAGCAACCCAGCCAGAAACGCCGCCATGATGACCACAAACAGGGGCACGGTCACGGCCAGCGCCGGGCGCACATCCGAAAATGGATCAAGACTGAACTGAACAGGGGTGAGATTGGCCAGGGTCAGCACGAGGCCAATAAGGACGCAGGGCACGAGAATGAACCAGGTCTTGAGCGTCACGGGGAAAAACCGCCTTCACTAAACAATTTATGCCCGCATCATAGCGCAGCGCGTGCGGCAATGCAGCCAGGTATCAGTGCAATCTATCGGGTGTAGCGCTACTCGCCTGCCGCAACACCGGAGGGGATGCCGGCGGGCACCTCGTCGTCGGCGCTGTCATTTGCAGCTTCGTTGACCACCGGGCTGGATCCAAGCGGCCGCCGGTTCAGCCGCTCGCGCAGCTCCTTGCCAGTCTTGAAGAACGGCACGGACTTGGCGTCCACCTCCACCGGCTCACCGGTGCGCGGATTGCGGCCGATGCGGGCGGGACGGGTCTTGACCGAAAAAGCGCCAAAACCACGCAGCTCCACCCGGTCGCCCCGGGACAAAGCCTGCGCAATCTCTTCAAAGATTGTACCGACAATGCGCTCCACGTCGCGCTGGTAGAGATGGGGGTTGGCCTGCGCCAACCGCTGTACGAGTTCTGACTTGATCATGGGCCTTATCCCTAGTCCTCAGCCTGCACGATGCCCGACCTTGCCCCCGCGCGTCAAGTTGCAAGAACGCAACTTCGCCAGCACTTTCAATGACTTATCGGCTCAGAGCCGATTGCGACAGGATTTGGTGAAGCGCGGGTCATTTTGCCGCATTAGGGCCACGGCGTGGCCCGAACGGACAATTTCAGCAATTACGGGGATATCAGGCCCCAAACGACAATGGCGGCAGGCTTTAAGGCCTGCCGCCATTGAAAATCATGGGTGAACTTCACCGGTTTCAGCCGGTGTTATTCGCCGTCTTTGCCCTTGAGGGCGGCACCAAGAATATCGCCCAGCGAGGCGCCTGAAACGGTGGAGCCATACTGCTCGACTGCTTCTTTTTCCTCGGCGATTTCGCGGGCCTTGATCGACAGCGAGACGCGGCGGCCTGCCTTGTCGATCTGGGTAACGCGGGCGTCGATCTTGTCGCCGACATTGTAGCGGTCCGGGCGCTGTTCGGAGCGGTCACGCGACAGTTCCGAGCGGCGGATGTAAGAGGAGAACTTCTCCTCGCCCACCGACACTTCAAGGCCGTTTTCCTCAACCTTGGTGACGGTCACGGTGATGACTTCACCGCGGCGGATGTCGCCAACGCTTTCGAACGGATCACCACCAAGCTGCTTGATGCCGAGCGAGATGCGTTCCTTGTCCGGATCCACATCAAGAACGGTGGCTTTCACCATGTCGCCTTTGGTGTAGTCGGCAATGGCTTCTTCGCCGGGACGGTTCCAGTCGAGATCGGAGAGATGGACCATGCCGTCCACATCGCCGTCGAGGCCAATGAACAGACCGAATTCGGTGATGTTCTTGATCTCGCCTTCGACTTCAGTGCCTGTCGGGAAGCGTTCCAGGAAGGACGACCACGGATTATCGAGGCACTGCTTGAGGCCAAGCGAGATGCGACGCTTCACGGGGTCGACTTCCAGCACCATCACTTCGACTTCCTGAGAAGTGGAAACGATCTTGCCCGGATGCACGTTCTTCTTGGTCCAGCTCATTTCAGAGACATGGACGAGGCCTTCAACACCAGGCTCCAGCTCAACAAATGCGCCGTAATCGGTGATGTTGGTGACACGGCCCTTGATCTTGAGATCGACCGGATATTTGGCTTCGACACCATCCCAGGGATCAGCCTCAAGCTGCTTCATGCCAAGCGAAATACGCTGGGTTTCCTGGTTGACCTTGATGACCTGCACATTGACCGTCTGGCCGATGGACAGGACATCTGTCGGGTGGTTGACGCGACGCCATGCGATGTCGGTGACGTGAAGCAGGCCATCGACGCCGCCCAGATCAACGAATGCGCCGTAATCGGTGATGTTCTTCACAACGCCTTCAAGCACCTGGCCTTCGGTCAGGTTCTCGACCAGCTCAGCGCGCTGTTCGGCGCGTGTCTCTTCAAGCACGGCGCGGCGTGACACAACGATGTTGCCACGGCGGCGGTCCATCTTCAGCACCTGGAAGGGCTGGGGAACGTTGAGCAGCGGCGTGATATCGCGCACCGGGCGGATATCGACCTGGCTGCCGGGCAGGAACGCAACTGCGCCGCCCAGATCCACCGTGAAGCCGCCTTTGACGCGACCGAAAATGTGACCTTCGACGCGTTCCTGCTTTTCGAACGCCTTTTCCAGCAGTTCCCAGCTTTCCTCGCGGCGAGCCTTCTCGCGCGACAGAACGGCTTCACCGAGCGCATTTTCCACGCGCTCGAGGTAAACCTCAACTTCGTCGCCGACATTGATATTGGCGGGTACGCCTGGTGTAGCGAATTCCTTCAAAGGCACGCGGCCTTCGGTTTTGAGACCCACATCCACAATCGCCATGTCGTTTTCGACGGCGGTGACTGTGCCTTTGACGACATAGCCTTCAGTCATGTGGGTGGTCTCGAGGCTCTCCATGAGGAGGGCTTCAAAATCATCGGTAGTCGGGTTCATGCCGGGATCGGCTGCAGTTTGAGACATTAAAAGGGTAGCTCCATTCGGTTTTTATATTTCGGGCCGCACGGTTGTCTCCGGCGGTCTTCCGCTTGATCGCGGCTTTATTGAGTGGTCACGCATCCAACAAAAAAGGCGCGAAACCGCCCGTTTTCCGGGGTATTTCACACCTTGCGACGGTGATATGGCATGACGGCGTCAGACAGCGGTTAGTTAAGAGCAACTCCCTTAAGAAACGTGACTATCGCCGCCCGACAATATCGAGCGCCGCTTGGATCGACGCTTCTATACTCAAATCGGTGGTATCGAGCAAGGTCGCATCATCCGCCTGCACAAGAGGTGAGGCCGCCCGCTCGCTGTCGCGCCGGTCGCGCTCCTGAAGGTCTGCCAGCACGTCTTTCTGGGTCAGGGCCGGATCCGCCTTTTTCAGTTCCAGCCAGCGCCGGTGCGCGCGGGCGTCGTCCGAGGCCGTAACGAACAGTTTCACGTCCGCATCCGGGCATACCACCGTGCCGATATCGCGGCCATCCATCACCACACCCCGCTTGCCGCCGGGCGGAGATTTGGCGACCCGACGCTGGGTTTCCAGCAGCGACGCGCGCACCGCCGGCTTGGCGGACACAAGGGAAGCCGCACTGCCCACTTCGCGGGTTCGGATCGCCACCGGGTCGATGGCGCCCACATCCAGCATTTGCGCCGCGCGGGCTGCGTCGGTGTCGCTTGATGGGTCGCCGCCGGCCAGCAGCACCGCATGGGCAACCGCGCGATAGAGCGAGCCGGTATCGAGGTATGCAAGATCAAGCGCGCTGGCGACGGCCTTGGCGATGGTGCCCTTGCCTGCAGCGGCAGGCCCATCAATGGCGATGACGAGACTTTTGGACATCAGACCATCTAACCGTTCTGCGGGGTGATCTGCGCGCCCAGCGACACCATCAGGTCGCGGAAGGCGGGGAAGCTGGTGGCGATCATGGCGGCATCGTCAATGGTCACGGCGGATTTGGCGGCAAGGCCCGCCACAAGGCCGGACATGGCGATGCGGTGGTCCATGCCGGTCATCACATGGCCGCCGCCGGGGATGGTGCCGCCCATGCCGGAGACGATCATGCCGTCTTCAAGTTCTTCCACCTGCGCGCCACAGGCCCGCAGCATATTGACAGTGGCAGTGATGCGATCACTTTCCTTCACCCGCAGCTCTTCGAGGCCACGCATGGTGGTTTTACCGTCCGCAAAGGCCGCGGCCACGGCAAGCACCGGATATTCATCAATCATCGAGGCCGCACGCTCCGGCGGCACGTCGATGCCCTTAAGCGCGCTTGACCGCGCGCGGATATCGGCAACGCGCTCGCCGCCGGTCTCACGCTCATTCTCAAAAGTAATGTCGGCGCCCATCTCCTGAAGCGTCGTGAAAAGCCCGGCCCTCAGCGGATTGACCATGACGTCGCGCGCCACCACGTCGGACCCTTCGACCAGAAGTGCCGCCACCAGCGGGAATGCGGCGGAGGACGGATCGGCGGGGACAGCAACATTTGCAGGCGTCAATTCGCATTCGCCGGATACCCGCACCGCGTGGATGCCGTGCGGGCCTTCGTCCACGTCAACTGCGCAGCCAAAGGCGCGCAGCATGTTTTCCGTGTGGTCGCGGGTGCGCACCGGCTCCAGCACTGTGGTCTGTCCGGGTGCGGATAATCCCGCCAGCAGCACGGCCGACTTCACCTGCGCGGAGGCGACCGGCAGCGTATAGGTGATGGGCAGCGGCGGCGTTGCGCCTGTGAGCGTCAGCGGCAAGGTGCCGGATGCGGGCCCTGAAAACTGTGCGCCCATGAGTTGCAGCGGCGTTGTGATACGGCGCATGGGGCGGCGCGACAGGCTGGCATCGCCAATAAAGGTCGCTGCAATCGGGTGGCCCGCCACAACGCCCATCATCAACCGGCAGCCGGTGCCTGAATTACCGAAGTCGAGCGCGGTTGCAGGTTCGCGCAGACCGCCGATCCCGACCCCGTCGATTGACCAGTTGCCCTCGCCCTTATCAACCGCATGGGCCCCCAGCGCGGTGACGGCATCAGCCGTCGCCAGCACGTCATCGCTTTCCAGAAGGCCCGTCACCTGGGTCCGGCCGACGGCCAGCGCACCGAGAATAAGTGCGCGATGGGACATGGATTTGTCGCCCGGCACACGGATATCGCCTTTGAGGGGCCCCGCAGGGGCCGCGCGCCATGGGCTTGCGCCCGCAGATGCGTGTGCCTTGGAAGACTGGAAATCGTGCTGGGATGAGGACATGGGGCCTGAACGGAATGAGTGGCTTAAAGGGCGCTAGCGGCGCCAAATCGCCACTAATATGCAGATATCCGGGCAGGCGCGCATTTCTCTTTTGACAGTCCCTAATGATCGTGGCAATGGGAAAACCCACTTTCCGGCGGATATCCCCGCCACATCTCTTTTTGTTTGGAAGAGGCTTGCCCGTGCCAAAGCCCGAATGGGGAACGAAGCAACTTTGTCCTGAATGCGGGGCGAAGTTCTACGACTTCAAAAAAGATCCCATCCATTGCCCAAAATGCGACAACGAATGGCCGCAGGCCGCTCCGCCCAAGCCGCGCCGTGGCGCCAAGGCGAAAGCCAAGGCTGCGGAAGCAGAAAAGCCCGAGGAAGCCGAAGACGAGGCTGAGCTTGAAGAGGATGAGGATGACATCGAAGACGATGGCACCCAAAGCCTCGACGAGGTCGCCAGCGGCGAAAAGAAAGCCACAAAGCGCAAGCGCGCGCCCAGCCTCGATGACGATGACGACGACGACGATGAGGAAGATCTTCCCGACCTCGGCGACGACGACATCGACACAGATCTGGATGACGAAGACGAAGACGACCCGTTCCTTGCCGATGACGACGACGACGATGATGATCTGTCGGACGTGATCCCGGGCAAGAAGGACGACGACTAAGCCCGACGGGCTCTTTGAACAGAGCCCATTGGATTGTGAATATGCGCGGCCGCCGAGTGCCGTTGCATATTCCCCGTCCGGCACCATTACGGGACTTGATCAAAGGCGGGGGGACAAGTAGTGTCCCGCCTCCTTCGCAGGTCATACCCATATGAACCTGCCGCCGTGCCCCAGCGAGGGCCCGGCACTCTAGAATTTCGGGGCCATAGCTCAGTTGGGAGAGCGCTACAATGGCATTGTAGAGGTCGTCGGTTCGATTCCGTCTGGCTCCACCAATTCACGAACCAACTCATTTAAATCACCAATTGGGCTGAAGCCCGATCACCAGCGCTTGGCTGGGCTCCATCGGCGCAAGCCCCTTGGCCACAAATGTTCGGTCCTTGCTTGCCAGCGTAGCTCTGTCACAAACTCAGTTTTGAGCCACACAATATTAGGGATGCCCCATGCAGTTTGACGACGTAATCCTGGGCCGCCGGAGTATACGGGGCTACAAACCCGATCCCGTTCCGAAGGCACTCATCGAAGAAATTCTTGCTCTGGCGATGCGCGCACCATCGTCGATGAACACCCAGCCCTGGAGCTTCTGCATCCTTTCCGGCGAACCACTGGACCGCATTCGGGCCGGCAATACCGAGCGGAACATGGCGGGCATCCCGCATTCGCGTGAGTTTCGTGTCGGTCACCCCTTCGAGGGTAAGCACCGCGAAAGACAGGTTGGTGTCGCCAAGCAACTGTTTTCTGCCATGGGAATCGCCCGCGAAGATAAAGATGCGCGCCAGGATTGGGTGCTGCGCGGCTTCCGCCAGTTCGATGCGCCGGTGTGCGTGATTGTGACGTATGATCGCGCGTTGGCCGATAGCGACGACACAGCGTTTGATTGTGGTGCAGTAACAACCGCGCTGGTAAATGCTGCATGGTCGCGCGGGCTGGGTGCCGTCATCAATAGTCAGGGCATCATGCAATCCCCTGTGGTGCGTGAACATGCAGGCATTGCCGATGATCAAGTCATCATGAAAGCAATCGCACTTGGCTGGCCTGATGAAACCTTCCCGGCCAACAAGGTGGTTTCCGAACGCAAGAGTGTCGAGGAAGCTGCTGTGTTCGTTGGCTTCGACGACTAGGCAGCCTCCCCCCGTCATATGATTTCCCGCACCGATGCATGGCGACAGCCCCCTTGCCTTATGGCAGGCTGAAAAAAACAGGGCCGGGTCACCCGGTGGGGAGGGACGAAAATGTATCCTGGGAAATACGCTCAGACGCAGCCGGACCGGCCTGCCTTCATCATGGCGGCCACGGGCGAAGCGGTGTCGTATCGCGATTATGAAGCGCGGACCAATCAGCTGGCCCATCTGCTGCGCGCACAGGGGCTGAAGCGGCTGGATCACTATTCGATCTTCATGGAGAACAATAACCGCTATCTGGAATGTTGCGGTGCCGGCGAGCGCGCGGGCCTCTATTACACCTGCATCAATCACTATCTCAAAGGCGACGAGCTCGCCTATATCCTCAACAACAGCGAATCCCGTGTGCTGATTGTCTCGCGGGATAAGCTCGCCGTCGCGCAGGAAGCGCTGGCGGACTGCCCGGGTATTTCCCTGTGCCTAGTCGTTGGCGGATCAGATGGCGACCTGCCCAAGGCGCATGCCAATGGCACAGTCTTTCAGGCCTTTGAGGCTGCCGTCGCGCAATATCCAACAACGCCCATAGCTGACGAAGCTCTTGGTACGTCGATGCTCTACTCATCCGGCACCACGGGCAGGCCCAAGGGAATCATTCGTCCCCTGCCCGACAACAAACCCGAAGAGTATCTGCCGCTCTTCAAATTCCTGATGAACCTGTGGCAGTACCGCGAAGACATGATCTATCTGTCACCGGCACCGCTCTATCACTCTGCGCCACAGGCCGCGACAGGTCTGACGATCCGAAATGGCGGCACGGTCGTCATCATGGAACGCTTCGACCCTGAAGATTATCTCGACTATGTGGCTCAGTATCAGGCCACCCACAGCCAACTCGTGCCGACCATGTTCACCCGCATGCTCAAGCTCCCCGAAGAACGCCGCGCGAAGGCGGATTTGTCATCCTTGGAAATTGCAGTCCACGCGGCAGCGCCCTGCCCGGCAAAAATCAAAGAGCAGATGATCGACTGGTGGGGCCCCATCATCCACGAATATTACGGCGCCACCGAAGGACTTGGGTTCTCGGCATTGGACAGCCACGAATGGCTGGAAAACAAAGGCAGCGTCGGGAAAGTCATTCTGGGTGAGCTTCATGTGCTCGATGAAGACGGTAATCCGTGTCCGGAGGGTGAACCCGGAGAGTTGTGGTTTAAGACCGCGACCGAGTTCCGATACTTCAACAATACCGAGAAGACGAGCGAGGCTCTGTCGGCCGACGGCACCATGAGCACCGTGGGCGATGTCGGTTATCTCAAGGACGGTTACCTGTACCTGACGGACCGCTCGACATTCATGATCATTTCGGGTGGTGTGAACATCTATCCTCAGGAAACGGAGGATTTGCTCATTACCCACCCCAAAGTCGCAGACGCTGCGGTATTTGGTGTGCCGAATGTTGATCTGGGAGAAGAGGTCAAGGCTGTCGTCCAGGTGATGGACGGCGTTCAGGCCGGAGACGCGTTGGCGGCGGAACTGATGGCTTTCTGCGCCGAAAACCTGTCGCGGCAAAAATGCCCGCGGTCGATCGACTTTGAGGTGGAGCTTCCACGATTGCCCACAGGCAAGCTCTACAAACGGTTGCTCAAGGACAAATACTGGGCCGACCACAAGAGCGGAATTGTTTAATGCCGCGCGCGATCTACGCCCGCACAGAGGCCACCCAGCACTTGCTGAACTGATGCCCTGAAGGAAGCGCCTCTAGTCGCGCCCCTTGATAAAGTAAGCGTGCGGAACTGCGGAGATCGGGAATTTCTGCATCGGGGGCACGCCACCCAAAGGCTTGAAATAGGCCTCGATTGCGTCAGCCTCGCCCTGCCAGGGCGGCATGCCATATGAGTTGAACGCGACGATGCCGCCCGGCAAAACCAGCGGGTAAAGATGTTCCAGCGCGCAAACGGTCGGCTCGTAGGGGCCGATGTCGAAATACAGCATCGACAGGCGCGCGCCCATATTGTTGGCGGCAAAATCCGGGACGGTTTCGCAGATTTCACCATCAATCACGCGGCACCGCTCGACGCCGGGCAGCAGATTGTCTGCGGTATGGATATCGATCAGCTCGCGGATGAAATCGCCATCGGACACCATCCGCCCGATGGTGCTGTCGATCCACTCGCCGGCTGACCCATCTTCCTTGCTCAGATCCTTGTAGCCCTGAAAATGATCGAAGCCGTAAACCATCCGTGTGCGGTCGCCAGGGCAGAAGGTCTCCAGAAGGTTAGCCCAGGTAAACAGGCCCGACCCGCGAAAGACGCCAAGCTCCGCGATGGAGCCGGGAAGGTTTTCGATCTTCTTGAACAACTCGTAGCGGCACAAAAACCGGGGCAAGTCGCGACGGCGCATAAAGGCCGCGTATTCCATCAATACGTCCTTGAGCGACAGCCCGGCACGGTCAATGAGGCTTTCCAGCTTCTCCCAGTGACCCTCGTCGCGCGCATCGTAGCTTGCCCGGGTGTCCGCATCCAATGATGGACTTGTCTCACGATCTGCCATTTTCCACCTTCGTCTCGCCGTGCCTTTGCAGGCATGCCCGGCTGTTGATTTTGTGCCGTTGGCCCGTGTCTGGCCTGCCCTCAGGCGCGCGAACCAGACAGGAAGCTTTGCATATCCCGACGAATCGGTCTTGCCCGTATGATGGGTCAGTTAGCCTGATTGATGGTTTGCAATTGGTTTATTCTTTCTCAACCGCATTCCCTCATTATTTCGACTGCTTCATTTTTGGCATATTCTCTGGTCAGGTTAGCCTCATGACGGGTTTGGAAGTCCAATTCATCACCCACGCGACTTTAAAGATCAAAGGCGCGTTCGGTACGCTACTTTGTGATCCGTGGTTTTTGAACGAGCCGGTTTATAATCTGAGCACGTGGAAATACCCGGTGGCACGCCTGTCGCCTGAGGAAGTGGTGCGCGGTATCGACTACCTGTTCATCACACACACCCACGAAGACCATTTTCATATCCCGTCGATCAATCACATAGACCGCGATACTCCGGTTTTGCTGCCGATGTATGACGAGCACCCTTCCCTGCGGGCGCATACGTCGGAACGGGTGATGCGAGAGCTTGGCTTCCACGATATTCGCCGCATGAAAAGCTGGGAAACCTTCATGTTGGGCGGGGTGACGCCGCTGACCCGCGTGCCGTCCGCCGTCGAACGCGACCATGACTGGGAAAATTCAGGCTTTGTAATTGAAAGTCCGGACTGCGTTTTCCTCAACATGAATGACAATGTGAATGATGTGGCCTTGTGCAAGGACATCAAGTCCCGCTGGCCCACCATCGATATCGCGTTCATTCAAAGCGGCGGCGTATCGGAGTTTCCTGGCTGTTTCCGGATGACCGAGGAAGAGATGCGCAAGCATGCTTCTGAACGAAAAACATCCTTTGCCGACCAGCGGCGGATGCTGGACCACGTCAAACCCAAGCGGGTTGCGCCGTTTGCTGGTGACTTCTGCTGGCTGGACGAGAAGTATTTTCATAACAACTGGGCAAACCGGACGACGTCAAAGCTGTTTGAGCAGATGATGGAGGACGACTATGCCGATGCCGGGTGTGAACTGGTGCAGCTCTATCCCGGTGACACGTGGAGTGTTGCATCCGGCATTCACCGGTACGGCCCGGAGCCGGACTGGGACAATATGCTCGACGAGATTTCTGCTCTGAGAGACCGCTTCCTGCCAAAAATCGAAGCCATCGATCAGTTCCTGCACGATGTGAGCTATGACAGGTTCGAGGAGCGCAGCCGTGCGCGCACTGCTTTGGTGCAAAAGCACATTACGCGCGACTACATCGATTTCCGTTTCCGTTTTCGGACCGTTGTCGAAGGGGAGCATGCGGGTTTCTCCTTCGTCATGACGATCAATCCGGAAGATGGGTTTTCGGTTGATTGGGACGACGATGGGGACGTCAACCAGACACTCTATGTGCCGGAGAACATCTGGGCGAGCATTCTGGAGGGCAAGCTCATGTGGCACATCATCATGTGGGTGGCACAGGTGGAGCAACATTCCGATTTCAGCCGCGATGCCGCACGGTTCTGGGCCTGGCTCGACAATCACCAGGACCTCAACACCAAGAACATTCAGGCTGTCATCGACCCGCAGCTGCTTCCCGAGCTTCCGGAAAAAATCCGTCCGGCCTATGCAAGTTTTCCAATGCCCGGCGAGTGGGATTTCGATGATGACCGTGCCCCCATCACCCCCTAGGTGACCCCAGCGATGATGCATGTTCGGCTGATTGAAAAAGGTGATGAGGCCGGCTGGACCGCAGCTCTCGCAGGGCTTCCCCACAGCATCGCGCATACACACCGGTTTGCCGTGGGCATGTCAGACAACAACGTCTATCTGCTCGTCGCGGAGGGCCCCAACGGACGGGCCGTCTGCCCTTTGTCCGAGCGGACCTATCTGGGCGAACCCGACGTCTTCACGCCCTATGGGTTCGGGGGGTTCACCGGCACAGGTGATCTGACGGGGCTGCGCGACGCATGGACGGATTTTGCCGGCACCCGCAGATATGTGGCGTCCTACCTGATGCAGAATCCAATCCTGATACCAGAGCAGATCAATGCCATGTGGGCAGAGACAATCCTAAGCGATCGCACACTTTTCGCGGTCGATCTGACACTGCCGGAAGAGGAGCGCCTGCGCCTCGTCTCAAGCCGTAAACGCTCGGGGCTGAAAAAGTGGCTTGGGGCTGCATCCCGCGAAACCGATCAGACGGCACTGGCAGACGCATTTGCAAATCTCTATCCGTCATTCGCGCAGCGCCGACATATGGCGGGCCACTATCAGTTTTCCAAAGCGCGTCTGTCAGAGCTGGCGTCACTGCCCGACACAGTTCTGGCTGGGGTGCGGGGAACAGACGGCACTATTTCCTGCGTGGCGCTTATGAGCAGAGCGCAAGACTGCGGGGACTATCTATTCATGGCCGCGTCGGAAAGTGGTGAAGCTGACGGGGCCGGGGTCCTGTGGCTTGGTATGCAGGCCCTTGCGGAACGCGGTGTAAGGCAGTGCAATCTTGGCGGCGGCATCAGAGAAAACGATGGCGTTGCCGAAATGAAGCGCAGGCTGGGCGGACAGGCTTTGGCCATCCCCGTCATTCAGGAAATTTTTGATCCGGCGCGGTATCAAGCCCTATGCGATGCAGCAGGCTGCACGGATACTGAGTCAGGCTTTTTCCCGGGCTATCATGGCCGTGCCACAGCCTGAGCAACGGGCCTTTCTACAGCGTGCCGCCTGATCTCAGAATGCTACCAATCTTGAGGCCCTGAAGGACGTTGTCAGCCAGCGTATCCGCTCTCAGGTCATTCAGTGTGCCAATGAGAATCGGGTTGATGTCCTGATCCGCAAAAGATGCACTCGCATCGGCAATCAGACGCCTGTTCCTGTTGCTTGGCGCAACGATTTTCAGGCCGGGATCCTTCTTGATCACGTTGATATTGGCGCCAGGGCGCAGAATGCCCATGCGTGTAAGTACAGAAATTGCTCCGTCTTTGGAGCACTCTTCTGATTGGCCCGTCATTTCCAATGTCACGACGCAGCGGCCGGGTACACCACCAGTGCCTCCAAGGCTGATGCGGTACGCGCTGGTATCTGCATCAAAGACATTGATCATCTCAGGTTCAATCAGCAGATCATCCTCGGCGATATCCGCCCACAACAGAGCAAGCGGCAATTTGTCTGTCGTCTCTGTCTTCCCGGCCATCTGGCTGTAATTATCGACGGAGGTGCCCAATGCAAACGGGCACGACCATCGATAGGTCGCCCCATCCGATTGTTGCGCCACCATTTCCTTTCCGTCACGGGTGAGAGACGTGAGGCCTAACGATTCAATGATCTGAACCGTCGGTGTCTCGTAAATCCTGGCGAGAAGCTTGCTTACAAACTCCCCGAAATGCCCGCTTACCGGATAAAAATAGGTGATGCCCGGGCGGTCTCTCTCAAGCTCGTTACGGCAGCCGCTATTGATCGTGCGCGGGAAGAAAAGCGCCGTCCAGATTTTCGTCGCAAGGTCCGCAGGCATGGTGCTCCAACCTGCCGGATACAGTTTCTTTGCCATCGTCTCAACGAGGCGCGTGTGGAACGTCGCCCCATGATTGGCGAGTGAGGCTTCCTGCAAGCTTACCGCGGAAAGGTCCGGCCAAGACCCCAGACCGAGCGTCAGGGGTGAAGGTGGTTGCGCGGACAAGATCGCGTCGGTTTCTGCGGTGATCTTTTCCAGATCAGATTTCGACATGAGATTCCGCAATGACGTCAGGTCGAGCGACGTCACGAAATCGGCAGCGAATTTGCCGTCATAGCTCATCTGCGGCGGGGGCGTGGCTACGAGCTCGAGCCCGATCGTGTCTTCAAGAAACGAGCGGTAGTGCGTTGCGAAAGGCCGGGTTCTTGTACCCGGCTGATATTGGTCGAGTGTCGTCCCGACCTGGTCGGCGGTGAGATCAAACCGCCGGCACCCAACGTCAAGCAGAAAGCCATCCTGCTCCAGCGTGGCAAATCCACCGCCAACACGGTTGTGCGGCAGAATCAATGTGACCCGCGCTCCGGCTTCACCCGCCGACAGCGCAGAGACAAGACACCCGATGCTGCCGCCAATCACGACCAGATCGCTATCGCCGATCTGCTGGATTTCAGTCATTCTTATTCGCCTCCCGAAA
>Ga0307929_1000401_pt1 | contig 43710 bp, 35 predicted proteins | sample AceLakmetage1330_FD_203160 | JGI IMG/M metagenome (GOLD analysis project Ga0307929, IMG submission 203160) | Saline water microbial communities from Ace Lake, Antarctica - #1330 | ecosystem: Environmental > Aquatic > Non-marine Saline and Alkaline > Saline | place: Antarctica: Ace Lake... | reverse complement strand
CTTGGGCGATATACCCACAGGGTCGCCATCTCAAATTACCGTATCCAGTCCATGGAAGACGGGAAGGTGACTTTTAGCTGGAAAGATAGATCAGATGAGAACAAAACAAAATTCATGACTCTTGATGGTGAAGAGTTCATGCGCAGATTTCTGTTGCATGTTCTTCCCAAGGGTTTTAGAAAAATTCGCTATTTCGGCTTCCTTTCACCAAGATACAAAACTGAAAATATCAGGATTATCAGGGAATTGATTGGAAAAAACGGAGATGTTTTTATCCCTCCTGAAAAGGAAACTACAGAGGAAAGGATGCGCAGATTGACAGGGAAAGAGATCAACTGCTGTCCGGCATGTGAAAAAGGGCGCATGATTCAGGTGTATGCCCTGGAGCCTGCTTATTACGACTACATTGTTCCACGCAGAAAAAAAGAGGTGTGCAATACATCATAAATGCTGTTCTGAAAAACTGATCAATAGTATTTTTAAAATGGTATTCACCGTTGCAGGAGGGGTGCGTCCAAAAAACAGATTTTTTGAGACAAATCAAATACTTCTCTTATTATTTTATCCGAAACATATAAAAAAAGTCCCCATGCCTGATAAAACAACTTATCTTTCGCTCATATTTTTACAATACATACAATATTATCCTTGCCTTTTTCTGAAGACCCCGATATTAAATCCATAGAAGTAAAAAAGTTTGTCGCTATCTCACCGCGGCATTGTTCAACAGCATTTTATCAATAATCCCGCTCGCAAAATCGGACTTTGAGATTTTGGTGGATTGATGGGTTATTCTAATTCTGCGGCTTTTTGAGGGCGGGACTATTGATAAAACGCTATTAGTTAGCTCTACCCAATATTGAAATTACAGGAAAAAACAATGAGTAAAAGAAAAGGCGGACGATTTTCACGATTCATAAATCCTGTAATAAATGTTTTAAAAAAGCAAGGAGGTTCTGGTACTGCAAATGAAGTAACGGATGCAGTAATTGAACTACTAAAAATCTCAGAAGAAGAGCTGTCTGAAACTCTCAAAGATGGGGCATCAAAAGTAAAAAATCAAGTAGCGTGGGCAAGAATGTATCTTGTAAAAACAGGGTATATAGATTCATCAAATCGCGGAGTATGGGCGCTCACAGAAAAGGGATTGCAGGCTAATTTGTCAGAAGAAGATATTTTCGATCTGGTAAAAGTAGCTAAACAGAAAGGCAGTGCGTCACCAAAAACACCAAAAGAAAAGTAAACTAAGAACACAATTGAGGAAGTAACGGATATTGAACCTCACTCTTCCCAACTTATTGATATTTTAAAACAAATATCACCAAATGGGTTTGAGCGGTTATGCCAGCGTTTATTACGCGAATCAGGTTTTGAAAAAGTAACAGTCACAGGAAAAAGTTGTGATGGAGGTATTGACGGCAATGGAATATTAAAACTCAATCCTTTTGTATCCTTCAATGTCATCTTCCAATGTAAACGGTACAAAGAAACAGTCGGTGCATCACAAATTAGGGACTTCCGTGGGGCTATGATGGGGCGTGCTGATAAGGGAATATTTTTAACAACAGGTCGCTTTACAATGGAAGCCAAAAAAGAAGCCCGAAGAGATGGGGTGCCCCCAATAGAGCTTGTTGACGGTGAAAAGCTTGTAGATATGTTTGAGCATTTAGAGTTGGGGGTAAAACCTGTTACTACATATGAGGTAGACATAAATTTCTTTAATGAATACATGAGTTAACGAGTAAGGATATATCGTGTGAGGAACGAACCACGATCTTATCCTGTCGTTAACATATTAAAAACAATCTAAATCCAAAGTGATTAAAATGGCAAAATTAGGAACAACAAAAAGACCAATTATAGCTCGTGTACATTCTGACGAGAAAGCAAAATATGTTGCTGAAACATGCAAAGAGCATGGATGGCATTATATTATTGGGTTTGAACCAGATAAACCTGAGGATCTATCGGACTTGGAAAAAATGTTGAATCCACCCAAACAGGCAGTATCAAAAAAGGTTGGCAGAAATGATCCCTGCCCTTGTGCTAGTGGGAAAAAATATAAGAAATGCTGTGGGTCTTCTGTTGATTGATTTCAATTATAATGCTAACCCATGGGTCAACCCGACGGCAAGGGCCTGCACTTTTTTAAGGTTGAGGTGGCTTTTAAGTGATGCGCTTTCTGTTGGTTTTATGGTAGCCCTTGCCGCCGGTTACCCTTGTCGTTGGGCATAAGTGTGCATAACCAAAAGTTCATCAGCATGCGAAGCATGTCTGTTGCAACTTTTGGTTGGAAGGCAAGCGCAGCGAGTCCTTCCAACAATACGATATACACCTAAAAAATAAATAAATTTAGAGTTTCTTTTTAGCCCAAAATAGCATTTTCAAGCTACCTTCAAGCATGGTAGAATAGTAAATCATTTTAGGGAACTCATCACAAATAAATTAGCTGGATTCAGAATGAAACCCCAGATTCCCCGTAATATAAAATAAATCGAGAGTAATTCATGAATCTGATATTTGAGTGGGATGAGAACAAAGCACAGTTAAATCTTGGAAAACATAAAATCTCTTTTGAGGAAGCAAAAACTGTTTTTAACGACCGGATGCTTGTTACATTCTTTGACGAAAATCATTCTGAGTATGAAGAACGATTGATCAGTATTGGGGTTTCATCAGATAGCCGTCTATTGCTTGTAGTGCATACAGAGCAAGAAAGTGATGGAGACACAATTTTGATCCGAATTATTAGCTGTCGAAAGGCTACAAAACATGAGCGAAAAACATATGAAGAAAACTGACATTCATTGTAACTCGGATATGTTACCAGAATATGACTTTACTGGAAAAAAAGGTGTGCGTGGAAAGTACTATCAGGCCTACCGGAAGGGACATACTGTCAGAGTTCACAAAAAAAACAATACAATCACAACATCATACTTTACTTTAGAAGATGGAGCAGTCATGCTTGAGCCGGATGTTCGTGAATTTTTCCCAACATCCGAAGATGTGAATAAAGTATTACGCACTCTGATTGCATTAATACCGGACAAGCAGACACAGTAATCGACAAGGCTTGAAATTGGAATTGTATGGTTACATAGGTGCCCAACAAATCGCTCAAGCCGACCGCGAGAACGGGAGTCGTTTTCCGCGAGGGCTGTTGGCGCGGCGGCTTAGCTCGGCGTTATCCGACTGGGCACACCGGCAACGCTGAGTCAATGCTCGGCTCAGGCCAGCCGCCGCGTATTGCAACGCTCGGTTCTGACTGCCCTGCGGGGCACCCCCATGCTCGATTTCACGCTCGACATTCACGACAATACATTTATGGCTTGCTCCGGCGGTTCCGAGGTCTCTCGGTCACCCAAGGGGCGGAACGCCGCGCGGACTTGCTCGGCCCTCATGCTCATACGTTCCTTGTCTCACCTGCCAGCAATACAATAAACCAGACCGCGAAAACGGGAGGCGTTTGCCCGTAAGCCCTTGGCGCGGCTGGTTATTTCCACGATAAGTGGGCCGCTCCGCGTTCCAGTTTATGCAATATCCAAACGTTAACACCGCCTCCAAATTTTAAATTCTTATTCCTTATCCAAATCTTAAATATTGATCTTCTCTAACCAAAATTAAAATCAAGCCATAATTATAATTTTCTTCTCCTTTTTACTTGACTTGTGTTTTCGTAACTGTCAATATCAATTTAATGAATTTCCTTCACTATTTTGGTAAGACTAAAAAAAGTTAAGAAGAAATATCTTGTGAGATAGGTTCATATATCTTGTGTCCAAAAAAATTCAATCAGTCAAATAAGTAGCCCAACCCCAAAACAAATTTAAATCAGTATTGGAATCAGCCATGTCCCATTTGACGGTTTCAGACGTGACGCTCTCCTTTGGAGGGTTGAATGCACTTTCCAACGTAAATATGAAGATAGAACCCGGCTTGATTACCTCCATCATCGGGCCCAACGGTGCTGGTAAAACGAGCATCTTGAACTGCATTTCAGGATTTTATCATCCCACTCAAGGAAAAATTCTTTATGGGGATACCCCCCTGACCCATTGCTCTCCCCATGAGGTCTCCAACATGGGGATTGCCAGGGCCTTTCAAAATCTGGAACTGTTCAGCGGCCTGTCCGTTCTGGACAATCTGCTTCTGGCACGACATCAAAATTTGAAATACTCTTTTTTGCAGGCCTTGTTTTTTTATGGCAAAGCCTCTCGCATGGAAGCAGAAAATCGCGCATTTGTGGAGCATGTCATTGACTTCATGGAGCTTGAGCCCTACCGGAAAAGCATGGTGGGCAATTTAAGTTATGGGGTTCAAAAAAAGGTGGAGGTGGCAAGGGCCTTGACCCTGGCACCGGAACTCTTGCTCTTGGATGAGCCCATGGCAGGCATGAATCTTGAAGAAAAAGAGGATATTGTCCGGTTTGTCATTGATATACAACAGGAAAGAAACACCACCGTGGTGCTTGTTGAGCATGATTTGGGGGTGGTGATGGACATCTCAGACCGGATTTATGTACTCGATTTTGGTCAGGTCATTGGTTCTGGAACGCCAGAAGAGGTGGCTGCGAATCCCAAAGTAATTGAAGCCTATATCGGAGAAGCGTAAATTGCATATGGAAAATACCGATCAATTGTTAGACTACTCGATTCCCCAACTCCTTCGCTGGCGGGTGAAAATTTCTGGAGACAAGGTGGCCCTAAGAGAAAAGGATTTCGGTATTTGGAATAGTTATACCTGGAATGCCTATTATGAGCATGTAAAAAAAACAGGTCTGGGCCTTAAATCCCTTGGGGTTGAAAAGGGCGACACCATCGCCATCATCAGCGATAACATTCCAGAGTTACTTTTCATGGCTATTGGTGCCCACTCTTTGGGTGCCATGTCAGCGGGTGTATATCAAACCAGTATGCCCGATGAAATCGCCCAAATCCTGCAATATCTTAAAGTGTCAGTGGTTTTTTGTGATAACCAGGAACAGGTGGACAAGTTGGTGGATATAAGGGATCAGGTGCCCGGTGTTAAACAGGTGATTTATGAAGACCCCCGGGGCATGCGAGGTTATCAATCAGATCCCTGGTTTATGAATATCAAAAAATTATATCAAATGGGCGAAACCCTGCATGATAAAGCGCCTGAACTCTTTGAGCAACTGGTTGATCTGGGAAAACCCGATGATCCTTGTCATCTGTGTCTGACCTCCGGTACCACAGGACTTCCCAAGGGCACCATCATGACCCATTTGAATTACATCAACATGGGCGTACAGATCACCCGGGTAGACCCCTTGGAACCCACCGATGAGTATGTCTCTTTTCTTCCCTTTGCCTGGATTGGTGAACAGATGAACTCCTTTGGCATTGCCATGGCCACGGGTATCACCATTAATTTTCCTGAATCCGTTGAGACGGCCATGTCGGATTTAAAGGAAATTGGCCCCCATTTCATGTTTGGTGCCCCCCGAATATATGAGACCATTCGATCGGAAATATGGTTGAAGATCGACCAGTCCTATTGGCTCAATAAAAAATTGTACACCTATTTTATCAAACAGGGGGAAAGGGCGGCCACTTACCAGATGACAGGTAAGAATATGCCCCTGGGGCTGAAGATCAAAGCGTGGCTGGGGCGGCAGATCATTTTTCGTCCCCTGATCAATCAAATTGGTTTTTTAAGGTTGCGCAGGGCCTACACAGGCGGTGCGGCCCTGGGGCCTGAACTGTTTACCTTTTACCAGGCCATTGGGGTGAATCTCAAGCAGATCTATGGCCAGACAGAGATCACAGGGATTGCCTATATGCACCGGGATGGCGATGTGCGACCAGACACTGTGGGCCTTCCCCTTCCCGGCACCGAGTGCAGCATTGCTAAAGATGGCGAAATCCTTTCCCGATCCCTTTCCGTGTCTCCGGGGTATTTTGAATTGCCGGAAAAAACAGAGGAACTTTTGGAGGGCGGATGGCTTCATTCTGGAGATGCCGGATACATTGATGATCGGGGACATCTGGTGGTCATTGATCGCATCTCCGATGTCATGCACACCAAAAACAATGAGATGTTCAGTCCCATGTTCCTTGAAAACAAACTCAAGTTCAGCCCATACATCAAAGAGGCAGTTATTTATGGGGATAAGAGGGATTACGTGTCGGCTCTGATTAATATTGATCCCCTTGTGGTGGGAAAATGGGCTGAGGACAAAGGCATTTCTTATACTACCTACATGGGGCTTTCGGCCCATTCTGATGTGGCTGAACTGATCATGGAACAGATACGACAGGTCAATGAAAAGGCGGAAAAACCCCATTTTCGTATCAGACGCTTTGCCCTTTTGTACAAACTTTTGGATATGGATGATGGCGAGTTGACCAAGACCGGAAAAATACGACGACAATTTGTCCAGGAAAAGTACCAGGATCTCTACCATGGACTGTACGATGAAACTGTTAAGGAAAAAGAGGTTGAAGCTTTTTTTCAGTACCAGGATGGACAATCGACGAACGTGAAAACAAAGATTATATTTTATACCCTGGAGGAGGTTTCATGAGTTATTTTTTTCAGATTGTGGTCAGTGGCATTGTGGTGGGCTCCATTTATGCGTTGGCTGCCCTGGGACTTGTCCTTGTGTATAAATCCAGCCGGGTGGCCAATTTTGCCCATGGGCAACTTATCGCTGCCGGTGCGTTTATTGCCTATGCCCTGACAGTGTGGGCAAAGATTCCCATGTTTTTTTCTTTTCTCATCAGCATGGGGGTCACCTTTTTCCTGGCCATGAGCGTGGAAAAAATTTTTCTGCGTCGCCTCATAGGGGAGCCCATTATATCAGTGATCATGGTGACCATCGGCCTTGCCTCCATTTTGGATGGGTTGATTTATCTGACTCCCTTTGGCAGTGAAAATTTTTCATTCCCCGCTTTTTTGCCCCGCACGTCCCTGTCCTATGGCGGCGTATCCATCTCCTGGACCCAGTTGGTGGGGGTTATTGTCACCATGGTACTTATTGGGGGGTTTTCCTGGTTTTTTAAAAAATCCACGGTGGGTATTTCCATGCGGGCGGTTTCCGACGATCAATTTGCCGCCATGTCCGTGGGGATCAGTGTGCAGACGGTGTTTGGGCTTGCCTGGGCAACGGCGGGGCTTTCTGCTGCCGCTGCGGGGTGTATCATTGGAAATATCACCGGATTAAACTTTGATACCCTCCATTCCTTTGGCATCGTGGTGTTTCCCGTGGTTATTCTGGGCGGGCTTGATTCCATACTGGGGGCTGTGGTGGCCGGGATCATCATGGGACTGATCCAGCAGTTTGCCAGCGGATATCTGGATGGCAACTGGGGGCTCAACGGCACCGGAGAAGTCATGCCCTATGTGATTCTTTTAATTATTTTACTCTTTAAACCCCATGGATTATTCGGCATCCATGAAATTGAGAGGGTGTAATCCATGTCATCAAATCAATGGCTGGCCACGGGTAATTTTTTTACCACATATAAACAGGAGCAGCGCACCTTTTTCACAAGCCTTGACCGATCCGTCTTTTCCCTGTTTCTTGCGCTTCTTTTTATCTGGCCCATGGTGTTTCCCCTGAGCAACCAGTACATGCTTGTGATTGACTCCACCCTCATTGCCATTGTTGCGGTGATGGGGCTCAATCTTGTCACCGGGTTTGCCGGACTCATCTCCATTGGGCATGCTGCTTTTGTGGGGGTGGGGGCCTATACCGTGGCCAGTTTATGCCGTACTCTGGGAGATTCCCATGGGGTGGTGACCCATTTCTGGCCGGTTATTATCCTCGTTGGAGGTCTGGTGGGAGCCGTGTTTGGTGCGGTGGTGGGACTGCCAGCCTTGAGGCTCAAGCATCTTTACCTTGCCATTGCCACCCTTTCCTTTCAGATGATTTTTGAATGGACCATTAACTTTATGACCTTTTTTAACCAGGGGCAGACCATCTCTGTGGGACGGGTGTTCTGGTTCACCGGCAAGGTGATGAGAAAAGAACATTATCAATTCTGGTACTATGTAACGCTCATGGTTATCATTTTGTCTGGTTTTGGCATCCGTAATCTCATGAAAACCCGGTATGGTAGATGTCTTATCGCCGTGCGTGACAATGACAGAGCCGCCGATGCCATGGGGATGCATCCCGGATTCACCAAGGTCTATGCCTTTGCCCTTTCGGGATTCATGGCAGGCATGGCAGGAGCTCTCCATGCCTATCTTTACCGGGGAGTGGGATTTGAATCCTTTACCCTGCATCACTCTATCTCCTATCTGGCCATGGCCATTGTGGGAGGGCTTGGCACTTTGAACGGCTCTTTCTGGGGACCGGTGGCCATCCAGTTTTTGGAGCTTCAGGTGGAACGGTTTGCCGGTTTTGCCGGGGATTATCTACCCTCCACCATGAACCTTGCCACGGCATTGCGGCCGTTGACCTTCGGTCTTGTGATCGTGTTGTTTCTAATGTTTGAGCCCCGGGGCATTGCCAACTGGTGGCGCATAGTTAAATCCTACACCAAGAAGTGGCCGTTCAGGTATTAAAGGCTGAGAATGAGGCTTAAATAACAACGGTAATTCTTCATGCTTGATCTCGATGTGTAAATTTTTTTAAGGCAGTCGTTGGGGGCGGCATGATGGTATTTGCCTCCGAGCATCATGCCCGTGACTGTTCAAATTTGTGGGGTGTGGCAGGTGGTTCTGTCATTTTTGTTTATATAACATTTTTAAAAAGGTAAAATGGAGAGGACTATGGAAATCAGAAAAAAAGAATTGTTGGCCGTCTGGATGATGTTGATGGTGGTTCTGGCCTTCACCTGCCAGGCACATGCCAAGGAGTATAAATTGGGTCTTTCCCTGGCCATCACAGGCCCCACTTCCGATGCCGGGAACCCCTACGCCAAGGGCGTGGAAGATTATTTTAATTTTGTCAATGAAACCAAGATACTGGGCAACGATACCATTCAATGCACCATAAAAGATGATCAGTATCAGACCTCTGTGACCAAACGAAATTTTGAAGAGTTCCTGGATGATGGCATTGTACTCTATCTTAATTATTCCACTGGAAGCACCCTGGGGTTGAAAAAAGATTTTGAGGAAGAAAAAATTGCCGTTATTCCGGCCTCCTTCCATGCGGGTAATCTTGTGGATTCTACTTACATTTTCTTACCCATTGCTTCCTACTCCGAGCAGGTGGTGAGTCTGGCTGAGTACATTGCTGCCAATAATAAAGGAAAAAAGGCCAAGGTTGCCATGTTCATTCACCCTTCAGCCTTTGGTAGAGGACCTGTGGAGGATGCACAAAAGTCCATAGCTGCGGGATTGAACATTGAGATTGTGGAAGTGGTGGAACATGGAAAAGATCTTGACAGCACTGCCATGCTTAAACGACTCATGAGTAAAGGCGTTCAATATGTGATATGCCACACAGTGCAGTCACCAGTGGCTGCCATGATCAAAGATGCCAGCCGTTTGGGCATCGTTGCCGAAAAATTCGGTCAAGAGGGAAAAATTACGTTCATGGGTGCCCATTACACAGGGGGGAATGATCTGATTGCCCTGGCAGGCAAGGCGGCGGAAAATTTTTACTGGACCACATCCTATAATATTACGTCTGAAAAAAATGAAGGTACCGAAAAACAGCTTGCCCTGGCCAAGACGTACAATCGGGATGATAAGGCGGCCAATTCCCATAACTACGCCAACGGTATCATGGTGGCCCAGGTGGCAACTGAAGTGATCCGACGAACCAAGGATAAGGGCCTTAAAATCAATCGGGAAAATTTATACAATGAGCTAAATGCCATGAACGGTGACAATGCGTACAGCCCCTACACCACAGTGGGCCCGGTGACCTATTCTCCCACGGATCACGCCGGTGTGGACATGCTCCAGATTTACAGCGTTCAAAACGGTGTTTTTAGAAAGGTGGGACAACCCATCACGTCGGAATACATGAAAAAAATTAAATAAGAATGGAAATATTCGGCCAGCACCCCATCTTCACTCATTTGGGTCTGCTCACATAGCAATAAATATGGGGCACTGGTCAAATATTTATAGCACCAAACCGAATATTTACATAAGAATGGAAACCACACCATTGGAAAAAAAATTATTGGAAGTCAACAATATTGAAGTCGTATACAATGATATTATCCAGGTATTGCGGGGGGTGAGCCTCAATGTGCCCAAGGGAAGCATTGTTTCCCTGCTTGGAACCAATGGTGCGGGTAAAACAACCACCCTGCGGGCCATCAGCGGTCTTTTAAAACCGGAAAACGGTGCCATCCGTGAAGGTGTTATCCATTTTAACGGGGATGATATCACCGCCTTGAACGGAACGGACATTGTTAAACGGGGGGTCGTGATGGTTCCCGAGGGTCGTCGGGTGTTCAAGCACCTCACCGTGAATGAAAATATTCGCGTGGGTTCCATCACCCGTAGAGATGGGGCTGAGAATATCCGGAAAGACAATGAACTGATGTATCAACATTTCCCCCGGTTATCCAATGTCACCAACCGCATGGCTGGCTATAGTTCCGGCGGGGAGCAGCAGATGATCGCCATTGCCAGAGCATTGATGGCAGCGCCTGACATGCTAATGCTGGATGAGCCTTCCCTGGGGTTGGCACCGTTGCTGGTCAAGGAGATATTTGAAAATATCCAGAAAATTAATCGGGAGATGGGAACCACCATTTTGGTGGTGGAGCAAAATGCCCGCATTGCCCTTGCCATTTCAGACTATGCCTATATCATGGAATCGGGACGCATTGTCCTGGAGGGGGAATCTGATGCCCTTCAGGACAATCCCGATGTCCGGGAATTTTACATGGGTATCACCCAGGGTGGGGGCCGTAAATCCTTTAAGGATGTGAAATCCTATAAAAGGCGTAAACGGTGGATGTAATACAGCCCGGCATAAATTTTATTTCGATTATTGAAGTTTCTTTCCCAGTAATACAAGAAGCTTAGGTGTAAAAAACCAGCAAAAGATTTACGCCAGCCTGTCTAAAAAACGTGTTGTTTATTTTTTAAATATGTGATTCCAGGGAGATGTCCATGAAAATAATGGTCGGATACAATGGCGGAGGGGTGGGGATTCATGCACTGGAACTTGCCAGGGATTATGCCTTGCTTTGCAATGCCGAGGTTTATGTTATGACCTCCATGGAAGGAGGACCAAAAGAAAAAATAGCCGATGTCCAGAAGGCGGACGCCGACCTGAAATTTGCAAAAGAACTTATGGAAGCGGCCAACCTGCCTTGCACAGCAGAGCAAAGCGTCCGGGGATACTCCCCGGGTGAAGATATTGTAGAACTTGCCAGGGAAAAAAATATTGACCACATTTTTCTTGGGATCAAAAAAAAATCAAGGGCACAAAAATTGATCATGGGTTCCACTGCCCGGTATGTAATTCTTAAGGCCCACTGCCCGGTGACCACCATTAATTGATAAGCTGCCAGGGATCAGATTGGCCATGAAATGTTAAAAAGGGGGACTGGTTTTCGAATCAGCCCCCCTTATTTTTAATTTAATAGTATAGGAATTTCCATTTTATGAACTGTTAAATCAACGAGTTGCAAAAAGTTCGCCCAAAGGGCGCTAAGTTCAGGATCTGTCTTCAGGAGAGCCGGGCATAGGCTTGGTGGATTTCCTTGAATCGCTTCTCTGCCAGAACCTTCAGCTCTTTTCCCAGATGAGCCACCTTGTCGGGGTGGTATTGTTTGGCCAGGGCTATGTAGGCAGCCCGAATTTCTTCCTGGGTGGCACCCGGGGTGAGGCCCAGGATTTCATGGGGGGATTTTTCCCTTTGCGGGGCTTTTTCTTTTTCGGCTTCTGAATTATCGCTCCTGGAAAAAGATCCCTGATCGCCCTTGTTGTAGCTGTATCCTGTGGCATTGCCGTTGCTTCCGGGACGGCTGGATTTGGCCTTAAAATTGGTTTTTTGGGAAAAAATGTTGGGAATTTTTCCGGTCCTGAGAAAATAAATCAGCATGGAAATGAGAACGGTGTCATCAATCCATCCAAGAAAGGGAACCAGAAAATCGGGGATGAGATCTATGGGGCTGATCACATAGATCACCACCGCCAGGATGATGAAAAATTTTGATACCTGACTCATTTCAGGAAATATCCTTTTTTAAATTTGGAGCTGGAGCTGGCTGAAATTTGAGTTGACTTTCCATATTAATGATGATGCTATCGCAATAAATGTAAAAATGAAACTTCAAATATCATAAGTGGAAAATGTTTTTTTGTTTGAGGTTTAATAGCGCTGTGTGTGGAAAATATATGATATACTATTACAGTCAATATATTATACCTTCGCCAAATTTAAAACCGATTTGCAATTGGCAATCAAAACACTATATATTGTGATAATATTGTAACAAAACCACAATATATATATTGGGATTGAAACCAAAATAAAATTGGCGAAGGTATTGATATATGGAAAGATAAGAAATACAACCAACAGTCTATTTAATTAACCAAAACAAAAGAGGTAAGTTATGTCCAAGGGAAAAGATGCAAAAAAGGCAGTTAAAAAAAAATCGGAAAAAACCTTGAAAGAAAAGCGCAGTGAAAAAAAAGATAAAAAATCCAAAAAGGGTATGCTTTAGCACTTTTATGAAATGAGTTTTAAGATCGAGAAGGGGCACATTCCAATTTTCCCGACCCACCATATAATCCACTGATTTTATTAAGCCAGCATCCATTGATATAAAATAAAAGATCTTGATAAATCAAAGAGTTGAATCTTTAACCGGGAAAATGGGAATGCGCCCTCGAAAAGACTACCAGAACTTGATGATCAAGTTTTTGGGCTGGTGACTCCTCCCCAGAGGGGCAGATGTTATGACCAACTCTAAAAATTTGATCATCGAGCATCATCCTTTTAGCACATCAATCATGGTGTAAATTCTGCCATTGATTGTTTTATCTTCCTGCTGCTTTAATCTGCTGTGGAGAAAAGCCGCAGCATCCATGGTGCCTTGGGCATAGATATCTCGCCCATTAATATTATGTGAAAATTCAAAACAAACGGTGTTGTCTGGTGAGGTTAAGGTATAGGTGTGCCAGGCATGGCCGTTGAGATGTTGCTCTGGAATTTTCCACACATCTTTCTGGATGGCAGGATCTCTTTCCTGGTGGATATCATTGTCGGAAAAAGGAATGCCCAAGTGATTAAAGTATCCCACCATGGCCTTGGCGGTTCCACTGGTATCTGCTTTGGTTTGTTGATGACTCTCCCGGATTGTCAGATTGTAATCCTTGAAAAGATCAGGAAAGGTGGTGGCGGCATATTCCATCATGGCCTGGAATCCCACAATTTGTTTGGCCATATTCGGGGCAATCACGGCAGGGATATTGCCGGACAATATTGTTTCGTTGAGAAGATCTCTGTCCCCCCCTGTGGTGCCCATGACAAAGGGGATTTCATTATCAACATAAAACTGGACATTGTCGTTCACAGCAGTGGGGTGGGTGAAATCAATGCAGATAAACTCACTGAATTTTTTTTTAATTTCTTTGATGGCAGTGCCTCGGTGATCCGGGCGAATGAGTTGGATGATCGTTTTCCCCAGAGTATGGGTCTTTGCGGCTATTTCTGGGCCAGTCATGGCAAAGGGCAAAAGTTCAAATCTGGGATCATTTTGTATATGCCCGGCAATGGTGGTGACCACATTGCCGGGGATGCCATTCATCATGACATGTATTTTTTCCATGGTATTTATTCCTTTTGTTTTGTGGCTGCAAGGGCCAGAGTAATGGTTTTTTCCAGCAGTCCGCCATCTGGAATGTCAACGCCATGGATGGCCGTGGCAAGGGTTGCAAGGGCAGGGCGGATAAAGGGTTCAAACCAGGTTTTTCCCCTATTTTTGCTTAAATGGCTGAAGGCACCTATAATTTGAAAATTCCGGGTCAGAGTACAATAATAATACCCTTTTTTAAATTGCTTTTTATCAAATCCCGTGCGCTTATTCACAGCCTTTGCGCAATGATCCAGTAGTGATTCCTTCATGGTCGTGTCAAGGTGAACGTGAACATAAGGATCAATGAGTAAAGATGCCACATCATACTGCATGGGGCCTGTTCGTGCTGACTGAAAATCAATGATCCGGAGACGATCCTGGGTGACCATGATGTTTCTGGACTGCATGTCCCGGTGCATGAGTCCAGGCAGGGCATTGTCCAGGCATTGTCCGGCAATAAAATTAAACGGGGGAAACAGGCTGTCAAAGTCAATGTCCAGATTCAAATATCCCCTTAAAAACGCATCCACAAAATATCGACACTCATTTTCAAGGATCAGCTCCCGGGAGTAACTTGGGGTCTGGTAAGTCCAGCCGGGGTCAAACCCCTGACCCCCGCACATGGAAAAATCAATAATAAGGTCACAGGCAGCTCTATACCATTTGAGGATTTTTTGGGGGTCATGGGTGTCAAGGATGACCTTCTGGAGGTGAATATCCCCCAGATCTTCCAGTATTACCAGGCCGGAAAAAAGATCGTATCCTAATATCTTTGGCACGGGGATCTGTTGTTCATAAAGGTGGGTGCCGATGTTAATAAAGGCATCTATTTCCCGGGGGGAGGGCGGTGTCTGGCCCATGCCAAAAGCGTCAATGCCATGGCTGGCCACCACATAGGAAATGTCATCATGGGCAAGCCGGAACCATTTTCGGTCAGACCCATCCCCGGCAAGGGCAGTGATGGTGATATTGTCGCAAATATTTGTGGTTTGCGTGGCAGCGGGCAGAATGCCGGGGAAATGCTCATCCGGGTCGGTACATGCCGTCATGAAAAGTTGCCGGAGACTGGCATCCAGATAGGCCGCCGGTGTTCCCACATCCTGCCAGTAGAAATGATCCATTACACAGGCTTTTACCATACCCCCTCCAGCGCAGAGAGTTTTATACAGATCAATACTGCTGAAAATTTTTTCTTCTGGCATGTGATTAAATATGCTGGGGGACAGGATCTGGACACCGGTAAAAGCCAAAAGTTCCACAGGGGCCGGGGAGGGTGCATTAATTCCGGGGAAACCTGTGATAAAGCCGTCGCTGTTAATCTGCACCCCATTAAATCGCTGATCATCGTGGAGTACAAGGGTGGCTGGCCAATGGCCTTTTTTATGAAAATTCCACACCTTTGTCAGGTCAAGATCTGTTACAATATCTGAATTAATGACCCAGAAATCGGAATCCCCCATGATATCCCGTACATTTTTGATGGCTCCTCCAGTGTCCAGAAGGATGGGTTCATAACGGACATGCACCGGTATGGAAAACCTTTTTGCCTGGATAAAATCCTCAATTTGCCCGTGGAGATGGTGGGTATTGATCACGATTTCATGGCATCCCACATGGATGAGCCGTTTAATGGTTATTTCCACAAGGGGGGTATTTGCCAGGGTAAAAATCGGTTTAGGCCGTTGTGTGGTATGGGGGAGCAGTCGGGTGCCCAACCCTGCTGCCAGAATCAATGCTTTCATGGGATGTTTTTTAGCCTTTATTTCTTCTCATTGTTACCTTGTGGATCACACCGTTAGTATGACCAAAAAATCTTCAATGATTTTTTTGTATTTTACAATGGCATCATTGTCTTCTGTGCCGTTGACCCCATTGTTCATGAAAAATGTGGTGGCATTGGTGTAGTTGATGTTGGACAGGGATTCCTTGAGAAGAATGTCCTGGCGCTTGTACATTTTAAGTCCCTTGGCCTGGATTTTTTTGATGCGCTCTTTGGCATCATGTTTACCCGCAGGATATTTTTCAAAATAGAGCAGGGCTACTTTGTAAGATTCCATGAAGGGTTTTAGAAACACAGAAAAGGATCGGAGTTGCCTAAAGCCTTCCGAGGTGAGATTAAAGGTGTCAGAAAATTCGGGGTGGGGAACCACAACTCCCTCCTCCATAAAGGCTTTAATGCTGTCTGAGATGTGTTCGCTACAGGTTTTTTCATCGTCAAAGGAGAACTCATCAATGAAAAAATCCTGGAGAAATCCATAGGTTTTGTGCAGGTCTGTTGAGGAAAATTGAAATCGATCTGTCTTGAGAATTGCCAGGGCTGTATAGGCCGCAGGGATAAAAAAAGCAATGGCATTGTTTTTGTAGTAATCCAGAACGGGTCGTTTGTTGTCTTTGACAAAAAAACGGGTGTTTTCAGTGATTTCATCCTCTTCATCATCGGCCAGTTCAATGAATTTTCTGGAAACAAAGTTTTGCAATACCCGATCCAGTGCCCGATCGGGATCAATGGTTAAGGTGTCGGCAAGTTCGGCGTTGCAAAAGGTGAGCATGTTCATGTAAGCGCTGACCCGGAACATCAACTCTTTTTTGGAAAAACGGCCCGCAGGCGAGTTGAGTATCCCGCTTGCAATGATGCCATGGGGGGTAATGATGGTGGTGTTATTGATGGCATTGATTAGTTTATATCCCATGCTCTGGCATAATTTTTTATGCTGATCTTCCCCCATAAATCGTTGAAATTCGTCCTTGTCCCGGAGATAGGCGTTCAGGGAGATGGGCTCGTGGAACTTTATATAGACTTTGCCGTATTTTCTTTTTAAAAATTTTCTGGCCTTGATGAGCTGGGATAAATTTTCCGACTCTTTCTTACCCCCCTCAATCTCATGGAGGTAAGCATCTTCCTCTAATACCCGGTCATAGCCCACATAGGCGGGTATGAATATAAGATCTTCACAGGCCTTGTTACGGTGGGCCTTTATCAGCATGCTTAACAAGCCCAATTTAGGGGATAAGAGTTTGCCGGTGCGACTTCTTCCTCCTTCAATGAAAAATTCCATGTTAAAGCCCTCAGAAAGGAGTTTTTCAACATATGCCCCAAAGATACGGGAGTACAGCGGAGCGCCCTTGAATGTCCGTCTAAGAAAAAAGGCTCCCCCACTCCGGAAAATAGGCCCCAGAGGCCAGAAGGATAGGTTTTTGCCTGCAGCGATATGGGGGCAGGGCATATTGTTTTTAAACATGAGGTAGGAGAGCAAAAGATAATCCAGATGGCTTTTGTGGCAAGGAGCAAGGATCACCGGTGCTTTTTTTGATTCTTCCCGGATACGGTCAAGGCCGTCCTGATCCACCACCACCCCTTCAAAGATATTATTAAAGGCCCAGGTCAATATCTTTTCAAGGATGTAAATCACCGGAAGGCTGTAGCTTGCTGCGATCTCCTTAATATAGCTGGCCGCCTTTTTATGGGTGGTCATGAGGGGGGTTTCATTTTGCTCAGAATGTGCCTTCATGAACTCCTGAAGGGTTTTCTGGGTCAAAATATCTTCGGTGATCTCTGCCCGTGTCTTGAGCACTGGGCCGGTGAAGCTTTGTTTCTGGCGATTCAAGAGATCCATCAGATGAGTTCGCAAGCTGTAGGCCTGGAAATCTTCGTCAATATTTTTGATGTCCGGTCGGTTTAAAAATTCTTTGAGATTAATGGGATCTGAAATTTCAATGCATATTTTATCCGGTTTTTGGAACATGGCAGCCAAGCGTTTGAGCCGTCCGGGTTTTTCATTGCTTCCCAGCAGGATGTCAAACAGCGAAGAGGTCGTTCGAATGGGTTTTAAGCTGTATATGATGGTCTGGGGAACCAGTAACAGGGGTCTGTCACTACTTTTTTGAAAATGGATGAGGTGAAGCAGGGGGCTTGGTTTAGAACGGATAAAACGTTTATAGAAGCTTTTGCTCTCCACCAAATGAATAAAGCCGGATCGGCCCTTGGAGAACTCACCAAAGAAATATCTGGATACATAGGGATCTTTAAAAGAAAATGTGCAGATTAGAGAATCTATCTGGGTGATAAAAATTTTAAACAGACGTTTGACGGGTAGAAGAAAGAAAAACGCGGTATCAAAAATGATTTCAGGGTAGGGTAGGGCATTTTTTTCAAAGATGGTTCTGTAAAATAAAAAATCAATGTGGCTTTTATACTTGCTCACATAAATGACGGTGCCGGTTTCATTGAGATGGCTAAGTTTTGCGGTTTTTTTCTTATCCAATTTAATTCTGGAAAATAATCGGTCAAAGAAAAAAGGAGAAAGGATGCCTTTGTTGCCTGGATAAAAACAGGCAAAAAAACCTGTTTGGTTGTCAAGAGCTGCGGTTATTTTATGGTGATAGAATTTTTTGACAGCTTGGGTGGTGCCATTGAATATTGAAAATGGATCCATTATATTTCCTTGAATGCCATGGAATGCCATGGTCTACTGCTATTTTTGTCTGACGCTTGATACAGAAATTTTTTTTTATCACAAGCCCCGATCCCATGGCAACAAAATAATTAGCATCTAAAAATTGCCTTGATTTACTTGGTTTCATATGCTAATTGATTGACCTTAACTGACGTGTAATGGGTGAGTTTAATAATTAGTTGTGATTTTATATAGTTATTTTGAATTTTGCAATCATTAACATGGTAAGGAGGATTATTTAATGAAGACTTTGATTGGTGGTGCAGTTGCCGTTCTGTTGGGTATTATTGGTATTGCTGTTTGGTTTGGTGCATTTCTGCAGATTCTTGCCGGTGCCATTCCTCCGGTTCTTTTGCTGGGTGGCGGACTTGCCCTCTATCTGGGTTTTGATGAGCTAAAGGATAGCTGGAAAAAAAATGATGGTGACGATGAACCCGTAGCTGACGATAAAGACAGGATTGCCGAATTGGAAAAAGAGTTGGCAGACCTTAAAAAATAGGTATTTGATCTACCCCAAGGAGCAACAGATGCTTGTCTGTTGTTCCTGTTTTCTTACCCCTCCCCACCTCTTCCTTGTCCCCCCCTTTGCTTGTCTCACTAAAAATTGAGTGTCGAAAGGTAGTGAAACACGCTTTAGAATCCCCTCCAAACTGGGTAAATAATGAAAGTGTCGCTGTGGTGTTAAAGTACCCCATGACCATATGACCATTATTTATGAGCCTGTTGATTAAGTCGCTTTTTGCAAAATAAACACACAACATCTTGATATTGGGTCATTTGATATTCAGCATATTGTATTTATAATCCAAAAATCTGTATCACATCAACAGGGTCATTTATAAATATGATATTCTTGTTTTGTTTTTTTAAATTCCGCCAGATCCATGCGCCAAGATTTTTCCAGTGTATGTATCTCTTCTTGTTCTTCAATGCGTTTTTTCAAGTCTTCACTGCCAAGGATAAGATCCATGGGGGATTTGTGAAATTCATATTCATAGGGGGGTTCTTTCCATTGAAAATCCGCTTTGTGATGTTTAAGAATTTGTTGTAGAAGAAGCAATGAGGTTCGGTAGGGTTTAAATTCCAGGGTATCTGTAACATGGATCTGGAATCCACGGCAGCCTTGACCTGCCCATTTCCCCGAAGTGGGCTCAAAGCAGAGGGGACGAAGGATCGCACCGGAAATATCCCGGTAAATTTCTTTGAGAATAGGGGCGGGATCAATGAATGGAGCCCCCAGGAATTCAAAAGGCTGGGTCGTGCCCCTTCCTTCGGAGACGTTGGTGCCTTCAAATATAACCTGTCCCGGGTAAACCACAGCAGATTCCGGTGTGGGAAGATTGGGGGAGGGTGCCACCCAGTAAAGACCCGTATCTTTAAAAAACATCTGCCGTTCCCATCCCTGCATGGGGATCACCGTGACATCGGCATGGATCCTATGTTCCTGGTTGAAAAAAAGGGCAAGTTCCCCCATGGTTAACCCATGACGCATGGGCAGGGGAAAGCGGCCCACAAAAGAGCGGCAAGAATCAGAAAGAATATTGCCCTCCACGGCAATTCCCCCCAGGGGATTGGGCCGATCCAGAATAAATACTTTTTTGCCGTGTTGTGCGGCAGCTTCCAGGCAATATGACATGGTGTACATAAAGGTGTAGACCCGGGTGCCCACATCCTGGAGATCAATGATTAATATGTCAACATAATCCATCATTTCTTTGGTGGGAATTCGGGTATTGCTGTATAGGCTGAAAATCGGGATGTTTAAATCTGGATCCATGCCATGATCCGATTCGATCATGTTGTCTTGTTTCTCCGCATAAAAACCATGCTGTGGTGAAAAAAGGGCCTTTAATTGTCCGGGGAACAGGTCGTGAATAATCCGTGAGGCGTGGACAAAGCTTCCGTCCACCGATGCCGGGTTGGCCAGAAGCCCCAGTTTTTTCCCTTTGAATTCTGTGGGATAATCTGTTTTAAGCGTTTCAAGACCTGTTTGTATGGGTATGTGTGTCATTTGTATCTCCTTTAGATGATCAACCCGAATATTTACTTTTTAGAATGCATTTAGCATAGATATTGACAAAATATCAAATCCAAACTAATCAGAGGGGGAATCGGGCAGGTGCTTGCTGCCATGTATTTCTTTTTTATATGAAAGAGTAGACACGTCTAACATTCTTTCATGTTTCGTTGTGGGCAGACCGAGGCCAGAATACGGTCTGCCTGTGGCAGTTATATGAAAGAGTAGATATATCTAATATCCTTTCATGCTTCGTTGTGGACAGGCCGGGCCGGGCCAGGATAGGGTCTGCCCGTGGCAGTTTATTAGAAACTAAAACTTCTGGGCAACCTCAGCAGAGCCCCCCCCGATGGGTAATAGGAACCGGCCAATTGTGCCGTCTACGGTTCCGGCCGGGCCCATTGCCCGTCGGGGGGGGGGGCGGCATGATATCATTTGGCTCCGCGTCTACGACCCAATATTCGTTGTGTTAATAAGCAGATATGTAAATTTTTTATATGAAAGAGTAGATGTGTCTAATATTCTTTCATACTTCGTTGTGGGCAGGCCAAGGCCAGAATACGATCTACCTGTGGCGGTTATATCAATATAGAATGAGGAGAGTATCAAGTTACATGAAATTAAATATTCCTGAATATATAAGTTCCATAAATCCCTATGAACCGGGCAGGCCCATCGAGGCAATAGAACGGGAATATGGGATTAAAAATTCCGTCAAGCTGGCATCCAACGAAAATCCTCTGGGGCCATCCCCCAAAGCCGTGGCCGCAGTTCAAAAGCACCTTGCCAACATGCATCGCTATCCCGACGGCAGCGGCCACGTGTTGACTGGCATGCTGGCACAAAAATATGGCGTAAATTCGGAGAATGTGGTTATTGGCAATGGCTCTGATGATCTCATTGCCCTGCTGGCCCAGGGGTTTTTGGGGCGGGGGGATGAGGCTTTGATGCCGCTGCCCTCTTTTCTAATGTATGAAATATCGGTGAAGGTGGCAGGCGGTGTACCGGTCATGGTACCCTTGAAGGGACTTGATATTGACCTGGATGCCATTTTATCCGGTATCACCCCCCGCACCACCATGATTTTTCTAACTAATCCCAACAATCCCACGGGCAGTCATATCACAAAAGAGGTCTTGACAGATTTCATGAAAGAGGTGCCAGAAAATGTTCTGGTGATTATGGATGAGGCATATATTGAGTTTGCCAGGGACAAGGCCATTTTTGATGCTCTGGCATCGCCTCTTGAAGATCCCCGAATCATCTCGTTGAGGACTTTCTCCAAGGCCTATGGCCTTGCCGGTTTTCGGGTGGGATATGGTATCATGGACAGCCCCATTGCACAGATTCTTCACCGGGTTCGTCAGCCCTTTAATGTCAATTCCCTGGCCCAGGTGGCAGCAGCGGCGGCCCTGAATGACCACGAATTTCTCCACCAAAGTGTCAAAACCATGCACCAGGGCATTGATTTTCTCCAGGAACAACTGGCAGGGATGGGCATACAATCCTTCCCCACCCAGGGTAATTTTTTTCTGCTGGATGTCAGGATGGATGCCGGGGTGGTGTTTCAAAAAATGCTGGCGCAGGGGGTTATTGTTCGATCCATGAAATCCTATGGATTTAAAACCTACCTTAGAATAAGCGCAGGACTTGAGGAAGAAAACCGGCGGTTTCTTCGTGTGCTGGAGCAATTGCTCTCAGAGGTTGGAGGAATGGCATGACAAAACGACTGATCACCATAGATGGGCCTGCCGGTGCTGGCAAAACAAGTGTGAGCAGGGAACTTGCAAGACGTCTTAACTGCATCTATGTGGATACCGGAGCCTTGTACCGGGGGGTGGCCCTGGAAGTGAAGCGGGGTTCCATTGACTGGGAACAGGATGCCGTGCTTGAATCTTTCTTGACTGGGATATCCCTGTCTTTTGCCATGGATGGTGATGAACCGGTGCTGACCAGTTCCGGAGAAGATATCTCTTCTTTGATACGTACTCCGGAGATATCCATGATGGCTTCGGCCATCTCTGCCCGGCCATGTGTCAGAAAGGCCCTGCTGGGTCTGCAGCACGCCATTGCAGAAAATAATGACACCGTGTTTGAGGGAAGGGACATGGGAACCGTGGTGTTTCCCCATGCGGACTATAAATTTTTTCTCGTTGCTGATTTGGATACCCGGGCCCTGCGACGCTTCAAGGAAAACCAGGCCCCGGCGCAGGATCTATCGGAAGTGAAAAAAATGATGGGCAGTCGGGATGCCAATGACGTCAGCCGGGAAATTGCCCCTTTGAAGCCAGCTGAGGATGCCATTTTAATTGACTCCACACATCTTTCCCTGGAAGAGGTTGTGCAGCGGATTGTGGAAAAGATTGCCCAATAGAAGGAGCGGGTGTGACTCAACAATTTCAATTAAAAAAATAATTTTTTGTATTGTCTTTCCCCTGTCTTTCTGATACTTATTGTTGATTATACTTTTTCAAGAAAAGGTATAAAATTTGTCTATGGGGGATTAACATTAATGAATAACATTGCTGAAACAAACGAGAACAACGAAATGAATGAAGAATTAGAAACTGCTGAAGAATTAGAGGCGTCCGTAGCATCTGAACCCGATCTGACCGAGGAAGAGACGTCTGTGGCATCTGAACCCGATCTGGCAGAAGAAGAGGTGCCCGTGGCGCCTGAGCCCGTTCTGACCGGGGAAGAGACCATGGAAGAGTTGATGGGTATTTATGAAGAGAGCTTCAAGCGCTTCGAAGAGGGTCAGGTTGTAACAGGTACCATTATTGCTGTGGACAGAGATCATGTCTTGGTGGATGTGGGTTACAAGTCTGAGGGGCAGATCTCAATTCATGAGTTCAGAGACGAGGAAGGCAATGTCGATGTCAACCTGAATGATCGGGTTGAGGTAATGGTTGAAGTCTGGGACGAAGAAGAAGAAACAGTTATTCTGTCCAAGGAAAAAGCCGCCAAGGTTAAAGTGTGGGACGCCATCCGGGATATCTATGAAGAGGATAGCACCATTGAAGGAATTATCACCAGCCGTGTCAAGGGCGGTTTTTCCGTTGACATCGGGCTGCCAGCCTTCCTTCCCGGTTCACAGGCAGATCTTCGACCCATCCGGAACATGGATGAAATGGTAGGTCAAACCTATGAATTCAAAGTCCTGAAATATAATAGAAAAAGAAGTAATATCGTTCTTTCACGACGGGTTATCCTTGAGAAGGTTCGCGAAGAGGCCAGGGCCAACACCCTCAGCTCCATTGAGAGTGGAAAGGTCATGGAAGGTGTGGTTAAAAATATCACAGAATATGGTGTCTTTGTTGATCTTGGCGGTGTGGATGGACTCCTTCACATCACCGACATCTCCTGGGGCCGTGTGAAACATCCCTCTGAGTTGTTTTCTGTGGGGGATAACATCAACGTGAAAATTCTTTCCTATGACATGGAAAAAGAGCGGGTATCTCTGGGTATGAAACAGTTGACACCTGATCCCTGGACCATGGCCCAGGAAAAATACCCTGTGGGTTCCAAGGTTCTTGGAAAGGTTGTTAGCCTCACCGATTATGGTGCCTTTGTGGAGTTAGAAGAGGGTGTTGAGGGACTTATCCATGTGTCTGAGATGTCCTGGACTCGCAAGATTCGCCACCCATCCAAGATGGTTTCCGTGGGTGAAGAGGTGGAGGCTGTTGTCCTTGATCTCAAACCGGATAACAGAAGAATTTCCCTTGGTATCAAGCAAACTGTTGAGAATCCCTGGGAAGTCATCAGTGATAAATATCCTGTGGGAACTGTCATTGAAGGAAAAATCAAAAATATCACAGATTTTGGTCTTTTCATCGGTATTGATGATGACATTGACGGTCTGGTTCATATTTCTGACATCTCTTGGACTAAACGCATCAAACATCCTTCAGAAGTTTACAAGAAGGGCGATATCATCCAGGCCGTGGTGCTTGACATTGACAAGGGAAGTGAGAGATTCTCCCTTGGTATCAAGCAGACCCAACCAGATCCCTGGGAAACTGTGGAGCAGCGATATGAGGTGGGAACAGAAATTTCCGGTGTGATCACCAACATCACAGATTTCGGTGTTTTTGTGGAGCTGGAAGAGGGAATTGAAGGGCTTGTCCATGTGTCTGAAATCAGCAAAGAAAAAATCAAGACGCCTTCAGATCAATTCAAGGTCAGTGACACCATTACTGCACGGGTGATGAACATCAACAGCGATGAAAGACGTATTGGTCTTTCCATCAAACGACTTGAGGACGAGGCAGAAGAGGTTGTTATCCAAGATTTTGCCAAAAATATGAAGCCCACCACATCTTCTTTTGGTGAGCTGCTTCGTAACAATCTTGAGGAGGCTGCGAAGTCTGAAGATAAGTAATATCACTGGTTGCAGCCATGTGCTTCCATGGGGTCTGCTGCCGGACATGATAATGATATCAGGCTGAAAATATTAGGTCGGGTACAGAGCTATCTCTGTGTCCGGCCTTTTTTATACCATTAATTCACCTGAACTAATCAGCGATGATTAAAAAGCATATTCCCTGAGACCCCTAACCCAGGAACCAGAAAATAAGCAGTGAGGTATTTCATGTTTTCCAGAAGACACCCGTTTTTATTTTTTTGTCTTGTGGCGTTCACCGCCGCATCGGCAGCGCTTGTTATTATCACGGGCTTGATCGTGGGAGGGGGGGCTGTGCTTAAAGCTTCTCTTGCCACCGGATATGGAGGGCATTCCGGAAATGTGGGTGTTGTTGAAATTTCCGGATTAATTTCTTCTTCAAAAGAAATAATAGAGGATATCAATACCTTTCGGAATGATGCGGATATTAAGGCCATAGTGCTTCGCATTGATTCCCCCGGCGGAGGAGTAGGTCCTTCCCAGGAGATATATAGGGAGGTTATGAAAACCCGTCCGATTAAAAAAGTGGTGGCGTCCCTGGGGTCGGTGGCAGCTTCGGGGGGATACTATTCAGCCACAGCCTGTGACGGCATCATGGCCAATCCCGGCACCATCACCGGCAGCATTGGCGTGATCATGGAATATGCCAATTTTAAGGAAATTATCAAGAAAATCGGTTTGACTCCGGTGGTGATCAAAAGTGGTGAGTATAAGGACATGGGCTCCCCCATGCGAGATCTGGCTGATACGGAAAAGAGGTTGCTCCAGGGGGTTGTGGATGAGATTCATTCCCAGTTTGTCAAGGATGTTGCAATCGGTCGAAATATTGAAGAAGAAAAAATAGCCACCCTTGCTGATGGACGAATATTCACCGGTGCCAGGGCTCTGGATCTCCAGCTGGTGGATCGGCTGGGAAATCTCGGGGATGCCATTGAATGGGCGGGTGTCCTGGCTGGTATTACCGGTGATGTGGTGCCGGTTTATCCCCGGGAAGATAATATGGCGGTGATCAAAAAAGTGATACACTCTTTATTCAAAGGTGCTGACATCACCGGCACCATAACGGATAATTTCGGGTTCATCGTCAATTAAAGAGACAACACTGGAGGCCATGCCTGGAACAGATCCACCGTCAATAACCGCATCAAGACGTGTGTCAAAAAAGTCGTGAAGCAGGGAAGGATCTTCAAATATATTGCCATCAGGATCGGTGGCGCTGGTACTCAATATCGGGTGTCCCAAATCCTGTGCAATGGCCAGGGAGATGATGTTGTCAGGTACCCGGATACCTGCTGTTTTACGTTTTGTCAGCATGATTTTGGGAACCATTTTTGATCCTGGCAGAATGAATGTAAAGGGCCCTGGCAACAGGCGTTTCATGTTGCGGTAGGCAAAATTAGAAACCTTTGCATATTCACTGATATGGGTCAGGTTGGAACAGATAAAGCTGAAGGGTTGGGTTTGGCTTCTCTGTTTCAGGCGGTAAATTTTTTCAATGGCTTTTTTGTTGAGGATATCACACCCAATGCCATAGAATGTGTCTGTGGGATATGCAATAATCCCCCCCTGTTTTAAAATGTTCACAATTTTTTCAATCATTCGGGGCTGGGGATTGTCGGGATTTACTTTCAGCAGCATGGTTTTGTTCCATTCTCAGTTTAAGGGTGTTCAGGGTAGAGGGTAATTTGTGTATAAAGAGAAGCACTCTGTTTGGGGTGGCCAAAAACAGACACTATTCAAACCACTGATAACTATATCGTTTATATATAAAAGCATCAAGATATTTTTGGATTTGGTCATCTGATCAGACCGTGACAATCACCTGTTATGACCAATTTTTAATTATATATAACTGCCACGGGCGGATCATATTTTGGCCCCGGCCTACCCATAACGAAGTATGAAAGAATATTAGGCGTGTCTACTCTTTCATATAAAAAAATAATTACAAGATTCCCACTGGAGGATAAAAATGGTGAATATTATAGCAGAGGACGGCTTGTCCTTTGATGATGTGCTGCTGGTACCGGACTACTCTTCAATACTGCCCGATGATGTCCAGACCAAAACTCGTTTGACCCGAAAACTTAGTTTAAACATTCCCATTGTCAGTGCGGCCATGGACACCGTCACTGAAGCACGGACAGCCATCAGCATGGCCAGAGCCGGGGGATTGGGATTTATCCATAGAAATCTTTCCATTGAGGAACAGGTGATTGAAGTAGACCGGGTAAAAAAATCTGAAAGTGGCATGATTGTGGATCCCATCACCATTTCTCCGGATACCTCCATTAAGAAAGTGCTGGCCATCATGGCCCAGTACCGAATTTCAGGCATACCGGTCACCGAAGGAGACAAGCTTGTGGGCATTGTCACCAATAGGGATCTGCGGTTTGAGACCCAGCTTGAGAAACCGGCCAGTGATGTCATGACCAAAGAAAATCTGGTAACGGTTTCCGAAGGTTGTTCCCTGGAAGAGTCTAAAACAATGCTTCATAAGCACCGCATTGAAAAATTATTAGTGGTGGATAAAGCAGGTCTTCTTAAAGGGTTGATCACCATTAAGGATATTGAAAAAATAAAAAAATATCCCGATGCATGTAAGGATTCCATGGGCAGACTCCGGGCCGGGGCCGCCATTGGTGTGGGCTCAGACATGATGGAACGCACCGAGGCACTTATAAGAGGTGGTGTGGATGCCTTGGTCATTGACACGTCCCATGGTCATTCCCAGAACGTCATGAGTGCGGTGGAAAAAATTAAATATAATTTTCCAGATGCCCAGGTGATTGCCGGTAATGTAGCCACAGCCAAGGGAGCCAAGGCCCTTATTGATTCTGGTGCTGATGGTGTTAAAATCGGTATTGGTCCTGGCTCCATCTGCACCACCCGCATAGTTGCGGGTGTGGGAGTCCCCCAGTTGTCCGCCATCATGAATTGCAAGGAAGTTTCCAATGAGACGGGTGTCCCCATCATTGCCGATGGTGGCATTAAATTTTCCGGTGATATTGCCAAGGCCATTGGTGCCGGTGCCCAGTGTGTGATGCTGGGCAGCTTGCTTGCCGGCACCTTGGAGAGCCCGGGAGAAATTGTTATTTTCCAGGGAAGAAAGTACAAAGCTTACCGGGGTATGGGATCTGTGGAAGCCATGCGCAAGGGCAGCAGTGATCGGTATTACCAGCGGGACAGCTCTGAGGATGAAACCCTTGTGCCAGAAGGTATTGTTGGTAGAATTCCCTACAGAGGCACAGTGAAGGAAAACATCGTGCAGATGCTGGGGGGACTCAGAGCTGGTATGGGATATGTTGGCACACTGACCATTGAAGAGCTGCGTCAGCGGGCCAGTTTTGTCAGAATCAGTGCGGCCGGTCTCAGAGAAAGCCATGTCCATGATGTTATCATCACCAAAGAGGCTCCCAACTACAGTATTGACAACATGAAATAAGGGACTCATAACCAAAAGTTCATCAGCATGCGAAGCATGTCTGTTGCAACTTTTGGTTGGAAGGCGAGCGCAGCGAGTCCTTCCAACAAATAATCTACCCAATTTAAATTGAAACACATTCGTAATTAAAGTCTATTACTTTGAAAGCGGGTAGTTTTATTCTTATGAGCCGTTTGCAGAAATAAAATCTTTTAAGCCTGTTCACTACATGTGTTTGCCATATTAGTGCATTGTCAATATATGAGCCTGTTGATTAAGTCGCTTTTTGCAAAATGAGCATACAACATCTTGATATTGGATGATTTAATATCTACCATATTGTATCTATAATCCAGAGATTTGTACTAAATCAACAGGGTCATATATAGTGTTGTTGCCATCGGAAAAGTTGTTTCTGCAAAACCCTTTTATGAAATCCCTAACCGCCATGCAATGGTATAACACCCATGCCCTAACGGACACAACGAATATAGGGTCGTAGACGCGGAGCCAAATGGCTGTATACCGCCCCCGGGGAGGGGTAATGGAAGCGACCCGGAACTGTTAGACAGCCCAATTGGTCTGTTCCATTACCCCTCCCCGGGGGCTCTGCTGAGGCCACTTGGACACTTCATTCATGGCTGTAACCACCAGCCACAACGAAAAATGAAAGTCCTTTAATTCCAGCATATTGGTGAGACTTTCTTATAAAAACGTATTATCGCGTTACAGGGCCTACATTTCAATGACAGATTTCACATCAGCATCAAATTTTTATCATCTCCACGTTCACACCGAATATTCCCTGCTGGATGGTGCCATCCGCCTGGATGCCCTGCTTAATCAATGCCGGGAGTTTGGCATGGATGCTGTTGCCATGACCGACCATGGCACCATGTTTGGTGCGGCTCCCTTTAATGATAAAGCCGGTAAAGCAGGCATCAGGCCCATCATCGGGTGTGAGATGTATGTTGCCCCCAGAACCATCACCCATAAAACCGCCCAGGACAATAAAGGGTTGAACCACCTGGTGCTCCTTGCCAAAGACAGAGAGGGCTATACAAATCTTTGCAAATTGGCCTCCCGGGCCCAGCTGGAAGGATTTTATTACAAACCCCGGGTGGATAAAGAGCTGTTGGCCCATTATAGTAAGGGGCTCATTGCCATGTCTGCCTGCCTCAAGGGAGAGCTTGCCCAGCGTATTCTTGAAAAAAAGATAGATGAGGCCGATGAGGCAGCCCGATTTTTTATGAAAACCTTTGGGGAAGATAATTTTTATCTGGAGGTTCAGCACAACGGCATGGCCATCCAGGAGACGGTGAACCAGGGCTTATTTGATTTAAGTCAGCGCCTTTCCATCCCCATGGTGGCCACCAACGACTGTCATTATCTGTCAAAAAACGATGTCAGGGCCCACGCGGCCCTGTTGTGCATCCAGACCGGTGATACCCTGAACAACGAAAATCGGTTCAAATTTGATTCGGATCAGCTCTATTTTAAATCCCCCCAGGAGATGATAGATTCCCTGGGGCAATACCCTGGAGCCATTGAAAATACTTGTAAAATTGCGGCCCGGTGCCATGTGGAATTTGATGATAAAGTCTATCATTTCCCCCGGTATGAAACAGACACCAATGAAACCGTGGATCAGATTTTTGACCGTCAGGTGCGGGAAGGATTTGAAAAACGACTGGCGGTGCTGAAACGAAAAAACCCGGACATTGATGAAAAACTTTATAGAGAACGTCTGGATTACGAAATTGGCATAATTTTGGACATGGGCTTTCCCGGTTATTTTCTCATTGTGGCAGACTTTATTCGATACTCCAATGAGAATGATATCCCGGTGGGCCCTGGCCGTGGATCGGCCGCTGGCAGTATGGTTGCCTATTCCATGGAGATAACAGCCCTGGATCCCATCGAACATGGGTTGATCTTTGAGCGATTTTTAAACCCTGCCCGTATCAGCATGCCAGATATTGATGTGGATTTTTGCATTGAAGGACGGGAACAGGTTTATAAGTACGTCATTGACCGATATGGCGGTGGAGAGTACGTTTCCCAGATCATCACCTTTGGAAAACTAAAGGCCAAGGCGGTACTCCGGGATGTGGGAAGGGCGCTTGGCGTTCCCCTGCCCGAGGTGGATGTCATCGCAAAAATGGTTCCGGATGGTGCCAAAAATTTGACCCTGGCCATGGAAGAGGTGCCTGGCATCCCTGCCAAGGCCGATGGTCACCCCGAAATACAGGAGCTTCTGGATATTGCCCTGCTGCTGGAGGGCTTGCCCCGCCACGCCTCCACCCATGCCGCCGGGGTGGTGATTTCTGATAAACCCCTGGTGGAATATCTGCCTTTATACAAGGGGAAAGAGGGGGAGGTTGTTACCCAGTTTGACATGAACTATGTGGAAAATCTGGGACTTGTAAAGTTTGACTTTCTGGGGCTTCGGAACCTCACTGTTATTAAGAATACCTTGGCACTTCTTAAAAAGCAGGATAAGCCCATCCCCGATCTTCTGGAGTTGGATTTTGATGATAAGGAGACCTACGCACTTCTGGCTCGGGCTGATACCACCGGGGTGTTTCAGCTGGAAAGTTCGGGCATGAAAGAGCTTATTGCCCGGCTTCAGCCTGCCTGTTTCAGTGATATTGTGGCCCTGGTGGCCTTGTATAGGCCCGGCCCCCTGGACAGTGGCATGGCAGATTCCTATGTGGAGCGAAAACATGGCCGTGAAGAGGTGGTGTACCTGTTCCCAGAGCTGGAGCCCATATTAAAGGAAACCTACGGGGTGATCCTCTACCAGGAGCAGGTGATGAAAATTGCCGGGGTTCTGGCCAATTATTCCATGGCCGATGCCGACGGGCTGCGTAAAGCCATGGGTAAGAAAATTGCCGCCATGATGGAGCAACACCGAGGTCTTTTTCTCAAAGGTGCCAAGGAGAACAACCTGTGCGAAAAAAAGGCTGGAGAGCTTTTTGATCTCATGGAAAAATTTGGTGGATATGGATTTAATAAATCCCACAGTGCCGCCTATGCCCTGATCTGTTTTCAGACAGCCTTTCTCAAAGCCCATTATCCCCGGGAATACATGGCTGCCCTGATGACCAGTGAAATGAGCAACTCTGACAGTGTGGTCAAATACATGGAGGAGTGCCGGAACCAGTCCATTGACGTGCAGCCCCCGGATATCAATGAATCCGATGCGGTGTTCACTGTCACCAGCACGGCCATCCGGTTTGGCATGGCCGCCGTGAAAAATGTGGGATCTGCTGCCATTGATTCCATTGTGGAGGCAAGGGAGAGTGGTGGCCCCTTTAAAACCATTTATGAATTTTGTGAGCGGGTGCTCCTTGGCAAGGTTAATAAGCGGGTCTTAGAAGCGCTGATCAAATGTGGTGGCTTTGATTCCACGGGTGCCAGGCGCAGCCAGCTCATGGCCACCCTGGAAGAAGCCTTGGATCATGGGAACCGCATCCAGCGGGAAAAAGCTGATTCCCAAATGGATCTTTTTGCTGACATGGAGGGGGGCGTTGCAGCCCCGATAAGCCTTCCCCAAATGCCGGATATTGAAGAGTGGGACACCAACGATCTATTGGCCCTGGAAAAGGAAACCCTGGGCTTTTACATCACCGGCCACCCCCTGGAAAAATACCGGAAAATTCTTTCCACCTATGCCAATTATACCTCCACCACCATCCATGAAGCACCAGACAAGATGGCGGTGCGTGTGGGGGGCACCATTCGGCCGTTGAAAATATTAAAAACCAAAAATGGAGATCTCATGGCCTTTGTGGCCCTGGATGACATTCAGGGCAGTGTGGAGGTGGTGGTGTTTCCTGAACCCTATGCGGAATTCCATCAGTTGATTTCCGATGAGGCTTTTGTCATTATCCAGGGACAGGTTCAGAAAAAGGAAAATTCCGTAAAAATCCTGGCTGATCGTATTGTTCCCATGGAAATGGCGGAAAAAGAGTGGACATCGAGTATTCTTATCAACCTTCACACCCATGGCGTTGGGGAGGATGTGCTTGAAAAATTAAAAACCATTGTGGATCGATACCCCGGAGAGTGTCCGGTGTATTTAACTGTGTACATCCAGGGAGGGGCTACGGTGGTGATCCAGCTTTCCGAAGCAGATCGTCTGGAACCGGCCCCGGGTCTTTTTAAAGATGTGGCGGCCCTTTTGGGGGCGGATGCCATTGAATGTCGATGTGCCCCGGCAAAGAACCGGGTCAGAAAGAAAAAATGGTATCCGAAAAATGGGAATGCTTCTAATTAGGGTGTCAGAATATATTGATTTACCGTTTATCAATTCCAAACAACCATTGTTACTTAATTTGGGCCTGATTAAACGATAAATTGAAAATTTTTGAGTCCCTTAGACAAGAAAGGTAAACAATATGGGATGGCTTGGAAAAGTGGTGGGCGGTACAATCGGTTTTGCATTGGGAGGCCCCATCGGTGCTGTGGCCGGGGCAGCCTTTGGGCATAGCTTTGACAAAAAAGAGGAGCGATATCTTTCACAAGGGGGAGGACTTTATCCCAATCTATCTACGGATGAAGAAGCCCAGATGACCTTTTTTGTGGCGGCCTTTTCCATGTTGGCAAAGCTCACCAAAGCTGATGGTAAGGTGACGGATCCTGAAATTGCCTCCATTGAGACGTTCATGACAAGAGACCTCAACCTGGATGTTGATGGCAGAAACAGTGCCGTGAATATCTTCCGCCAGGCCCTGCACTCCCCGGAAAGCTTTGACGCCTTTGCCCTGCAGTTTTATCGGGTATTCAGGGTGCAGCCCCGGATCATTGAGCTGATGATGGATGTATTGTTCCGGGTGTCTGCGGCTGATGGTGCCATTTCCCCACAGGAGGATGTGCTTCTCCAGACTGCGGCGGGTATATTTCATATCCATCCCATGGATTATGAAAGAATCAAGGCACGGTATGTGAAAACAATTAATAAAGCCTATGCTGTTCTTAAATGCGACGAAACAGCCAGCAATGAAGATCTTAAAAAAAGTTATAGGAAACTTGTGTCTGAGTATCATCCAGATAAGATTGCATCCAAGGGATTGCCCGAAGAGTTCACGGCCCTTGCCAGTGATAAATTCCGGGAGATCCAGGATGCCTGGGAGAGTATTAAAACTGAGCGGGGCATTTAGATTTTTATTTCTTATTTTCGTGTTATTTTTGCAAGAGAATCAGCAACCCTTTTGGTTTTGGCTTGTCAAAGTTAGGAATGAGTCGATTTTTTAAACAGGGTAAGATCTCAATAAACCGGGCATTCAGGGGCTTTTTTTGAATAGTGCCCGGCGTTAAAGGCTAATCAGGCTTTGCCAGCTCGTGGTTATTGAGAACTTACTAAACAGGCTATTAACTACTCCATTGCATTGTTACTGGGGTTACAGAACCCGTCCCAGAAGCAGTGGGGGATCATTCCCATCAATATGATCCAGTTGAACGGGAATTACCTTTTTTTTCAAATCATCAGATCCCTCCACCTGGACGGTAAGATAATTGGACGTCACCGCCTTTAAATTTCCTGTAACAGCATCTCTTTTTTCCTGGATGACTGCTTCCAGAGGACGGCCCATATTTGCTGTTTCAAATTCCCGGGTTTTTCGTTCACCCAGGCTTCGCATCATGCTGCATCTTTCCCGGATGATCTCCCGGGGCACCTTGTCCGGATAATCAAATGCCGGGGTTCCCTCCCGGGGGGAAAAAGGAAATACATGGAGATGGGTGATGGGAAGGGATCGGATAAGGTTGAATGTATTTTTAAAGGCAGCTTCGTTTTCTCCGGGAAACCCCTGGAGAATATCCACGCCAATGGCGGCAAAGGGTTTTTTCCTACGGATTTTTTTGACCAGTGATTTAAACAGGGCCGCATCATAGGGTCGTTTCATCCGGGATAAGATTTCATCGTCTCCACTTTGCAGGGGGATGTGAAAATGTTCACAAAAAATAGGGTTTTTGACCATCAAATTAATGATGTTGTCCGTAAGTTCCCTGGGCTCCACGGAACTTAATCTAATTCGGTGGATGGGTTTTTCATGGGCAATGAGCCTTAGCAGGGATTCCAGGGAACTTTTTTCTTTAAAGTCCAGTCCATAGGCTCCGGTATGAATGCCGGTGATGATGGCCTCGGCATAGCCCGCCTCATCCAATGCCCTAAGATGGGAAATCACCTCGTGCCGGGGCATGCTCCGGCTTCGTCCCCGGGCATGGGGAACAATGCAGTAGGTGCAAAACGCATTACATCCATCCTGGATTTTAAGGTAGGCCCGGGTGTTATCACCGGTGACCGCCGGGGAAAAGGATTGAAATTTGGTGTCATGGCAGTCATTGGATGTGGGATCTTGAAATTTTTCCAAGGCATTTTCTGCCGTGGGCAGTAAGTGCGAGTTTACCTGGCTTTTCTCTTCAGGTTTTCCATCAGTGGGAGGAACTCCTCCCCCTGAATCGTTTGGAGAAAAAGAGGCAAGGATCACCTTTGCAATGTTAAATTTATCCCCATGCCCGATGACATAATCCACTTCTTTTATTTTTCTGATTTCATGGGCTGCGGTCTGGGCATGGCAGCCCGTGACAATGATTTTAGCCCGGGGATTGCTTCGGATGATGCTGCGAGTTTCCTGGCGGGATTGCCGGGTGGCCCGGGCCGTCACGGCACAGGTGTTGATAATGCAGATGTCAGCTTTTTCACAGTGGTGGGTGGCTGTCCAGCCATGGGCCATAAGCTCAGATGCAATGCCATCGGACTCATACTGATTAACCTTGCATCCCAATGTGGTGATATAAAATGATTTCATTGAATAATTCCTGCTCCGATAACCCTGTCATCTATATAAAAAACAGCCCCTTGGCCGGGGGTTACAGCGTTTTGGGGTTGATTGAGCGCAACGGTAATGCCATTGTTGCAGGCAGTGATCTGTGCGGTTTCTCCTTTGTGGCTATACCGGATTCTAACTTCAACGGTCATGGGTTTTGTAAGGGGGGTGGATAAGAGCCAGTTCACCTGGTTCACTGTAAAATGGCTTTCCAGAAGATCTTCCTTGAATCCCACCACCAAGTGATTTTTTTCCATATCAATCTTTTTGACATAATAGGGGGCTGGTCCCGGGCAGTTAAGCCCCCGGCGTTGGCCCACGGTGTAGCAATGCAAGCCTTTGTGGTGTCCCAGAATATCCCCTGCCGGGGTGACAATGGGGCCGGGTTGGAATGTGTCTTCTTTGGTATGAGCCACGATGAAATCGGAAAAGGAAGGCTCTTTAATAAAACAGATATCCTGGCTCTCCTTTTTTTCCGGCGGAGAAAGATGGTTTGCATGGGCCAGGGCCATCACCTCCTGTTTGGTCATTTCTCCCAATGGAAATATTGCTTTTTGCAGTTGAGGTTTTGTGAGCATGGCCAGAAAATAAGACTGCTCCTTGGTACGATCCCTCCCCTTATAAAGGGCAGGAATCCCTTGTTCGTCTGGCTTGATTCTGGCATAATGACCCGTGGCAATGTGGGTGGCTCCCCGTTTCATTGCCGCCTCCATCAATGCCCCGAACTTGATGGTTTGATTACACATAATACAGGGATTGGGGGTTTGCCCGGAAAGATAGGTGTGGGTAAAATAATCGACCACATGGTGGGTGAACTGCTCAGAAAGATCCACAGTGAATATCTTCAGCCCCAATTGGCGGGAAAGACAAGGGATGTCAACGGGGTGGGATTCATACCCAGTGGTAAAGTGGATGCCAAACAGTTCTACCTGGGACTCTTGTTTGAGCAGAAAGGCAGATACCAAGGAGTCCACCCCTCCGCTTACGGCAATGGCAATGGTTTTTTTCACTGAAACATATCTTCGGTGTTCTTGGAATAAAGACCCATGGCCCGGGTGGGGCAGGTGACAATACATAACTCGCACACGGTGCATTTGTCCTTATCGTATATGACTTCCATCTCTGGTCGCTTTACATAAAGAGCCTGGGTGGGACACACCGCCGTGCAGGCCCCGCAATGGGTACACTTTGAGGTGTCTCTCCAGATTTCCTGCTCTGCAGAGCTGACCCTGACCCCCTGGTTTTTAAGGAATCTAACGCCTTTTTTATAATTGTCCCGGGTGCCGAATATTTCAAGAACCATATAACCATCCTTGCTGTTGGATACCTTGGCTCCCAGAATGTTGAACAGTAGATCGTATTTTTTAGTCAGGTAGCACACCACTGCTTTTTGTGCCACATCCGGTGGAAAATGAAGAATTAATATTTTAGAGTACAAAGCAACTCCTTAAGGCTTTTTGTAAATAATTTTTTGACAAAACCATAATTTAAGAAATATTATGGTTGCGGTCAAGGGTTATGTTTGAAATCATTCAAAATGTCAGTTTTTGAGGGAAATGTAATGAATCGATTTGCCTATTACATGTCTGGGTATGCCTTTAAAGCCTTTTCCGGATTTTCAAAAACCCGGGTGACCCTACACGGTGAAAAAAATATTCCCAAGGGCTCTATTATTTATACGGCCAACCATTTCACCCGCATTGAAACCGTATTTCTTCCCTACCACATCCACTCCATTACAAAAAAACCAGTCTGGTCCCTTGCGGCGGCTGAGCTGTTCCAGGGGGCACTTAAGGGAACTCTGGAAGCCATGGGGGCGGTTTCCACCAAAGACCCCCAACGGGATTTTCTAATTGTGAAAGGGTTATTGTCAGGAAAGGCTGAATGTATTATTTTTCCCGAAGGACTCATGGTGAAGAATAAAAAAATCCTGGTGGACGAGGGATTTAGAATTTACCAGGATGGTGAGTTTCAAAGGCCCCACACCGGGGCTGCCACCATTGCCCTGCGTACCGAGTTTTACCGGGAACGACTTCGCCGGGCCCAGAAGATAAATCCCAATGAATTCAAACGCCTGGTGGATATATACGAAATTGAATCCCCGGAGGCAGTGCTGGACAGTGAGACCTTTATCATGCCGGTGAATATTACCTATTATCCGGTGCGGGCCAAGGAAAACATGTTGAGTCGCATTGCCCAGAACATGATAGAAAACCCCTCCCAGCGCATGATGGATGAATTGATGACCGAAGGTACCATGGTATTTTCCGGTGTGGATGTGGATATTCGTTTTGGGAATGCCATTCCCGTGCGGAATCTTTTTTTCAACGGATTTGTAGAAAGTGATCTCACCTCCAGGCGGCGGGTTGAATTTTCCCCCCGCCTGAGTTCTAACCATGTGATGCGGGCCAGTGCTCTGGATCTAATGAATCAATACATGTCCGGGGTTTATGACATGACCACCTTGAATTATGATCATATCTTTGCCTCTATTTTAAAATATCTGCCCGATGATGGAACTCCCATCAATGCCTATGATTTCCGGTGCCGGGCATTTTTGGCCACGGCAGCCTGCACCATGTCGCTGCACTGTCATTTTCACAGAAGCCTTTATGATAACCAGGTGCATCTCCTCATTGATGATCGCTTTAACAGGTATGAGGATTTTATGCGGTTGGCCTATGAAACGGGTGTCATTTCCGTTCAGGGGGATCAGTTTTCGAAAAATCAGACAAAGTTCACCTCTCCTTCGGAATTTCATTCCGCCAGGATGGAAAATCCAGTGGCCGTGATTGCCAACGAGGTGGAACCCCTTATCCCTCTCCAGGCGTATTTCAAGGCGCTTGCCCTGAAACCAGGCCATGAAATCACCCAAGGTATCAGAGAGCAACTGCTGGAAAAACATCGCAGTGAATTTGAAGCTGATTTCATTAACACCGCATCGGCTGAAAATATCCGGGATAAACGGTGTGGGTTTCCCCTCCTTTTAAAGGGAAACAAACAAGCAATGGCCATATTGTTACTCCACGATTATCTTTCGTCACCCGGAGAGATGAAAGCCCTGGCAACCCATCTCAATGATAAGGGCTTCACCGTATATGTGCCACGGCTCAAGGGACATGGTACCACGGTGGAGGATCTTGCCGGAATTGGTTTTGAAAAATGGGTGGAGTCTGCCGAGGAGGCCCTTGTGGTGGTGCGGCATTTCAGTTCACGCTTTGCCGTGGGGGGGGTGGGGATCGGGGGATGTATTGCCATGTATCTTCAGGCCCGGGCCTTGGACTCTTTGGCCTTTTTTGCGGTGTCACCCCCCCTTTCCATGAAGGACTTTTCACCTTCCTTTGTGACGTCTCCGGGCATATGGCATCAGATAATGAAAAAAGCCAGGGTAAAACCCGATGAAACAATAGCAGCAGCAGATGCACCTGTAATTTCCAGGGTGGCCTATGACAAAAATTCAGCATCGGGTATGAAACAGGTGGAGAGATTTTTGGATCAGGTTGAACCTTTTATAAAAAATATCAAAGCCCCGGGCTTGATCATGCAATCCCGGGAAAATCCCGTGGTTGATGTCCAGGGCACTGAAAAATTGTTTAAGCGCATGGGTTCAAATATAAAGGAATTTTATCTGTTTGATATAAAACACCATGGCCTTCCCTTGGAATGCAGTCCAGATGGGGCACGGATGTTTGGGGCTATTTCTCAATTTTTGATCGCAATGATGATCCAGGAGCAGTAGATCTTAACAGCCCCAGATGTTGAATGGAAGATGGTGGACGGGATCAGTATTTAATAACACAGCCTGACCCCGTGGATGGATCATGTTTCTGGCAAGCGTTGCAAACAAGCCAGAAACACAACATGAGCCATACAAAAATTAAGATTGCATCATTGTTGCCGGATCAAGGAGAAAAACTTTATTTTCACTGTCACCATCTTTAAGAACAACAACTTCGATTTTATCATCCTGGGGATTGAGAAACAGGGCCTTGTCAAAACGATCCTTGGTTTTATCCAACTGGGGAGGGAATCCTTCCGGGGTCAGGGCTTCTTCCCGGTGGCTCTGCATGGAGAACCATGCAGAAATAGAAAAATCATTGGCCAGTTGCGCCACTTCATCCAGAGCAACGGTGTTGTCCTGGTCAAAGTCAATGCCGTCAATGACCATCATGGCGGGCAATTCAAGATTTTCTTTTTTCAGGGTCGCCAGGTATTCCCGAATATTTTCAGAAGAAAAGCCGGTTTCATTGTAGCTGATGCCAAGCTTGCAGGTGTCAATGTCTTCCCAGAGCCGATTGGCCTTTACAGGATCAATGTACCCAACGCTGTCAATGAGGTTGGTATACCCCTCCTTATAGCGAATATTTATTTTGTCAATCTGCTCATCCAGGCTGATGTGAATCACTTTTTTACCATCCAACAGCCAGCACATGGCAACCTGGACAAGAAATTGTGTTTTACCAACACCAGCCCTTGAAACCACGGCGCCGAAACGACCCTGTTCAAGATTCTCTTTACCCAGTATTTGGATAACCGGGCTTTTGGGGATAAGATCTTTTCTCAGCATGTTTTCCTCTCTTTATGTATTCTTAGAAAACCAGATCTATCAATGCAGACCTGGTTTTCATTGTTTATGATGACCTGGATACAGTCTCTTTCTATTTTTTCTTTTTCTCGTCTTCTTTGGCTTTTACGATCTCTTCGGCCACGGACTGGGGAACCTGCTTGTAGGAGGAAAACTCCATGGTAAACTGGGCCTTTCCCTGGGTGGCGGATCGAAGAATTGTGGAAAACCCGAACATTTCAGAAAGGGGTACCTGGGATTCAATGGTGGACATGACTCCCCCCTCTTCCTGGGAGCCCTGGATAATCCCTCGGCGCTGGTTGATCAACCCCATGCAGGAGCCCTGAAATTCGTTGGGGGTTTCGATCACCACCTTCATGATGGGTTCATGGATAACGGGCTTTGCTTTCATGTACGCCTCAAGAAATCCCCCCCGGGCTGCTGCCTGGAAAGCCATTTCAGAGGAGTCTACTGCATGGAAGGCTCCGTCCACCAGGGTGATTTTTACGCCGGTAACAGGAAATTCCATTTTAGGCCCTTTGGCCATGCAGGAATTGAATCCTTTTTCACATGAAGAGATAAATTGGGTGGGAATTCTTCCACCGGTCACCTTGTTATTGAATTCAAATTCTTCTTCACAAGGCTCCATAAATCCGGAAACCCGACCAAATTGACCTGAACCACCCGTCTGTTTTTTATGGGTGTAGTTGTATTCAGCCTTGCGGGTGATGGTTTCTCGATAGGCAACCCTTGGTTTTCCGGTGACAACTTCCGCTTGATATTCCCGCTTCATTCGCTCAACATATACTTCCAGATGGAGTTCTCCCATGCCCTGGATGATGGTCTCTCCGGTCTCTTTGTCCACATGGGTTCTAAAGGTGGGGTCCTCTTTGGTGAAGCGGTTGAGGGCCTTGGACATGTTGATTTGAGATTTGTTATCCACAGGTTTTAAAGACAGGGAAATAACAGGTTCCATGATGTGCATGGAGATCATGGCATAGTTGATGCTCGGGCTGACGAATGTGTCACCAGATGCGCAGTCAACACCGAACATGGCACCAATGTGGCCTGCGGGGATTTCAGCAATGTCCTCCATTTCAGAGGAGTGCATGCGGATGAGACGGCCCACCTTTGTTTTTCTGCCATCCCTGGAGTTGATGATGGTATCGCCTTTTTTAAGGCAGCCCTGGTACACACGGATATAGGTGAGCTGACCATATTGACCGTCTTCGAGCTTAAAGCCAAGGGCCACAGTGGGTGCGTCAAACTCACTGGTCAGGGTAACGGTTTCTTCGTTATTGTCCAGATCAATGGCTTCATTTTCAATGTCAATGGGGGCGGGTAAAAATTTAAGAACGGCATCCAGAAGGGGTTGAACGGCAGTGTTTTTGTAGGCAGAACCCATAAATACAGGGGTCATCTGGCGGGAAATGGTGCCCGTTCGGATGGCGCTTACAAGGAGTTCTTCTGTGATTTCTTTTTCTTCCAGAATGGCGTCGGTGAGATCATCGGAATACATGGATGCGGCATCAATCATGATTTCCCGTTTCTCTTCTGCATCATCCCTTAATTCATCAGGGATCTCCTTAATAACTACATTTTCACCATTATCACCTTCAAAGTAGTAGGCCTTCATGGTGATCAGATCCACAACCCCTTTCAGACGATCTTCAAGGCCGATGGGAATTTGCAGCAGCACAGAATTGTGCCCCAACTTTTCCCGGAGCTGTTTGGCAACTCTATAAGGATTGGCACCGCTTCTGTCACATTTATTTATAAATGCGATGCAGGGAACCTCATATCGTTTCATCTGCTGATCCACGGTGATGGACTGGGATTGAACGCCGGACACCGAGCAGAGAATGAGAACCACACCGTCAAGAACCCTGAGAGAGCGTTCCACCTCCACGGTGAAATCAACATGGCCGGGGGTGTCAATGATATTGACATCATTTCCCCTCCATTCACAATGGGTGGCGGCAGAAGCAATGGTGATGCCTCTTTCTTTTTCCAGCTCCATGGAATCCATGACCGCGCCAGCACCATCCTTGCCCCTTACCTCGTGGATCTGATGTATTTTATCTGTATAAAATAAAATTCTTTCTGTAAGCGTTGTTTTACCTGAATCAATGTGGGCACTGATTCCGATATTCCTTACTCTTTTTAGGTCCTTAAGCATGATCAAAAAATCCTTTAACTGAAATTAATACACAATTCAGCTATCACCATTATCCGTATCAGGTAAATCCGGTGAAAAGTGTCTGTGTTTTCTAAATCGTTTTAATATTGAAAAATGAAAATTGCTTTGCTATTATCAATTTTGCAGGCATTGAAAGCGCATAATAAAAAATTTTGTTATTTTAATTGCATTGATGTGAAAAGTCAATATAAAATTGTATAGCCAAAAGTTCATCAGCATGCGAAGCATGTCTGTTGCAACTTTTGGTTGGAAGGCGAGCGCAGCGAGTCCTTCCAACCAGTGATTATAATCATGTCTACTCGGGGTGGTTTGTGGTGTGTTTTAATTTGCTGAGAGTCTTATGGATGTGGAGCCTTGTGTGTTATGGTCAAAAATGAGTTTGATGATCACTGGAAGGCCATCATTGACAACGGGGCAAGTCAAATGGGGGTAACCCTGGATTCTGACCAGTTGGATGCCATGGCCTTCCATGCGGCTGAATTAATTACCTGGAATAAAAAATTTAATATTACGGCCATCACTGATCCCGTTGAGATGGCTGTGAAGCATTTTGTGGATTCCATTGCCTTGGTACCTTGGGTGCCTGGGGATGCCACAGTGGTGGATTTGGGTTCCGGGGGTGGTTTTCCCGGAATCCCTTTGAAAATATGTCGCCCAGATGTCCATGTTGTGATGGTGGATGCCTCCCGGAAAAAAGTCAGTTTTTTAAACCATGTGGTGCGCATGAAAGGCTTGTCCCATGCCATTGCAGTTCATTCCCGGGTGGAGGATCTGGGAAGGGATGAAAAATTTGCCGGACATTTTGATATGGGTGTCTCCCGGGCCTTTACGGCATTGGGGAGGTTTGTGGATCTGGCAGTACCCTTTTTGTCGGATCAGGGAAGAATTATTGCCATGAAGGGAAATTTGTCCGGGGAAGAGGCCGGTGAAGTGGATTTGAATCGCTTTGATGTGAATGTAAGACGATATTGCCTTCCCAATGGGGATCCCCGTGCGTTGGTGGATGTGACACATGCTTGTTGATTTTTTTGTTGGGGGGGTCGCATTTTTTAAATAACGGGCATGTCCTGTAGGGCACAACGAATATTGGGTCGTAGACGCGGAGCCAAATGATATCATGCCCCCCCCCCCCGACGGGTAATGGGCCCGGCCCAGAACCGTTAGACGGCCCAATTGGCCGGTTCCTATTACCCATCGGGGGGGGGCTCTGCTGAGGGTGCTTTGACACTTCATTTTCATATAAACTGCCACGGGCAGACCGTATTGTGGTGGCAGCCTGCCCACAACGAAGAATGAAAACCCGTCAGATTTGCCGGGATTTTTTTATAAAAAATGCCCACTGGATGACTACCAAACAAAAAAGGGTGACCTGTCCAGGTCACCCTTTTAAATTTTTATATGGTAGCGGGGAGAGGATTCGAACCTCTGACCTTCGGGTTATGAGCCCGACGAGCTACCAGACTGCTCCACCCCGCAACACAAAAACATATGGTACAAAATACTGTGATAATAAAGATTTTAATATCATTATGGTAGCGGGGAGAGGATTCGAACCTCTGACCTTCGGGTTATGAGCCCGACGAGCTACCAGACTGCTCCACCCCGCAACACAAAAACATATGGTATGAAATACTGTGACAATAAAAATTTTAATATCGTTGTGGTAGCGGGGAGAGGATTCGAACCTCTGACCTTCGGGTTATGAGCCCGACGAGCTACCAGACTGCTCCACCCCGCAACACAAAAACATATGGTATGAAATACTGTGATAATAAAAATTTTAATATCATTGTGGTAGCGGGGAGAGGATTCGAACCTCTGACCTTCGGGTTATGAGCCCGACGAGCTACCAGACTGCTCCACCCCGCAACAACCCGGGTAATATAGGGTAGGTGGGCGGGCAAGTCAAGCCCTTTTTTGCACCTGGCCTTATTTTATAAGAATGGCGTAAAACCCCTATCCCTTCAGGGTAGGGGATGTAAGCCATATCGGGGTTTGGTTCTAAGATCAGCCATTATCGACAGTGCATCAGAATGTTGGATTTAATTTAAAGGTTAAT
>Ga0307929_1000399_pt1 | contig 43843 bp, 35 predicted proteins | sample AceLakmetage1330_FD_203160 | JGI IMG/M metagenome (GOLD analysis project Ga0307929, IMG submission 203160) | Saline water microbial communities from Ace Lake, Antarctica - #1330 | ecosystem: Environmental > Aquatic > Non-marine Saline and Alkaline > Saline | place: Antarctica: Ace Lake... | reverse complement strand
TGTTCATAAGAGACCTCCTCGTGGTTTACGATTCTGTGCGACTTAATGCCGTCACGGCTAGCTGTTATGTTATTCTACCACAGGAGGTCTCTTTTTCTGTTGTTCCCTTACTTATGCATTCAAACACTATACTCAATTTTGACAGCGTTAGCTCGAGGAGATAGCCATAAATAATAATGGGACGTATTCTGCCGATGAAACTGTAGGAGTTCGCCCCTGCGAACGGTTTCTCAGGTTTGCAGCACGTTGATTACCCGCAAAAATTTCTTGAACCAATATCTTGGCATCAAGAGACGTTTAATTCCTTAGAACAGTGATAGAGTTTTGCCGTTTCCTCCATATAGGGAAGCATTCTTTTCTTGGCAAAGGTGATCATGCCGCTGAACTGCGCGGGGATGATAAAGCTGGCATCTGTGGCAGTGGCAGATTCAGGGCTGGCCAGGTGAATCTTAATTGCTTCGATAAGAAGAGGGGCGGCAAAGCCGTATTGCTGCAGATCTTCTCTGACAAAAGATGTCGTGTAGCGGATTGTTTTTGCTGATATGCGGTGGGTGATAACCCAGCCGGCAATCTCTCCACGGTAACGCAGACCCAGACTGTTAAGGTATTCAATCTCCTGCTCATTACTGAATGGAGAAAGGAGTTCCGGATACCAGGGGGTCTGTTTCTGTTTGTTTTTGATGAATGCCCTTTCCTGGTTGGAAATGTCCTTCCAGAAAAAAAGTTCACAGGACGGAGGTAGCAGGGATTTTTTTAGAAACGGGGCCGTGAGAATCTTCCCCTGGTTCAGGCTCCTGCAAATAAGGGCGGTGAATGTTGGAGAAGAATAGCCACTGCCGGCAAGCAGGCGGGGCATGACTTCTGCGTCTAAACCCTGATCCTGAAAGAGGGCGTCGAATATCCTACATCCCCGCTTGACTGCTTCATTCTCAGCATTGGCCAGAAGTGATGTGCCGACACCCTGCTCTCTGTTTTCCGGTAAAACAAAAATGGATCTTAATTCAGTCCGCTCAGGAGAGATCTGTTCGCAAAGGGCCAGGCCGGCAGGTGTACTATTGATCCAGGCACCGATGGAGTAAAATCCTTGGCGATTTTCCTTTTCGTATTTCACCAGATGTTTGTATCGGTTGTAGGTAAGGCCTGTAAACAGGATCCCTTCATCGGCGTGGAGGGGATGGATTTCAAGAGTCATGACTGTAGTCTTTACTTAGGGTGTGCAGGGCGGTGGGCAAGACGCCGGAATTCAGGTGTCTGACTACCTGGTCTGCACATTGCGTCGGGGAGAAGGTTCTTGTGTCAAGCTGCAGGTCGTAGAGCATGGATTTATGGACAGTGTCAATTTGGCTTTTTATGATTGGGCTTCTCGGTTTTACACGCTTCCGGTTACGCTGCTCAAGCAGATCCGCTGGGCAGCTGAGTCCGATAAGATGGGTGGGGACAGAGGAAAAGCTGCAAATCATGCTGCTTTTCATGGTGTCGTTAGTTAAAATGATGTCCAGCAGCACTCTGTTGCCAACGGCGGCAAATGCCTGTATTGAGGCAAGAAAACCCTGATAAATGGTGGGAAGGCAGGCATACTGTAAGGCTGTCATAGGTTTTTGGGGGAGCCCTTCATAAAAACGATCTATGGAGATATGGAGATAGGGGAAGAAAAGCTGTTTGTTGAGTTGTCGGCAGAGGGTTGTCTTCCCTGATCCTGAGGCTCCGTTGATAAGGATAATGTGACCGCTGTTCATTATTATACCAGCTGCCTTTTGGCCAGTTCCGCAAAAAGACCTTCCTGCTTGACAAGTTCTTCGTAACTTCCTTTTTGTTCCACCCATCCTTTGTTTAAGACATAGATGATATCAGCAGTTTGTATGGTGCTCAGACGATGTGCTATTACCATGCGGGTAATGTGCATCTCATTCATGGATCTGGAAACGATTTCCTGGGTTTGATTGTCAAGGGCTGAAGTTGCCTCATCAAAAAACATAATTTGCGGTTTCATGGCAAAAGATCTGGCAATAAGCAGTCGCTGGCGCTGGCCACCGGAGAGGTTGCTGCCGCCTTCGGAAACATAGGTATGCATGCCCATTGGCATGTTTCTGATATCTTGTTCAAAACCAGCTTGCCTGGCAGCTTCCCAGGCCTCTTCTATGGTGAGCTGCGATGCGCCTACAATATTGACATATATATCTCCGGCAATGACCTTTCCTCCCTGCAGTACCGTGCCGATTTGCTGCCGTACGGCCTGGACATCGATATTCTGCAGGTTCTGGTTTGAGTAGAAGACAGCCCCGCGGTCAGGTTTTTCAAAGCCGAGAAGAAGACGAAGCAGGGTTGATTTCCCGGAGCCGGAGGGGCCGACTATGGCAATAAATTCTCCAGGGCGGACAGTCAGAGAAAAGTTATGGAGGATATCAGGGCCGTTTTCGTTATAGGCAAAACTGATGTTGTTTACCTCTATATTGCCGTCAAGTCTACCGGGATGGACATGGTCGTGTCTAATTTCCGGTTTACTGCTGAGAATTGGTTGGGCACGTTCATAAAGAGGAATGATGCGTATGGCCGTAACCAGAGCTGAACCAAGGCCCAGGATAGCCCCCATAAATGATCCATACGCAGTGGTAAAGGCGATAAAGATACCTGTACTGAGGCTTTTTTCCAGGTAAAATGAGGCGGTAAGATAAATAATACCTATGGCAAGTATAGGATAGATCCCGTGGAAGGTGGCAAAGATGTTGGTTACCATTCCCACGCGGTAGGCAGCCTTTTTTTCCCGGGCAAACTCTTTTCCCCAGACCCCGAAAGCACGATGTTCAGCTCCTGCAACCCGGAGTTTTTGTAATCCGGTAAGAAACTGGAGAACAATACCGGAAACACGTCCTTTTATATTCAATAAGCTGCGGCTATATTTTATATCAAACCAGCCTGATCCGATGGTGACAAGAAAAGGAGGGATTGTCGTCAGGACAGCCACAAAGGCAAGTTTATAACTGTAATAAAAGAGGACGACAAGATAAAATATGGAGAAAAATCCAGTCATCATGGAATTGAGACCGACACCCGTGAGGTGTTGACGGATGGTTGTTATGGCATCGACTCGTGAGGCCAGGTCACCAACCGTGTATTTACGAAAAAAAGTGGGGGCAAGGCTGAGAAGACGATCCATCACAGCAAATTGCAGGGAAGAATCCATTCGTGTTTCAGCCCTGAGCATGGCAAAACTGCGGGTAAGTTGAAAGGCTGCCGTGCCGATTGCCGCCGCAAAAAGGGCCAGCGCATATTGAAGAAGCATATTTTTTTCTGCACCGGGAATAACCGTGTCAAATATCTGGGCCGAGACCAGAGGAGGGATGAGGCCGAGTATCGCCCCAAGTATGGACATGGTAATAACGGTGGCAAGATCTTTTTGACTGCCCTGGATTGAGAATTTTAATATGTTCAGGAGATGCAGAATATCAGTGGTGAAAGGCCGATAAAAGGTTATTCCGTCCGGCGCCAGTTTTTTCGCCGACGTATCGGTTACCAGGTTGGTTTTTTTTGTAAATGGATCGTAGAGCTGATAGCTTGAAGTTCCGTAGGGAATCAGTGCAACGGGTCGGTTTGTTTCGGCCCAAAAAGCAAGGATTGGGCCGTTCTCCTGCTTTTGCCATCCCTGTTCAAAATGGATCATGCGTTTCCGGATATGAGAAGTCTTACATATCTCTGCCAGTTGATCCATCTCTGCTGTATAAGCTGGAGGTGGCTTGAAATGGATATTTTGAGCTTTTCCGATATGCATACAGGCGGAAAGAAGCAGGTCATCCGGATCTTCTTCGAGGCTGGCTTCCTGTTCCGGATGGATAATAGCAGCAAATTCGTCCAGAGAATGATGCATGGACGATCTATCCTGTATCTTTTTTAAGGAGAGTCGTTCTGATTCAAGCTGTAGTGTACCTGCACGTTCCAGAAGACAACAGTGGAGGATTGAAGTGTGAAAATTTTCCAGAGCCTTGAAAAAAATAGTATTTTTTAAAAGATCAGCAGTTACAAATGTATGAAATCGACAATCGGTTTCCGCCTGAATCCATGCTCTGGAGGAGAGAGGGAAGGGCAGAGAAGAGAGAGGCAGGGTAAAGATATCGAGAAAAATAGATTCCCCTTCGAGACATTGGAGCCAGAGAAGGTCCGAGTCGCTGGTGATACGCTCTCCCTTACTGAGAATAGCCTCTTTACCGGGATGCAGGTAGTGTTCACACTTCTGTATCTTCTTTTGTGTTGTACCAAGGCTCAGGGAATGAATCCACTTGTCTGATAAATTGACACATTCCTGAAAGAGTGTGGAATCGTCAAGGGCCGTTAGAAGTTGCTGTCTGTCCAGGGAATAGAGACAGGTGTCCTGCTGCATGATTGCCAGACAGGCGAAGTCTGATGGTGCATTGATTCCATCCATTGAGAAAAGAATGGAATTTGATGTAATGGAACAGAGATGAAAACGTCTCCCTTTTGCTTCTTCGCCTTTGCAGTCGACTGTGAAGAGCTCTACTCCGCCACGATCAAGATACCAGACTTTGTCATGGGAGTTGAGGAAGAATGATGCATTCGTTCCGCTTTCCAGGAGGGTGCCGTGGGTGAAAAAGAGTTGTTGAATAGTCATGTTCAGCTCTTAATAAGACGTGAGTAAGGGCCGTCTTCCCGTAAAAGTTCTTCATGGCTGCCCCTTTGCCGCACTTTTCCAAACTGCATAAGAATAATTTCATCGCAGTCACGGATTGTGCTCAGACGATGGGCAACAATGATACAGGTGCATCCCCGTTTTCTCAGATTTTCGTCAATATTCTTTTCAGTCTGGGGGTCAAGGGCCGATGTCGCTTCATCCAGAATGAGAATAGTCGGTTCCTGGGCCAGGGCTCTTGCTATTTCCAGTCGTTGACACTGGCCTCCGCTGAAGTTGTTTCCTCCTTCATTGATAATATTGTCATATCCTCCCTCCCGACTGACAATATCATTATGGATTTCAGCATCTTTGGCTGCACGGATCAGCTGCTGCCGGGGAATGGATTTGTCCCAGATAGAGAGGTTGTCAGTTATGGATCCTTCAAAGAGAAAAATGTCCTGATCAACGCTGGCTATGGAGTTGTTGAGACAGTCCCTGCTGATTTGACTGGAAGGTTTGTCGTCAAAGAGAATATCTCCCTTCCAGGGGCTGTAGATACCGCTGATAAGTTTGGCAATGGTTGATTTTCCTGATCCGGACATCCCGACCAGGGCGATACGGTGACCGGGCTGAATAGTGAGTGAAAGATTTTCAATAAGAGGGGCTTCCAGTCTGTTGTAGCCGAAGCTAACGTTTTTCAGCTCCACATAGCCCTGCAGTTTTGCAGATTGAGGCGGCGGGTCTGATTTCTGATTCAGCGAATTTTCACGGGATATACTTTCATCAATGGGATTGATCAGGACATCATCAAGTCGCCCCATATCTCCTTTGATTGCCTGTATGGAACTTCCAAGTGAAACCAAGGAGTTGACAGGTTTCATGAAGCTCGCCATAAGGCTCTGATAGGCCGTGAGCATCCCCATGGTCATCAAGCCGTCCATGACCTGCAGGCTGCCGGCAGTGAGGATGGTGGCGGTGTTTATGGTCATGAGCAGAGCAGGGACAGCATCGAGATAGGTGGTTGGAACCTGTAATTTCTGACGTGCATTAATGGTTTTGGTTTCATATCCGGCCCATTTTGCAAAGAAGTCCGATTCGCTGCCGGTGGCCTTCAGGGTTTCTATGCCCTGCAGTCCACCCATGGTCACCCCGTGCAGCCGCCCCATATCCTGAACAAGTTTCCGACTGCCGTCTTCCCGGATGCGGGATACATATCTGAGAGCAATAATGTTGAGAACCACCATGCACAGGCTGATCAGCGTGAGGAGACGGTCATAGGAAAACATGACACTGACGTAAAAAACCATGGTAAAGAGATGGACAATGGTGATAGCCAGTTTCCCTGAAATAAGATTGGAAACAGTGTCATTGACGGCAACTCTGGTTGCAATTTCTCCGGAAAAACGCTGGGAAAAATAACTGATGGGAAGGCGGAGAATATGCCAGAAAAACTGACTGGCCATGGTTACGGCCAGTTTGGTTTCAAAACGCAGCAGGAAATATTGCTGCAGCCACGTGAGGAGTCCTCGAAAAACCATGGTCAGAGCCATACCGGTAAGGATAGTTCGCACCCAGTCAATTCGTCCGCCGATCAGGACATGATCAATAAAAAGTCTTGAAAAAACAGGGATTGCTACACCGGGAATAACCAGAAACAGTCCGGCCAGAATTACATAACTGAGGGCAGTGACAGATGCGGTATCAGCAAGCAGCCGTTTTTTAAAGGCCGCCATAACGGAAGGAGGCCTGCCGTCCTTGATAAAAGAAGCCTCTTTTTCAAATGTGAGGACAATACCGGTGAAGGATTGATCAAACTCTTCGTATGAAATAATCCTTGGACCACTGGCAGGATCATTAATATAGACCCGGTTTTTATGAAATCCCTCAACGACAATAAAATGATTAAAGTTCCAGAAGACGATGGCAGGCAGCGCAATTTTCTTCAGATCTTCAGGTTCCTTTTTGAATCCTTTTGCCTGCAGACCATATTGCCTGGCGGCCTTAAGGACATTGGACGCCTTGCTTCCGTCCCGTGAAACGCCGCATTCATAGCGCAGCTCTTCCAGTGGCACATATCGTCCCCAATAGGCGAGGACTATGGCCAGAGCAGCGGCACCGCACTCGGCAGCCTCCATCTGGAGAATGGTGGGGGTTTTTTTTCGTTTACTCATATCTGTAAATGCGATATCTTTTTATATACAAGGGCATCACTTTTTTGATTGTATGAAAGATGGAATCATTTTACCAGCCTGATGAATCCAAATTGGAATTAATAATTCTGAACAGGCGGCGTGGTCACACCAGTATGAGCAAAAATCTAAGGGGGGATGCCCACAGGGCAGTTAGGCCGAAGGGATTAAGGCTGTCCAGGGGATGTGTTTGGTTATGTCTCTCTTACCAATGCCTTCATCCTGATATCCTTGTATTTTCAGTAGAAACCAAAAGATGACACATTCATTGCACAAGATGCACCTGAAAATATGGCAGAAATTTTGCTTTCTTATTGATGGAATGGCCATTGGCTCAACGGTTTTTGCCCTGCGCCGGTATACTTTTCTTCAAGCCCTGCAAAATGTTGATCAAAGCGTTGAAATTACAGAATTACTTTCTGGTAGAAAGGTTCATCGTGGCTATCTGTATCTTGCTTTCAGGCTTCTGGAGGATCAGGGTTTTGTTGTACGAAGGTTTGCGGATGAGGGGGCAGTCCTGCACATCACCTGTACTTCCCGAGGGCGTCTCTGGCTTCCTTTAACTTCTCTCTACGACTCTGCGATGCACTATCTTCGTACTGCATCTGTTCTTACTGCTGAAGAGTCTCTTGTCAGCTTGCCGGATTGTCCGCTTTGCGATACCGAGGATCTGTCTGAACTGGAAAAACGGATACGTCTCCATGTCGCTGCTCCTCTTGTCGCTGCTTTCCTTGTGCATCTCTATGAAATGCAGATAGTCGCGGCACAGGCATCGGACTCTTTTAAGGCAGAGGAACTTGGGATGTCAGATGCCCTGCTTGGTTATTGTTTGTGTTTGCTGAAAGATCTGGGATGGGTGGTTTCTGATGGAGGGGGGAGGTGGACATTTACCGAAGAGGGGAAACTCCTTTCTCTCTTCATACCGCAGCTTTTTTATCCGGTCAGCTATATCAACACTTCATTAAAGGTACCGGACCTTATTTTTCCAGATGCAGGAAAAGAGAGAGAAGAACATAAAGAAGTGGAATCCCATATTGACCGCAGTCTTGATATTCGCTTTTCCGGGCTTGTCTATGAACGGAACTTTCGTGAACCTGTCCATTCAATCCTTTATACCCTGTTCAATACCAAAAATATTGCTGAGCAGCCCCGATACATTGTGGACATAGGTTCCGGAGATGGAACACTCCTCCTTGATGTGTATAGGACAATCAGTGAAGAAACCCTCCGGGGCCATTTCCTTGAAGCATTCCCGCTGATCGTTGTTGGAGTGGAATACAACAGGGTCGCGGAAGAGGCTACAGCAGACAGGCTGCGTGAGAACAATGTTCCTTTTTTCACTGTTCAGGGAGATATCGGCCAACCCGAAAAAATAGCTGAAGCATTGAAGAAAAAAGGAATAGCACTGGATCAGGTCCTGCATATATCAAAATCAGTTATTCATAATCGTATATACAGTAAAGCAGTGAAAAGGCCTGATTTGGGAGGGTGGATTCCCAGGTCAGACAGCGTGTTTATTGATGAAGATGGCACACTGATTTCTTCTTTGGCAATGGCAGAAAATCTGGTGGATTTTTTTCATCGCTGGCGTGTATTGATACGCAAGCATGGCATGCTCGTTATTGAGGCGCATAGTGTAGCGCCTGGCATGATTGCGGCCTCCATCGGTGAAAATATTCTCACCTTCCTGGACTCCAGTCACGGCTATTCCCATCAGTACCTGGTGGAAAAGGAATTCTTTTACAGTGCTGTGCAGGCGGCCGGTTACACGATTCAAACAGTTACGGAACGTGCTGTCTCCGGAGTGGAAACGCCGGTATTGACGGTGAATTACTTACGGTCTGAGGTCAAGGGATAGTGCATCTGTCGCCTACAGTGCCGGCGTAATCGCTGGACGACCAGCCGCAAAGTGTTTGTTTTGGCTAGGTTCCCAGGCGTTTTTGACCTTCAGTCAGTAAATCGTCGTTGAGAAATTCGGGAATCAGTTCATGCAGGCCGCAATTGAAGTCATACAAAAATGTCCCATGTCCAAATGAGGAGTGAAGGCAGTGGTGTTCCACCGGTTTTTTATTTTTTTCCATTGCCAGGCGGATTTTGTCTATTTCCTCTTCAGGGTAGCGCCAGTCGGAGTCAAAGCTGACCAGGAGTGTTCTGCCTTTGACCCTTGAAAAGGCTTTGCTCAGACTGCCGTAATCCCGTTCGAGATCAAAATAGTCCATGGCCTTGGTCAGGTAGATAAACGCATTGGGGTCAAAGACTCCTTTAGGGCTGTTTTCAATGTCCTGCAGGAACTTCTGGATCGTAAATTCCGCATCAAGAGTATAGTCCGGTGTCTCTTTTCCATCGAGGAGGTTCAGCCCGAACTTTTTTTCCATAACACTCCGATCCATCCATATCAGCATGCCGAACATGGTTCCCAGGCTGATGCCGGCTTTTGGAAGTTGTCTGTTGTAATAATTGCCGTCATGAAAGTCAGGATCCAGGTAAATGGCCTGCCTGATGACTTCCCAAAGAGCAAGGTTGTGGGCGGAGGTTTTCGCTGTCGCACCCATGATAATAGAAGAATGAACCATTTCAGGGTAACGGCTAAGCCATTCCATTACCTGAAATCCTCCCATACAGCCTCCAATAAGACAGTGGTATTTTCGAATGCCCAGAACATCGCTCAGTGCTTTCATGCCCTCAACCATATCCCCGATTGTGAGTACAGGAAAGGAAAGTTCATAGGGTGTGCCGGTTTCCGGATTCACAGAGGCAGCACTGGTGGAACCGCCGAACCCTCCAAGGGAAGCTATGCAGACAATAAACCAGCGATCCGTGTCCAATGCCTTGCCGGGTCCTATGGCCATATGCCACCATCCTTTGTCTGAATGGGACGTATTCCCGGCAGCGTGTGCCGTTGAGGTTAAGCCATGGCAGAGAAGAATCCCATTGTCTCCGGCCTTGTTCAGGCGGCCGTAGGTTTCATACTTGAGGCAAAATTCAGGAAGTGTTCTGCCGCTGGTCAGCTGCAGTTCTTTTGAAAAAGTATGCGTTTTGACCTGAGAGAGCATAAATTATTGCGGCCCTTCCTGAAGAAATCCGAAAGAAAAAATGATGTTGATGCAGTGGAAGGTCTCAGCCGGGGGAATATAGTATTTTTCCTCAAAATGGAGGGCTAGTTCTCCTGCGGTTTTGTTTCCCTCATCGATTAACAGAGCAAGTTTACCAAGTTCAGGATGCAGTATCTGTTCCTGAGAGTTACAAACCGGATGCGGATTGGCGGCGTACGACGGATTTTTCAGGTGCAGGGAGAATCCTTCCGGTTCCGGCTGCATCGTCAGATCATGGCGAAATCGAAGCAGCTGGTCTCGGTCGACGGTCAGCGCCATATGTTTGTCTATCATAGTGTTGAGGACTGTCTCCAGTTCTTCACCGCTGTTAAAGTGTGCTTCGTCGTAGATAATATAGCCCTTGGGCCAGCGTTTGCTGGGAATACAGGGGCTAATTAGCTGGACGCTCTTTTCGACCATATTAAGGAGGAAACCGCTGACGCAGGCGATGGTGGATTCGTTGATGACCACCTGGTCCCTGCCTTCGCTACTGCCCGCAAGGATTTTTCCGGCGTTGGCATAGGCCATGTCAGATTCTTCATTTTGGGTAACAAGTTCGACCCATTCAAGTTCATCTGCACTGAAGTTGCGATATACCTCTTCCAGTTTTTCCAGTGAGTGCATGGAGAAGCGTTCTACAAAGCCATTGTTTTGTCGGGAAAGGGCAATAAGCTTTTTGGTTCGGGCGACATTTGTTAAGGGCGTCGCAGTCGTTGTTTGCGGAAAATAGTCAAGTATCTCGTGGAAATCAATAATGAATTTTTCATAATCAGGGTTGTCCAGTGGTTCGGTGGCCCAGTAGCAAAAACCGAATTTGGCACCGGGTCCCCATATCTTAAGCAGTGCCTGCAGTGTTTCTCTCCAGAGAGTTCTGTTTTTATCTGTATAGCGAAACAGGGCAGATAGTTTTGGCGCAGAATAGGCACAGAACCAGCATCCGACGGAACATCCTTTATTGAGTTCAACGGAAAAAGGGGCATGAACAATGGAACCGTGGCGTTCCGGCCCAAGTTGACTGATGCAGCGCATCATCTGCCTGTTCCGCCAGCCATTGAGCCGCTTATTGATTGATGCTGCCTGATCCCTTAAAATGTCACGGTGAGCAAACTTTTTTTTGATAAATTCGCGATACTGCTGAACAGGGCGAGGGACTGGGGCATTGCTGTTTTCTATGGAGTAGGGCCGGTCCCAGAGGAACTGTATCTCTTTGGGGTGAAAACCTATCTTATATGTGTTGACTGCCTGGTCCGGGTCTTCAAGAACACTTTTTTTAAAGGCGGGATCGGAGGTCCATCGTTCAAGAAACCGCTTGGTTTGGCCTATGCTGATGGAATTGTGTGTTTTTGTGCTTTTCTCTGTCTGCATATTGGTTTGAATCATTTCCTTGAGGAGTTTGTTAAAATCAGCTGCATCGTGAAAAAAACCTTCTGCAAAGGTGATGTAACCGTTTGGGTACTTCTTGTCAGCAGGGCAGGGGCTGATCATACGGACGGTTTTGTTGACCATATTGACTAAAAATCCGCTGCAGCAGCTGATAGTATCTGTTTTATCATTTGTCTCACTGTCTTTCAGCAGGCGTCCGGCGTTTGCTTTTTGCTGCAGTGAACCCGGATTCAGGAGAACAAGTTCCACCTGGGCGAGTTCTTCGGCGGTGAATTGTGTGTGCAGGGAATGCAGGTCTTTTAATCTGCTCACGGAAAAACGGTTTAGCTGGCAACCGTTTTCCTGTGAGAGATTGATAAAGTTTTTAGTACGTTCACTATCAGAAAGGGACAGTGCGGTGGTGGTTTGAGGAAAAATTGAAAAAAGAGAGTGAAAATCAAGACAGAACTTTTCATAGTCTGGATTGTCAAAAGGTTCTGTTGCCCAGTAGAGGGAGGCGTGAGATGCAGATTTCCCCAAAAGATTTTGAGAAACCAGCAGGATTTCCTGCCATAGTCTGCTGTTCTCAGCTGTGTAAGGGAATATCTCTGTAAGCCTGGGAGCATTTAGGCCGCAGAACCAGCATCCGACCGAACATCCTAAGCTGAGTTCAAAACAGATCGGCATATGGATAAGAGCAAAATTTAGCTCTGGGCTAAGCTGCTGGCTGCATCTATTCATCTGACTGTGCCGCCATCGACTGAATGTGCCATCCTTCGGATCACAGTCTGTTCGTATGTGAGCACGCAGGCCCTGGAGCTTTTTCTGACGATCTTTATAGGTAAACAGTTCAGGGAATGATTCCCGGGAGTGCATATGGGTAGTAAAAGAATGCTCCCCCCAGAGCTTTTCAGCAAGGAGCAATGAGTCGGAGTCGAGCAGAAATTCTGCAGCAATAGAATCCAGATCGTTTCCGACTCTGTCTCTAAAAGCAGGGACTCCGTTCCACAGTTCAAGTAAACGTTTGATGTGCGGCCATTGCTGTTCGCAGTTTGCAGGAGTTGCTGCTGTCATAAGCTTTACAGGTAAACCTGATTTTTGAACAAAGGGTCAATAACAAGGGAAAGCCAGTTGTTATTTTCGCTGATCACCCAATCACGTTCTGTAAAAACCTGCAGTAGGGAATAAAGCTGCGCTTTGCTGATTGCTTCACCTCCCATCCCATCTTTCTGGACAGTTTTCAGTAAGCGATCAAAGCTGATGATGGAATCAAGCAGCAGAAGCAGTTCACGTTCCGGGGTACTGATCAGGGTCTGTGTTGGTTTGCCTGAACGGCTGTCAATAACAAATGAACCGTTAAATGTTTCCTGCAGATGAAGAAGGGTGCTTTCATGGGGTTTAGCTCTCCATTGGGAAATAAGCTGAATCATTTCTTTCACTTTTGCCTGCAGAGCATCTCGTGCAGGTGATTCATATTCAAAATAGGTTGCCAGTCTGCTGCGTTGTTCTTTGGGCAGGTGTTTGAAAATAAAGTCATAGGGCCAGGAATGGTGTACCTGCTCAAGTTTGTAACGCTCAGGGTGCTGCCAGTAGGAACTGAAACGTTCCAGCCTCATGGGGATGGCAGATGGCGGAATGAGGTGAAAAAGTTTTGGGATAAGTGTGCAGTTGGTCAGGCAGTCTTCTTCTGTTTCACCAGGTAGCTTATAGATAATGTTCCAGGAAACAATAAAATTCAGTTCGGTACACTGTTTTATGGTCTGAATGTTCTGTAATTGACTGGTTCCTTTGTTTATTCGCTTAAGAAGCGGCGTGCTGAGATTTTCGATTCCGGGTTGAATACAGTGAATGCCGGTCTGAGCAAGTTCGATAAGTTGCTTTTTGGACAGATTCGCTTTCACCTCGTAGAAGAAGCGAAGGTCACTGTTTTGAAATTCTCCATGCAGGGCAGACGCAACATCGCGGTGCAGGATGTTGTCGGTCATCATGAAAAAGGTTTTTTGATACGTTTTATTGAGGTCTTTGATTTCAGAGACGATTTTTTGCGGGGACTTATGTCGGTAGCTGAGGTTCTCTCCGTTCAGGCCGCAAAAAGTACAGTGTGACTTGCTGCCCCACCAGCAGCCCCGGGAAGATTCTGCAACCAGATGGGGGGTGAAGTCAAAGTCGGCTTTGTTGTAACGGGCAAAGTAATCATGGAAGTCAGGAACAGGCAGGCTGTCCATATCAGTGACAGGATCGGCTTGAATCAGTTTTCTCGTTTTTGTGATTCTGTTGTTGAGGATGTCATTTGCCAGAGCAGCGATACACCCTTCACCCTCTCCGGAAACCACGTGATCTACCCAGGGGTAATTATCCAGTATGGCCTGTCCCATGTCACCGCGACAATTGGCACCTCCAAAAACGGTACTCACTGTGTTGTTTGAAAATTCCTTGACCTTTCGTGCAAGTGCAAGTGATGCTGCGGTCTGCTGGAAGGTGGTTGAAAAACCAATGATTTGAGGATTGTTTTTCAGTAACTGTTTGGCCCAGCGGGTGATAACCTCTGCACTTTTTTCATAGAGAAGGCCCAGTTGCCGGGAAAATTTTTGTTCCTGTTCAAAGTTGTCAGCTCTCTGTACTTCCCTGAGCTTTTTCTGTCTGGCCAGGAAAAAGTGTTTCTCATATTCCTGCCAATCAGAATCCCTGTTGTCTGCAAGGGCAGGTGAGAAGAGAAATTCACCGCTCAGGTAACTGCCGCGAACAGAATCGCCGAGATGAGTATAGAGTTCTTCGCCGATAAATTCCAGGTAGTCGAGGTTCAGATAACAGGCCTCTGCAGAGAATCCGGCTTTTTTTAGCACTGCCACAAGCGAACTTACGCCAAGTGAAGGCTGATTCACCGGAACAAATGGCGGAATGACCAGTTTTATTAATGCGCCCATGAGTGGAATGATCGGTAGACGGAAGAAGAAAGAAGGTGTGCAGGCTGAAAAAATAGTTTTGTTGAATATTTACACATACCAGCCAAAAGATTGAATTTGATGTAGGAGCACCCAGAGGGGCGGGCTCCTACTGTACAATTGTTAACGATCTTTTTGGCTCTGTTGCGTACGTAGTCAGATACTCTTTATGTCAGTACAATAACAGCAATGGCAACAGCAGCGGCATCGGTAAGAGCTACAGCCTCGGTAACGCCGACCGCATTGACAACGCCCTCAGCGTTGGCGACAGTATTGGTGTTAGTTTTTGTACTTCCTTTACCACCGGCAACTGCTGCCAACTGGTCATCACTAAGTTCTCCGGTGACCGGCGGGGCATATGGAATAACGATATTTTGTAAATCTGCAGTGTCCGCAAGTATCTTGATGGAAAATTCCGAAGGCAGGTTGATGCCCAGATCCTGAAGGACACCGTCTATGTCACTGATGACCTGTTCTTTAAAGGCAGCATCCGACTGGGCCTTAGTGATAATAAAGCGAGCGATGACGGCAGGACCGGCTCCTTCAGGCAGTGAATCAACCTTCATCGCATCTGTCAGCGGTTGGAAAGGAAGGACAATATTTTTGCCTGTGGCACTGTCCTCTACAGCTTTATAGGTAACTCCCCCATCAGCAACACCGGCATCAGAGAGGACTTTTTTCGGGTCAGCAAGCAGAGATTTTTTCAAATCTTCATCCTGCATAGCCTTGGCTATGGTTTCACCGATTACAACACTTGCAAGCTTGTCAGTCATTTTCTTTCTCCAAGTTGAATGGGGATTATGAGACTATGTGTTAAATTCTGTTTATCAGGAGTGATTTTGTTGTATCACCTACTTTGGGCAGTTACAATCAATTGTTTCTTGTTAAATGTAATTCTTGCCTCAGGTGAGGACCGCAACAGTAGCAGCTTCATCAGCGTCTGCCTCTTCCGGTAACGATTTGACTTGCATTGCGTCGGTCAATAGTAGGATGGACAGAGGCTGTCAACAGTACGGTGGTCTTCGGTTATAAACCGAAAAAATATTTTAGATATGGAATAACGAGCTGAATGGGTTGTTCCTTTTTTATAACGATTGACGCTGTACAGATAACGCCGGATGATACTTTAACTCCAGGCCCCAGCGAAGATGTCCATTTGTACCCACTGGGGAGCTTTGCGTCCGGAATAAGGTCAGCAATAATCTGTATCGGTGCTCCTGTACTGGAGAGTTCTTCGGCAAGTTTCTGGTTCCCAAGCATGTTAATCATTCCCTCTGTGGATATGGGAAATTCACTGATATCTGAGACCGTGGCCAGCAGAGAACCGAATTTTTCTTTCTTAACGGTTACGGGAGAGACCTGGACCGTCATGCCTTTGATTGATTGTTTTCCCTGGCTAATGATATAGATGACGGCTTGGAGATTTTGAGCTTCAATAGTGTCCGGTTCCATTGTAACAACGGTGGTGCCGGCAGTGATTAGATCTCCTTCACGGACAGGGACAGAGAGTATGCGACCGGAATAAGGGGATTTTATGATGGATGCGAGCTCGATCTGATCTTCTACTGCTTTTAGCTTTGCTTCCTGATTGGAGAGCTGGGCTTTGGCATTATCAAGATCCACATCCTTTTTGTTGAAAAATCCCAGTTCCTTGCTTTGGGTGTCGTTGAGCTGCGCTTGGGTCTTTTTAATGTTGAGAAGCGTATCGTTACGGCTACTTTCTGTTTCGACAAGGGTTTGCTTGGTGATCAGCCCTTTTTTCAAAAGTTTAGACTGGGCGTCTATTTTTTCCTTATACCACCGAGCCTGTGTCTGTTGATTTTTTATCTGTGTCTTCAGATTTGCTCGTTGTTCAACCAGAGTGTCTCTCTGCAGTGTTGTGTCACTTGTGTAAAACGTAGTGAGGGTGGTGAGTTTCAGGCGAAGTTCTGCAAGCGTTGTTTTTTCCTCGGCAAGCTGGTCCTGTAGTTGCGGCTGGGCAATCTTGAAGAGCAGGTCATTCTTATTGACTCGAAACCCTTCATGGATGTGTACTTCTGTTATTTCTCCGGTACCGGCAGTTTTGACCCGATGAACCCCGCCTTTGTTTACCAGAATACCCTTACCGTAAATCTTGATAGGGATTTCCCCGAAAATGGACCAGAGGACAACAAGCAGCAGGAGGAAGCCGATGCTGAGAAGAGCTATCCAGCCCCTGGGTGAGGTGATGTGCATCAGGGTATCCAGCTGCTCCGGGGATGCCATGCGGTCAAGGGCACTTTTTCTGAAGATTTCTTTCTGTTTCATAGGATGTTGGTTTTCAGCTCAGTCATCTCAATTTGATTTTTAAGAAACTTGTCATCTGCGCAAAGTGGAAAGATTTTCAGGAACCGTAGTGAGGTTATTTGTGTTTATGTGATACGTCGTCTGATCCGGCGCAAGAATAGTGCCTGTTACGTATCTGAGCTGGATCAGGGCGTTAGCCATATTTACCTTACTGCCGACGAGATTGACCTGGGTCGTTGTGAGATTATCTTCAACAGAAATAACATTCAGCAGGTCCGATGTGCCGAGAGAGTACTGAGTAGTTTCGTCCTTCACTCGTTGTTCGTTCAGTGACACGGTGGATTCATATTGTTTCTTGATGTAGCTGTAAGTCGACAGCGCATTAACACTGTCGCTGACCTGGGAGCAGATGCTGCGTTTTAAGCCTTCAATCTGATACTGAATCTGTTTGAACGCTGCTCTTGCGGTAATCATCTGTCCTGTTGCCGTATTGTTTCCCACAGGGATTTCATAATCCAGCCAGGCGGATACCGATGTGTCGTCTTGTTTCTCGTCACCTTTGAGCACATTTGAATATTTGAGATTGAAAGAGAAGTCCAGCTGTGCCAACATTCCGCTTCGAGAGGCATCCAGTAAATATTTAGCAGCCGTGAGGTTGTGCTCCATTGACGCCAGATCACAGCGATTGATAAGCGCCAGTTCCGTCAGCCGTTGTGATTGCTGCTGAAGTGAACTGATATCAGAAACAGGGTATTTTTTTGAGGCAGCAGGAATGGGTATTTCCTGAGTATATGGGATTCCCATGGCAACAGCAAGGGTCTCGGTCGCAATTAATAGCTGTTGTTGGGCTGAGAGAAGATCTATTTTTCGCGTTGCCAGGGTTGCCAGGTAGTTATTCATGTCCGATGCCGGCTGTTCCCCGCCATCAATAAGATCCTGTAATTTCAGGATGGATTCATTGATCGTCTGGATCGTTTTTTTATAGAGCTGTACTATTTCCTGGGCACCCTGGTAGTTCCAGTATGCTGTTACTGTATTGTAGATTTTACTGGATACAGTCTGTCTCAGTGTGTATAATTCCGCCTGGTACAGTTCTTTTTTTGATGCTTCAGTTGCACCGGTGACGTCAGTTCCTTTTCCTCTTAAGAGTGGCTGGGTTAGACTAAATGAGATAGTCCCATTGTCTGTGTCTGGTGTTCCTTCGGGGTATTGGTTGTCAGTACGCTGGATGCCGATACTACTGTCTATGGAGGTTCCGTAGCGAAAGGTTTTGGTGGCAGACTGACTAAGTGAATAGGTTTGAGTCAGTTGGTGGGCGTGACCGATAATCATAGCATCAGTTTCTGAAAAGGGGGCGTCATCTTCAATGCTTTTGAGTTGTGTGTTAAGGGAGGTATCAAATTGTCCAGAAGCAATCTGCAGTGTACCAAGAGAAACAGTGACCTGACTCTCTTCCATTTTGATATTGGTTTCATGGGCAATGGTATAATTTACAGCCTTTAACAGGCTCAGATTGCCGTTTAAAAGGGTCTGTTCGACAGCTGGGGAATGGAGGGGGGTGGTGAGCATGAAGGTTGCGACAAGAGAAAAAGTGAAACTGAATTTGAGGAATAGTCGCTGCATGGGTATCTAATGTGTTGATCTGAAATGAATCGTCTCCGTATCTTTGATTTGTATCAAAGCAATGGGGCAGTTGCAAGGTTTAATCGTTTGGCAGGACGGGTATGTTCAAGTGTTCTTTTAACGGTTGTTGCAGGGTGTGTCGGTAGTGGAGCAGAGCAGTATGTAATTTGATAAGATTGCCAAAAAATTCCGAAAAAGAGGTTTGTATGGAAAAATCACCGTGGTTTCGTAAGAAAAATATTGGCTATGGCTGGACACCAAATAATTGGAAAGGATGGCTTGTGACTCTGGTTGGTATTCTTGTTGTTGTGTTGGGTGTCAGGGTGTTAGCTAGTCTGTTGGGGTCTTAGAGGTTTTTAGCGTATTTTCCTCTTTGGTACCTTCCTGACGGAAAGCGAATTCTTATCACTTTATCACCATCACTTTAAGAACTATATTTATGCTAAAAAAAATCAATATCAGTATATACTTTTTTATTTCCTGGTTATTTAGTCTGTATCTTTGTGGCTATTTTCTACAAGATATTCCGGCCAATACCTTTCGCGATCAAATTCATAGTCTGTTATTGCTATCTACGTATGCATTCATGTACCAGTTGCCGGCAATTGTTTGTTATTGGTTATTAAAGAAATGGAGAAACATTGCGATTCCTGCTGCAATAATTCTGACTATTCTTGCTCAAGTTTTTGTCTTTATTGATAGCCACCTGTATGATCTCTATGCTTTTCATATTAATGGCTTTGTTTGGAATTTAATAACAACACCAGGTGGTATTGAGTCACTGGGAGCTGATCAAACCAATATTAGTTTGGTACTAACGTATGTATTTGTACTGGCCTCTGTCCATATAACGGCTGTTTTATTAGCGTATAAAATTAATTATGTATTTATTGCGGCTCGTTATGTCCTTGTGATTTTCCTTTTTCTTACTTTAACGGAACGAGTTATGTATGGCTACAGTCAAGCGCAATTATATGGCCCTGTTTTAGAACGAGGTGATAGCATGGCGCTTTATCAACCTATGACAATGAGAGGATTGTTAAAGCAACTCGGCGTTGAAGTAAAAAAAGTGCATACAGTTAAAATGTTACAGGGCGAAGGCGACCTGACTTACCCGAAACACTCACTAAAAATTGATAAAATTGAGAAACCTTTTAATATTATCATGCTGGTTAGTGAGTCCATGCGCTGGGATTTACTAACACCGGAAATAATGCCCAATATGTCTTCATTTGCCCAACAGGCATGGCACTTTAAGAGACACTATTCCGGTGGAAATGGCACCCGTCAGGGTTTGTTTTCTTTGTTTTATGGTATTCATGGAAATTATTGGGATACATTTTTACTGAGAGAACAGGGTCCCGTATTATTTGATGTATTAAAAGACTACAAATATGAATATTTTATTTATACATCAGCCAGTTTTACTTATCCTGAAATGGATCGTACGTTTTTTAGTCAAATTCCTAAAGAAAAGCTTATTGAATACAATCAGGGAGAACCCTGGATACGAGATGAAACGAATACTACTGCATTAATTAATGCTATAAAAAATCGTGATAAGGATAAGCCCTATTTTGGCTATCTGTTTTATGAAAGTACTCATGCACGTTATTCGTTTTCAGAAAAACATGTTGTTCGTAGTGATTACTTAAAAAACCTTGATTATGTAGGCCTTTCACGTAAAGAATTGGCTCCTAAAATTGATGGAATGAAAGCACGCTATGATAATGCAGCTTATAGCATTGATATGCAACTACAGCGCCTTGTGAGCTTTTTACAGCAAACCAATGAAATGGATAATACACTGCTAATCATTACGGGTGATCATGGTGAAGAATTTATGGAACGTGGTCGTTGGGGGCATAATTCCAGCTTTACTGATTGGCAGATACGTGTGCCCTTGATCGTCTGGATACCACAGAGTCAACCTCGAACTATAGATCAGAGAACCAGTCATATGGATATTGGTCCGACTATATTAAAACGACTTGGTGTTCAAAATCCAACAAGAGACTATAGCCTGGGTCTTGATTTAGCCTCTCCTGTGGACAATAGAACGATTACGGTTGCTAGCTGGAGTGATATTGGCTTGATTAATGATGAAGGAAAGCTGGTTATTCCTTTTAAATCAACATCTCAACATGAAAATCTTGCTACAGATCTAGATGATAATCCAGTGAGTAGTAGTGAATTAACACAAAAAATTAGACCACTCATTATGGAGGCATTAGTTAATGCTCAATATTATAATAGTAAATAGCAGAAAAAGTGAAGCTCCTCCCACATAGTAGTTGATGGCAAAATGCTTTTTTAGCTACATCCTGAAAACCTGGATGTGTTGCCATGAATGCACCCTGATTTCCCCTTATAGGAAACTCTATCAGTACTTGTTGCTGTTTGAAGTGGAATCATCGGAGGCTATCTGCCTCAATTCATCTACTACCAGCTCGAATTCATTGTCGAGTTCCATTACAAGTCTTTGAGCTTCTTTTTTATCCAACGCATTCTCTCGTCCTAATGTCTCCAGAGTCAGACAGATTGTGGTCAGTTGGTCAGCCCCTATCTGACCATTACTCGATTTCATGGTGTGTGCTGCTTTCCATGTCGCTTCCTGGTCGTGGGCAGCAACGCCGTTGTGAATTGCTTCTAACAGGCCGGGAGCGCTGTCCAGGTAACTGTTTATCATGCAGGCGAGAACATCGGGTTTCCCTGGGCGCTGCATTTTTCTGAACATGTTAAGCATTTTTGGATTGAGGTGTTGGGTGTCGGTATTCACTAGCTGAATGATTTCAGGAGAGGGAGGCGTGGGGTTGATATCTCTTCCGTGCAGCAGGCGACCGATAACACTGAAAAGCTGCTTATCGTTAAATGGTTTACTCTGGTAATCATCCATTCCGGCCTTAATACATTGGGTTCGATCGGCGCTCATGGCATGGGCGGTCATGGCAATGATTGGGATATGGCCACCGCCTAGGTTTGTTTTAAGTTTGGTCAGCATACTGTCTGGAAGATCGAGAATAATATCGTCTCCTTTTTCACAGGCTCTGATTATAGCGGTAGCTGTGAGACCATCCATTTCGGGCATTTGGACATCCATCAGGATAATATCAAAGGTGTCATTACTGAGTGTCTCCAAAGCTTCCAGGCCATCACAGGAAACCATAACTTTATGGTTTTCTTGTTCAAGGATAATTCTGGCCAGATCCTGGTTGAATTCATTATCTTCAACCAGAAGAATATGGAGGGGCGGCAGGGGAGCAGACAGGCCGTTAATCGTATTTTTTGAGGGGAGATCTTCCGGGGTGGCATGGCAAACAGAAACAGTGAAGGTGAACACTGAACCCTTATTTAACTCGCTTTCTGCCTGAATATCTCCTCCCATCAGCTGGCAGAGCTGTTTGCAGATAGTAAGCCCAAGACCGGTGCCACCAAATTGTCTTGTGGTACTGCTGTCTGCCTGGGTGAAAAGGCCAAAAATATTTTTAAGCTTATCAGATTCAATACCTATACCGGTGTCGGATATAGCACAATGCAGGGTCGCTTTTTTATTATTATCAGGGACAATGCTGAGCTTCAGGGTAACACTGCCTCTAGTGGTAAACTTGATGGCATTACTTAAAAGGTTCAATAAAACCTGACGAAGGCGGAGGCTGTCGCCCTTAACTGCAGCGGGGATATCCTCTGCTATCTCGGTTTTCAGTACTATTCCTTTATCTTTAGCCAGGATACTCATTGTCTGGATGGCCAAATTAATAATTATCCGTGGTGAAAAGCTATGTTCCTCAAGCTCAAGCTGACCGGCTTCTATCTTTGAAAAATCAAGGATATCATTAATCAGGCAGAGCAGTGAGTCCGAGGAGACCTTTACCGATTCAAGGTAGTGTGTCTGCTGAAGGGATAGCTTTGTGTTCAGGGTCAGGTTTGTCATGCCGATAATGGCATTCATCGGCGTTCTTATTTCATGGCTCATATTGGCCAGAAACTCGGATTTGGTACGGTCTGCCTTCTCCGCAGCACTTCTCGCTTTGGCAAGTTGGTTATACGTTTTTTCCAGCTTCTCCATCATATCGTTGAAGTCGATGGCCATATGTTCCATTTCGTCAAGAGAGCCTTTTGCTATTTTTTCAGGTGACACCGGGAGGCGCATCTTTAAGCCTTCTTCTCCCTCCGCTACTATTCTGAGGACATTGATTAAACGGTTCAGCTGGTCGAATATACGAAATTTCAGAAAAACAATAAGACAGATTGAGATAATAACTGATATGAAAAACGGAGTAAGGACATTGAGAAGCAGGCGTCTCTGTTGGGCATGGAATGGACTGCTGTCCGTTGCTACAACAAGTTTACCAACAGGTTGTTGATCAAAATTCTGGATCGTTTTTGTATCCACAAAATAGGATTTTTCGAGATGGTTGATAATCCCGTCAGTTGGAAAGGGAATCTGGCGGCTTGGGAAACTGCTCAGAACTGTATTATCATTATTGTCAAAATAAATGATGTTATCTTCGATGATCTCAGCCATCTTTCCAGCCAGTTCTTTATTGCCGTTGATAAATTTAATCAGTACAAAATAGCCGGAGACTTCGCCGCTGTCGTGGAGCAGGTGAATAAGTGATTTAAAACAGAGGATGTTGCTCTGGGTGATATCAAAATCCAGGCTTGGCAGCTGCTGGACAATAATATCAGCTGGTATTTGTGCGATACCGATATGCTCGTTTCGATCGTCGAGCAGGAGCGTATAGTCGGGAGTCTTTGGCTGAATGATTTGTGTTCGATAATTGGTGGTCAGAAGTGTCTCATTTTCGTCAAAGAAGAAAATGATATCCAGATCATGGATATGGGAGATGGTATCCAGCATGATCCTGATGGAGTTGATTTTATCATAGTCGAGAAAATCAGCAATTTTCTGGTTCTGCTCCCGGATGATGCTCAGGGTGTTGCGAAGGTTATTAAGTTCATTGTTGTGAATAGCTTCAAGCATTCCGAGTTTGACTTTGAGGTTTGTGGTTCTGAGGGTGACAGCCGTATGGTTTTGCTGGTAGGAGATATAGGTTCCACTGCCAATGATCGCTAAGATTAGGAGAGCAAACAGCAGGGAAATATAAGAACGAAGAACCGTTTTTCTGCCGTGCTTGGTCTGCGTGGTATGGTGTAGTGGGTTCAAATGTTCTTTTTCCTCAGTTTGACAGCATCTGGGCTTGCACAGAATTCTTTCGTCTGGCAGTACGCCGATCTATTCTTGCGGGAGGTAAAACAATGTTGATGCGTCAAAACCATCTCTTTCTTCCACCGGTCGGTTTTCTGCTTTCCAACGTTCAATCCCCCCTTTGAGGATACCAAAGACCTGATAATCTTTTCCTTGAAGGAATTTTGCAGCAATAACGGATTGCCGCATCGCCCAGTCGGTGATGATAAGCGGCTTATCTCGGGGGATTTCTGTATACCAATGTGTTAAATGGACCAAGGGACAGAAATATGCACCCTTAATAAAAGAGGCATTTTTGATAAAATCCCGGGGTCGGACATCAAGAATATAAAAGTCCTGTTCTTTCAGGAGCTGTTCCAGTTTTTCCGGTGAAACCTTGTTTACCTTGTGTGATTGCCACTCTTTATTGACCATCATCGGATAGTTGAATTTACGCCACTCCGGAATTCCTCCAGTAAAGGCGAATACATTATTATAGCCGCGATCGACCGCAATACTTGCAGCCTGGATACTATAGGGTCACCTGATTCCCATACAGTAGAAGATAAGCTGGGTGTTTTTGTCCTCCGGTAACGCAACTGTTTCTTTCATCGTGATCACCGGAATATTGATGGAAGTGGGGATGTGTTGGATTTCAAATTCAAGGCAACTTAAGGTGTTTATAAGGAGAACACCTCCATTGTCGATCATATTTTTTACTTCAGGGGCAGTAAGGGTGGGTATTATTTCTGCACGGGCGGGTGGTGTGAAAAAAAGGCTCCCGGAGACAAGAGTTATAGTGAAAATAATATGACAGAGAGAGAGTTGATTCATTCAGTTAGCACCTTTTGTTCTGCTTAAATGTGTTCGAAACGAGCTAATAACTATAGTACCTTCAGCGCTTGTGGTCTTTATATTTGTTAGAATATCGTGTTGAAACTTGATTGTCAATATTCACACGAATGGGCAAGAAAAAAGCCACTCTGATCCGTCGTTGAAAATCATCTGTCACCTCCCTAACACAATCCGAACATATATCTAACCAAACTCTAAAACAGATAGGGTCTAAAGAACTGAACATCAACTTCAGTATTCTTTGGGAGAATCTATTTTGGCACATTTGTTAACGTTTCAACGAGAAATCGATAAACTGAAAAAGAAGTTTATGATTCTTGGGTCCATGGTTGAAGACCGTCTCCAAAAGGCGAGTCTAGCTATGCAGACCAGAGATCCGGAGTTGTTGCAAGAGATTATTGCAACGGATTGGGAGATTGACGAGATGGAGATTGAAGTGGAGGAAGAGTGTCTTAAGATTCTTGCATTGCATCAGCCCGTTGCGTCCGATCTTCGTCTTCTTATTGCTATTATAAAGATTAATAATGAGCTTGAGCGTATTGCAGACAATGCGGTCAATATAGCTAAGCGTGTTCAGACCATCAGCAAAGATTCCACCCTTGATTTTACCATTGATTATGAGCCGATGTCTGGCAGAGTATTGCAAATGTTCAAGCTTGGTCTGGACGCACTTGTCACCGAAAATTCTGATCTGGCGCGAAGGATTTTTTTAGAAGATGAAGAGGTCAATCAGCTGCGGAACCAGGCCTACAGGCATGTGGTTGGAGAGCTTAACAGGGAGCCGGGACATGCCAAATGTCTGGTAAATCTGTATCTGCTGGCCCGGCATCTGGAACGGATTGGTGATCGGATTAAAAACATTGCAGAGGAAGTAATTTATCTTGTAGAAGGAAAAATTGTACGCGGGGAGACAGATTAAGATGTCATCCTCATTTCTCCTGATCATTCTGCTGGGCATGGCGTCTCTTGCCTATATGCAGGGAAAACGGCGTGTGTTCTCGTTGTCCGGTGTAAAAAGCAGCTCAGAAAAATTTCATTCACGTCCCGGATATTACGGGATGCTGACTGCAGTATGGTGTGTTTTTCCAGCTCTACTTATATTTGGTTTCTGGGTGGTATTTTCTGAAACCATACTCACTGCCCTGGCACTGAAAACCCTGCCGCCCTCTCTGCAGAATCTTACTGCCGGGCAGTCGAATCTGCTGGTGAATAATCTGCATAATCTGGTGAGTGGACATGTTGCTGCGCGAGATATCGATCCTGTACTGCAGCAGGCGGCAATTCAATACCAGGGGATGGAACAGATCGGACGGATTGCACTTGGAGTTGCAATGTTTTCCATGGCGCTCTTTTTCGCATTTTTTGTCTACAGGCGGATTCGTCCGGAGATGCGCGCTAGAAACCATGTGGAAAAGATTGTTCAGCTAGTCCTTCTTCTCTGTTCCGTTATTGCTATTCTCACCACCATCGGCATCGTCCTCTCTGTCCTGTTTGAATCCATACGGTTTTTCCAGCATGTGCCGGTAACAGATTTTCTTTTTGGTATGAAGTGGAGTCCTCAGATGGCCATGCGCGCTGATCAGGCTGGCAGTTCAGGCAGTTTTGGTGCTGTGCCTGTTCTTGCCGGTACGTTTATGATCTCTGGAATTGCGCTTGCTGTTGCCGTTCCAATCGGGTTGATGTCTGCCATCTATCTTTCAGAATATGCAGGTCGCAGGGTACGCACCTGGGCTAAGCCAATTATGGAGATTCTTGCAGGAGTTCCCACGGTTGTGTACGGTTTTTTTGCAGCTCTGGTGGTGGCTCCTTTTATTCGTGACAGTGGGGAAGTTTTTGGCCTGAATGTTTCGTCTGAAAGCGCGCTGGCTGCGGGGCTTGTTATGGGGATTATGATTATTCCTTTTGTCTCATCGCTGTCCGATGATGTGATTAATGCTGTTCCCCAGGCCATGAGGGATGGTTCGTACGGGTTGGGGGCAACAAAGAGTGAGACTATTCTTAACGTGATTATCCCTGCGGCTCTGCCGGGAATCGTGGGGGGTGTTTTATTGGCTGCATCACGGGCAATCGGGGAGACTATGATTGTTGTTATGGCAGCTGGTCTGTCGGCTAACCTCACCGCAAATCCCTTGCAGGCTGTGACCACGGTAACGGTACAAATTGTAACGCTGCTGGTTGGTGATCAGGAGTTTGATAGCCCCAAAACCCTGGTTGCCTTTGCTCTTGGTTTACTACTTTTTATTGTTACTCTGATTTTGAATGTGATTGCTCTCCATGTGGTTCGGAAGTATCGGGAGGAATATGAATGATGGAAATAAAAAATACAGAACAATCGACAATGGACAGAGTCAATGTCGGCCTTGCTACACGCTACAAACGGGAAAGACGGTTTCGACTTTTTGGGCTGAGTGCTGTTATTGCGAGTATCAGTTGCCTGGGACTGCTTTTTGTGACCATTTCAGCAAATGGCTGGTCCGCCTTTATGCAGACTGAAATCCTTCTCGATATTCATTTTGAGACGGAGCAATTTGATGTGGATGCGCTCTCTGCTGCGAATTACGGAGCACTGGTTAAAAAATCCATGCAAAAGATGTTTCCGGAGGTGAAAGGACGCAGTGATAAACGGAAATTATATAAGCTGGTAAGTAGCGGAGCCTCCTATATACTCCAAAAAATGGTGATGGAAGATACTACTCTTATTGGCACCACCCGGAAAATATGGCTGCCCGCCGATGATGAAGTGGATATGCTTTTAAAGGGCTATATCTCGCGGGAAGTTCCCGAAAGTGACAGGCGCTTGAATGATAAACAACTCTTATGGGTTGATCAGCTTCTTGGTGAGGAGCGTCTGGAGAAGAAGTTTAACACCACCTTTTTTACGGCAGGTGATTCCAGAGAGCCGGAACTAGCTGGAATTCGTGGCGCGGCAGTGGGGTCTCTTTTTACACTTGCCGTAACTCTGCTTCTAGCCTTCCCGGTTGGTGTGGCCACTGCTGTTTACCTTGAGGAGTTTGCACCAAAAAACAGGTGGACAGATCTTATTGAGGTAAACATCAATAATCTGGCCGCTGTTCCTTCCATAGTTTTTGGCTTACTTGGCCTTGCCGTCTTTTTAAATGTTTTTGGAATGCCTCGTTCAGCCCCGTTGGTTGGTGGTCTGGTCCTTACTCTTATGACTCTGCCCACTATTATTATTGCCTCACGGGCATCGTTAAAATCAGTGCCTCCTTCCATTCGTGAAGCAGCACTTGGTGTTGGTGCTTCAAAAATGCAGGCCATAACCCATCATATTCTTCCTCTTGCAATGCCTGGAATGATGACTGGAACCATCATCGGTATGGCCCAGGCTCTTGGCGAAACGGCGCCATTGTTGATGATTGGGATGGTGGCCTTTATTGTTGATGTGCCCGGTTCTGTAACCGACCCGTCAACTGTGCTTCCCGTGCAAATTTATCTCTGGGCGGATTCTCCGGAACGTGCCTTTGTCGAACGGACCTCTGCCGCTATTATGGTTCTGCTCGGATTTCTTATTTCGATGAATGCGGTGGCTGTGTTGCTTCGTAGAAGATTTGAGCGCCGTTGGTAGGAAGCCCTAATGAACCTCTAATAGCGTCCTCACAAAATCCTAATAAACATTCGCTACTGTGTGGTCTCGATACAGGGCAAGCTTCTAGCGTCATGTGAAAATATCTTAGATACTTTTTAAGGAGAAAAACAATGTTCAATAAAACCATCTTTTTTACTGCGGCATCACTTTTTGCCGTCTCAGTTGTTGCAAATGCCCAGGCAGCCTCGGGGCGCGATTATATATCCGTTGTCGGTTCATCAACGGTGTATCCTTTTGCCACTACTGTTGCGGAACAGTTTGGAAAAACCAGCACCTTCAAAACCCCCAAAATAGAATCTACTGGTTCCGGTGGAGGTATGAAACTTTTCTGTGCCGGATCCGGTATTGAAACACCGGATATTACGAATGCATCCAGGCGAATCAAATTATCCGAATTTGAGAAATGTCAGAAAAACGGAGTGGAAGAGATTGTTGAAGTCAAGATTGGCTACGATGGAATTGTTATTGCCAATTCCAAAAAAGCAGCTCAGATGACGCTTACCAAAAAAGATATCTTCCTGGCTCTTGCGAAAGATGTTCCAAATCCGGACGGTGGTGAAACACTGGTTGCCAACCCATACACAACCTGGAAAGAAGTAAATGTGGCCCTTCCTGCTACCAAGATTGAAGTTTTAGGTCCTCCTCCCACTTCCGGTACACGGGATGCATTTGTTGAACTGGCCATGGAAGGAGGCTGTAAGCAGATTGGCTGGATTAAAGCGTTGAAGAAAAAAGATAAAAAACACTTTAAGGCAGTTTGCCATACCGTACGTGAGGATGGTGCCTATGTGGAAGCGGGTGAAAATGATAACCTGATTGTTCAGAAGCTTAATGCAAACCCAAAAGCTCTTGGAATCTTTGGGTTCAGCTTCCTTGATCAGAATGCGGATAAAATACAGGGTTCCATCGTTGGCGGGGAAGCTCCAACCTTTGAGAACATTGCTGCTGGGAACTATCCGGTTTCGCGTCCACTCTATTTTTACGCAAAAAAATCACATATTGGTGTTGTCCCAGGTATGACAGAGTTTCTGGCTGAGTTTTCAAGTGATAAGGCCTGGGGGGAGGAAGGCTATCTCACCGACAAGGGGCTTATTCCTATGCCTGAAGCGGAACGAAATCAGTTTGCGACGGATATAAAAGAACTGAAGGCCCTCGCTCTTACAAAATAGTTTTCTACGAATATTGGTTTGGCAGGTCGGGTGAAAGAGAGAGACTCCCGACCTGCTGTTTTTATAAATAAAAGGATGTGATGAAACTATGGAAGCAATGAGTGCAGTACTTGATGGCAGTGGCACTGTTCCCTTTCTTGAAGCAGCAATTGCTGGTGATAAAATCCAGACGGAGGAAAAGGTCGATCGGGAAAACCGAACAACCGTTGGGCGTCCATTTGTTGATGATGCTCGTATGACCTGCCGTGATGTGAATGTTTATTACGGTGAGAAACAGGCAATCAGGGACGTTTCCATAGACGTTGGGCGCAATGAAGTGCTGGCCATGATTGGTCCCTCCGGCTGTGGAAAATCCACTTTTCTTCGCTGTTTAAACCGGATGAATGATACCGTTGATATCTGCAGGGTGTTTGGAGATATCCATCTCGATCAGCTGAACATTTATGATAAGTCCGTAGATGTGGTGCCTCTTCGGGCCCAGGTTGGAATGGTTTTTCAAAAACCCAATCCATTCCCGAAGTCCATCTATGATAACGTTGCCTATGGCCCGAAGATTCATGGACTGGCAGCATCACGAATAGAGCTTGATGATATAGTGGAAAGCTCTTTAAAGAAAGCGGGCTTATGGAAAGAGGTAAGTGATCGTCTTGATCAGCCGGGAACCGGTCTTTCCGGTGGCCAGCAGCAGCGACTCTGTATTGCACGGGCTATTGCGGTACGGCCCGAAGTGATTCTTATGGATGAGCCCTGCTCAGCTCTTGACCCGATAGCCACAGCAACGGTGGAGGATCTGATTGCCGAGCTTCAGGAGCAGTACACCATCGTGATTGTGACGCATAACATGCAGCAGGCTGCCCGGGTTTCCCAGCGGACAGCCTATTTTCATCTTGGTGATCTCATTGAGGTCGGGAGTACCGACAGGGTATTTACCAATCCGCGCCACAGGCTGACCGAGGACTATATCACCGGTCGCTTTGGCTGATATGGTGTACTATCCTACAAAACTGCCGAGTTTAATGCGCTGGGCATCCATGATCTCTTTTTCACGGGATCCAGAAATAACAACCTTGGGATCTGGAACAAAGTCAAGATCAGTCTTACCTCGCTTATAGGGGACCGCATTAAGGATTACCTTCATCGCATTTAAGCGGGCTTCATGTTTGTTATTTGAACGAATGATGGTCCAGGGCGCAATATTGGTGTGGGTTTTTTTGAGCATTTCATACTTCTGATTGGTGAAATCGCTCCAGCGATCCTGTGCCTGAACGTCAATTTCAGAGAGTTTCCATTGCCTGAGCGGATCTGTTTTTCGTCTCTTAAAGCGTTTGGCCTGTTCTTCTTTGGTAACCGAAAAGTATAATTTAACGAGTATGGTTCCCTGACGAACCAGATCTTTCTCAAACCCAACCACACCCTGCATAAAGTACTTATATTCCTCTGGAGTACAAAAGCCAAAAACCGGCTCCACAACAGCGCGGTTATACCAGCTTCGATCAAAGAGAGCTACTTCGCCGCCACGGGGCAACTGGGCTGCATATTTTTGGAAAAACCATTGAGACTTTTCCTGGTCGCTTGGTTTTGCCATGGCAACTACCCGGTAATGCTTTTCGTTCATATAGCGGGTTACCCGGCGGATGGTTCCGCCTTTACCCGCAGCATCACGACCTTCAAAGAGAATAATCATCTTGGAATTATTTTTCTCAAGACATTTTTGCATCCTGATCAGCTCGGCCTGATACGGTTTCAGTGTCTCTTCTCTGTGATAGCGTCTAATAGCTTTTTTCTGGTACTTACTTAAAATCTGGCAACTTTGTGACATTTGCTCATGTTCGTTCAGTAGATCTTTCAGGATAACGCCTTTGTTTTTGTAAAGAATGATCTCTGGATTCTTAACTTTTGGGAGTGTTATTGTATTCTTTGTTTTGAGCTTTTCTTGTTTTTTAGGTGTGGAGGATTTTTTAACAGATTTTGCTTTAACAGCCACTTTTGCTGTCTCCTTAGCCGTGCCTGCAACGATTTTTGCTGTAACTGTTTCTTTATCTGCTACAGGTGCTTTTTTGGAAGGTGGTGTTTTTTTGACTGCCATGGCTCCTCTTCTCCTGATAAATCGAGGTTAAAATTATATGTGAGGACAAATAGTGTTTATGGTTTCCCGAAACTGCTTTTCTATATAGGAAGGTATATCATTTATGTCCTACTTGAGTCAATACGGGAAAAACACGGTAAGAATACGTAGTAGAATACTTTTTTTTTGAAAGAGGGCGGTCTACCCGTTACCGATCTGTAAAGTTGTTAACCAGATAGGTTTGAAGGCTGATCTTCTTCTTATTAATTCCCAGTTTTTTTCGCAGGTTATTGCGGTAGGTTTCAACGGTTCGCAGGCCAATATGAAGAATTTCTGCAATGTCTTTGCTTGTTTTTCCCTGCCGTACAAGATCGGTAATCATGCTTTCACGAGGGGAGAGTTTCAGCATGATTTTTCTGGCTTTTGGTGAAAACTGATGGGTTAAGGAGTCAATATGGGCTTGAATAATACGGATCGTTTCAGCCTGCTTTTCATTAACTGAAGAGTGCAGGAGCAGGGTTAGGTAGGGATTCACCAGTTCCTGTAATTTAATGGATATCTGCTCTTCTATGCTCTCTTTTGCTCTGGTATGCTGGTCCAGCATAACTTTCAGCGCAATATTGCTGTCTTCAGATTCTTTCCGCTTCTGTTCAAGTTCCAGGACCGCAGTTTCCTGAGTGCTGATATCTCGGGAAATCAGTCCAAAACCGGATTTATGGTTTTCATGGTCACGGATACAAAAAATGGTTGTTGCCAGGTGGCGTGTTGTTCCATTTTTCTGCTGCCGCATAACAAATTCGTAGCGACCGTTGGTGTCGGCTTTCGCCACGGCTTGCACAAATTGTTTCAGGTTATTGTCACTCTCGTATAAAATCTTGGCATTGCAACCGATAACACTGGACCCCGAATAGTGATAGAGCTTTTCCGCCGCCTGATTGTGTATAAGGATTGTTAAATCGGGATCAAGAATGGAAATGGCCATATCGGCAACGGATTGCAACATACTGTCAAGGATTGATGCTTCCTCTATCTGCTGCTTAACCTGCCGCAGCTGTTTATCTTTTTGTTGAATAACGCCTTTTAAGTGATCCGTATAGCTGGTGCGCAGTCCTTTGACCATGTCGGTTTCCGTTATAATGCCGACACAATGGCCACTGCTGTTGGTAACAACGAGACGCCTGAGTTTGTTTTTTGTGAGAATTTTTGCGGCCTCATGGCTGGACACATCGGAGAAAACAGTCTGCACGGGTGAACTCATTACATTCTGGAGAGTGATGCTTTTTAAATCCTTTTTTGAACGGATAAGGCGGAGGAGGTCCCGTTCCGTAATAATACCCTTGGGAAAACCATTTTCCTCCATAACGAGTGAACTGATTCGCCGATCATTCATTAGTTTCATCGCTGTATACACGGAAAGAGAAGACTTCAGGCTGACAACATCCCGACTCATTACCTGCTCCACGCTTTTAAACTCCATAAAATATTCAAGCCCGAGATGAGAGAGGAAGTCCGTACCGGTAATAATGCCCATAAGCAGGCCGTTCTGGTCGGTGACCACCAGGTGGCGAAAGCGATGTTGCAGCAGGAGTTGGTACGCCTCCCGGTAGTCCATATCAACGGATGCGGTGAGAGGGGGACTGCTCATCACAGTATGCATGGGCCAGGAGTAATCAATTATGCCGCCGGCCCGGATTTGAATCAACGCTCGCTCGGTGAATATTCCCAGGGGCTTTCTCTTTTCAGCCACGATTAAAGCACTGAGCTTTTCCTGTTCCATGATTCCAAGGGCTCGGCCTACGGAGGTATCCGGCGTAACCGTGAGTACCGGAGCAGTCATTATATCCTGAAGTGTTTCCATGGTATTATTTAGTTTTTACTATTGAAATCAGCGTTATGTGCCGAAGAGTCGAACAGTCGTTACCTTTTTTTCTTCCTGATTTTATCAGGTTTAAGGGTAAAAAGCAGTTAGTTTGCGTGATCCATCAGGTTTTATTTCTATCAAAAAATAGTGAAAATATGAATCAGATCATTAGTAAATTAAGTGGTATCGAGGAGTTGAAGAAGACGCCCTATCCTGCACCCGTCTCCAGAACCAGCAATGTCTTGTATTTGAAGCAGCCCGCTGTTGTTCTACGTGATGGGCGATACGCCCGCTATGACAATGGGGTTATCTGTGATTGTTATTCCGCTCTGGAATGGCTCTGTGGCCCCGACAAGGACACCAGCTGGATCGCTGCTCAGCAATGGGTGGAGCAGCTGACTGTTGGAGGTGGTGGCTGGCGGCTACCCGGGATAGAAGAACTCAAAGGCCTCTATAAGAAAAATAAGGATGCTGATTTGTTAAGTCCTCTGTTTAAGAGGGGGCCGGGTGATGTCTGGAGCATGGATTTTGTTAATGATGCGGAGGTGTTGGGCTTTAACTTTGTGCCTGGTAACCAGTTTCGCACCTATAAAACGGTCAAGAGACGTTTTCGAGCCATGGCAGTTCGTCCGAGGCAGCAGTATCGTGGTAAAAGAGAGCTGAAAATTGTGAGACGTGAAAGCTGAAAAGAATTGTTTTTACGCTTAGCGATCTCCAAGTAACGCAGCACCCACACCATTGCCGACTTCACAGTATTCCGGAAAATCAACGGTTGTTCCCAGGCGCTTTGCAACTTGAGGCAGAAAGTATTTTGCTGCAGCACCAATGCCTATAATTGGAATTTTAATGGTGAATTTTACACCCAGTACCGGGTGCTGGTTTCGGGTGCTAATGAAACTTGTAAGTGATTTACCCCAGTAACGGTGAATAATAAAATCGATAAGAAGGTCCTCGATTTTATCTTCAGTTATTGAAATAATTTTTTCACAGAAACTGTTTTTATCCATCCCAAGCAGTGCTCCCAGAACCTCAGCTCCGTCTTCCGCCTTTGATTTATCTCCAATATCAATTTTTCCAAGAACATGAAGAGCATCGGTGGGAGTAAAACCGGTTTCAATTATAATCTGTTTTCTGGAGAGCTGTTCCAGCCGTTTATCCAGGGGAATCCCTGAAAAACCCGTTTGTTGCCGAATCGATTCAGCAGTTGCCGGGCCGGAGCCAAGAGCATAAACGATCGGGTCCTCTTTTTTCAAATGATCAAATTCTTCCAGCAGGGAGATACATTTGGATTTCAGTTCAGCACCCAGCCAGTTTTTGCTGCCGGGGAATCCACTGGCCATGGACAGGGGGATAACCCGGGATGGTCCGATGGATATGGAGCCGTTTGAATCAAGCAGTACATGGCTGTCTCCGCCAATTCCTCCAGTCAGCATATCAACCGCTTCAACATGGGTTTGCCATTGTCCAATCTGACAGCCATCAGGTGAGATACGCATTTCACCGTTTTCGACCATGGCGATATCCGTTGTGGTACCGCCAACGTCTACAACGAGTGCAAAATCGATACCCTGAGCAGCTCCAAAACCTGCGGTACATGCGGGGCCGCTTGCCACGGTGATGCCCGATTGCTCGGCAGCATCTTTGATGGAAACCTGCTTTCCGTTGCCGGTGATAAGAACAACGGGACAGTCAAGCTTATTGGAGTCCATGGCAGACTGGACCCCCGCAATATAGTCCTGCATAAGCGGCATGAGTTTTGCGTGGAGTGCTGCGGTGGCTGCCCGTTCCATTATCCCGTTATGCTGACTGACATTATGGGAACAAAAAACGGGTTTAGGGTCAAGCATGGAGATAGCTTTTTCAGTTACCAGTTCGTGGCTGGGGTTTGTTATAGACATGGAAGAGCATACGGCATAGGCATCAACCTCATTGCGTATCCCCTGAATGGTATCAACGATAGTGTCGATATCGAGTGGTTCTTCTTCTTCACCACTTATATTATGGCCACCTTTAATAAAGATGGTGGCGGTGATGGGAAGTCTGAAATGTTTTACATATCCGATAATAAAAGCAGCAACACGGGCACCTTTTTTTTCAATTATTGCATTAGTTGCAAGGGTTGTTGAGAGTGCCAGCTTTGATATATCACTTGTCTTCACCCCGGATTGTTCCAAAAGGGTCTGCAGAGCTTTGCCAGTTGAAAGCGCAAGGTGGTGGTGGCTTGTGGGTTCCTTGGCTGTGGCCAGCACGGCTTTACTTGCTGCATCAAGGAGCACTGCGTCGGTATAGGTGCCTCCGGTGTCGATTCCAATAATATATTTAGACATATTCTTTGACCGTATCCTGTAATTCTTTGTGACGATTCAATTTTTATAAATCAATCAATCGTTGTGTGCTGGTGGTTATTTATTTGTAAAACGATCCTATTTTGATACCATTATTTTGCAATTCATGCACCATTAAGCAGGGAGTAGCTGACATGATATTTTCGGTTGCTTTGGCAAGTTACCGCTGGAAGAGCTCTCCAGACTTGACAGGGCACTCTTCGGCAAGATACACTTTATACAATATTGTTGTATCTTTGAATATGGTATATGTCCTCTTGACTGGAGAATAAAATGCAATCAGTTTTTTGGCTGCAATGCGGTGCCTGTGGCGGTGATACCATGAGTCTTCTGAATATGGAGTCTCCGGATATGCTTGAGTTATTCCGGGAACAAAAACTGGAAATGCTCTGGCATCCATCATTTAGCAGCACGACTTTGCTGGAACAGGAAGAGTTGCTTGAAAGTTTACGTTATGGCAGGCGACCCCTTGATATCCTGATAGTGGAAGGCTTTGTGACTACTGGTCCTAATGGTTCCGGGATGTATGATACATACCGGGGCAAGGCAAAGCAACTTCTGGTTCAGGACCTTGCACAGCATGCCGCAGTTGTTATTGCCGTTGGAACCTGTGCCTGTTTTGGCGGTATTGGTAATTCGGGAGAAACAGGAGCCAGTGGCTTACAGTTTGTGAAAAATGAGTGTGGCGGAGTGCTTGGGGCAGACTATCGCTCCAGACGGGATTGGCCAGTTATAAATCTTCCGGGATGTCCAGTGCATCCGGCAATTTTAAAAGATACTCTTTGCCTTCTCGGTGAAGGGAAGAAACCGTCACTCAACGAAATGCAAAGTCCGGAAGAGTGGTACAGTATGCTTGTGCATCAGGGCTGTACTCGTAATGAGTATCATGAATACCGGGTGGAAGAGGAAGATTTTGGTGGACGTGGCTGTATGTTTTTTCATTTAGGCTGTCAGGGTCCTCTTACTCATGGGCCCTGCAACAAAGTACTCTGGAATCAGCGAAATTCAAAAACCAATGCCGGTGTTCCCTGTTTCGGTTGTACTCAGCCTGACTTCCCACAGGATCATGCCTTTTTTCATACCCCTAATATTGTCGATGTGCCGCTTGAACTTCCCAAGGGAGTGAGTCGTGCCCATTATCTTGCCTATAAGGGAATGGCAGCAGCAGCAGCTCCCGAACGTCTTACAAATCGTAAAAACAGGGTTTAAAGTGAGATAACGATGACAAAAACGATTCAAATGGGGCTGAACCGGGTTGAAGGTGATCTGGAGGTAAAGGTCAGCATCGATAATGGAGTAGTGACCGATGCCTGGATGATTGGCACCATGTACCGCGGGATTGAAAAAATGATGGCTGGTCGTGCTGCACTTGATGGGTTGGTTATTACTCCCAGGGTTTGCGGGATTTGCAGTACCAGTCACTTACTGGCGGCAGCCCGGGCCCTTGAAAATCTTTCAGGGGCTACTGTTTCCCATAATGGCCGCATTCTTCGTCATCTGGTTCTTGGTGCTGAGAAGTTACAAAATGATGTCCGCCATGTTGCCCTGATGTTTGCAGCTGATTTGACCAATAAACGATATCGGAATAAATCGCTGTATAATGAGGCTGTAGCAAGGTTTCAACCATTTTCCGGAAAGTCGGTTGTTGAGGTGATACAGGCAAGTAAAAAGGTTCCTGAGATTATTGCCATACTTGGCGGGCAATGGCCCCACTCATCTTTTATTGTGCCAGGTGGCATCACGTCGGAGCCCAGTGGGGTAGATCTGCGCCAGTGTAAAATGCTGCTTGTTGAGTTTCTGCATTGGTACGAAAGATATATTCTTGGTTGCTCTATCGAACGCTGGCAGGAGGTGCAAACTCCAGATCAACTCGACTCCTGGCTGGAAGAAGAGAGTCATTCTGAAAGTGATCTTGGGTTTTTAATCCGGTGTGGCCGGGAGTATGGTTTGGATCGTATGGGAAGAGGGCATGAGTCTTTTATTACTGTCCCTGAACATGGCTTGCCCGGGGTTGCCTCCGGTGGGGCTGTGATTGGTGGTGTGCTTAGCCAGGGAAAGATGAAAGGATTTGTGCAGGAAAAGATCTCCGAGCAGATACGTTATTCTCACTACCTTGAAACTCACCATGGCGGCCATCCCATGGATTCGGCAACCCGGCCTTCTGTATCCAAAGACTCTGATAAATATTCCTGGTGTAAGGCTCCTCGGTATGATGAACTGGTAGTGGAAACCGGTCCTCTTGCCGAAGTCATGGTAAGTAAAGAGCCACTGTTTCAGTTGCTTGCGGAACAAAATGGTAGTTCAGCTCTGCTTCGTGAGATGTCGCGTCTGACTAGGCCTGCGCGCCTGCTGCCGCTGATGAAAGGCTGGCTTGATGATATTGATATGGACTCTTCGTTTTATCACTCACCGGGAGAATTTGTTGAAGGTCAAGGGTTCGGTCTTGTTCAGGCTCCCCGTGGAGTTCTTGGCCATTGGTTGCAGCTTTCCGATGGGTGCATAGAACATTACCAGATTATTGCCCCCACGACCTGGAATGCTTCTCCACGCGATGATAACGGAAAACGGGGTCCCATTGAAGAGGCCCTGATTGGCACTCCTGTAAAGGATTCCAATAATCCTGTGGAAGTGGGACATGTGGTGCGCAGTTTTGACCTCTGTATGGTCTGTTCGGTTCATGCCGTTAGCAAGAATGGCAGCAGTCTCGGGCGGGTGCGTTTTGGTGCCTGTTGATGAACACAATACTTTGCGTGGGAAATCGTTTTTGTTCTGAAGATTCCGTAGGACCACGGGTGTATGATTACCTGCTTTCGGCAACAATTCCCTCCGGAGTGAATGTTATTGATGCCGGTCTGGCAGGGATTGATCTGCTTCATTATTTTGAAACATCCGAGCGAGTGGTGGTGGTTGATCGGATTCAGGGCTTTGGACGGAGGGGTGAGCTACTTGTCCTTAGGTGGAATGAAATTGCTCAGAGTAACGCTGTTGAGTATGGCCATTCCGGAGGATTGCAATATCTGTTGTTGTCTTTGCCTGCGTTGGGACTCGTGCCGCGGGTCGAGGTGATTCTTATTGGGTTGGATGGTCCGGCAGATGGGGACGTTGTTGCCTCGCTGGCCCGAATGGCATTGGAGGCAGCTGATGGCGAAAAAATGGTATCCTGATAAGCCTTCCTCTCTTAAAAGTAGAAATGAGCTTCTTGAAGAAAATATTCTGTTATACAAGGAAGTTTTGGCAGCACGGGAAGCGGCATCTATTACAGCAAATCTGGTGGTGGAACAGTTTGCCAGGATGGAGGAAATCAACCGGAGTCTTGGAGAGGCCAACGATGAACTTCAGAAAATTTCCAGCCGGGATGGCCTAACGGGAATTTCCAATCGTCGTAGCCATGATGAAATGCTGGAGCGAGAGTGGCGGCGCTGTCGACGTAACCGTCAGCCTTTGACGATTATTATGATGGATATTGATTTCTTTAAACTCTTTAACGATTATTATGGTCATCCTGCTGGTGATTACTGCCTGCAACAGGTGGCAAAAACATTACAGAGTGTTATTCACCGTTCAGCCGATATGGTCGCACGATATGGTGGTGAGGAATTTGTGTATATACTGTCTGAAAGTGATGGCAGGGCAGCTCTTAGCGTTGCTGAAAAGGCAAGAATCGCAGTCGAGCAGTTACAGATTTCCCATGAAAAATCAACGGTATCAGCGCATGTTACCATAAGTCTTGGGATTGCAACCGTTGTGCCGGAACAGTCCATGGAACATTCTTCCGTAGTAACGTTTGCTGATCAGGCCCTTTATCAAGCCAAGAGTTTGGGGCGTAACCGTATTTCTGTATATGGTGAATCTTCTTCGTAGTCCGGTTTTAGCCCTCCTTTTTTGACGTAGTGAAAAAAATACTATTCTCAGGCAAACTCCTGGTGTATCTTTTCGGCATCGGGCTTTTAAGGGCTTGTAAAGAAATATAACCTAAATCCAAGCGCAATATCAGCCATGTTATTTCCTTACAAACCCTAAATATAAAAGATACAGGGGAAATCATGGGTTTTTTACAGATAGAAGGGAAAACATTTGTCGTTTTCGGCCTTGCCAATAAAAAGTCGGTGGCTGCGGCAATTGCCAGGGTGCTTGTTGAGGAAGGTGGCAGGGTTATTCATGTGGTGCGCTCGGAACAGCGGGCAGAGGCGGCAAAAAAGCTTTTTCCAGATTCCCCTGTTTTTCTCTGCGATGTTGAGGATGAGGAAAATATTATCCGGGTTCGAAAAGAGGTGGGCGCGGCTGTGAATGAAGCAGAGGGCGGGCGTATTGACGGCCTGGTTCATTCCATAGCCTATGCAAATTATTCCGAAGGCTTAACGCCATTTCACGGCACGGTAAAAAAAGATTTCCTGCAGGCGTTTGATATATCTTGTTTTTCATTTATTTCCATCTGTAATCATTTCCGGGAACTCTTTTCGCGTGATGCCTCAGCCGTGACCATTTCCATTTCCACTACAACGATGGCTGCGGAAAACTATGGTTATATGGCCCCCATCAAAGCGGCCTTGAACTCTTCAGTCTGCTTTCTGGCAAAATCTTTTTCCTCGTTTTCGGAGGTGCGGTTTAATGCGGTGGCTCCAAGCCTGTTGAAAACTTCGGCATCGGCCGGGATTCCCGGCTATATTGACAGTTATCTCTATGCAGAAAAGGCAATCCTGCGAAAAAAAGCTCTTAAAACACAGGAAGCTGCAGATCTCGCTGCCTTTCTTCTTTCTCCGCGTTCCTCAGGAATCACCGCTCAGACCATGGTCGTTGATGCCGGTATGTCGGTAAACTATTTTGATTCAGAAATTGTCCAGGGAACTGTTGGCTGATCATATGGCAGAGCAGTGGAAACAGAAGGCAATGGCTCATTGGAATTTGATTAATCGCCTTGCTGCCCGCCGTTTTGGAAACGTTTCTCTTGCGGAAGAGGCGGCCCTTTTTGTTATGGATTCGCTTGCTGCAGATTCCTGGCAGCGATTGCAGGCCCATGGTGGCAGGGGAAGTTTTAAGAGTTATCTTGCCTCTATCTCCTGGCGCTTATTGGAGGATTTCAGTCGCAAACGTTTTGGCCGAATACGGCCGCCCCAATGGATTCAAAAACTTGGTGGACTCTGGTCACTGCTCTTCTCCCTGCTGTGTCTTGAACGACTCTCTTTAGCTGATAGTGTTGAAAGTGCGCGGCTTCGTTATCCTGTCCGTGAGGAAAACAGTATTGAAGATGATGCTCTGACTCTTCTTGGCCGTATTCCACAGTGTGGAAAACAGCAGATGCTTGAACAGTCACTCGATGAGTCTACAGAGAAAGACCATTTGGGTAAATCTCCTGAACAGCTTATGGAAAAGGATGACCGTGAGAATGTTTTTACTGCTCTTTTTGGGCGCTTGCTTGGAGGTGAGGCAGGAAATGTGGTTCCTGATACATTCTCAGAATTGCTGGTAACAGGGCTTGAATTACAACCCGAGGAAAGGCTTTTACTGAAGCTTTTGTATCAGGATAATATCGGTGTCCGCCGGGTAGGGACCATGCTTGGTTTGAATCGTGATCAGGTGAATGGGCGTGTGCGACGTCTCCTTGCTCGTCTGCGCCAGGAATTTCAAGCCATGGGACTGGAAGAGGAACTTTTGGAGTATCTCAGATAATGGACTCTCTTTCTGCAACACAGGGACATGATCTGTCCGTCATCCTATTTGTCAGAGAAAAAAGGAACCCCCATGGCAAATAAAGATGATTTGAAAAGAAAACGAAGGGTGGATCAGAGAAGTGCCCTGCTAGCTCTGGTTGTAGATAAAAATTCTGGAAAAATGGGCCATTGTCTTTCATCGCAGGAGATGGCTGAATTGCTCGATGGAAAGTGTACAGGCGAGCAGCGGCAATTATTTCTGGAACATTTTTCTGGCTGTGATATTTGCTACAGGGAGTGGCTTACGCTGAGTCAGGAACTTGAACGTAAAAAACGAGTGGCTCCCAAACCGATTCTTATGCAGCGAAAAGTATTAGCAGTAAGCGGATCCATACTTGCTGCAGCAGCTTCAGTTGTATTTTATCTTAATCTGGATCAGGCGCCGGGGCCTCAACAAGTGTTGGTGCCAGCACTTCCTCAACTGGAAATGCAGGCATCACCTGAAACGATTCAGCTTCCTTTGCGGCAGAAGAGGATGAAGTCTGTGGCACCCGCTGCTTCTATAAAGAAGGCTTCTCCGCAATTGCTCGAAATGAAATCGGAGAGTGCAGAAATACCTGAAGAGAGAAGGGCAGCGGTGCCTATGGATAGAGTGGAAATGGCTTCTGTCGATCCAGCACAGCAGTGGTTTTTGCAGGTTGAGCAAAAGTGTGAGGGAGATGGGAACGATGTTTCCTGGAAGGAGCTTGCCTTGCAAGGGGGACAACTGGTACAGGTTGCTCCCTCCTCTGTGCTGCAGCGTGTAAATCTGCTGGTTGAAAAGATAGTGCAGGGGCAGGAACAGAGCCGGATGTGCAGTGATATTATACGAATTTTACAGGAGAACACTAATGACTAAAGAGATAGATATTCAGGATCGAATTATCGTTGCACTTGATGTTGATAACCCCGAGCTTGCAAAAGAGATGGTAAGGCGTTGCGAATCCCATACCCGCTATTTTAAGGTTGGGCTTCAGCTCTTTATGGCATCCTATTTTGAGGTGGTGGACTGGATTATTGATCGTGGTCATAAGGTGATGCTGGATCTGAAATTCTTTGATATCCCTGAAACGGTTAAACTTGCCGTAGCTCAATTAAATGACAGAGGGGTGTCTCTTGCGACTATCCACGGAAATGATGCAATTATTAAAGCTGCCATGGAGGCGCGGGGTGATTTGCAACTGCTGGCAGTCACGGTGCTTACAAGTTTTGGTGAGGAGGATTTACGGGCCATGGGAATGACGCAATCCGTTGAGGATCTTGTTCTCTTCCGCGCACGCAGGGCCTTGGAACTTGGCTGTGATGGTGTTGTCTCCTCGGGTCTTGAAGCGGAGCGTTTACGCAAGGATCTTGGGGATAAGTTGCTGATTGTTACTCCCGGTATCAGGCCAGGAGCTAATGTGAGTGATGGTTCGGATGATCAGAAGCGTATCATTACGGCCGGAAGGGCTATTGCAACGGGAGCTGATCACGTGGTTGTGGGACGTCCGATTACGAAGGCTGACGATCCGGTGAAAGTAATTGAGGAAATGCAGATAGACATCGAGGCAAGCATTGCAGGGTAAAGATTCATTTTTTCCAGGTATGTAACGTATTACACACAATCAATCAGGTTGGCTGGCGGTCGTCGATAAACCTGTTCGCTTTTGTTCTATCGACGGAGCCGGTAAGCCGGTTCAGGAAGTGGTTTGTTTCCGGGGACAGATCGATAAATTCTAAGCCATATTGGTGGTCGCCACATGCCCGGGGAATGGCGTGTTCTGAAAATTTAAAGTTTTTTCCTATGTGGCCCTCGAGGAGCAATTCATCGCCAAGGGCAAGTCGAGCCCGGGATGTGATAAGCAGTCCGCCGGGGCTGATATTGAGGACAACAGCAGGATGATGCCTTCCGGTTGTTGTGTTTTTACAATAGATAACAAAGTCATCGGTCATAATTTGTTTGTGCCCAATTCGTCTGTATTTTCGTCGTTCTTCTTTTGGTTCTCTGCTGCGTAAAGTAGATTTACTCTTATCGTCTTGAAATTTGGTATCTTCAATGATCTCAAAGTCTGCCTCATCCACTTCCCACAGCATGGATTGCATCTGATATTTTTCCGTGCCCGGTGTTTCTGGTTGTTTGTTTATTGTCTGGGGAGCAGGCGTGGAAGATGTTTTCTTTCTTTCCCAGAAAAGATAACTCAGGGCTGCCTTACGATTCGTCTGTTGGATAAAATTTTCATCCATGCGGCTTACTTTGAGCAGGTCAGAGACTCGTTCATCAACTCCGCATAATAGTAATTTACCCGTTCCGTCGATTTGCCTCAGGGAGCGGATAATAGATCTAAGGCCTGTACTGTCAACAAAATCCACAAGGGATAGGTCGAGAATAATATCCAGCCCACTTTTCACCAGGAAACTATTCATTGCCGATAAGAATTCCTGGGCAAGGGAGGCGTTAAGGCTCGGGCCTTCACATGTAATAATGAAAATGGATTGAAGTATTTCTGTTTTTATTTTCATTATGGGGGAATTCCGCAAAGATATATTGAGAGCAGCAGATGTACACCGCCTAGCAAGGCAAAGATTTTTTAATCCTACCATGAAATCATCAGAATTCAATGAATTTTGACTCTAGAGATCTTCATATTACACTCTTGTTGCCTAGGGTTGATCAGTATATTTATAAAAGAAAGAGGCTCTTTGTATGGAGCATTGAAGGGGATTTTAATCAAACGTTATTTGGGATACCGTATGGTAATTGGCCGTGTGTCCATGTTGGCCGGTGGTTTGCCTTGGAAATGGCACCTAAGTTGCAATGTATTTTCTAAGATGTAATTGTATGACGTGCTTCTGGCACCTTTTGATGTCAGGTATGTTGAACGGTATTTTTGGTTCATCCGACTGAAGCGTACTTTTGAAATAAGTTTTGCAAAAAAAGTGGACATGCGATTTCCTTAATTAGAAGAACCACCAACTAATTCAGGAGGGAAAGC
>Ga0307929_1000396_pt1 | contig 43964 bp, 40 predicted proteins | sample AceLakmetage1330_FD_203160 | JGI IMG/M metagenome (GOLD analysis project Ga0307929, IMG submission 203160) | Saline water microbial communities from Ace Lake, Antarctica - #1330 | ecosystem: Environmental > Aquatic > Non-marine Saline and Alkaline > Saline | place: Antarctica: Ace Lake... | reverse complement strand
AAGGATAAATTAAAATTATTCAATAAAATTGACGAACATTTTGAAAAAATCAGCATCATTATAAACAACTTAAAAAATCCTACAAGTATTGAACTTCACAAGCAAGAATATCAAAATAAAATACAAAAATATTTTTTAGGCTTTAAACTTGGAGAAAGAGCATACAAAAAGCCACTAGGATACCCTGGCGACTACAAAATGATAAATTATTATTATAAAGGTCAATCAGAATCTAAATCATTCTTCGACCATCTTTTAGATGAATACACGATACATCACACCAATTGTGGCAAGGGAGTTCAAAACAGGATACCTTTTATAAAAGAATTTATTAATAAAAATAAACCAACTAAAAAAACGATGAATATTCTTAACGTTGCATCAGGTCCTGCTGAAGAAGCAAGACAATTAATCAATGATGATAAAATCAAAGGCATTAACTGGAGTTTTTTAGATATAGATAATAACGCACTAAGCTTTGTGAAAAAAAACCTAGATTCAACTAATAATATAAACTTTATTAATGAAAATATTTTAACTTTTTTAAAAAAGGATAATACAAATAAGTACGACTTAATATACTCTCTTGGCCTATTTGACTACTTTAAAGATAGCTCTTTCTCATGGATTATGAACCACTTATTTAAACTTCTAGATAACAATGGAGTTTTAATAATAGGGAACCTATCAGAACACAAACATAAAATATATATGGAATTTATTGCAGAATGGGACTTAAAATACCGAAACACAATTGATTTAGAAAACATCGCTAAAAAAAATAATTATTCTAACTTCGAAATAAAAACAACAAATGACTTAACTCAAAACTACTTAATTATCAGAAAAAATTAAATGTTTTCCTATTTCACAATTTCTCCATTAATTATATTCCTATCGACCTCCATTCTTTTAACTATTCTATATAAAAGCAAAATTAGATATACAAATTTTATTTTAGATAACTTATCAGTAATATCGTGGAGTTTTTTCTATTTTTTATGGCAAATAAGTACAACTGAAAAAAATGCTTTATTATTCTGCCAATTACTTACTATAAGTTCTGTCTTTATGCCTTACTTCTTTACTAAATTTATACTCACATACCTAAACAAAAACAATTCATTTGGATCATTAAAAATATTCAACAATATATCTGCCACTATTTTTGTAATATTATCGTTCACTCCCTTAATGATTTCTGGCATTAGGCCAATCATGAACTTTAAATATTGGCCAATTGCTGGTAGTGCTTACCCCATCTTCCTAGTCTACTTTATTGGTAATTTTATTTTTTCTTATTACCTTATATTCAAGGAATCGAAAAAGACTTCTACTAATAACATGAATATAAATTTCATAGTAATTTCAACATTCATTGGATTAATTGGTGGTTCAACAAATTTCCCTTTATGGTTTGGGATTAAAATTCCACCATACGGAAATATTTTCTTATCTATATATATGATTGTCTTCGCCTACGCTATCCTCAAACACGAGTTAATGGACATCTCCCTCGTTATTACCCGTACCCTAGCCTACGCAATATCAACAACAATCTTCGCTTCATCAATCTTCTTAACATATATACTACTAGCGCCATATCAAACATTAGAAATATTCGGAGTACTTATGGTCTCTGCACTTTGGGCATTCTTTTACCTACCATTCACCGAATTCCTTATCACTTCTGCCAAACGCAAATTCGTAAAAGGGTTCTATGAGCCAGAAAAGATTATCCAACAATTAACAGACAAACTAGAGTTAGAAGAAAACAAAGAAGAAATATTAAAAACCATCACTGATACATTAGATGATTCTTTAGAAATAGAACTATCTAAATACATACTAGAAGGCGAGCTAATGGAACTGTGTTGCGGGAATCCACACATACAAACATACTCAGAGCTTCCAACTGAAATACAAGAAAAGCTTACAGAACTAGGGTTCAAAAAGAAATCCATAATCATCCCACTACTCTCTCCTGAAAAACTAGAAGGAATCATTCTATTAGGGACTAAAAGCTCTGGTAAAAGCTATGACAAAACAGACATTAACCTAATCAAACAGCTGCGTACTTATGGAATGGCACTTCTTTATAAACTCACCCCATATGAAAAGATAGAAGCTAAGTTCTTAGAAACACAAAAGAAGCTCTATGACTCAGATAGAAGCCTTGCTCGCGCAGAACGTATCGCCTCACTTGCTAACCTTATCCAAGAATATAACCATGAAATAAAGACACCACTTGCAGTACTGGCTGGTATTATCGATCAATCCGAGCTACCTGAAGATACAAAGAAAAAAGCTTTTGCACAAACATCAAGAATTGGTGACATTGTACGAACTACTCTAAAGCTCTCTTCGTCTAAGGAACATAACTCTGAGAAAACTGATATCAATAGAATTATCGCTAATACTCTAAACCTATTACCAATGAGTGGATTATCTATCAAAAGCAATTTAGCAGAAATACCAACAATTAACGGATACCCAGATGACTTACAGATGTTATTCACCAACCTGTTCCAAAACGCTAACGAATCAATGCCTAACGGTGGCACACTTACTATTACTACAACTTCAAATGAAGAGAATATCTTAATTATTATCGAAGATACAGGACATGGCATTCCAGAAGATATTCAAACAAAGATATTCGAACCATTCTTCTCTACCCATGTTACTAAAGGACGTGGGCTTGGACTTTCTGTTGTTTTTAGAATAGTTAGAGAACATCAAGGAAAAATCGAAATAGATAGTGTTGTTAGTAAAGGTACTACCTTTCAAATTACAATCCCCCTCTCTGCGTAGCAGAGTATCCCCCTTATTAAGGGAAAACTTTTTTCGTCCTTTTAGAATGTTTGAATAACTTACTTATACATGCAATCATCCTGCAGTGTTTGTCACAGGAGGTGACACTAAACAATAGCTGTAGCCATGGATGGCGAGAAGCTATTGCACAAAGGTGATTGTATTGAATAAGTTGTTATGAGTTCTCTAAAAGGACTAGCGGATATATAAGGCCGGTAATGAGGCCTTATTAAGTAAAATTCTCTATTGTTCCAGCTTCCGAAGTAGCTTCCTGTCTTCTTAGCTCATCCATACGATAATTAGAATTCAGATAAGTACTAGATATCATATCCTGATTATCTCTAGTAAAAACATTATCTATTGTAGTTAAAAGCTCATTATACTGTTCTTCAGACTCTGGCTTCATAATATATTTAACAGTCTTCCCTAACTTTGGATGTGTTGTATCGTTAATCTTATCTATATCCTCATAAGCTGAAAGGATTATCACTGGCATCTGATGGAACGATCCGCTATCTTTAAACATTAGCGATCCTTCTTGTTTCCTAAGCTCTTGTAAGAACTGAATACCGTTCATTTCTGGCATTTTAATGTCTAAAACGATACATTCTACCTTATTCTTCGCTATGCCAAAAAATCGCTCATATTTCTCTAATACTTTAAAAGCTTGTAATCCGTTATATGCCTGAACTGTTTTATAGTTACTAGTGCTTTCTATCTTTTGTGCAATGTAGCCTGCTAATTCTTTCTCATCATCAACAATAAGCACTATTTTCTGACCATTAGCTTTCACTTTCTCAACAACAAAACCATCACTATCATCTCTAAACTTAGAAATGGCTCTCGTGTAAGCTCTTCCTGGTCCAATAAATGCACATACTATGCCAGCTATGAAACAACTAAAGAATGCTATATAAGTAATAAGACAGCCTTTAACTATTTTTAAATAAAGTGGATCATTATCCTTTAGTACCTTGTTACTGCCAATAAGGCTCTGAGTCTTTTCTATTGTCCATACTACCCCACCGACAAACCCAACAATAGCACCAAAGATGATACTCCATAGTAAAATTAGCGGATAAAGAAATATTATTTGGATACTAGGCTTCATATATATAATTCTATGGATTTTTTAGTTTTTATCAAGACAAACAGTCACCTAGACCAAATCGAGGGAAACTGAAACATGTTCACTGACACTTACTCTATTAATAGCCATCATTGTCAACATTGGGAGAACTTTGGCTACCGGTCCTTCGCTCTGTAATAAATATGGTTTTGCATGTTTTGAAAAAAAGATAACTTGCTCTCTCATTCTTGTATTTAATAGTTGGCTTATTATTTTCATTTGTTGACTTTGGTTTCTTTGATGAACTATGTTTGCTGCCTGTATAAGTCTGGCAAACCGTTCTGCATATATTGTGTTGCTAAAGAAGCTTTCACCCATAAAATCATTTAAACTCTTTAGATCAGCGAATATCGCTCTGATAGAATGCGCCATATCTCCTTCGTTCTCAAAAGAATCTATTATCAGTTCTAATCTATCAACATGGTTATCTGCCTCTTTCTTCAATTGGTCTGCTATATTTATCACTTCTGCTATCTTCTTTATTAGCTTTGTAGCTCTTGTTTTATCATCGTGTTTTAAAGCTAATTCAGTTAATAGATGCTCAATTGCTTGAGACGCAAAATGTTCTGCCAAAGTATCATTAATACTCATATATTCTTGAGTATCTCTATTTAAAACAACTTCACGTTCAATGTTAGAATTTATATGAACACTACCGATACTGGTAACAAGATTTGCTGTTACGCCATATTCATCAATAAGTCTTTGCTTTTCAAAAGGAACAAATAATGAATCGCTTATACTATATTGCGTAGACGCAATAATTTCTCTTAATGTCTTAATATCTGTCACTAACTTTTTAGAAACTTCCATTGCAGAATTACGCATAGCTCTTGCAGTATTTTTATCTAAATATGCTTCTTCCCTAGAATCTGGTTCATTATTTTGCATTGCAGATAACCTCGTTCTGTCTCCAGCAAAATCATTCTCTGCTGCAAACGTATATTCTACAATTCGCCCCATATCAGAAAACTTTGGATCTTCTTCTATGTCATCTGTAGCGTCTGATAACTCAGAAGCTTTTACTAGTTCTATTATTGGTCTATCTGTTTTTATTTCTTGCATTTCTATTCTAAAAAGATTCAAAGCCTTATCTTTATCACCTACCTGAGATAGAACTTCTCTGACTGCTTCTTTTAATTCAAAATATTGAGGATTGTCTAAAATATTAATAACATCAGTAATCTTGACTGTTTTCTCGTTAGCTTGAAGAAACTTCATTGAAAAACGCATGATAATTGTTTGCTTTTGAATATTAGTTAAATCTTTGGATATATAATCAAGAGCAGCATTTTTTATTGATATATTAGCCATATACATATAATCAATAGAAAAAGGATCATCGGCTTTATTAATAGTTATATAGTTCAAGATAGCGCCAATAAGCTTATTCGTTATTTTTGATAGCTTTTTAGGCTCTGTAGAAACTGCCCCCATTAACTTACCCCCCCCCAGATGTAGTCTTCCCCTAAGCATTCTATGCCCATAAAGGCTGGTTTTAAAACATGTTATATATTTGAAACAACACTCACCGGTTGTTCATGTGGACGAATGGTTATTTGTGAATTAGTTAAATTTGCATTTTGAGAATTATTTGCTAACCTGGAAAGAAACATGAGGTATTCTCTTGATTTAGCATCTAATATCTTTGCCATAACATTTGCAGTGACATCACTCTTTTTTGAGTCATTTAACTTTGATAGATACTGAATCTTTTCATATGATGCCGAATCTAATAGCTCTATACCTTTATTAAGATAATCAATCACTTTATCATAAGTACTATTAATAAATAATTTTACATTATCAGCGTTCTTAAACATGTTTATGATTATATCTAATTCTTTTACCTGACCTTCTGCTTCTTTTTTATATTCTTGAGTTTTCTTATTATTAGCCTGTACTTTATCATCTGCATCTGCAACTAATTCAAAAGCTTTTCTATTTAACATAGCATCTTTCAAGTATGCAATTGCGTCTGGTTTAGTCGTTCCAATACTAACTAAAACAGCAACAGCTTCCCTAAACGAATAATTTTTCTCATCCACTTCAATCTGATTACTTGGTAAGTGACTTGATATGATACTAGTCATTACGTCGGAAGAAATAAAACGTCGCTTTCCTCTAAATTGTTTAGCAAAGCCTGTTGCAACTAAAGCTTCTGATTGTCCACTTCCATGCATCGACAAGTAACGACCTGCTTTAGAGCGATTTCTTCTTGATTCTTGAGCAGTAATTTCTGAACCCGTTGCAGCATTAATACCTAATCGAACTCTATTTCTTGCTTCAGTTGCAGATTTCTCATCTTCTGGAGGAGGAGCGTTTCTCTGTTCAACAACTGCAGTTTGTGCTGTCTTTTGTTTTGCATCAGATGAAGATTGATATGCACTGGATTCCTTTAAAAGAAATGTTCTATATTCATTATTAGTACCTGGAGAGCTAGTCTCTTCAGTTGAAGTTGGCGAAACACTATTAACAGGCGCATGAGCTTCTGCTTGTTTATTTGCTACTAACCCAGTTTCTTTCATGAACATTTTAATGGCTTCTCCACCATCATCTAACTGTGCCAAAACTGCTGCAACAGCATTCTTTAGATTTTCATTATCTCCGAGAATTTCAAGTACATCAGCAGAAACAGCTTTATCAGGAAAAAGAAATTTCATTGCAAAACGGGCTAATATCATCTGGTTTTTATCATCGGAAAGGCCTATATCGTCACTAATACCACTAACATCTAAGAAGGCTAATTCAGTCCCAAAAACATCAATAAACAAATCTTCTGAAGCAAGATTGTCTTTTACTCCATTTTCAACTACAACATCCTGAACAACCAATGCTTGCATTGAGGCAAGATCACTGACAGAAAGCTCATTATCAAATGATAAATTAGATTTATTAAATTTCTCTATATAAGAATTAGAGGTAGGTTCTGCCTTTGCAGTTTTATTTAAAAAGCTTACTACTTGAGATATTCCAGAACTTGAATTTACATTCATTGACACTATTTAGACCTCCATTAGTTATAACTAATAGAAAGTATGCCCGCAGCATCAACTTTTTAAACATTTGGAACAGCACTATATATAGTATTAGAAACCCTCTCCCTAGCCCTCTCCCAAGAGAGGGAACAAAAACACCATATTTAAAAGAAATGCTAAATAGAACTAATAGTCTATTAACAAAAGGAATTAAGTTGTCCTTTCTACTGGGAGAAAGTCAGATAGAGGGTTCTATATAATTAGGGAGCTAGAGTGAGTGTAATATTATCTGTATTTTATTTCATATACAGAAGTATCTTTTTTTTCTTCTGCACTAGCATCGCCAGCTTCCATTAACATAAACAAAATCTCTGGACCAATAGGAATTTCTCCACCAAATTCTTTTTTCTTAGACTCAAGTTCTTTTATTAGCTTATCGTACACCATAGCTGTGACTTTTTCACTTCTAGTATTCAAGCTTTTAACTCCTGACAATAAATACCTTTCAAACTTATTATATTCATCCATCCACTTATCTAACACTGGCATATAATCCTTACGATAACCTTCTTGACTATGCCCATCTAGTCCATATAATCTTGAAAAAGTCCTAAACCCTGCCAACAAATAATCTTTCACCAATACTTCAGATTTATGTTTATCCCTTAGAATATCGTATTTAGCTTTAAACATCAGGTTACGTCTTTTCCCATTTTGCAAACCTTTTAGATACTTAACTAGCTTTGGTCTAAGGTTAGAACTTACGTCTAGTCCTTCTACAAATTTATCTACATTCAAATCTTTTGGAATCTCTAAGAACTTAGGAGTTTGGTGGTTTTCCATCTTTCCTTTCCTATTCTCAGCACTCCATTTCATATTAGCTACATTGCCACTAGCTTTTAGCTGTTTCCAGACATTGTAAAGCTCTACACCATCGATTCCTAATTTCCTACCAAGTCTCCCCATTGTAGATACACCATCATATGTATCAAATAATTGGTCATAATTATACAGACTAGTTACTATCGGAAAAGATAAATATGGACCAATCTCTTCTTTTGTTAAAGGCACATCAATTACTGGGAATGTAAGATAATCTATATCCATACCATAGTCATCCAAATATTTGTGAGAAGCATAAAAATAGACATATTGCTTAGCTACTAACTCAAGCTCTTTATCAATACCATATGGTATATCAATCCTTACTCCAACTTTTCCATTAGGCATTGTCCATAACCCATCTCGCTTAGCAAAAGCCAATACTTGTTTAACCTCAGGATGATTTAGCATTGCTTGAGAAGCAGCCCAATGTGTCTCTCTATTTTTAGGTTTACCCAAATAGCCTTTTAAACATGGCATTGCGACCGTAGGGTTCTCAACTGATATTAAAAATAGCTTATTATGCACCTTTGCTATCTGATAATCTAAATCTATAAAATTAGTCTGAAAATATTTACTTAAATCTACAGTAAATTCTGGCTTCTTTGTTTGTAATGCTGCTATTGGAGTAACTGTCTTTGGAATTATCATATTCGGGGGAGTTGTTGGGTCTTTTATTACAATCTTTATATCAGGATTAATCCGTACTTGGGTTACTGTGTTTCCAGTATTGTTTGATGTTTCTGCTACTGGTTTGATTGTAGGCAGTACATTCCTTGGTCTATTTAATTGAATTGGTTCTCCCATTTTACTCTCTCCTCTAGTATATATATTATTTCGTCTGTACTAATATCGAGATTTATTACTGAGAATTGCAGTTAATTCATATGAAGTTATTGTGGTTATTATTATTCCACTCCCTTTCTGAATAACCCTCTCCCTATCCCTCTCCCAGGAGAGGGGAAAATCAAATATCAAAAGAATGAATAGCCCCCTTTATCAAAGGGGGATGAGTCCGTTAGGACGAAGGGGGATTAAGAGAAGGAATAAACATAACCAAAAACGAATAAATAAAGGCTATATCCAAAGCATTTGTACTAATAGCACATACATAGTAAAATCTATGTTGAATATTTGTATATTGAAGGAGGAATTGTAAATGATTGATGGTAATTTTGAAGCAACTAAACTAGGTGAAGACAATGGGGACCCTTTTAAGACTGAAGCCCCAATAGACAATGAAAATATAAGAGAAAATCTTTCCTTAAAAGGAACAACTCTAGGTTCGGAGAGTGAATTCGAACAGTCATTAAAAGAAGCAGAAGTAGCTCCTGCAGTAGAAGCAAAAAAAGAAAATAAACCTACAAGAGGAAGACAAGAAAAAGTAGCTGAAGTAGAAGAAATGTACGGAATGCCACTTAGAGACTATATTCCAGGAGAACTTATGACTGGAACTATTATTACAATAGAAAGAACTGGTATCTTTGTTGATATCCAATTCAAATGTGAAGGCTTCGTATCAAACGAAGAACTAAACATGTCTCCATCACAAAAAGAAGAGCTTAAAGTTGGTGACGATATCAGATTAATGCTTGTTCAGCTAGAAACAAAAGAAGGATACACTATCCTTTCTAAAAAGAAAGCTGACTGGGAAGGCGCATGGGATGACGCTTATGAAGCTTCTAAAAATGAAGAAATTGTTGAAGCAGAAGTTGTAAGTGCTGTAAAAGGTGGACTAGTAGCTAACTATAAGAACCTAAAAGGATTTATCCCTGCATCACTTGTTAATAGAAATAAAGATGAACATCTGAAGTCTTTTGTTTACAAAAAGATTAAAGTAACTCTTATTGAAGTAGATCATAAACGTAAGAAAATTATCATGTCTAACAAAGCAGCTGGTGCTGCTGCAATAGAGCCTAAGCATCTTGAAGCTTTAGCAAAGATTGAAGTTGGTCAGGTTCTTAAAGGCAAAGTAACTAGCATTAAAAACTTTGGCGCATTTGTAAATATTGACGGCATTGAAGGTCTTATCCATATCTCAGAAGTATCTTGGGATAGAATCGATAAAGTAGAAGATGTTGTTAATGTTGGTGATGAAATAGATGTATTTATACTTGGTGTTGATATGGATTCACAGAAAGTATCACTAGGTCTTAAACAACTTACACCAGATCCATGGGAAAGCGTTGCAGAAACATACCCTATTGGAGCTATTACAACTGGCACAATCAATAGACTAGCTACATTCGGAGCTTTTGTTAAGCTTGATGATGGACTAGAAGGTCTTATTCATATCTCAGAACTTAGTAGCGAACATGTAAAAAATGTTGAAGATGTAATTAGTGCTGGTGATAAAGTAACTATAAAAGTTCTAAGAGTTATTCCTGAAGAACAAAAAATTGGCCTTAGCTTAAAACAAGCTGGTGAAGAAGTAGCCGCTATTTCAGAAGAAATAGAAGTTACTGAAGCTCCTGTAGTAGAAGTAGCAGTAGAAATTACTGAAGAACCTGTTGCACCTGAAGCTGTTGAAGAAGAAGCAGAAGGAAAAACAGAAGCATAACATGGCAACTCCCTCAATCCTGATAATCGGGAGGCCTAATGTTGGTAAATCTACATTATTTAATTGGCTAAGCCGACAAAGAAAATCGATAGTACATGATTTCCCTGGTGTTACCAGGGATCTCATTTTCTCTTACTGTCAGCATGAAGAGAAACAATTCATTCTTATAGATAGTGGTGGTATTGGCATGGACGATTCTGTAAAAATTACAGAGGATGCTTTCCAGCAAAAAATAGAAGAAGTCGTAAAAGAAGCTATAGATACTTCTGACTATGTAATATTCCTGACTGACTCACAAGAAGGACTTAATCCTTATGACAGAGTTATTGCTAACCAACTTCGACCATACAAGGAAAAAGTATTAATAGCAGTAAATAAAACAGAAAATGAAGGACAGCAAATGTCTGCTGGAGAATTCTATAAATTAGGAATAGAACCATTATTTTATATCAGTTCCACACAAGGTATAGGCATAAACGATATGATGGAACATATTTTTGATCAGTTACAATTAAAAAGAACTAAAGCTCCAAGAATGGATGATGAAAATTTAAAAAAAGTAAGTATAGTTGGCAGACCTAATGTAGGAAAATCATCTATCTTTAATGCTATCGCAGGTGAAGATAAAACAATAGTAAGTGATGTATCTGGAACTACCAGAGATAGTGTAGACCATCTTATTACTTATCATAAACGACCATATCTTTTCATAGATACTGCAGGGTTAAAGAAACGTAACCAGCACACTAAGGATGCAATAGACTTTTATAGCTATGTAAGAACAATTAAAGCAATAGCAGACTGTGAAGTATGTTTATTTGTTATAGATGCTTCTGCTGACTCTATATCTAACCTAGACAAACATATTGCTGACCTTATTTTAGAAGAAGGCCGAGCAATGATTATCCTAGTCAACAAATGGGACAAAGTAGAAAAAGATACAGGTTCGATGATTCAGTATACAAAATATATATATGATCAGCTTCAGTTTGCTAGCTATGCGCCGCTTATATACACGTCAGCGGTTACTAAACAAAGGCTTATTAATGTTTTCGACACTATAGATGAGATACATAAGAATTTCACTAAGAGAATCTCTACGGCTAATATGAACAAATTCCTTGCTGATCTTAAAGGAAGACCGGGATTTGATTCTGTTTTCAAAACTGACGGTAAAATATACTATATGTCACAGGTAGAAAGTGCTCCTCCTAAATTTACATTATTTGTAAACAACAAAGCTCATTTCAAAGTGAACTTTACTAGGTTTATAGCTAAACATATCAGAGAACACTTTGGTTTTGTCGGCTGTCCAATCGAAGTAAACTATAAAGAAAAAGATAAAGAAAAGTATAAATACCGAAGAAAAAGACAAGTAACCTCTTATTCTAAGAAATAGCTTTTTTTATTCCCTATTCCCATTTGGCCTTGAATCTGAATACTCAACTGTTTGAGCTAGTATACTTTGTTATGATTTTATGAGAATTGTGCTCCACGCCTGAGTGGTTCGAATGAAATTATCCAAAAGATTAAGCGTTTTGTTTAAGACTCTTCATTTTTCTAAGAAAAGCAGGAATCTCGATATCATTACCGAAGTCATCATCGTCATCATCCGCAGAACCTTCAATAGTTTCTTCTGCTTCAATAACAGGATCATCATCTTCTACTGGTTCAGCTGAAAGAACAGCAACCTCATCTTCAGCAACTACTTCAGTCTTTAGTTTAACTGGATCTTCTTTTTCTATAGTTGATTTACTAAGAAAACTAGGTCTTTCGATATTAACATTATCTTTTTTAGTAATCTCATATGGAGCAGAAACTATTCTTCTATCATCTCTAGCTTTTAGACTAGGCTTAAATCCAGTTGCAATAACAGTAACTACTACTTCTTCTCCAAGATCTTCATCAATCCCAGCACCCCAAATAATGTTTGCATTAGGGTCTACAGCATCATAAATAATATCTGCAGCTTCGCTAACTTCCATCATAGAAAGACCTTCACCACCAGCTACATGGATGATAACACCAGTTGCACCAGTAATAGACTCTTCTAATAATGGACTACTAATAGCAGCTTCTGCAGCTTCAACAGCTCTTTGATTACCACTGCTCTTGCCAATACCAATCATTGCAGAACCAGCGTCTTGCATAATTTTCTTAACATCTGCGAAGTCTAAGTTAATTAAATCACATTTTGTAATAAGTTTAGAAACACCTTCCACTCCTTGTAAAAGAACATCATCAGCAATAGAAAATGCATCTTTAAGTGGAGTAGTCTGTTCTACAACTTGTAATAACTTATCATTAGGAATAACTATTAAAGCGTCTACTTCATCGCGCAATTTATCTATACCAGCATTTGCTTGTTTCATTCTTACTGGACCCTCAAACCTAAATGGTTTTGTAACTACTCCAATTGTAAGAACTCCCGCTGCTTTAGCAAGCCTAGCAACAGTAGGAGATGCACCAGTACCAGTACCTCCACCCATGCCACAAGTGACGAATAACATATCTGCATCACTTACTGCTTCTGCAAGGTCATCTTCACTTTCTAAAGCTGCTTTACTCCCAGTTTCAGGATCGGCACCTGCACCAAGTCCTTTTGTAATACTTTTACCAATATGAAGAATATTCTCAGCTAGAGTGCTACTAAGTGATTGCGAATCAGTATTTATTGACCAAAACTCAACACCATCAAGTCCCATACGGACCATTCTGTTAACAGCATTATTACCACCGCCACCGACTCCGATTACTTTTATTCTTGCAAATTGTTTTATTTCATCCATGACACACTCCGATTGCTAAAGATTATTCATCACCTATACTAAAGTATATCATATTAGAATAAATCCTCAACTACCTTAAATACCTTAGAAAATAAAGATCTCTTGCCAGAAGAAGTATCATATAAAAATATCTCATTATTTTGAGAATAATGAACATTACCAACTGCATAAATATGTTCTGGGTGACTAGAAATAGAAGAAACATCATATTTATCCATTTGCCAGCGTGAAGAAAGGTATTTATCGGCACCTGAAGGATGCCCCTTTCCTAACAATAAAAGCTTTGGACAATTGTCTATATTTGCTTCAACATCGATCTCTGCTTCAATCATACCAATGATTTCATCATATCTAGCCTCAACTACTTGATTAATCATTTTCCTAGAATAATTCATCTCTTTATAGACTACATTCTCTTTTGCAACATCTGTTTGTAATGATGAATAGGTTATCTTCAATCTCTCTGCATCCGACATTTTTGTCTTAAAAACATAAGCCAAATCTCTAGTAATTATCTCTCCACCATGTGGGATAGAAATAAAGTCCTGCAATGCACCACTTTTTATATAATAAGCATACGTAACCTCTCCACCCATATCTATACAAAAGATATCTTCACCCTTATCTTTCATACTAGCTGTGTTCAAGAAAAGATTAATGAATGATAACGGAGGCGCGATAAATTTACCTAATTGCATATTAAGGGAAGCAATAATGCTCTTAAACTGTTCATAAATAAACTCGTTATATGAAACAACAAACAAATCCATAGAAAGCTCAGTGCCGCTCTTACCTACTGGATCTTTTACTTCTTTACCATCAATACGATATACAAGTGGAACTGTATGTAAGATAACACCGCTCTTATATCTATCTCTTGCTTTGTTTATTAGCTCTACCTTATGATCATGGTCTACCATGTTGCTGTTTATAGGCATAGAAACGGGTATTATCCTGGAAGAGTAATGGCTCATTGGCAAAGTAACCAACACTTTACGCTCTACAATCTTAGTATCATCAACTTCTCCATCTATTCTATTAAAAGAACGGATAATAAAGTCACGAAACTGATTAAAATCTAACATTTTCTTGGTAAGTGGCTCTGGGTAACGAATTCTTAAATAATCAAGCACCCTAAAATCATGTTCATCCAACATCTCATTCTTAGAAATCTTAAGAGTAGTTGTACCAAAGTCCAGACCATAAACGACATTATTTATATTTAGCTTTGTGTTTTTAACTAGCATCATTTACCTCGATTCTGATTATAACATAGAACCTTCTCTATATCTTCAGATAGCTCTTCAAGAGAAGAATATACAAAATCGTAATCTTTTGATGGAAGTTTTTTACTGACATCAATCATAACCCGAACTGCTCCGATATTTGTGCCAAATGCCATATCTGACATTGTGTCACCTGCCATATATAAATCGGAACCTTCTACTTCTGGAAACATATCTACCGCCTTTTCATACATTCCTCTATTAGGTTTTCTGCATGTGCATCCTGTATTCTTTAGATGAGGACAATAAAAGATACTATCAACACTGCCATCTGCATCATAAATATCATCTATCATCTTCCTATGGATAACAGTCAAGTCTTCTTCAGACATTAATCCTTTACCAACACCTTGTTGATTTGTAACTATAAATATACGATCAAATTCTTTACTAAACTTACTTATTGCATTTAAAACTCCAGGAAGAAACTCAAACTCTGAAAGTGTTTTAACATAATCAGCGATTAACCTAACATTAATAACGCCATCTCTATCTAAAAATAAAACCTTCTTCTTTTCACTTTTCACTTTTCACTTCTCACTTTTCCGTTTTATCTTTCATACTTCACCACCGGATGATTAGGATACCTTACGTCTATATAAACAGCATCTGCCTTCTTTTCTTTAACTTCTTCAAACAATATCTTAAATACTGACATCTTCTCATCAACACTATTCATATCTCCTATTTTAATATCTAATAGGTCTCCAGTCATTACTGTAATATTCTTTTTATTACTAACATCCACTTTTATACTATCAGATTCTAATAAATATAAAAATTTCTTTAAAATTGATTTCAAAATAACAATATACTCTTCTGGTAATTTATCTTTATTCTTCAGCAATTTTTCATCAATACCTGTCAGAATAGGCATTTCAACAAATGTAGGCATATCAAAGACTTGCCCCTCTTCATCTACATTTAGGATTACTCCATTATCATCAATCACATAATAACGCGGATAAAAAATAATATTAATGAAGGGTTTCTTCTCTTCAAGAGTTATCACTAACTCTTTTGTAATAATGTTTTTCCTAATCGTCACCCTTGCTAACTGAGGTATTTCTTTCTCTAGCTTATAACTGAGCCTTGAAGCTGGAAAATAAAAAATGTTATCACCATAATCAGCTGTTGATGTCCTAGACAACACTCTATCATCTGAAACAAAAAAGCCACCCTCAATAACGATTTTCTCAATAGTCCAAAACTCAGATTTAGATGCAAGCCAAATAAAAATTATAGAAAATGCTGCTAGTGTAATTATCAGCAGATGTTTCCTGTTTAACATACAGACTCTTTCATAATGAGAGTTATTAGTTCATCAATCTCAATACCTGCTGCCTGCGCTTGTGCCGGCAAATCACTGGTCTCTGTCATTCCTGGAGAAGTGTTTAATTCTAAAACAAACGGACCCTTTTTTGCATCTAACATAATATCTACTCTTACTGCGCCCCTACACCCGACAGCATCATAAGCATGTTTTGCTATTTTCTTAACAAGTTCTTCGTCAGCCTCATTTAATACTGCTGGTAAAACAAATTCTGTCATGCCTTTTGTATACTTTGCTTCAAAATCATAAAACCTATTCTTTGGAACCAACTCAAGTACAGGAAGAACCCTCTCTCCTATCACACTAACAGTCAATTCTTTACCAGTTATAAAGCTTTCTGAAAACAAATGACCATAATCCTCGCTTAGTTTAGAAAACTTCTCTACGGCCTCTTCTGCATTATCTGCTATTTCTATTCCAATACTAGAACCTTCTAAAGCTGGTTTAATAATTATTGGATATTCTTTTATTTGGGATAAATCTTCTACAGATTCTAATTTAACATAAATTGGAGTAGGAATATTTTGAGCTTCTAGCATTCTCTTAGTTTTTAGCTTATCGAAAGCAATAGCTGAAGCTTCTACGCCGGAGCCAGAATATGGAAGCCCCATTTTTTCTAGTTTAGATTGTATCGTTCCATCTTCTCCACCTTCACCATGTAATGCAATATATGCAAAATCAGCATCTTTAGGTATTTCTACGAACTCGGTATCTACTTCAATTACTTGATAACCTGACATAAGTAATGAATCCGAAACATTTTGACCTGAACGGATGGATATTTCTTTTTCGGAAGATGTTCCTCCCATTAAAACTACTATTTTTTTTATGTCTTCAAATTTCATAATTATATTTTATCTCTTTTTCTAACAAGCTTAAAGCCAATAAATTCCATATTAATAACCCTCCGTCAGTCTTACGACTGCCACCTCCCTTGATAAAGGAGGCTATTTCAACAATCACACGCCTCCTTTATCAAAGGGGGAAAAGTCGCGAAGCGACTAGGGGTTTTATAGATAAAATTAAATCTAGGAAGGATCTATTCCTAAATATCTAATCACCCTTTCTGCAACTTCTTTGAATATTGGCACAGCTGAGTACGATGCATACTTCATACGCTGCGGGTCATTGACCATAATAACCATAGCAAACTTTGGTTTACTTACTGGAAACACTCCCACAAATGTAGAATTGTATTGTCCGCTTAAATATTTATTATATGCTGGTGAGAATATGATAGCAGTACCAGTTTTACCACCTACAGTATAGTTATCAATCTTCGTTGCTTGTGCAGTTCCTTCTTCTACTGTCCTTTGCATCATTTCCATCATGTAAGCTGAAGTCTCTTTACTAAAAACACGCTCACGTCTCTGTTTCTGTTTACCTTTAACAATATACGGGGTAACTAGCTCTCCACCATTAGCAAGTACTGATACAGCTCTTACCAACTGTATCGGCGTAGCATTAAGCCCGTAACCAAAAGATATTCTACTAAGATCAACTTTGTACCAGCTAGAAAAATGTCTTAATAGACCAGAGCTCTCTCCTGCAAGATCAACACCAGTCCTTTCTCCAAAACCAAGCTTCTTTAAATATCCATATAATTTTTCTGAACCAAGCATTAATCCAACTTTTGCAGCACCAACATTAAGTGACTTAACTACAATATCAGACAAATCTACAGTAGGAGATTCCCCTTCTTCTATATCATGTGCTTCCTCAATAACAGTTCTATCAACAATAATCCTTGATGGTGAATATATCTGCTGTCCTCTCTTCACAACACCTTCCTCCAAAGCTGCAGCCATAGAAAAAAGCTTCATCACACTTCCGGGCTCGTAGTTCATAAACAAAGCCCTATTCCAAAAAAGTTTAGGGTTCTGGATATAATATCTAGAATAGTTGTTCGGGTCATAAGTTGGGTAACTAGACATAGCATATATCTCACCTGTATGAACATCCATAATTATCCCTACGGCACTATTAGCTCCTAAACGTGATACACCCTTTTTTAGATGATGATCCATAATGAACTGAATATACTTATCTATCGTAGTCTCGACAGCATCGCCATCTTTTACAGGAAAAACCTTTTTCTTATCACTAAATATTGGTCTTCCTTGAAGGTCACTCTCCAAAATCATATAACCAGACTTACCTGCTAATATTGAATCATACTTAAGCTCTAATCCATCTTTACCCTTATTGTCCCATCCAACATATCCTAATAATTGTGCTGCTAGAGTATTCGCTGGATAAACTCTTTTAGTATCAGGCAACAGATCAAATGCTTTTGCTTTCAAAGACTTTGCAACCTCTTTAGAAACCTTTGGTTTAATTAGAACATAGTATTCTTTTGAAAATAACTTTCCAGCAGCCTCTTTGCTGATTCCTAACTTTGTTTCCATCTCCTCTAAAATAAGCTCACGATCTTCCTGCTTATATCTTGGGTCTAAGTAAATTGAATATGCTTTAGATGAAGAGGCAAGCTGTATTCCGTTTCTATCTAAAACATCACCTCTATTGGGATGTATTGTTATTTTTCTCTTCTGCTGAGAAACAGACTGTTTTTTAAAATAATCATGTCTAGCGATTTGCAAATAAAACATGCGCCCAAAAATAACAAATACTATAAGTATAAAAAATAAATAAATAAGCCAAAGCTTAACTGTTCCTAGCTTATTCATTAATATATATAATTTTCTTTGGGAAAATCATTCCCAACTTATTAATAGCAACACGTTCTATTTCTTCTAAGTCATTATGTGTTTCTATCTTTAGGTACAGAATCTTATTATCATCACTTAAACGCTTCAATTCGTTCTGTACTGACAGTAGAGAATAATTGCGTTCATTATTAACACTCAGCAATAACTGGAATAATAGAATTAAAATAAATACAACCAGTAACAAAATTGTATTAAGTTTATCTAATGGTATTTTCATCTAATTCTTCATAATCCCTCTTAGTCGTGCACTTTTAGCTCTACTATTATTTTGAACTTCTTCCCATTTTGGCGAAACAGAAGATCCTTTTACCAATCTTAAACCATCACCTTCACTGCGCAAAGTTTTAAAAACATTCTTCACAATCCTATCTTCTAAAGAATGGAATGTAATAACCAAAATACGCCCACCAGGTGCTAATAAATCCCATAAATCCTTCAAAGCTTGCTCCAGTGCACTAAGCTCACTATTTACTTCTATACGCAAAGATTGAAAAACTCGTTTTACCGAGCTCTGCTTATTTTGATAATTCCCGTATATTATTTCATGAATAAGATCTACAAGCTGCTTTGTTGTTTCTAATGGAGATTCCTCTCTACGTTTAATAATTTCAGCAGCAATTATGCGACTTTTTCTTTCATCACCATAATTATAAAAAATATCAGCTAATCGCTCTGCATCGTAATCTTGCAATATCTGCTTTGCAGTAAGTGCGTTATCATCATTCTGATTCATGCGCATATCAAGTGGTCCATCATTCATATAAGAAAACCCTCTTTCAGCCATATCTAGCTGATATGAAGACACTCCTAAATCTAATAGTATCCTGTCTACTTGTTTGATTTCACCCAAAACATCTGCTGCTCTAAAGAAACTTCCGTGAAAAAATGATAATCGTTCATCAACTAATTTTGTTTTAACATGAGCAAGTGCATCTTTATCCTGATCTAGGCCTAAGTATTCTAGCTTATGTCCTTTATCTAATATTAATGATGCATGTCCTCCACCGCCTAAGGTGCCATCAAGGATAGTTAATCCATCTTCTAGCCCGATATACTCGAGGACTTCATTTGCTAATACTGGGATGTGATATTCTGTCATTTTTTATTTATAAAACTTAAGAAAGCCCTAATCCCCGTATTAAGGTTCTCAAAATACTGTTTATTAGTATAAAAGAACATTAACAATGCAAAAAAGTTACAAGATCTAGAGAAAACTATCGCTTTTTCTGGAATGTACGGATCTTTAATAGTTTCTATTCGTTTTACTGCTTCATGCTTCAAAAAATTCTCATGGGAAAAGAATACTAATCCAACTTTAAGAAACTTAGAGGACTCTAACTCATAATTTTCATAGTTCCACCAATCATCATTCTTTAAAAGATTAACTACTAGCCCTTCTGAAAAGATATCTGCCTCATTATGTCCATCCTCAAAAAACATTTTAGGCACTACAACTGGTGTTGTTTGTGTATGGAATATAATGAAATCATCTTTATGTTCTGGCAGCATACCTGTAGAAAATAATTGGTTGTCTAAACCAAAGAAAAAATGTTTTAACGGCCCTGCTTCACGTTGAATTTTCTCAAAGGTATCCTTAGGAATATTTAATCCTTGCTTTAGAATCATAGTCATCATCTGATTATGAGTATTAAGTAATTGATTCATTTGCTGATTTTGAGCATGCTGCGCTGTCTGCTCTGAACGCTTAGCATTAGTAGTCTGTTTAACAGTATGTGCTCCGATATTTTCTAAGCTCATTCTTCCTCCTTATTAGCTCTAAAATAACGAGTTACAGATATGTCATCCAGAAACTTTGACTCTTCTTTATCCATCATTTTTTTCCATTCTATGCGTTTTTTATCTTTATCTTTATCAAGAATCTTTCTATCCTTCAATGCTTTTAACAATTTTTTGTCTTCATCCTTTTTTCTATCTTCAGCTTTTACTGTCTTCTTTTGTTGCTCTTCAAATTTAACCTTTAATGTTTCTAGGTGGTACTTGCGAAGCTGGATTTCTGTAAAGTCTAAAGCTTTTCCGCTTTCATACATATCGAGTATTTTATGGTGTTCAGTATCTTGTTCTTCTTCAATGATGCGTTCTTTTTCTCGCTCCGCCTCTACGCGACGTTGAGCTTTCACTACTTCCTCTTTTTGAAGAGTTTCTCTAATATTTCTAACCTTTAGGACTGATTCTAGACGGTATTTGTAACTTTTGCTTTTTTTAGGCTTAACCATAGTAATAGTATACTATAATCCCCCTTTGTCCTAAAGGACGACAGGATTTTCTTCTACTTCGTATGCTTTATTATATTCTGCTTTCAAAAAATTTGATTCAACACCCATATCAATAAAGTCCCATGGCAATTGTTCATCTAAACCATAACCAGCTATATATTTATTTACATCCAGCCCAAGCTGTTCCGCTGCAAGCTGCCATTTCTTATAATCGAATCTATCATACCAAGAATCAAAACTAGCGCCATTTTTGTAAGCTTGCAAAACCAAATCCGCTACTTTTTCATCACCTCTACTTAGAATAGACTCTAGCTGGCTTAGCTCAGGGTCTGTCCAACGTAACTCCATCTGCTTATGCCGCAAATTAGCTTTAAAAAAGGATATTTTCTCGTCTAAAAGCTCCATACTATCCTGCGCACACCACTGAAACGGAGTAAATGGCTTTGGTACAAAGTTAGAAATATTAACAATAAGCTTACTCTTCTTTGGCTTAATATGATGCATTATCTTATAGACCAACTCACATATAGCATCGAGGTCTTTCTGTGTCTCTCTTGGAAGCCCTATCATAAAGTACATTTTGATAGCCTTATTACTATTTTCTGAGGCAAATTTGGCTGTACGAAGAATATCTTCTTCTGATACTTGCTTACGCATAACATCACGCAAGAACTGGCTACCAGCTTCTGGCGCTACAGTAACGCCTGTTTGACGCACCTTGTTCATCATAAAAGACAGGCCATCTGTAAAAGAATCCACTCTTAAAGAAGGCAAGCTAAGCGAAACACTTTTCTTTGAACAGTCTTCATCCAGCTCTTGTAATAGCTCTATTATCTGAGGGTAATCGCCAGAACTAAGTGATGATAAAGAAAGCTCTTGGTAACCAGTACTTTCTATCACTTTCTTGCCCTGTTCTATTAGCTTATTCTTATCTCTAAGCCTAAGTGGTTTATTAATATATGATGCCTGACAAAAACGACATATTCTTGGGCAACCTTTCATTATCTCTAGGCTGAATCTGCCATGGACAACATCAATCAATGGAACTAAAGGATCTGTTAGTAATTCCTCTGTATCAAAACCATTATAAACAGCACGTTTAACAGTTTTCTTTCCCATCATCGGAACATACACGTAATCAAGTTTATTTAATTCTTCTAAAATAAGCTTTTTTGACAACTTCTTTGTGTATTTAAGTTCATAAATAAGATCAGCTACTTCTAAAAAGCTATCTTCACCATCCCCTATTACAAAAAAATCGATAAATAAGCTCATTGGCAAAGGGTTAGCTACTCCGCCTCCACCAGCATAAACTAACGGTTGCGAATTATCTTCTAATCGCTCAGAGCTAAGAAGTGACATCTTGGCCAAATCTAATGCTAATAGTGCATTTGTAAAACTAAGCTCTGTAGAAAAAGAAAATGCCAAAGCATCAAACTCTCTAAGCGCTTTTGTGGACTCTAAGGCAAACAAAGAAGCGTTTTTATCTTTCATAAGAGTTTCCATGTCCTCATCAGGCAAAAAACAACGTTCTAATAGATGCTCGGTCTTTCTATTAATTAAATCATAGAATATCTGCAATGCAAGATTACTCATAGCAATCTCATATCTATCTGGATAAACAAAACAAATCTTTGCTTTAGCCTTATCCCAGTCTTTTCTAATAATATTAAACTCATGCCCTATATATTGGGCTGGCTTTCTTACTTTTGATAAATTCTCATCAATAAACTCATTTATGCTCGACATAAGAAAAATCCCTCCACGCTTGCTGGCTTATATTTAACTAACTCTTTTTTCATCTCTTCAAAAGTTGTGCCTGTTGTATATATATCATCAACAACTAATATTCTTTTATTTACTAATAAACTTCCTTTGTTAATATCAAACGCATTCTTCATTGTTTTCAATCGCTCATTGCGCCCTTTTTTAAATAATGCACCTGTATATTTTTTTCGTTTCACTATTCGATTGTTATAGCCAGGAATCTTTCCAAATAATATATTTAAATGAACGAAACCTCTCAATAATGAACGCAACCAATGACATGGCACAGGTATCACTATATCATAATTAGCAAAGAATTCAGCAGGCATATCTTCTGTTAGAACTAAAGCGAGATGCTTTTGTTTATCTAGCTTAAAGGCATGTATAACTTTCTTTACTTCACCGTTATATTCATATAAACGGTATTTGCCCTCTCCAAACTCTTTTAAAACTGCAGAGTCCAGCTTAATGTCTTTGTATTTCCTAGGGAAAACTTTATCAAGAATTTGTGATATCGATTCTAGCGATACGTTGAACACGATTTATATCCTCAAAAAAAACAACATCAATAATCGACAATTCTTCACATAGATTACGCAAACCCTCAGACTGGTCATAGCCAATCTCCATAAAAATAATAACATTACAGTCCAAAGATAGAGACTTTAAAAGTATCTCCTTTATTACATTAAATCCATCTTCTCCACCATCAAGAGCTAACATAGGTTCATGGTCTTTTACCTCTGGCTCTAGCGCTTCGACATCATATGTAGGAATATACGGAGGATTTGTAACGATAACTAATGGAAGCTGATCATTAATGTCTTCATCTGCAGGAAAAAACCCTGAAACAAAGTTTATATCTACTTTGTAAGTTTCGGCATTCTTTTTAGCAACATTAATAGCTTGCTCTGAAATATCTGTTGCAAAAACAGGAATATCTGAAAAACTCTTTTTTAGATAAGTGGCAATCACACCAGAACCTGTACCGATATCTACAATAGCCTGAACTCCACTCATGCGTTTTATATACTGCTCTGCTTTTATTACTAATTCTTCTGTCTCTGGTCTAGGAATAAGTACCCCTGGTTCTATATGTATTGCCAATCCTATAAACTCTGTGTGCCCAACTATATATTCTAAAGGTTCATGATTAGTTCTTCTAAGCAGTATTGCTTTATAGTCAGCTAATTCCTTTGGCGACATAGGTCTATCAAACTGCAAAAATAGCTGCAATTTTGGCATGGATAATACTTCTGATAATAATAACTGAGCAGTAAGTTTTGGAGAGTCTATTTGATGTTTCTTCAAATAGTCAGCAGACCAGTCTAAAAGCTTTTTGACTGTCCAAACATCAGTTTCATTAGACATTACAAGTCTTTAAGCTTCTCTAACTGATCAGCAGCTTGTAAGCTATCAATAACTTCATCAAGATTTCCATTAACAATACTATCTAGTTTATATAAGGTTAAATTAATTCGATGATCTGACACTCTATTTTGAGGATAATTATAAGTTCTAATCTTCTCACTTCTATCACCTGATCCAACCATTGATTTACGGTCAGCAGACTCTTTAGAAAGACGTTCTTCTTCTTGTGCTTCCCATATCCTAGATTTAAGTAGCTTTAATGCTTTGGCTTTGTTTTTATGTTGAGATCTATCTTCCTGACAAGCAACTACGATTCCAGTAGGAATATGAGTTAATCTTATAGCAGAATCTGTTTTATTAACGTGCTGCCCACCAGCTCCACTTGCTCTATATGTATCAATCTTCAAATCTTTTGTTTCTACATTTACTGCTACTTCATCAACCTCTGGCATAATAGCCACTGACGCTGCAGATGTATGCAATCTTCCACTAGATTCTGTTACAGGAACACGCTGAACTCGGTGTACTCCGCTTTCAAACTTTAAACAACTATATACGCCAACACCTTTAATAAATAGAACAACTTTTGAAAAACCACCAGCATCAGCTTCTGTCGCCTCCACTAGCTCTGTTGTCCAGCCTTTGTTCTGAGCATAACGAGTATACATCTCAAATAAGTCTCTAGCAAAAATAGCAGCTTCTTCACCACCTGTTCCACTACGAACTTCAAGATAAGCATTACTATTATCATTAGGATCTTTTGGAATAAGCTCTACAATCAACTCGTGATCCATTATCTCTTTTTTTGTCTTTAGCTCCTCATATTCTTCTTTAGCCATATCAACTAATTCTTTATCTTCATTAGCAGCTATCATCTCTTCTGCTTCTTCCATTCCACGAAGGATGACCATATATTTACGAAACTTTTCTACTGGCTCTTCTAGATCAGTTCTTGTTTTATTCAAATCATTATATTTAGAAATATCAGAAATAATATCAGGATTAGTCATCTGACGTTCAATATCTATGAATTTTCTTTCCAAATCTTTAAACTTTGAAACGATATCCATTAAATAACTTCCTTTATTGCGGCAATTGCTGCCTTTATCTCTTTATCTGTTGGTTCTGATGTCGTTATCTTTTGTAGAAATAATCCTGGCCAAATAAATACATTTAAAAACCAAAACTTACCTAGCTTGCCACTAATCCTTATTAACTCATAAGCAACACCAACAATTACTGGCATTAATAACAACTTTAATAATACTCTCTGCAAAATTGTAAGATAACCCATAAATGAAAACATTATTACTGACACGAGTATAACTACTGCTATGAAAGCAGTTCCACATCTTTGATGTATTGTAGAAAATTTTCTAACATTTTCAACTGTAAGAGGAAGTCCTGCTTCATGTGCATGTACCGCCTTATGTTCTGCACCATGGTATCTATAAAGCTCTCTCATATCTTTCATAAACAAAGTTGTAACAAGAAAAATAAAAAAGATAACTAACTTCAATCCACCCTCTAACATATTTAGAAAAACAATATTATCTATACCAAAATCTCTAGCATATTTAAAAAATATAGCAGGCAACACTAAAAATAGTCCGACAGAAATAATCATACTAAGCACAAATGAGAAGCTAAATTCACCTTTATTAAGCTGTTCTTCTTCTCCCATGGAAATTTTTATGGAATACATAAGTGAATCCATGCCTATTTTCAACATATCTACTAAATTAAATATCCCTCTTACAAATGGAAGCTTAAGGATTCTATATTTATCAGAAAGGGAAATAAACTCAAATCTATCTACTATTAGATTTCCTTTTACAGAATATACTGCTCGGGAAATATACTTTTTCCCCTTCATCATTACGCCCTCTATTAGAGCCTGTCCACCAACTGCACTCATTTGACTACCTCTTTCTCTGAAGACATAAAAATACTACAACATGTATCACATGCTGTAGTAAAAATTATATTTATAACTGGTGTCTGAGTTAAAAGTACTACCTTCATAAAGGGTTACTTCATGCTGTAACGACGTTTGAATCTCTCTACTCTTCCTTCTGTATCAATAATCTTTTCTTGACCAGTAAAGAATGGATGGCAAGCAGCACAAATATCTACTCTTACCTTATCTTGTGTAGAGAATGTCTTATACTTAGCACCACAAACGCACTCTGCTGTTATGTCATGTACTTCTGGATGTATATCTTTTTTCATCTTATCTCCTTGTTGCTCGGCGTCTATTAAACTTTGATATTATAATGATAATAGGTGGTTTGAGTCAACTAATAATCTCATAGGGGTACCACCACCCTTTTTAAAGCCTTAGCCTTGTCTATTGTAGACAATCTAAAGTAATATTATTAAAAACAAACAATAAGGGGTTCTCAATGATCGATCAGATAATTACAGGGGTATATCTATTAATAATTTTAGCTGTAGGAATTTACGCTGGAAGAAAAGTAAAAACTATGGAGGACTTCTCTGTAGCAGGCAGAAACATGCCTTTCTATATTATTTTTGCTACTCTGTCTGCCTCGTTTATTGGCGGCGGTTTTTCTATGGGAAATGCTGAAAAAGTATTCTTATTTGGAATAGCTAACATATTCGCTTTATTTGGCTTCAGTCTAAAGGAAATACTGGTGGCTAAATTTATTGCACCTCGCATGTACAATTATTCTGACTGCATTACTGTTGGTGATATTATTGGTAATCATTACGGCAAAGCAGCAAAAATGCTTACAGGTGTTCTATCATTAATAGTTTGTGCAGGGATTCTAGGAGCTCAAATAGGAGCTATTGGCTACATTTTCAATGTCTTTCTAGGGATAGATGTCCTTTATGGAATAATAATTGGATGTGGAATTGTAATCCTTTATAGCACTATTGGAGGAATGAAGTCTGTTGTTATAACAGATGTCATTCAATTTATTGTATTAGTAATTGGAATACCTCTAGTTTTAATATTTGGAGTATATCATGCAGGTGGTTGGACAAACGTTATTAACGCTGTTCCTGATAAACATTTATCTATATTTGGAAATATGCCTGTTATGGCTTTTGTATCTCTGTTTCTAACTTTTCTTGTTGGAGAAACACTAGTTCCTCCATATATGCAAAGACTATTGATTTCTAAAGACACAAAAGCATTACAGCTAGGAACAATGCTTAGTGGATTACTATCAATTGTGTTCTTTAGCATTACGGGACTCATCGGACTTGTAGCTTATGCTCTCTTTCCAACTGTAGATGCGAATCTTGCTATGCCACATATGATTATGACAATCTTGCCTATTGGGGTGAAAGGCATTGTTATTGCAGGCGTAATCTCGATTGTAATGTCTTCAGCAGATTCTTTTCTAAACTCAGCAGCTGTAGCTGCTGTTAATGACATCGTGAAACCTATCTTTCGTGATAGCGAAAAGGCAGGAGCACTTTGGATAGCTAGACTGTTCACTGTAATTGTCGGATTAGGCGCTGTTCTATTTGCAATCAATATAAAAAGTGTTCTAGATATACTGCTTTATTCTTACAACTTTTGGGCACCAATAATACTTGTGCCTCTTATTGCTGCATTATTTGACATAAAAGCAACTAAAGGCCAATTCTTTGCAAGTGCATTAGCTGGTGCTCTTGGTGTATATGTCTGGAAATTCATACTACCTAACCAATACAACATAGATGGACTACTTGTAGGTCTGTTAGCTAGTTTCTTAGTATTTACTTACTATGCTTTCTTTGAAAAACACGAAGATAATCCTCCGTCAGCCTAACGGCTGCCACCTCCTTTGATAAAGGAGGCTTCATGATTAATTCAATAGCCCCCTTTATCAAAGGGGGAAAGGTCGCGAAGCGATCAGGGGGATTATAGAAATAACCCCTTAATTAATCTAAGTTAGACCTTAGGTCTTTAAGAAACTTTTGCATCTCTTCATGATCTTTGCCACGAATAATATGCGTAAGATAAGATAGTTTAGAATTAATTAACTCTATTTGTTTAAGCGTATATGGATTAAACATAATCTCAGCTAAAAGAAAATCATCTTCTGATAACAACCCCTTAGCAATCTCTAAGTGTTTCTGAAAAGTTGTACCCGGTGCTTCCTGATTTTTCATACATGCCGCAAATACCATAGACGATGCAAATGGCGTTGAAAGTGAATATGCTGTCTTCTTATCATGTTCATCAAAGCTAGACTCATACAGGTTAAGCTTCAAAGCGTTATAGAAGTCTCTAAAAAAGGTTTTTCCTTCTTCATCTGACTCTGTGATGATAATTGCATTCTGGGAGCTTAAATCGCTCAAGTCTGCAAAGGTAGGACCAAACATTGGGTGAGTAGACACATAGCGCATTCCTGTAGATTCATAATAGTCCTTCAAATCATTTTTAACTGAAGTTATATCAGATAAAATACAGTCCTTTGGTAAGGATGGAATTATCTTATCAAAAGTCTCTGTAGTATGTTGCAAGCTCACACAATTAATCACCATCTCTGGCGCAAACTTTGCTAACTCTTCATTGTTTCTTAAAGGCTTTTCTTGTTTAAGTTCTTTTAATTTATCTTCACTTCTACTAAGAACAGCTACCTCGTTTTTTTCAGCTAAGACTTTGGCAAACCAAAGACCCATTTTTCCTGCACCAACTATTACTATTTTCATTATGAAGTCGCTTTCTTTTCTTTATAACAACCCATAAGTCTTAGATCAGTTGTCATAGCTTCTAATTCTTTAAGAACTTTCTTAACATTATCGTCCTCTGCACAACCTTCAAAATCTAAGAAGAATACATAGTCACCAGGCTTACCTGGAACTGATTCAATTCTGCTTAAATTAATCTTATTCTCTGCAAACAATTCTAATACATGAAAAAGAGTACCTGCTTTATGTAGTGTAGAGAAAATAATTGAACATTTAGTTCCTTTTTCTGCTACTGCATCTTTTGCAAGTATAAGGAATCTTGTTTTATTAGCTGGAATATCTTCTATATTTTCTTTTAAAACTTCAAGGTCATAAAGTTCGCCACAAAACTTACTTGCTATCGCAGCTGAGAAAGCTTTTTGTTCTTCAGAAATATGTTTTGCTGATCCAGCAGTATCATAATAAGAAACACCGTTAAGTTTACTTCTTTCAATAAAGTTCTTACATTGTGAAAGTGCCTGTGAATGAGAGAACACTTCTCTTATTTCACGATGGTCTGCTTCAGGCAATGCTAATAAACAATGGTGAATATCTAAATCCACAGCACCAACAACCTTTAATGAAGTATTTATAAGTAATTGATTAACATCACCTAAAACTCCTCCAAGAGTATTCTCTACAGGAATAATACCAAAATCAAAAGCACCATTTTCTACGTTCTCAAATACTTCTGCAAAAGTAATACATGGAATAGGCACATATTTTTCGTTCCAAGCTTTTGAAGCTACTTCACTATATGCTCCATGTGCTCCTTGAAAACCAATAAGGCTATAATCTTTTGACTGAAAAGATTTGCTATCCTTAAGAATTAAGTCATAAATTTTAGAAATACTTTCTTTATTGATTAAACTGGAAGACTTACTAGCTATTCTGGCTAATACCTGTTTTTCTCTATCGTTATCTTTTATTTCTTTTTTAAACTTCTTAGAAACCAAAGCATGCTCAGTTCTGTCATTAAGTAGCTTTAATATCTGTGAATCTATAAGGTCTATTTTTCTTCTAATATTATTAAGGTCCATTATTTTTCTCCTTGTCTTTCCCCTAAATTTAATTAGGTTTTAAGCTATATATATAACCCCCTCTCCGGTGGAGAGGGGGTTAATTTAACAAATTATAAAATTTACCTTCTAAAAGATAAATCAGCTAATACAATAGCTGTCATTGCCTCTATCACAACCGGCACTCTTAATACGAATGCTAAGTCATGTCTGCCCTCTACCTTTAACTCATCCATTTCACTTTTGCTGAAATTATAAGTTTGCTGTGCAACATTTATAGTAGCTGTTGGTTTTACAGCTACTGAAAAGAATAACTGATTACCATTAGTAATCCCACCATTTATTCCTCCACAGTTATTAGAACTAGTTGTTCCATCCTTATCAATAATTGGATCATTATTCTCGCTACCGGTATACTCTGCAGCAGAAAAACCATTACCAAACTCAATACCTTTTATACCTGGAACAGAAAATACTGCATGAGATATTAAAGACTCTGCAGAATCAAAAAATGGTTCACCTAATCCTATAGCTAACCCATCAGTGCTACATTCTATTATTCCGCCTACAGAATCTTGGTTCTCAATAGCTTTATCTAATGTTTCTTCTATATTTTCAGAACCACCAATCATAGTAACTTTTGCAGAAATAACAACATTACCTAAGAACTTTTTAGCGACTGCACCTGCGGCAACTATTGGAAGAGTAAGTCTTCCAGAAAAATGCCCTCCACCACGATGGTCAGTACAACCAGCATATTTCTTTGCTGCTACGAAGTCTGCATGGCCAGGTCTTGGCATATCCAAGAACTGCGAATAATCTTTTGATTTTGTATTATTGTTATGAAAATGAATAGCTATTGGAGCTCCAGTAGTTTTGCCTTGGAACACGCCACTAACTATCTCTGGAAGATCATCCTCTACTCTAGGTGTTGTGCCTTTGGCACCACTCTTCCTTCTGGCTATATCAGCTAATAAGTCTTCAACTGAAAGTTCGATACCTGCCGGAACACCATCAAGAAGACAACCAATTGTTTCACCATGGGATTCACCAAAGATGCTTACTCTGAACATTTCTCCGAAGTTATTCATAATAGTTGTCCTTTCTTTTGTTAGCGGTAAACCGCTAGAGTTTTTAGTCTACTGTCCTCGCCAATGGCGAGGACAGTAGACAGTTATTTAGCTTACTTTTCCACCTAGTTCTTTAAAATCAGCAAAGAACTCTGGATATGATTTATTTACACATTCAACATCTTTTATAACAATTGCTTCTTCAGCATTTAAGGATGTTACAGCAGCGGCCATTGCTATCCTGTGATCATTATGAGAGGACATTTCTCCTCCCTTAATATTACCACCTTTAATAACCATTGTATTATTTTCTATCGTAATTTCAACACCTATGTTGCCAAATTCCTCAAGAAGCACAGTGGCTCTATCACTTTCTTTATGCTTTAAACGAGACACCCCTTCTATACGAGATTCGCCACTACAGTTAGCAGCTAAAGCAACTAATGGAGGGAAAAGATCTGGGCAATCTGTGGCATCAAAGCTAAATGGATTTAAGTCCTTCTTAGTAATAAGAACACTTTCCCCATCTTCCCATATCTCTGCGCCAACCATCTCTAGAACTTTCATAATAGCCCTATCTGCTTGGCTAGAGTCTAACTTTAGACCATCTAATTCAACTTCACCTGAAACTGCTCCTGCTACTAATAAAAAAGCTGCAGAGCTCCAATCTCCTTCTGCTTTATATTTCTTTGCAGAGAAAAACTGTTCACCTTTTATAGTAAACTTTTCATAATTATCGTTTTCTACTGTGCCCCCAAAAACGCTTATAGCTTCTAATGTCATATCGACATACGGCTTACTTTTTAAATTATCTACTTTAATCACAGAAACACCCTCAACTTTAGTAAGTGCTATAAGCAACCCTGTGAGAAGCTGAGAACTAACGGAACCGTCTACAGATATCTCGGAAGGTTCAAGTGGACCTTTAATAGTCATTGGAGAAAATCCTTCGTTTGTAGTGCATTCTGCACCTAGATATAATAAAGCATCTTGCACCATACCAAGCGGTCTTGAACTTAGAGATCCTTCTGTTTTTAAGATGACATCTCTACCTGCTAACCCGATAATTGGCGAAAACATTCTGGCACAAAGACCTGATTCTCCACAATTTATTTCATCTGATTCTGGGGTAACAACACCTGTACTCTTTATGACAATACGTTCAGTCGTTGCTTTTACCTCTGCACCAAGGTCAGCAATAACATTGATAGCAGACAAAACATCATCACAATAATTTGGATTAAGAATTACAGACTTACCCTTTGTTAATAACGATAAAGCTAACGCTCTTTGCAAATAGCTTTTAGATGTTGGAACTCTTACTGCTCCACTAACAGAGGAACTTTGAGCTGTAAGGTTCATTAAGCATTAATCCTCTTTAAAATATCATCCATTTCTACTGATGAAAGCTGACCAGCAGCTGTTTCGTTATCTTTATCTATTGAAACGAAAGTAAATGGAGCTCCTAATAACAAGGATGCAACTCTAGTAACCTTTCCTAGCTCTCCCATTCCAATTACGATTAGCGACATTTCGCTATCATATAGTGAAAGAAGACGTGCTGCCTCTTTCTTATCATTAACAACACAGGCGATTTTGATAATATCAAACTCTGTCTCCTGTGCCCATCTTAACAACTGCTCTAACTCTCTTCTTTGAGGTGTTTTATCATAATCATGATAAGAGATAATTATTTTACATCCTTTATCTCTAGCAAAAGAAACAAGCTCCTGTTTATAATCATCATTACTCTCTATCTCTATATCAACATAACTAGCACCAAAAGCAATAGCCTCTTTTAAGACAATTAATCTTTGGTCATCTGATACATCTGATGAAGGACGATAAGTAGCTACTGTCTGTGCTTCTACAGAAAACAGATTACTAACACTATCTTTATATTCAATTTTGTCTAATCTATACTCTACAATCTCAAAGCCTTTTGTTAACGCTACTGCCTTCTCAACTGATTTAACTGCTATGCTTAAACAATTCATTTATATCCTCCTCGAATTCATCCATTTTTACTTTTTTAATGACTGGCGAGCCAATATCTTCTAAATATATAAAATAGATAGAGTCACCGTCTCTTTTTTTATCTTTGAACACTGCAGATACTAATTCATCTTTAGTTATGCTAACTTGTTCAAACCCATATTTATCTAACATATCATTAATCTGTTCGGCTACTGTCTTACTCAACATACCTTTTAATACAGATAAATTAACAGAATATCTTAAGCCTGCTGCAACAGCCATTCCATGTGAAATGCCCTGAATCTTTTCTATAGCATGACCGATAGTGTGTCCAAGGTTCAGAACACGTCTTCTTCCCTGCTCGCGTTCGTCTTCATTTACGACTTCAGCCTTAATGCTTACAGAACGAAATACTAAATCGTTAATGAGGTCTTCATCTAAGGCTAGTACTGCTTCGCTATTATCAGCTAATATTAAAAATTTCTCTTTATCAGCAATAAGAGCATGTTTTATAATCTCCGCTATTCCGCAAAGAATATTCTGTTTATCTAAAGTCTTTAATAAAGATGTATCGCAGATAACAAATTCTGGCTGATTGAATACACCGAGCATGTTCTTATAACCTTCGGAATTCACTCCGTTTTTTCCACCGACACTAGCATCTACCTGAGCCAATAATGTTGTAGAAACAAAGCCAAACTTTAATCCGCGCATATAAATGGAAGCTATAAAACCAGCTACATCACAAACGATTCCGCCACCTATTGCTACAATAAACCAACTGCGGTCTACGCCTAGCTCAAGCAGCTCTGCTACAACTTTTTCTACAGTAGCTAAAGTTTTGGACTTTTCTCCCTGTCCTATTTCAATAACAGGAGCTGATGGAAAATTATCTTTATAAAGATTACGTACTTTTGAATCTGTGATTACAACTAGCTTAGATGCTGAAAGATATTTAGGCAAATTGGACAAACTCTCTCCTATAAGTAATTTAGAAGAGCTCTGTGCACCTTTTACCGATAGTTCTTTCATCCTACTATTTAGCGATTTCTTTCATCAAAGCATATACCCTTGAAACATCTTTAGCTATTACTTCAAATTCCTCTGGAGTAAGGGCTTGATCTTTATCACAAAGAGCTTCGCATGGATTGTTATGTACTTCTACAATAAGACCATCAGCGCCAGCAGCTACAGATGCGTTACACATAGGAGCGATTAGACTCTTTCTTCCTGTACCGTGAGATGGATCTACAATTATTGGCAGATGAGTTATCTCTTTTACAGCAGGAACCATACTAAGGTCTAGAGTGTTTCTAGTATAAGTTTCAAAAGTTCTAATTCCTCTTTCACAAAGGATTACGTTTGGATTACCTTCAGCTAAAATATACTCAGCACAGTTCAACCATTCTGATAGAGTGGAATACATCCCTCTTTTTAGCAATACAGGTTTATTTACTTTTCCTACCTCTTTAAGTAATGAAAAGTTCTGCATATTTCTAGCACCAATTTGTAATACATCGGCATATTCACTAACCCAACACACATCTCTTGGATCAATAACCTCTGTAACAATTGGAAGTCCAGATGCTTGTTTAGCTTTTTCAAGGTATTTAAGACCTTTAAGTCCAAGGCCTTGGAAATCATATGGAGAGGTCCTTGGTTTGAAAGCTCCGCCACGAAGCATATTCGCTCCCGCAGCTTTAGCCTTGATAGCAGTATCAATCATCTGCTCTTCTGTCTCTACACTACATGGACCAGCAATAAGCGCTAGCTCATTACCGATTTCAACATCGCCCACTTTAACAATGGTACGTTCATTTTGACTATTCAATGATGCAAGTTGTAACTTCTTCACAATTCTACTCCTCGTTAACTATTTCACCGTTTGGTTGAAAGGATTATAGCACTTTTTAAAAGCAAATGTAAGCGCTAATGTTACTACTAAGAGAAACAATAACCCTTCCACCCTTCGGGCACCTTCCCTTCGCAAGGGAAGGATCAATATTGTTTTATCTATCAGGATTAAGAATCATATCAAAGCCTTTATTAAAAAGCTTCACAGCATCACGGGTTATCTTATTCCTACCTTCTCTAGCAGTATTACCTTTGCCTCCAAGCAAAACTATAATAAGACGTTCACCCTCACGTTCAGCAGTTACAGCATAATTGTAACCAGACATCTTTATAAAACCAGTCTTAAGACCATCAACACCTTGATAGTTGCCAAGCAACTTATTAGTGTTACTTCTAGTAACCTTTTTATATTGATATTTCACACCTTCTACTAGGTTTTTCTTTAATGGATAGCTGAAAGACTTTAAAGAATGCAAATCGGCTAGTAATGGCTCATATTTATCTATATATAGTTTGCAAAACTCGGCAAACTGACGAGCAGTAATTCGATTGAAACCACTTAGACCTGATGGCTCTTCTAGATGCATCTGGTCAAACCCGTTCATAGAAAAGAAATCGTTTACTGTTCTAGCATATTTATCTCTTCCACCAAACAACTGATACACTGCAAAATAAGCAGCATCGTTACCAGAAACAATTCCTAACCCTTGTAATATTTGTCTATATGTAACACGTTGCCCGACTTCTAAAAACATCACAGCAGCATCTAATGGAAGCTCTTCTAACCACTCATCTTCATCAACGTCTACATATGCATCCAAGTCTAATTCTCCTTGCTCTACTTTTTCCATAATATGATAAAGCAAAAAGAGTTTTGATAATGAGGCTGCAGTCCAATATTTATCTGGATTCTTGGCGTATAGAACATCACCGGTATAGAAGTCTATCATTATTCCGATTTCAGATTGAATATCGGCAGTAACCATACCATAAGGAACCCTTGTAGATTTAATTGGCTCTGGTACTTTTACTACTTCTTTTGCTACTTCTACTGGCACAGGTGCAATCACATTGGTTGCTTCTAGATTTTCTCGAATGATATTATCCAGGGTAATACTTGTGGTGCCAATAATATAAGAATCCGATGTTACCGCTAGCAATAAGCCCAGCGATAATAATACTAAGAGTTTTCTCACGATAGTTTTTTATCTACCAATTCTTTAACTAGCTTACCGTCGATAGGAAGTCCTTTTTTCATAACAGCACCCATAACTCTGCCCATTTCGCTTTTGTTAGTTGCTCCTACTTCAGCGATTACTTCAGTTACTAAAGCTTCTGTTTCTTCGACTGTTAACTTCTTTGGCAAGTACTTTGATACGACCTCTAGTTCAGCTTTTAGTTCTTCAGCAGCTTCTGCTCTATCGTTATCGATAGATTGCTGTAGAGCATCTTTAACATTCTTTTCATAAGTACCAATGATCTTAAGAATTTCTTCTTCAGGTAAGTCTCCTCTAGCGTCTACAGTCATGATTTTTGTTTTCATCATTCGTAGAACACTAAGTGTTACTTTATCCTTTGCTTTCATTGCTGTTTTTATATCATCTGAAATTTTTGCATATAACATGTTGTCTCCTTAGACCCCTCAGTCCCTTTCTCACTTCGACTCCGCTCAGTGAACGGGACAGCTCCCCTATTAGTGGAGCCTCTTGATGGAGTTTTTTATTTTTATGAAGTTATTGTACTTTATTGACTGGAATTAGTTAAGGTTTATTGAATTGTGGCTACGCAGCCACAATTGGCGTAATTGACGAAGGGGGTTTATAAGGGCGGCGTAGCCCTTAACAAATATTTCCATTCTCCCCTTTCTTTTTTATATTTCTAGCGTAGACTAAAAGTAGTACTACAAAAAGGAGATAACACTATGGGTAAAGATAAACCAGGACGCGGTTCAAAAAAAGCACCACTTAAAACAGCTAAAGAAAAAAAAGCTGAAAAACAAGCAAAGAAAAACGGCTAATTCAGTAAGAATTATAAAATCCGAGCGAGCCCCCTTTATCAAAGGGGGAAGCGGCAACGCCGCAGGGGGATTATTCTTTCCCCTGGGGGAAAGTTAGATAGGGGGTTCTAGTTCATTCCTGAATTCCCCACAAACAAATGCGGTCTATTCTGCAACTCATCAAATACCGGTTGATACTCATGTTCATCTTTATGCTCTACTATCTCTATAGCAATCTTCCTAGACTCCATTATCATAGCTTCATCTTTTATAAGATTCGCTACTAACATTGTTGGTATCCCACTCTGCTTAGCTCCAAAATAATCACCTGGTCCACGAAGCTCTAAGTCTACTTCTGCTAACTCAAACCCATTAGAAGTTGCTACTAACGCTCCTAACCTTTTATTACAATTCTCAGTTTTTGATGTACTTACAAGATAACAAAACGAAGCTTTATTACTTCTACCAATACGTCCTCTTAGCTGATGCAATTGCGATAACCCAAACCGCTCAGCATGTTCTATCACCATGATAGTTGCATCAGGCACATCCACCCCTACCTCTATTACTGTAGTCGCTACCAAGACATCAATCTTCTTATCACGAAAATCTTTCATTACCTTATCTTTCTCTACCTGCTTCATCTTGCCATGCAGCAATCCTATATTATGGTTAGGGAAATAATTAGCTTTTATAAACTCCGAGCCCTCTGTAGCAGCCTTTAGGTCTATCTTTTCAGACTCTTCTACTAACGGGAATACCCAATAGGCTTGATTGCCTTTTTCTAGCTCTTCAGAAATCTTATTAAGTAATTGTTTGGTTATCTTACGAATCCAATCTGTAGCTATCGGTGTACGCCCTGGCGGCATCTCGTCTAATAACGATTTATCTAGATCACCATATAAGGTTAAGGTTAACGTCCTTGGTATTGGTGTTGCGGTTATGACTAACAGGTCAGCTTCCCCTTGTTTAGACTTCTTACGTAGTGCAGAACGCTGCAAGACACCAAACCTATGTTGTTCATCTATTATCGCTAGTCCTAGGTTGGCAAACTTCACCTTTTCCTGAAAGAGAGCATGCGTCCCGACTGCTACTTGAGCTAGTCCATTAGCTACCCTTGAATGACGTTCTATTTTCTTCTTTGCAGTAATACTACCTACTAGTAACTCTACTGTAATCCCTAGTGGCTGTAAGTAGCGAATCATCTTCTGATAATGCTGATAAGCAAGTATCTCTGTAGGCGCCATTATCGCTACCTGATAATCATTCTCTATAGCTGTAAGTATCGCTGCCATGGCAACCTCTGTCTTACCAGACCCTACATCTCCTTGCACCATACGGTTCATTGGTCGTTTAGATGCCATATCCTCACGTACTTCTGCTATCACCCTATCTTGTGCACCTGTAAGTGTATAAGGAAGGCTGTCGAAATATTGGCTACTAAGGTTATTCTTATTCTCAAAGCTGATGCCCTGCTCTTCTTCTCTATTTCTAGCACGTGCCATCATCAGTACTAGCTGTAAGTAGAAGATATCTTCAAAGATTAGCCTACGCTTAGCTTTTAAATATGTATCTCCATCTTTTGGGTAATGATAATACCAAATAGCATTAGCTAGAGACATTAGGGTATGCTTCTCACATATTTGTTTTGGTATTGGGTCTACAAGCTTTCTTAACTCATACTTTAGACTACGTTCAATAATAGCCCTCAGTTGTTTCTGATAAACGCCTTTAGTAAGCGAATAGATAGGCATCACCTTATCTACGTTGTCTTTTGTAGCGAACTCATAGTCGCTAACCTTTATTTGTTTCTTTCTGGACATCGGATCTATCACTATCTTGCCCGAAACAAGCACCTTGGTGCCTTCTTTTAGAATCTTTTTAAGATACGCCTGATTAAACCAAGTAGCCTGCATGCTCCCAGTCTCATCGTCTATAAGCGCATTAATTATATGGTATTTGCCTTTTTTGTATTCAGAAACCCGAGCTATCGTACCTATCGCAAAAGTATCCTCACCAGGTACTAGTTTATATATCTTTTTGATATTGCGTCTATCTTGGTAATTTGCTGGAAATATATGCAATGCATCTGCAGTAGTTTGTAACCCCAGATTTTCTAATCTCTTGGCAAATGCAGCACTAACACCTTGTACGTTTTGAATATCCATTCAGGAGCTAAGTATCTTACTCTTGAACCTGTTCTAGCCCTAACACATCACTTAGGATATGGGTAAGCTCATCGGATAATACTTTTGGCACCTTAATAGTAAGAAACTCTTCAGCTTCTGCTGCCTTATCTTCAGATATCCAGTCTGTATTCTTAAGCATATACTTAAGTGCACTACGGTTTACTTTTCTAGAAACACGTTTAGACTCATCTTCAATAGTTTTTTTCATGTTTTTAACAAGCTCTTTCTCCTGAGACTTTTCTTTTATTCCATTAACAGCTTGTTGCTCAACTTTTTTATTAACAGCTTGCTTTACTTCTTTTTGCTGCTCTTTCTTCGCTACTTGTTGCCCAGCTGCTTGCCCAGCTGCTGGATTAGCCGCTTGTTGTTGTGGCTGCTGAACTTGCTGCTGAGGTTGTTGCACCTGTGCCTGTTGTATATTTGGTTTTGCCTGATTTGGCATCATTGGCCTTGTCTGATCTACTGGTGCATGCTGCGGCGCAGGTTTCTGTTGTACCATTCCTGGTTTTGGCATGTTCTGAGCAGGTGGTGTGTTTGCTATAGGATTGACCACGTTTTGTCCCCTTTATTATATTTATTATCCCGATGGACTTAGTACTTATTATACATGAAGCTCAATAATAAGTGGATAGCTAGTATCTTCCTTTTTTCTTGATAAAAAAGGAAGCAAAAAATCAAGAGCACTCAAAACTCGCCGCATTACTTTTGAATGATTTTATTCGAGCCCCTCAGGCGGGGAGCTTAACTCTCAAAAAATCACTACAAAGTATAATTACTCAAACAGTTGAGTACTCAGGTAAAAACAGGGAGAAGCTGTATTAATCCTTCCCTTACAAAGGGAAGGTGCCCAAAGGGCGGAAGGGTATAAAAAAGGGGGCACCAATGGCACCCCTTCTTTTATTCTTTTTAAAAGTAGTTAACTACTATAGTCCAGCAGCGATACCTACTCTGAAATACATTCCAGATCTATCAATTGCTCCCATATCAAGACTAGCTCCTGCTCCTATTTCATCATTTATAGCTTTTTCGCCATCCCATAATTTTGAAAGAAATCCAGCTTGAGCAAACCAATGAACCATTGGAACTATTCCTTGTTGATAATGTGCATATAATCCGCCATAAAGGCTGCCAGGAACTATACCAGGAGTAGAATCAATAGTACCTAAATCAAATAACACAGAACCACCGATAGCAACATCCATAATTGCAAAAGGAAGCTTTGCTTGTAACTCAATAGCAGATGCATTTATTTTAGTAGCTCCTTCTGACAAAGTAAAATCTCCAAAACTTGGAGTGCCTGTTGCTGTGATATTTGCATCTCCTAACATATGATAATACAACGTAGTATCAAGAAATGGGATAAGTGGAAAATTAACCCCGATACCATACCCAGCCTGTTTAGCAAAAGATGAATACGTTCCTTCTACTCTTAATAATGAGAATGCTGAACTGGTCATTAATAAAACTGCAACTAGTAACAAAACTGACTTAAACTTTTTCATAATATTCCTACTATTTATATAATGGCTATTAACCACTTAGATTATTATAACAAGAAAAGGCGCTTAGTTTCTAGTGCCTAATCTTGTAACATATATTTAGATAGTACGTTTGGAATAGCATGCTCTGGGTCTTGTTCATGGACAGAAGAATGATGTACAAAAGGCATCTTAGTACCTGCCCTAATAGATGTTCCTCTATTAACAAGCTTTATAGGAGCATCTACTGGCTGTCTTTGAAGCCAATGATAAGTCCATTCTATGCGCTCACCGTCTTCATCTACTAACACTAAACTATTAAACATTGTGTACATAGTCCCATTAGGGTTCATCTTATTTGCTGAGAGATCATCATATTGAGTTACACAATCCCATAAGTATTCAGACACTCCCCAGCCAAAAATAATTAGATCGAACTTATCATTCAAGTTAGTTAGCTGTGTTTCAATATCTAATATCATTAAATTATCTCGGACTTTTCTATAGGCATCAATATCACTTTTGCTTAACTTAACTTTATTACGCAGAGCCCACCCTTTATAGCCCCTCTCACTAAAAAACTCTCCACTTTTTTTATTTATTGCTGTTAGTTGCAGATTTGCACCAAACTTTTGTTTTGCTTCTATAGCTTCACGTCCACGCCCTACCCCTATAAACAATGCTTTCACCGGTCCGGCTTGCAACCTATTCTGTATATCGCTAGATAAAGCACCACCGTAACAAACACTATCAAGGTTCTCAAACCCACGAGTAAGAAACTCTGGAACACTATAGTCTGTCAACCATGCAGGCAACATTAGTCTAACTTTAAAAAGTTTTGATATCTGAGCAGAAACCCTTTTTAATACTGTTGGTTTAGACATAGCTATTACTTTTGTTTGCATATATATTTATCGTAGCAAGTTTGCTGTTATTGCAGTGAATACAAGCTTGTTGCATGTTGGTTCACTCTCTGGTATCATACATCTGCTTTATATATATATAATCAGATAAAAGTGAGGTAGAAATGGCAAACAATAAATCAGCATTAAAGAGGATTAAGATCGCAGAAAGAAATAAAGAGCGAAATAGCAATCAGAAGTCTAAGATGAAAACTAGTGTTATCAAAACATTAGAAGCAATCGAGTCTAATGATAAAGAAAGCACATCTATTTTAAAAGCAACGGTTAAGATAATGGATACTATTGCAAGAAAAGGCATTATTCATAAGAACAAAGCAAATAGATTAAAATCTAGATTAACTAAAAAGTTAAACAAAACTTCAAAATAATTAATCCTTAATATTAAACCTCAAATTAATTTAAAAACCTCTTCTTCGGAAGGGGTTTTTTGTGTTCTAGTAATCCTCCGTCAGCCTAATAGCTGCCACCTCCTTTGACCTGCACGAAGCATAGCGAAGTATAAAGGAGGCTTCATGATTAATCTAATAGCCCCCTTTATCAAAGGGGGAAGAGGCAAAGCCGAAGGGGGATTATTCTAATAAAATGCAATCATGCTAAGTAAGTCTTTACGCATTCTCATACGCAATTCTGATGGTTTTAGTATTTCAACTTGTGCTCCGAAAGACAAAAGAAATCTATAAGTCGCCTCAACATCATTGGTCTGAAAACTAAATGCACTTCTACCTCTATCATCTTTAGTCTTCTTTAATGATGAGAATTTTTCTTTAACTACATCAACAACTTCAGGAGCAAACCTTACAACTACTTCTTGTAATTTATGATTACTAGCAAAAACGCCCGACTGTTTATTTTCAGGTGGCACAAATCCTGTAGCTAGCTTTCTTACTTCTGTTATTTGGCTAAATGCATACTTTCGTTCTTTATCTGTTTCATCTATAGCAATAAGAAACCATTCACCATACAAGAAGCTAAGCTTGATTGGTTTTACTGTCTTCTTCTGTGACTTTTGTTTTTCATCATGCGCTAAGTGAACTATCTTTAATAGCTTTTGTTCCTCAAGAGCTGCCGTAATAGTACGCAACCTTGAAGCATAGCGTTTATCAAGAGTAATATCTTTTGATAATGTTGTAGCAAATGAAAAACCTTCAGGAGATACTTCTATCTTATCGCCCAAAATACCAGATAACTTTTTAAAAGATTTATCCAAAACAGAGAAATATGATGTTCCCTTATAACTATCAAGAACAATACGTCCTAAAATAATAGAAACCAGATCACCCTCTGTTAGCACTAGGTTATCAAGCTTAAATTCTTTTGTATAAAAATATCCATTCTTTCCCTTAGAGTACCTAAGTGGTGCGGAGAAAGACTTCTTCATAAAATCAACATCTCTCAATATTGTTCTTTCTGATACGTTAAAAAAATGCTGAAGAGTCTGACAGTTAGGATACTGGTCTGCTCGTATTTGCTTATCTATTTCTATTACTCTTAAATATGCTTCACTTGCCATTACATTTTAAATACTACACTGAAGTCATCCTTGATGTCATCATATGAGAAACTAAAATCAACACAATTCTGAAATGGCAAACTGATAATATATTTCCTATGATAATAAGCACCTGACCACTTCTGCTTCATATCAAACTCAAAAGTAAAATATGGAAATCTTAGCTGGAGGTTATACAACATATTGTTTTCATTACTTACCTCGTACATATCATGCATAAATGGAGACGTTCCATTTAAGGCTAACATATACTCAGATCCAACCGAAAAGTGAAAAATATTATATGGAAATGATAACATTACTGTATCCCAGCTTCTAGAATGCTTCATAGTCTGATAATCATTCTGCAAAGCACCAAGCTCATTATTGATAATAAAAGCCCCGAAACGAAGCTCTGTAAATAACTGGCTTTTTAACTGTCTACGCCAAGATATAGCATTCGTCTTTTTATTAAAATCCCACTCATCAAGCTCTGCATGTTCATACTTAGACTTTAAAATATTATTATCATCAACTCTAAAAGTATTTTCTAATGATAACCGTGGCTCTTGGTCTACAAACCAATCATTAATCAATTCATTTTTATAATATTTTGCTTTAAATTTTAAACTATGGCGGTCAACATTCTCCTTATCAAAAAGATACCAAAGTAAATATCCAGGATCTTTCTCATGCTCAAAGAATTCGTAAGAATACTCAGCCCCACCTTGTAGAAACTTTGGATTGTAATAAATACCAAGATTAAGCATATTCTGGTCATTAAGAATCATAAAATGGTCCAAGCCTGTTTTCATGCCCATCTTTTCTAAATAACCTAAGAAAAAGGTGCCACTATGAACACTATCAATATAATAAGGGATTCTTTCCTTTACATAATTTCCTTCTGCAGCGTTACTGCCAATCTCTGGAATTAACTCACTAAAATCACCATATTTATGACCACCCATAAAGTAAGCAGGAAAATAGAAAATTGGTACATCATAAAAATATAAGATTGAATTAAACACCACCATGAATCCTATCTTAGGATAAATAACCATCTGACCACTTCTCATATAAAAAATTGGAGGGTCCCCATCACAAGCGGTGACTTTAACATCATCTAAATGATATTCATCACCTACTGTACGTAAAACATCTCCATGAATAGAATATTTATCAAAATCCATAATGACATTATTTGCTGTCATCATCTTGTTTTTATTATTAAGGATAAGGTCCTTTCCTTCTATAACCTGACCTTTATATAAAATAGAAAAATCATCATAAAATCTAAAAACATCTTCTTCTGTATAGTATTTAGCTAAGTCACTTTTAAAATGGTAAACATAGCTCTGTATCTGTACGTTGTTAGAAAGAACTAAAATACTTTCTTCAGAATTCA
>Ga0307929_1000395_pt1 | contig 43969 bp, 44 predicted proteins | sample AceLakmetage1330_FD_203160 | JGI IMG/M metagenome (GOLD analysis project Ga0307929, IMG submission 203160) | Saline water microbial communities from Ace Lake, Antarctica - #1330 | ecosystem: Environmental > Aquatic > Non-marine Saline and Alkaline > Saline | place: Antarctica: Ace Lake... | reverse complement strand
AGCAGCATGGTGCAGCGCTCGCCCGCTGGGCAGAACTGGCTGATCCGAGCTTCAGCTTTGCCGGAGCGCTCAAGCAGTTTCAGGATGGGTATTCCATTCCGCAGGATGTAGAGGTTTCCACCCGCGGCAGCCGCGGTGGCGAATTGCTGGCGCGCTGCGTGGTCGAGACTGGTACCTCGTCCTTCTATTCAGCCATGAAAGATGCCAGCGATGAGCCGGTGCTGAAGGAAATTGCGGCACGTCTCGCGCGCGACGAGTTCAATCACTACAAGCTCTTCTATGATCATTTCCTGCGGTATGAATCCGACGTGCCGTCGAAACTTCGCCGGTTGCGAATCGCGCTTGGCCGGGTGAACGAGGCGGACGATGACGAGCTGTCCTACGCCTATTACTGCGCCAACACGCCAGCGCCCGACTATGACCGGGAAAGCTGCGCCAAGGCCTATCATGCGCGCGCAATGGGTCTTTATCAGCGTCGCCATACGGACCGGCTGGTGGCGATGATCGCCAATGCCTGCGGCATCCGTATCAGCCCTCGGGTTGCACGTCCGCTGACATCGGTTGTGTGGTGGGGGTTCTCGGCGCACTCCAAGCGGCTGGCGGCGGCGGCCTAGCGTCTTACGCTGTGAGGTGTGCGAAAGCCGATACGACCTGCTCGTAGACCGGCCGCTTGAAATCCACGATCAATGACGGCAGGACGGACGCATCTTCCCAGCGCCAGGCATCGAACTCATCATCATCGGCCTTGTCGAGATCAATGGACGCGTCATGGCCTTCATAGCGCATGGCGAACCATTTTTGCTTCTGGCCGCGATACTTGCCTTTAAGGGCTTTGCCGAGCAGGTGCTCCGGCAGGTCATAGGTGAACCAGTCGTCAGCTTCGCCAAGTACGGTGACGGCGCTGATGCCGGTTTCTTCCCCGAGCTCGCGCAAGGCGGCAGACAGCGGGTCTTCATCCTTGTCGATGCCGCCCTGAGGCATTTGCCAGGATCCGGGCTCATCTTGTTGAACAACACGGTTGGCGGCGCGTCGGCCGATCCAGACTTTGCCATCCCGGTTGAGCAGCATGATGCCGACGCAGGGCCGGTAGGGAAGGTCTGTCATGGCTAGTGCGCTATATCCGTGGCGTGAGATGTCGGAGCGGGACCGCCCTGCGCGGCCTGGCTGTTATGCGCCAGTACAGCGGAGACCGGAACAAGATCAATGCCCTTTTCATCCAGGCTCTGCGTCCATTCCGAAACCCGGTCCACGGTGATAGGCAACGCGGTGCCGATGCCAAGGGCGATGCCGTCATTGATGGCCTGCGCCTCAAGGTTGGCCAGTGCACGATCAATCTGGCGCGCCGACTTGGCGGCGTCGATCACGCGCCGGGCAAGAGCCCATTCATAGTCAGCCGCAGGAAGAACTTTCGCTGTGACGTTGCGGGCGCCTTCGCCTGTATCGATGAAGCCGACGCCGCGGTTGCGCAGCACAGTGAGCACGGGGGTCAGCGCTTCCGCCTCGCTCAGATATCTGCCGCCCTGCCGGTTCACCGCGGCAAAATAGCCGGTGGCGCGGGCGAGCAGCCATTCAAGGCGCTTGGCGTTGGCATCTTTCGGCAGGCTGGTGAGCAGGGTGTAGGGGCCGGGGTCGTTGTCGGGATAGTCGAACGGTTCCATCGGCAGTTCGATGGCAACCTCGTGGCCGTCAGCGCGCGCGGCGTTGATCTGGTCCTGCAGCTTGCCGGCATAGGGCGTATAGGCCAGCGAGATCTGCGGCGGCAATTGTTCGATGGCGCGGCTGGCAAAGGTCTTGTTGAGGCCAAGGCCCATAATCATGATGGCAATACGGGGGCGGGCGGTGGTGCCTGCCGCAGGCGTTTCAAACGGCCGGGCATAGCTTGCGACGGCGCGGCGGCCGTCAGCTGAAATGATCGGCAGCAGGCCTGCCTGGGTTTCTTCATAAAGGCCCCGCAGGGGTGCTCGGCGCAGTGGTGCGCCCGGCGGCAATGGGGCAAGGGTGCCGACCTTCTGCCATGTGCCGTCCGCAGGCGCGTCACCCGGTGTCTCATGGGTATCCGTGTCGTGATCCGGTGCCGTGTTGTCTGGGGCTGCACTGTCTGCTGCTGCGTGGTCCGGCATCTCCTGACCGGGCATCTCGTGATCTGAGATTGCGTGATCGGGGTCGGCAGGGTCCGGGTTGGTGATGGTGTGCTCTGTCTCCAGCACCTGCGGGATGGCGACAATGCCGTTGGGATCGCCGGTGAGCAGGGCCTCGGTGTCGCCGTTCCCGGCCAATGCCACCACCAGCTCATCAGTCCCGGCATCGTTGCCTGAAAAAGACAGCCAGATCAGCACGCCGCCAATCAGCATTGCGACGGCAAAGATGGCGATCGCCAGCGGGTTGACGCTACCCAGCACAGCCTTGAGCCCGGAAGGGCCTGTCTGCGGACTATTATCTGCGGGGGACATGGTCATTCAGGAGGGATGCACAGCTATGGACAGGGGGGACGCTGCGTAAAGCAGTCTGCCCTGTTGGCATACGGTCTTGCGGGCCGTGCGTCCAGCCCCGCCGCCTCGCCCGCTGGTGACGGGCGGGAGGGGCGGCGGGGCCAAAATCGTGTGTGGCGGTGGTCAAATCCCTAGTTTGGGATAGGCGCCATTTGGCTCGCGCCGTCGGTGGCTGCGCCGGCATCCGCCTGCGTGGCCGGGTTTTCCGGGTCATAAACGCGCTTTCCAAGCACCAGCTCGCGGGCATAGATGAGCTGGAGGTCCTCCTTGGGATCCTTGGGCACATAGGCCGAGGATCCGCCGGATTCTTCGTCATCTTCCGCCGCCAGATGGCCGGCAAGGCCGGCTTCACCGGTGGTGCGGATGTCGTCTTCTTCCGGCACGTTCTGCTTCACTTTGATGTCCGGGACGATGCCCTTGGCCTGAATGGAGCGGCCGGCGGGCGTGTAGTAGCGTGCCGTGGTCAGGCGGATGGCACCGTCAGAGCCCAGCGGAATGATCGTCTGCACCGAGCCTTTACCGAATGACCGTGTGCCGAGCACGAGGGCGCGACCATGATCCTGAAGCGCACCGGCAACAATTTCGGACGCTGATGCAGACCCGCCATTGACCAGAACCACCACCGTCTTGCCATTGGCAAGGTCGCCGGGGCGTGAATTGTAGCGCTGGGTGTCTTCGGGGTAGCGGCCACGGGTGGAGACCACCTCGCCCTGCTCCAGGAAGATGTCCGACACTTCGATGGCCTGATCGAGCAGGCCGCCGGGATTGTTGCGCAGGTCCACCACATAGCCCTTTACATCGGACATTTCGCGCAGTGCTTCGCGCACACCGTCGGAGGTCTGTTCGTTGAAGGTGGTGATGCGGATATAGCCGGTGTCGTTGTCGCGCTTGTAGCGCACCGATTTGATGCGGATGACATCGCGCACGATGGTCACATCAAAGGTCTCTGCACGGCCTTCGCGCGCAATCGTCACAGTGATTGGCGCATTGACCGGGCCACGCATCTTTTCAACGGCGGCGGAGAGCGTCAGGCCCAGGACCGGGTCGCCATCAAGATGGGTGATGATGTCGTTGGCGCGCAGGCCGGCTTTGTCGGCGGGGGTATCATCAATGGGGGCGACGACTTTGACGAAGCCCTCTTCCATGGTGACTTCGATGCCAAGGCCGCCAAACTCACCGCGGGTCTGCACCTGCATGTCGCGGAAAGTCTTTGGGTTCAGGTAGCTTGAATGCGGATCGAGCGAGGTCAGCATGCCGTTGATCGCATTGTCGATCAGATCGGCATCTTCGGGCTCTTCCACATAGTCGGCGCGGACGCGTTCGAACACGTCGCCAAACAGGTTGAGCTGGCGGTATGTGTCGGAGCTGGCAGCTTCGGCATCGCCGCGCTTGGGTCCCGCATCGAGGGCGAAAATACCCACAAGAGCCAAGCTCACAAGGCCAGCGGCCCCTGCAATCACCGTACGGTGCATCATTTACTACCCTTCACAATCTTCACCGCGACTGCCACGACGCCACATCAAGGACGCATGTAGCGTGCATGCGCCCGCTGAAAATCGCGTAAAACCGGCCAGAATCGGCACAATTCGTAAAATCCCATCCCTTACTGAGGGCCATTCATGGCCTAAGCAGGGCGGGTCTGAAACCTAATCCACGGCGCAGGATCTATGGGTGCGCCGTCTTTTCTTAACTCAATATAGAGCACAGGTCCCGTGCCTGCATCTATCCTGTTGGGCCCATTGGCCGCAGCATCATGTGCCGGTGCCATCTGCCCCACCGGTTCCCCGGCAAGCAATTGCTGGCCGGGCGTTGCATACACTTCCGCAAGGCCGGCGATCACGATGAGATAATTATCACCCGGGGTGATTATCAACACGTTGCCATAGGAGCGGAAAGGTCCGGCAAACACGATTTCGGCATCGGCGGGGCTGACCACCTGGGCGCCGGCGCGCGATTCAAGAATCACGCCCTGAGAGATGCTGCCGGTGCCGTCATCTGTGCCAAAGCGCTGGGTGATGCGCCCGATCGCCGGGGAGCGCAGGCTGCCGCGCAGGCTTGCAAAGGCAGGTGGGGCAATCTGGTCGCCTGAAAGGCTTGGCCGCAGGGCTGCAAATGTCGGCACATCGTTTTCCAGACCGCCGAGCAGATCGCGCAGCGAGCGGGCGCGGCCGGCCAGCTTTTGAAACTTGTCCGCCGCGCGTTTTGCGTCTTCCGTGCTGACGATCTGTTCCTGGCGCTTGGCGACCAGCAGTTCGTCGATGCGGCGGCGCTCGGTGGCCAGTGCCTTGGCGTCCTGCGCCATCCGGTCCCGCTCGCGCGCGATGTTGCGGGTCAGGTCCGCAAGGGTGCGAATCTGCTCCGACAGGTCATCGGCAATGCCTTTGAGTTCCGGCACGACGGTACCCAGCAACATGGCGCCACGGGCAGCGGCGAGTGCATCCTGCGGCTTCACCAGCAATGCGGGCGGCGGTTCAAGGTCGAGGCGCTGGAGGGCTGCGAGGCTTTCCACCAGCTGTTCGCGGCGGGTTGCCCACAGGGCCTGGCTTACGGCGCGTGCGGCTGTCAGTCCTTCAAGATGGCCTTTGGTATCCTCGATGGCGATTTCCAGCGCCTGCGCGCGATCACCGGCCAAGACCAGTTCGCGCTGCAAATGCAGCACCGCGCGTTCGGCTGAGCGCGCGCGTATCTCGGCGGCGTCCTTGCTTGAGGCTGCACCATCAAGGGCGCGTTCCACCTCAATCAGTTCTTCCGCCTGTGCCGGGTCCACGCGGGTTTCCTGCGCTGCGGCGATGTTTGCCGGGACGAACAGGGCCAGTGCCAACCATGTGGCGGGTCTAGGAGGCAGCGGCATCAAGGCGGTCCTGCGAGCCGGTTATCGGGGTGCCGCTAAAATGCGTGTCTGCGTCGATCCCCGCAAGGGCCAGAATGGTTGGCGCAATATCGGCAAGAGTGCCCATGTTGAGGGGAGTCGCGGGTGTATGTGCGGCGCTGGCGATCAGGCAAGGCAGGATGCCAGCCCCTTGCGGGGTCAGTGACGTATCCGTGCCCAGCGCCATCAAGGTGCCGCCGCGCCGTTCCATGATGGCGGCGAGGCGGCCAAGGCCTTTGTCCTGCTGCTCGATGGTGCGCCGTGCAATGGGCCCATCGCTGTTGCGCGCCTGTGCGGGGACACCACTGAGAACCGCAATGATGATGTCGGCTTCATTTTGCTTGATCGCGCGTACTGCGCGGTCGGCGGCATCAAGCGCGTTGGTTGCAGGTTCGATGCAGCTGGCGGCGGTTGGGCAGCCCTCAAGGCTTGCGGCGATCAGCGCATGCTGGCTCTGCGGTGCGGTGATCAGCACCGAACAGTCCTGGTCCCGCAGGATGTCCGGCAGGCGCGGACGGGCGGGCTGGAACACCATTATGGGTGCGCGTGACTGGCTGTCTGCCGCGCCAGCGGTCTCGTTATCTTCGTGAGGCCAGCCGATCATGCGGCGGCAGGCGGAAAGCTCAGTCGGACGTGCGGCTGGTACGTTCAGGTCATCGCCGGGCACCAGCGTGTCCAGCAGGGCTGAAAAGCCATCCGGACGCGGATGAATGATAAGAAGTGCATCGTCGCTGCGCATGCCGGGATACGCCGGGTCGGCTGCGGGCTTGATGTCTGCGTCATTCACGCCTTTGCGGTTTTCCGCATCGATGTAAGCGCCCAACCCGCCGCGCACCTGTGGCGAGGCATTGATCATGGCGTCGCGCATGAGGGTGTTGGATTTGGCATCGGCGGTTTCATCCAGCACAAATGTGCGGCCGCATATGCTGGCAAAGGAAACCTGCTCGACCCCGGCCACGTCGTCGAGGAACTCGCGTATCGCGCCCAGGCCCGCGTCGGGGGCTGTATCACGCCCGTCGAGTACGGCATGCACCCACACCCGCACGCCTGCGTGACTGAGGCTGGCGGCAATCCTTGCGGCGTGCTCGGTGAACCCTTCAATGCCGGATGAAGTGAGGCAGCACAGGATGTGGCAGTCGCCACCAACTTTTCCAAGATCTCTCACGAATCTCTGAAAAGCAGGCACTTCGGCAAGGCCGCCTGGCGTGCGCAGCAGGGCGTTCAGGGTTGCCTGCGGCAGGCGGGGCTCGGTGCCTTCCGCGATGGCGGCAAGGGCGCAGGTCAGGCTGGCGGGCGCGGGCCCGGTCGCGATGCTGGTCGCGGTGGCGCGCTGGGCAAAGCGCTTGAAGCCCGGGGTTCGGGTGGTAAATGCGGGTTTGTGGCTGGCGGATGCTGCGCCCCAGCCTTCCAGCAGGGCGATAACAAGCGGCCGGGCGGGGCCGGATCCGGTGGGCTCTGAGCGGCCAAAAAGGTTCATGTTTTAATTCTGGTCTTCTGGAAATTGATCGAGACGTGTCGGCTTGCACGGTCATGCAGCCGGGCTGGTAAACCTCACCGCGACTCAATTATGTTAGTCACGATGGTAAGGGTGTCGGGCAAGAATGGATATTGCCCGGTATATCTGCTCCATCATCATGATTCTGGCCAGCATATGCGGCCAAGTCATGGCGCCCAGCGACAAGGTTTCGCGCGCTGCTTCACGCAGTTTTGCGCCATGGCCATCAGCACCGCCGATCACCAAGGCAATGTCGCGCTGGCCGGTATCCTTGTGGCCCTCGAGCCATTTGGCGAAATCGCGGCTTGGACGCTCCTTGCCGGTTTCATCCAATGCCACGATGAGGGCGCCTGGAGGCAGGGCTGAGAGAATGGCTTCCGCCTCACGCTCCGGGTCGGCTTTCTGGTCGATTTCCACAAGATTGACGGCGGTAATGCCAAGGCTGCGGCCGAGCGCTTCGGCGCGGTCCTTGTAACCATCGGCCAGAGCGCGCTCGTTTTTGTCGCGCATCCGGCCTATGGCGCAAACGGTAATGCGCATGGATGTCTTCTTTTTCCGGCGACCTTGCGAGAAAGCGCCGGTCTGTTGGCTTCAGTCCTGGACTTTGGCCGAGCCTAATTGGCCAGCTGATCCTCGGGCATGTCAGCCGACCACAGGCGCTCGAGATTATAGAAATCACGCACCTCGGGACGGAACACATGCACAAGCACATCGCCGGCATCGATCAGCACCCAATCGCTATGGGTCATGCCTTCAACGCGCGGCGTCTTGCAGCCTGCTTTTTTCACGGCTTCCACCAGATAGTCAGCAACCGAACCCACATGGCGTTGTGACCGGCCGCTGGCGATGACCATGCAGTCGGCGATTGAAGATTTGCCTGCGAGATCGATGGTGACGATGTCCTCGGCTTTGGTGTCGTCTAGGCAGGCCAGCACTGCTGCGCGGACCCGGTCTGACTGGGACATGCCATTGTGGGACCCGTCTTTGGTCCCGTTTTTGACTGTTCCGCTAGCGGAACCTGCCGCCGGGCGCTTGGGGGCGTCCGCGGAGACGGCCTCTTGGCCGGTATAGTCGATGCTCAGAACTAGCTCCTTTTAGTGTCCGGCGGGCGGTTGGTTCCCAAGCAAATCGCTGGAAATCCCACCGGTACAGGCACAATGACCCGCTTGTATGAGGACAATATGACGATCAGGGCTCAGACCGCAAACCCTTAAAAATCAGTCAGTTAACCGGCAACCTCCAGTAGGTGCAGGCTGAACAGGCCATCCTTGTCTGTCCAAAGCTCGCGGGAGGTAAATCCGGCGGCCCGCGCCATCGCCGCAAACTCCTCCGGCTCGTATTTGTAGGAGCTTTCGGTGTGGATGCGTTCGCCGTCGTCGAAGTCGAATGACTGGTCCTTGAGGCGGATGGTCTGGGGGCCACGGGCCTCAAGATGCATCTCCACCCGGCCCTGCTCGCCATTGTAGAAGGCCACATGGGCAAAGCCATCCTGATCCAGTTCGGCGCCCAGCTCGTTCTTCATGCGGGTCAGCAGGTTCAGGTTGAAGGCGGCGGTGACGCCCGCGCCGTCGTCATAGGCGGCATCAAGAATGTGCTTGGGCTTTTTGAGGTCGACGCCGATGAGGAACTGGCCGCCTTTGCCCAAAAGCTTGGTGCTGCGCTCCAGCAGGGTCTGGGCGTCGTGCGGGGTGAAATTGCCGATGGTTGATCCGGGCAGGAAGCCCAGCCGCCGTGTGCCCAGCTGTGCGGTGTCGGCAGGCAGGCGGAAGCCCTTGGTGAAATCCGCGCAAATGGCCCCGATGGCGATTTCCGGCATGTCGGTGGCGAGGCTGCTCATCTGGCTGCGCAGATAGTCACGGCTGATATCGACGGCCACATAACCCGCAGGGCGATCCAGCGCGCTGAGAAGCTGACGGATCTTGAGGCTGGACCCGGCGCCATACTCAACCACCAGACACCCCGGTCCGACGGCGCTGGCAATGTCCGCGCCGTGACGTGCCAGCAGCCCAAGCTCGGTGCGGGTTGGGTAATATTCCGGGGTCTGACAAATCTGGTCGAACAGTTCCGAGCCGCGTTCGTCGTAAAAATATTTGGGCGCGATGCGTTTGGGGCTGGCGGCAAGGCCGGTCAGCGTGTCGTCCATAAATGTCGCGAGCGCCGGTTTTTCATCGACGAAGAATGCAAGCGCATCACCGGCGGTATCAGTTTGGGCAGTCATCGTGTCGGGTGGGGTCACGGGACGGGTCCTGAATTTCTTTAAATATCGCGGGCGAGGCGCAGGCCGGAAAACTGCCAACGTGCGTGGGCTGGAAAAAAGTTACGGTAGGTGGCGCGCATGTGATCTTGTGCCGTTGCAACGCTGCCGCCGCGCAGCACCATCTGGTTGGCCATGAATTTGCCGTTGTATTCACCGATTGCGCCTGCCGCCGGTTTGAAGCCGGGATAAGGCGCGTAAGCACTCAACGTCCATTCCCATATATCGCCGAACAGCTGCTGAAGCCCATCAACTCCCGGTGATGCGGGGGCGGGATGAAGTGCGGTTGCTCCCGGTGTGGTGCCTGCAAAATGGCCTTCCGGCGCAATGCTGCCGGCGGCGTGTTCAAGCTCAAACTCGGTTGGCAGGCGTACATCCTGGCCCTGCGTCTCGCTGGCCCATGCGGCAAAGGCTGCGGCTTCAAAGAATGAGATATGGCACACGGGCTCTGCTGCATTCACCGGCACACGGCCATGCAGCGTGTAGGTGGTCCAGCCATCTGTATCGCTATCGCGCAGCCAATAAAGCGGTGCATCCCATCCGCCTGCCTGTACCCGGTCCCAGCCTTCGGCATGCCACCAGCGCGGATCTGCGTAGCCGCCATCAGCCATGAAGGCGAGATAGTCGGCGTTGGTTGTCGGGCGGTTGGCCAGCGCATAGTCCCGCAGCAGCACCTGATGGCGCGGGACTTCGCAGTCAAAAGCAAAGCCGTCGCGCGCCGTGTCGCCTGAATGGCCGCACAGCGTTATGCCGGACTTGAAACTGATCCAGTCAAGCGCGGGTGCGGCGTTGGCTGTGTGGTCCGGTGCCGGATAGACCACGGGCCACATCGGGTTGTGCGACATGGCGTGCTTGAGGTCGGTGACCATCAGTTCCTGATGCTGCTGCTCATGGTTGAGGCCAAGCTCAATAAGCGGTGCGACAGTTGCCCAGGTGGCGTCGTCCGCCTTGTCAGCAAAATCGGTGAGGGCTGCATCCACATGGGCGCGATAGGTGCCGACTTCGGCAATGCTGGGGCGCGACACCAGCCCGCGATTGGGGCGGGGATATTGTGGCCCGATGCCCTGATAGTAGGAATTGAACAGATAGTCGTAGGTGTCGTCGATTGGCCGGTAGGACGTGTCATGCGGCTTCAGCACGAAGGTCTCGAAAAACCATGTGGTATGGGCGCGGTGCCAGCGGATCGGGCTCGCGTCCTCCATCGACTGCAGCATCTGGTCTTCAGCGCTTAAAGGCGCCGCGAGGCTTTCCGTTGCCGCGCGCACGGTTGCGAAGCGGGCGATCAGCGCGGCCTTGTCCAGATGATGCAGATGCGCATCAGGTCGTGTGGCTGACGGGACGGATGACGGCATCGGGGCCTCTTTCGGCGGACAGCAGGGTGACCTAAGCAGACCCTAAGTCCGCCAAGTTAGACGGCGTAAGTCAACAACGTGTCGGGTAAGTGACGCGTTCCGTCAGAAATAGGGCGGTGATGGGTCGGTTTCCAGTGGGTGTCATATATCAATATGCGCACCGGGCGATCAGTCCGTGTGCCAGGCGCTGCCGATCTGGCGGCGGATCTGGGTGGATGACAGGGGCGTCGGCTGGTCCTCAATGAAGACCCAGGCGGGGGGCGCTATGTCGGGCAACTGGTTGGCGCGCTCCACGGGGAACTGGCGCGAGGCATAGCGGGCCGCTGCGTGCGACAGGCGGGCTTTCAGGCTGTAGCCGGGCCGTGCGATGACAGCGACCGGCACCCGCTCCATGATCGAGGTCCACTGATACCAGCGCGGAAAGCTGATGAGATTGTCGGCCCCCATCAGCCACACGAAATGCGTGCCGGGCGCGCGTTGGGTCAGTTGCCGCACGGTGTCCGCCGTATAGCGCGTGCCCATCTGGGTTTCGATGTCGGTGACGCGGATGGCGGGATGGTTGGCCATGTCCTGCGCACTTTTCATGCGCTGGGCGAAGGGCGCCATACCCTTTTCAGGCTTTAGCGGGTTTTGCGGCGAGACCAGCCACCACACCTGATGCAGGCCCAGCCGCCGCAGCGCCACCAGGCTTATGTGCCGGTGGCCTTCATGGGCCGGGTTGAACGATCCGCCCAACAGGCCGATGCGCAGGCCAGTGCTTTGGGCGAGCTGTATCAAAGGCGGGTCTGGCCGTTGCCGCGCACGACATATTTGAAGGTGGTCAGCTGTTCCAGCCCGACAGGACCGCGCGCATGTAGTTTGCCGGTGGCAATGCCAATCTCAGCACCCATGCCGAACTCGCCGCCATCTGCATATTGCGTGGACGCATTCTGCAGCAAAATGGCGCTGTCGCATTGGTTGAAGAACTTGTCGGCGGTTTCCTGATTGTCCGTCACGATACATTCGGTGTGCTGCGAGCCATATTTTTCAATATGCGCCAGCGCGCCCTTGAGGCCGGGCACCACGGCGACGGCGATGATCGCGTCGAGATATTCCGTGGTCCAATCTTCTTCGGTGGCGGTCGCGACATCGGGCATCAATGCGCGGGTTTTCTCGTCGCCGCGAATTTCGCAACCTGCGTCGCGCAGAGCCGTCACCACGGGCACCAGATGGGTTGCCGCACAGGCTTCATCCACCAGCAGGGTTTCAGCTGCGCCGCAAATGCCGGTGCGCCGCATCTTGGCGTTGACGGCGATCCCTTTCGCCATCTCGATGTCGGCGTCTTTGTCCACATAGACATGGCACAGCCCATCAAGATGACCGAGCACGGGCACGCGCGCTTCGTTGGTCACGCGCTCGGTCAGGCTGCGGCCGCCGCGCGGCACCAGCAGATCAAGCGCACCATCAAGACCTTTGAGCATTTCGCCGACAGCGGCGCGGTCGGTCGTGGGCACCAACTGGATTGAGTTTGAGGGGAGCACTGCTGCGTCAAGGCCCAGTTCAAGGCAGGCATGGATGGCGCGCGAGGAATGAAAGCTTTCAGAGCCGCCGCGCAGGATCACGGCATTGCCCGCCTTGAGGCACAGCGCACCTGCGTCCGCCGTCACATTGGGGCGGCTTTCATAGATGATGCCGATAACGCCCAAAGGGACCCGGCGGCGCTCTATGTGCAGGCCCGAGGGCACATCCCATTCGGTGATGGTGGCACCGACCGGGTCTTCAAGTTCAACGATGGCTTCAAGGCCCTTGGCCATGGCTTCAATGCGAGCGTCGTCCAGCTTCAGCCGGTCGAGCATCGCACCGGAAATACCGCGTGCCTGCGCGGCTTCCATGTCACGGGCATTGGCTGCGAGGATCAGGTCGGCGTCAGCGCGCATGGTCATGGCCGCTGCAAGCAGGGCTGCGTCCTTTTGCTTGCGCGGTGCCAGACGCAGCTTCCGCGCGGCGGCGCGGGCATTGGTGCCCAGCTTGTGCATGGTGGCGACAACATCGGGATCGATGGTGTGCAGAGTTTCAACAACGCTCATTGTGCCTGCTCGCTTGCTTTGCCTTCGGTCTCTTTCGCAGCCCGGTTCAGGGCCAGATGGTCGCGGTGGATCATCTCATCGCGCCCACGGTAGCCGAGCAGGGTTTCTATTTCACCGCTTTTGTGCCCGGCAATGCGGGTTGCGTCTGCGGAGGAATAGGCAACAAGCCCGCGCCCCAGTTCCTTGCCGCCGACACTTTTGACGACAACGGCATCGCCGCGATCAAACGTGCCTTTGACGTTTGTAACGCCTGCCGGCAGCAGACTGCGGCCACGGCCCAGCGCGCGTTCGGCACCTGCATCAATGGTGATGACACCTGCGGGCTTGAGGCTGCCGGAGATCCAGCGCTTGCGGGCCATGACGGGTGTTGCGTGCGCGGTAAACCAGGTGGCGTTGGCGCCCTCTTCAATGGCGGCCAGCGGATTATCCACAGCGCCCTTGGCAATCACCATATGCACGCCTGCTTCGGTGGCAATGCGTGCGGCTTCAAGCTTGGTAATCATGCCGCCGGTGGACATGTCGGTACCCGCGGTGCCCGCCATCGCCAAAATCTCCGGCGTAATGGCGTCAACCTTGCGGATCAGGGTTGCGTCCTTGTTGCGCACGGGGTCGTCCGTATAAAGACCGTCCACATCCGACAGGAGCACCAGACAATCCGCATCCACCATGCTGGCGACGCGGGCGCTTAAGCGGTCGTTGTCGCCATAGCGGATTTCGCTGGTGGCCACCGTGTCGTTCTCGTTGACGACGGGGACCAGATTGAAATCCCACAATTTGGTGAGCGTTGAGCGGGCGTTCAGGAAACTGCGGCGACCTTCGGTGTCGCCCAGGGTCAGCAATACCTGTGCGATGCGAATGTCGTGGGTTTCAAGAGCTTCCTGATAGGCGCGCGCAAGGCCGATCTGGCCGAAGGCTGCAGCGGCCTGACTTTCTTCCAGTGCCAACGTATTGCGGGGGCCAAGGCCAAGTGCCTTGCTGCCGACGGCGATGGCACCGGACGAGACGACGATAACCTGCTGGCCGCGCGCGCGCAGACGGGCGATATCGGCGGCGAGGCTTTTAAGCCAGTCGCGCCGGATACGTCCCGATGCTGCATCGACAAGAAGGGCGGAGCCGATCTTGACGACGATGCGCTCGGCATTGGCCAGAAGGTTCGTCGTCTGCGTCATGGGCGCCAGCCTTCGCTGGGGGCGGGGCGCTCTTCCTTGATGGCAAGTTCTTCGGCCTCTTTCGCTTCCGCTTCGTCAATCACCATCTGGCGCTGGGTGGCCACATAGACATTGATGGCGCGCAGGGCGTCGGTGACGCCTTCGCCCGAGGCGCTGGACAGCAGAATCGGTTTTTGGCCTGCCACGGCTTCAAGGGCTGCGGCTTTTTCGTCGCGCAATTCATCCGTCAGCGAATCAATTTTGCTCAGCGCCACAAGCTCGGGCTTGTCCACCAGCCCGTTGCCATAGGCGTCAAGCTCGTTGCGGATGGTGGTGTAGTCGGCGGCCACATCTTCCTGTGTACCGTCAACCAGATGCAGCAGCACATTGGTGCGCTCCACATGGCCGAGGAACCGGTCGCCAAGCCCCAAGCCTTCATGCGCGCCTTCGATGAGGCCGGGAATATCCGCCAGCACAAAGGCTGCTTCATCCACCGCGACCACGCCCAGATTGGGGGTGAGGGTGGTGAAGGGATAGTCAGCGATCTTGGGTTTGGCGGCGGTCACGGTTGCCAGAAATGTGGACTTGCCTGCATTGGGGAGGCCGACAAGGCCTGCGTCGGCGATCAATTTGAGGCGCAGCCAGATCCAGCGCTCTTCAAATTCCTGGCCTTCGTTAGCACGGCGGGGCGCGCGGTTGGTGGCGCTCTTGAAGCGGGCATTGCCCCAGCCGCCATTGCCGCCTTTGGCCAGCAACACGCGCTCGCCGGGGGTGGTCATGTCGGCAATCAGGGTCTCGTTGTCTTCTTCAAAAATCTGCGTGCCGACGGGAACCTTCAGCACGATGTCGTCGCCGCCTTTGCCGAAGCGGTCGCGGCCTGCGCCACTTTCACCGCGGCGAGCCTTGAAGTGCTGCTGATAGCGATAGTCGATCAAGGTGTTGAGCGAGTGGACGCATTCCGCCCACACGTCGCCACCCTTGCCGCCGTCGCCGCCGTCAGGTCCGCCGAACTCGATATATTTTTCGCGGCGGAACGAGACCGTGCCGTTGCCGCCCGCGCCGGACTGGATATAGACCTTGGCCTGATCGAGGAATTTCATGACGTGAGGCTTTCAGGGCTATTGGCAGGGCTATTGGCGCGGGTCAGGTGTTCCCAGCGGGGTTTGTCGAGGCGGTAATTATCGCACAAAGCGTTTGTACCGCGTGCGGGGCGGTTTTGCAGGGTGGTGCATGTGAACATGAAACCGGCCTTTTCAAGTACGCGGGCCGAAGCCGGGTTTGCCTGCAGGCAGACCGCGCGCAACCGGCCGGCTCTGAGCGTTTCAAAGGCCCAATCCCGCATACCAACAGCGCATTCAGCCGCAAGGCCGCGTCCCCACCATGCGGGGTCGAACCAGTAGCCCAGATCATATTCGCGGCCGGATGCCCCAAGATCGATCATTTCATCAATGCCCGCGCCTGCAATGATCGTTCCGCTCTGCTTGTCGCGCACCGTCAGTGGAATATCCGTACCTGCTGCAATCTGTGCAGGCGCGGCGGCAATCCAGGTTTCTACATGCGAGACGGGGCAGGGGCAGGGCACGAGCCCCAGCATGGTGCCGACTTCGGGCTTGCTGGCGATCGCCGCAATGGCTTCAGCATCGCCGGGCGCGAGCGGACGCATGATGAGACGGGGGGTCTCAATCACGATATCGCTCATGGCTGGCAGCTTGTGGACCATTGTTGTGCGCTTACGCTTTCCTTGCGACCAGCCCGTCAATCCAGCGGGTGCGGGGCATGGTCAGATCTATTGACGGCATGTCCTCGCCACGCGCCAGGCAGGGGCGTTTGGATTTGCCACTATACTCAAATCCGCACTTTTTCAGCACATTGCCGGATGCGGGGTTCTCCTCGTAGTGGCCGGAGGTGAGCCGGTCGGCGCCCAGATCAGCAAAGCCGATGGTGACGGCGGCCTGCGCTGCTTCCGTCGCAAAGCCCTTGCCCCAGTAAGGTTCGCCAATCCAGTAGCCCAGCTCAAAGTCGCCGGACTTCTGGTTGTCGATGCCCACCACGCCGATCAGCTCTCCCTCAAGGGTGATGGCGTAAGGCGACCCTTGGCCGCTGGCGCGCTGGTCTGCGTGGCCTGCAATCCACTCCTGCGCGTGACCGTCAGGATAAGGATAGGGCACCACTGCCAGCATGCGCGCCACATTCCAGTTGTTGCAGCCTGCCTGGACCGGTATCGCGTCTTCGCGCTCCAGCCAGCGGAGCAATAATCTCGCCGTCTTCATCTGCGCCCGCATGGGACGTCCTTTCACAGGGCGGAGGGCAAAACAAAAGGGAGATGGCTATCCATCTCCCTCCCGAATTGGCTATTGCCTAGTGAATGGATTGCCACCAAACGGTGGCAATTGGTCCACCGCGTTTTTAGTCAGCTGATACCGGAAGGACCGACACATACGTGCGGTCGCCCATCTTCTTGCGGAAGAACACATTGCCTTCGATCTTCGCAAAGATGGTGTGGTCCTTGCCCATGCCGACATTGTCGCCCGGATGCACCTTGGTGCCGCGCTGACGAATAATGATGTTGCCGGGAATGACGAGCTCGCCGCCGTATTTCTTCACGCCAAGACGCCGGCCGGCTGAGTCGCGACCGTTGCGGGATGAGCCGCCTGCTTTTTTATGTGCCATCTTGTCTTACTCCGTAAATTCGTGTGCCGGGCGCGCGCGCGTTACGCGCTGATGCCGGTGATCTTGATCTGGGTCTTGTGCTGACGATGACCCTTTGTGCGGCGATAGGTGTGGCGGCGCACCTTCTTGAAGATACGCACCTTGCGGTCACGGGCGTGGCCGAGAACCTCTGCAGACACCTTGGCGCCTTCCACGAGCGGGGCACCAACTTTCGGGGCACCGTCGCCACCGATCATCAGCACTTCGCCGATTTCAATCTTGTCGCCGGGCTCACCGAGGAGCTTTTCGACAGAAAGCACATCGTTCTGTGCAACTTTGTACTGCTTACCGCCAGTGCGGATGACCGCGAACATAAGGCTCGTCCATCTTCAAAAAAGGGCACAAGGCTGCGGAAAACCGCGCCAAAACCCATAAGGTCAAAAGAAAACGCGCCGGAACACCCCACTAGAAGCGGGATATGTCCGGCGATTGGGCGCGGATCATACTTTTTGAGGGCCGCAAGTCAAGCGCTTCGCGGCGTTTCAAGTGGGGTTTGCGCCTGAAAGAAACGTCCGGTGCGCCGTCAGCCCCAAGAAGTAGCCGATAAGCGCCACCCACAGCCACATGGCGGCTTGGGGCACCGCTGGGTAAGTCGTCACCATCAGGAGGCTCAAACCCGCCCAAAGTGCCGTCAACGCCAGTGTCAGGGTGCGTAGCTTCACGACTCTCAGGGGATGGGTGAATTTGAGCCGGGTAAAGGTGAGCGCCGCGCACAGCGCAATGACCGCCAGATTGGCCCACGGGTCGGTATCCAGCACCCACATATACAAGACCAGTACATTCCAGATCGCCGGAAAGCCCTCGAAATAGTTGTCGCCGGTCTTCATGTCGCGGTTGGCAAATGTATACAGCGACACCGCCAGCACAGCGCCCGCCGTCACCGGGCCAAGCCCATCTGGCAGCAGCCCAAGCGACGCCAGCATCACCGCAGGCACAACTACATAAGTGAGATAATCCACCACCAGATCGAGTGTTTCGCCGGAAATCCGCGGCAAAACCTCTAAAACCCGGTAGCGGCGGGCCAGCGGGCCATCGACCCCGTCCACCACCAGCGCCAGCCCCAGCCACAAAAAAGCCGATGCCGGGTCGCCATCGGTCACAGCGGTAAGCGCCAGCATGGCGATGACAGCGCCTGACGCCGTAAGCCCGTGGATTGCCCAGGCGCGGGCGCGCTCCAGCGCGGTGGATGGCTTAGTGCCGTATGTCGCCATGTTGTTGCTCGAATCGTGCATCATTTGTTTAAGTGATCGTAGCAGCAACACGCATTGCGCCTGCAACAAGGGCCGCGCGGCAGGGGAGCATCACGAAAATGGGCAACGGACCTTTGGGCTTTTTGGGCGCCATCATCGTCGCCGTGGGCATTGCCGCCGCCGGCTGGCAGGTGGGCACGGGCTTTTATGAAGGCCGCAAGGCTGAGCGCTATGTCACCGTCAAAGGCCTTGCCGAGCGCGACGTGACCGCTGACCTCGCCATGTGGCGGCTGCGCTATACGGCCACCGGCAACGATCTTGGGGCCGTGCAGGCGGAAATCGACCGGAATACCGCGACAATCACCGATTTTCTCACCACACGCGGCGTCAAGGACGAGGAAATCAGCCTTGAGCGCCTGGAGGTGACGGACCTGCTGGCGCAGGCCTACCGCTCTGGCGGCATCGGCGAGGCGCGCTACATAATTGCCCAGAATATGTTGCTGCGCACACCGAATGTTGACCTGGTCAACGCGCTGGGACGCGAAACCGGCGAGCTTGTGCGCCGTGGCGTGGTGCTGGCGGATCTTGGCGGGCCGACCTATTCGTTCAACGGCCTCAACGACATCAAGCCGGAGCTGATTGCACAGGCGACAGCCGCCGCGCGCACCGGCGCTGCGGAGTTCGCCGCCAATTCCGGCTCAAAGCTTTCGGGCATCCTGCGCGCCAATCAGGGTGTCATCGTCATCCGGCCGCGTGATGACACGGGCGGGGTCAGCCAGGAAAGCCAGCTTGAAAAGACGGTTCGCGTTGTCGCCACTGTCGACTACTCTTTGAGCGACTAAGCAATAAGCCGCCAAGCGGCAGGGCAAATAACTGGCTACAAGGCGGGGCAACACTTCATGGGCGCACTGGTTCGCGGACTTATCTTCCTCATTTTCTGGGCCGTGCTCATTGCGCTGTTCGCCGCTGCCCTTGATGGCGACATGCGCGACGTCCTGGAGGACTACATCCCCTTCTTCGACGTGGCGGACCCTGTGATCGACTGGCTGTCCGATTTCCTCAACGATATGTGGGATGCCGCGACCGATTAAGGTGGGCTCTGCGTCCTGGGCCATTGGTGCTTAGCGAATGGGTGCTTAGTGAATGGGCGCTTAGTGATCTGAACCAATGCGAGTAGGCCCCGGGTCAAGCCCGGGGACACGGTAAATGGTATCCCCAACGCTCCGATAATCCGTGTCCCCGGGCTTGACCCGGGGTCCACTCGCATCAGGCGCACGGCAACGTGCTCGAAAGGACCTCAACCCCAATCCGTTCCATTCTACCGGCACACCCTTGCAGTTTGTCCCGCCTCGCGGCTATTGTCCGCGCCCTGTCGACCCCCGCTTGGCATCAGGGCTCAAAAGCCCGCCAGGCCATGCCTCACAGATATTGCGGAGAGGTGCCGGAGTGGTCGAACGGGGCGGTCTCGAAAACCGTTGTACGCGCGAGCGTACCGAGGGTTCGAATCCCTCCCTCTCCGCCACTTGCCCTAGAGAAACGTTTCTCTTCATCCGGCTGCGGACAAAATTTCTCGTTGTTTTCGAAGGTTATGCGGGTTGGGCTGAGCACCGACCCCTGCGCCAAGAAGCCCGGAAGCGTTCTCTCCAAGCCGATATTCTCTGGACCTGTTGCCTTCAGCATTTCGGAGAAGTGACGTACCAATATGTAAATTAAAGAAAATTCCAACTGCTCAGTTTGGTAGGTTTGAAAAATCGTTCAGCTATCGGATGCGACTGGCGTCGAACTTTCGGAATAAATAGATCATGGCTCACGGACTGAAACCCATACCGCTGGCGTCTTGAATACCGCGACAAGGGCCTATCCCCGCGGGTGCGGGGGAACCGTCCCGGCGCTGGCGCTGAACATGCTGCACGGGGGCCTATCCCCGCGGGTGCGGGGGAACCCGGCGCGGAACAATCCTATCAAAGCCTATCCGGGGCCTATCCCCGCGGGTGCGGGGGAACCTGCCAAAATTGGGACTTCAGCAGCATGGCCACGGGCCTATCCCCGCGGGTGCGGGGGAACCCTCACGCTGTCGTTCGATGATCGGGTCGTGACGGGCCTATCCCCGCGGGTGCGGGGGAACCAGACCCGTAACATCGCGGAAAAATTTCACGGTGGGCCTATCCCCGCGGGTGCGGGGGAACCCATGACGGAACCGGGGGATGCTGTGATGATCGGGGCCTATCCCCGCGGGTGCGGGGGAACCGTCAGCAGACGGTCGATCGCCTGCAGGTCATCGGGCCTATCCCCGCGGGTGCGGGGGAACCACAAAGGCCAGTTTTGCTTTCAGCGCAGGGGCGGGCCTATCCCCGCGGGTGCGGGGGAACCTGCCCAGCTTGATCGGCTCATTCAGCCGGATCGGGCCTATCCCCGCGGGTGCGGGGGAACCGTCTCCGAGTATTCGGCCAAACCATCCCCCTCGGGCCTATCCCCGCGGGTGCGGGGGAACCCAAAGCAAGCGGTTCACGGCTCTGAAAAAGATGGGCCTATCCCCGCGGGTGCGGGGGAACCTCAGTTCTATAATAACGTCGGCTGACTCTTTGGGGCCTATCCCCGCGGGTGCGGGGGAACCTCCCGCGCGGTCAGGTCTCGCCCAGTCCATGCGGGCCTATCCCCGCGGGTGCGGGGGAACCATCGGCGGTTTGAATTGGGAACGGCTCGAACCGGGCCTATCCCCGCGGGTGCGGGGGAACCGTGGCACGCTGACAATTGCCAAGCTGGGACGAGGGCCTATCCCCGCGGGTGCGGGGGAACCTGGCGGTGGTCCTGCCCGTGATGGGGCTTGGGGGGCCTATCCCCGCGGGTGCGGGGGAACCACGTTGGCAACTTTGTCAATTGTGGTCGTCTTGGGCCTATCCCCGCGGGTGCGGGGGAACCGAAAACGGGACCATCGGCGCAATCGCCACCCCGGGCCTATCCCCGCGGGTGCGGGGGAACCTTTGTGACCATTTACAAGCGCGATGGTGATGTGGGCCTATCCCCGCGGGTGCGGGGGAACCTCAGTCATGCGCGCGCCATGCTTCTCAATGCCGGGCCTATCCCCGCGGGTGCGGGGGAACCTCCAGATACAGCGCGCCGCCCTTGGCTTGGGCGGGCCTATCCCCGCGGGTGCGGGGGAACCAAGTATCTTGCGACCGGCAATCCGTGCAGCATGGGCCTATCCCCGCGGGTGCGGGGGAACCGACCGCGCAATCCCTCGCCGGGTGGAGTCGGCGGGCCTATCCCCGCGGGTGCGGGGGAACCTGGGCCAAGATGACCCCATTCACCTCGTTGGCGGGCCTATCCCCGCGGGTGCGGGGGAACCGACCAAATCTTGACCTTGATAACCATCGGCTTGGGCCTATCCCCGCGGGTGCGGGGGAACCGCGCCAAAACTGAGGGCTTGCCGCGCATAATTGGGCCTATCCCCGCGGGTGCGGGGGAACCCCGGTGTCTTTGGCGTTGCCGCCGTCGCTCAGGGGCCTATCCCCGCGGGTGCGGGGGAACCTCTTGAAGTCAACTACATGACATTTCTACCTTTTCAAAGAGCATTCAGGCGAGTTTGCGTACGCCCTACTTTCGCTTAAGGAGAAGAACTCCATCTGCATCGATGATTTCCTTTGCGGGCTCTCCCAAGGTTTCGATCCGCAAACTTCCTGCCGCGCCTTTGTCGCGCCATATCATCACGAGCGAGCCGCGTTGCAAGGTGGACCACCAATCGGTTACGACTGCCCATACCCTGTCCCGGACGCCCGTCGACATTTGTGGCGACACGTAGACGCCGGGTGCCACTTCCAGCATGACGGAGGTGAGAAAGCCGCGGTAGCGGGCTTCGACATCACGGGTGATGACCATCGTGGTCTGGGCAGGCATCCTACTCGGTGCCTCCGATGAGTTTCTTGATGCGGTCGATCATTTCGGGGATCACCTGATCGCGGGCCAGTGTTTCGCCAGTCAGGCGGCGGGTGACGCGTTCGATATTTTCGGTCGGGCGTTGGGTGCAGTGTTTTGCGGCTTTGAAGGCGCAGGGGATCGTCACCGCGACCCGGTAGAGGTCGGAGATGTCGAGCACGAAGGATTGGCCGGCGTCTTCGTGGATGAAGCCCAGTTGCGGAATTGTTGCGGTGGCGGCCACAGCGATGGCGGCGGCCGCCTCGACGGCGGACGAGGCATGGTTCAGCGCCTGATTGGGCAGGTCGGCGGCGGTGGGGTTGTCGCGCTGATAGTGGCGGCCTTTCCAGTCGATGCCGATCGACTTGGCCAGAAGGCAATAGCTTTCCTTCATCCTCGCGCCTTCGATGCCGCGCAAAACGTTCAGATCGCGGTGCGGTAGAATCTCACCCAGACGCATGGCATACATCCGCCGGGCGATCATGATGCGCATGTCGTCATCGGCCCAAAGGCGGGCCTGTACGCGCGCCAGGCCCGAGCGATCTGGGATCAGGGGAGGGGCGGTGTACATCCGAACGCCGTCTTCGCCGACGGCGGCGAGGGCGGTGCGGGCATGGGCCAGCAACCGCAGTGCATCGTGACTTACGGTAGACCCGGGGCCGAGCAGAATCATCGACACCGCCTGAAGCGGAATGGCATAGTCGCCGGGTGTAAGTGCATCAGCATCGGTCGCAGTACCCTGAAGAAAGGCCAGCGTGCCGTCGCGGGCGGTCAATGCACCCCGCGCGAGGTACAATAAGCCGGCCCGATCAGAATGGGGCACTTTCGCGCTGTCGAGACCGAGCCGACCTTTGAGCATGCTACCGCTCCGGCACGGGGCGATTAGGCGCGCGCAGCAGCACCATGCCGTAGCCATAGGCGCGGTGCCGCCCGACGCCGCGTGCCAGCATTGCGGCGAACTGGGTCGGATCCTGGATTTCGAATGTGCCGTGGAATGTGGCCTCTGGCCCTTCGGGTCCGGCCCCGCCCCGCGCAACGCGGCGCCTGCGAAAGCCGGTCAGTCTGGTTGCGGCTCTCTCGAGGGTGGCGCAGCCTGCCAGCCGTTCGGCCAGCCAATCCAGATAAATCGCTTCGCGGCTGTGTTCGTGGCTGTCCTGTGCGCTGCCGGGGTAGTGGTGCAGGATGTGGGCGAGAAAGACATCAATCTCGGCCCCTTTGGCGAAGCCTTCAAGCGGGGCGTTCAGGCGACGGACTGGGCGGGCCAGCAGATCGAAGCCGAGGCGCTGGCCCGCCGTCCAGATCGCGGGCATTGGTTTATCCTCCAGCGCGGACAGATCGAGCACGCCGAGGTGTTCAGGCAGGGCAATGGTCTGCGCCGTTGCGCGCAGGGCGGCAGCATGGACGGTGCTGTAGGCGTAAAGGTTACCCGCATTGGCGCGCGGCGGCACCAGCAGGCGAAAGGGTTGCGCCATGCCTTTGCCAAAGGTCTCTGACAGCAGATGATGCAAGGCGCGGCCCTCGTCGAAGGCGCCAGATTTGCCCGGAACCCACCCCCGTTCTGCGCCCCAGCGCGCGAGCGCCGAAAGCCTGATCGGCAGGCGGATCAGGTGAAGGGTCATGATCCGGCCCTCTGCAATCTGCCCTGAACGACCAGACGACTGCCGCCGTGCAAACCGCTGCGCCAGTTGCGCAGGTCTGACAGGTTCAGAATGGTGTGACCCGATGGCCCTTCGCCGTCGGGCCATTGCGCACGGGCCTCGGACGGGGCAGTTTCGGAAAGCGCTTCGTGAGCGGTGTCGGCAGTGGCCCAACCGGCAAATAGGGGGCGCGTTGGCAGGCAAGGCTTGCGGCCAATGAACAGGGGGCGGGCGGGGCGGATCAATGCCTCGGCAAGGTGGTCGAGGAACGGGGCAAGATCAGCATCGGTCAGCCGCAGAACCACGGTCAGGCGCGCATCGGCCAGATAGTCGCGGCGGCGGCGGTGGGGCGCGTCATAGCTGTCACCGGCGCGTCCTTCGGGTTTGCCCGATGTGGTCCAGCCACGGTCGTCCTTTTTCAGTTTTGCATTCTGACTATCGGTGATCATGCGCCCCTCGACGTCGATCCGGGCGGCAAAGACAAGCCGGTCTTGCAGCGCCTGATGCGCCTGCCAGTCGGACCAATGCCAGCCAAGCGCATTGCCGAACAACCCGGTCAGCATCGAAGCTGCCGGAAAATCCCGCGTCGGGCCGACTTGGTCAATCGCAACTCCACCAAACGCCATCAAGGGCGCGCAGAGATCAAGGATCAGCCAGCGCTGCGTCACGAAAGCAGCCCCGGCAGGGTTTTGGCCCAAAGTGCGAGGTCACGCAGCGATCCCGGCGTGGCGCCAGGAATTTCCCGGTTGGCCAGCGACAGCACGCGACGATCCTCGCCGGTGTCGTAGGCAGTATCAAACGCCGCCAATTGGTCGGCCAAGGCGTTAGCGGCTGGGCCAAGGTGCGGGGCGCAGGGGCTGCGAAACGCTTCGGCCAGAGAGCGCGGCTGACGGTCGCCCGCCTCCAGCAACATCAGACCGGCGCGGCCATAAGGGGCGGTGGAACCGAGTTTGGCCCCCGGCGTCACCTCGGCGATCAGATAGATCAAGTTGTGCAGCACCTCGCCCGCCAGCACCGCGTCGCCGCCAAGGTTATCAAGCAGACCCTTCAGATCGACCACGACATAGCCATAGAACAGGCCCGAGGTCAGTTCGGTTTCCTGAATGGTATCGGCCCCCGGCTCATCCCCCGACAGATCATCGACCGCCGTGAAATAGTCGCTTTCGGATTCTTCCTCATGCACGGTGATGGCATGGGCGACATGGACCGGTGCCGTGATATTGGCGTCGGGGTCGGAGGTGACCATGCGCCCGAACAGGGCAGATGTAAGGCCGCCGGGGAGGGTTGCCGCCGAAGTCATCGCTTTCAGGCTTTTGTTCTGCGCCTTGCGCCAGTCTTCGGCCAATTTCTTCGCGGTCTTGGCATCACCTTCCGACTCAGCTGCAATCCTTGCCGCCTCTGCTACTAACCAAAGTAGTTCTGTCTCGCCAAAAATCAGGGTCTGGCGGGATTTCTTCGTTGTGCCCTTCTCGCCATAAAGTGCCATCTGGAATTCGGGTTCGATGGCGTCGATCACGGCCTGATCAATCGCGCCCTTCAGCGGCAGGATTACCTTGATCGTCACCAACTCGCGCGACCGAAACGCGGCCTCGGCCCCGTCGATCGCATGCAGCGCATGCGGGTCTTGCGCCTTGCGCCAGTGCCGTTTCAGGCATTGCGAACTGATCCTTGTACGCAATACGCCGCCGTAAGGCAGGCGTTTCGCCAGCCCGGAATCGTCGCGGTTCAACAAAGCCGCCGTGTATGAAGTCAGCGTGTGAATTTGCAGAAAACGTGGGGCGGTCATGCTGGGGTATCCTCTTTTTTGGCCGCCTCGGCACGGTCGAGCCTGCGGTAATAGGTTTCGGCAATACGGGCGGTGCCCTTGGGGGCCAGCACGGCCCAGGCGATGTCGCGCACATCCAGACCCGCCTGCGGCGGCCGACTGGTGGCCAGCGCGCGGGAGGCGCGGGTTAGCAGCACGTTGCGCGCCTTGCCCCGCGCCGCCAGCAGTTGCGCCAGCCTGCGTTCGCTGAAGATCGGCTGCGGACCGGTCCAGCCGGGGTCGCCGCCATCACACAGCGCCGCGCCAAAGGGTCGGTTGAAATCATGCAAAGGGAGGCGGCCTTCGGCGGCCCCTTTGGGGGTCAGGATGGCAAGGATGCGCAGAATGGTGATCCACGCCTCTTGCCGCGCGCCGATGGTATCGGGATAGCGCGCGGCCAGCCGCCAGAAAGCGGGTGCGGCAGTTTCCGCCTCCATTCGGCGCAGATCGGCGAGGGGGCCGGGGTCGAGGCGGCGCAATTCACCCGCCGCGGCGACAGCGGCCTTGTTGACGGCATCGGCGTCAGACATCGGCAGGCTCCTTTTCGTATGCGGGAAGGTATCCTGCCTTGCGCACGCGTGCGGCAAAGCTGCGCCGGGCACGGGCCTCGGCACGCGGGCGATAAATCGCGGCGCAGGGGATGGCGGGCAATGCTGCGGCGAGTTCCAGTTTGGCGGCGTGATGCAGGCTTTTGATAAATCGCTCTTGCGCCGCCTGCTCGCCGGACTTGCCTTCGGCCTTACTGGCGGCAAGGCGGTCCCACAAAGCGGGAAAGAACAGTGCATCGGCTGCGCGGTCGAACCGGGCGCGGGCGTCGGTGGTGCGGGCGTATTGAGCCTTGCCGATACCCTCATATTCTCCCCGTGCCGCAACCAATGCCAGAGCGTTGCGCAAGGCTTCATCAAACACCTTGATCTCTTCGATCTGCGTCCGCGCGAACGTGCCCGCGGTTTCAGACCGAAACATCCCGCGCAGGGCACCCGGCACCGGGATCACCCGGCTTTTCCAGCCGTCGGTTTTGGAATTGCCGCGTGACAGCGCCTCGGCAACCATCAGGCAATCGGCCTCGCCGGGGCCGGGGTCGGCCAATGCGGGCAAACGCCAGTCGGGCGAAAACATCAGGTCCGACAGTCGTCGATAGGTGAAATCGCTCTCGCCAAGCGTCAGGCTTTTGGGCGGGTCTTCGGTGGTGATCGGCGCCCAGGGGTCGCCCGTGACACCCTTGAAAGGCCTGCCGTCGATCCGCGCGCCGGACGACGTGGTGCGCCGTGCAGTCAAGCCATCTGCCAAGGGTTCGAGGCGGACGCGACGACAAACCTCAATGAACCACGGATCAAGGCGCGTCAGGTCGAGCTGTTTGTCCTCAAGCCAATCAAGGCACCACAGCAGCGCCGGACCGCCTGGAGTGCCGGGTGCTATGGCGTCGCCGTCGACCCGCAGGGTCAGCAAACGACCCACATCGCGCACCCACCATGACGATGGGTCCGGCCCGCCGCCACTCTTTGTGGCAGGGGCTAAGCCCATAAGCGGGCGCGACGATGACCCGCCATTCATCCGTGCGATACCGTAGTTACCCGCCCCACCAAAGCCTTCCGAGGTTTGCAGCGACACCAGCGCGAACACCCAATCCTGCGGCTCGGCATGGCGGGCAATCTGCTGTTTCAGATCGTGATTGCGCGAGGTGATCAGCAGATCGAGCGCGTCGGGCGTTTTCACATCGGTCCATTTCAGACCCTTTGGCGCGGGGGGTTGCAGGAACGCGGGCTTGTCATCCGGCCCGGTCAGCGCCCATGGGCCAGCATCGCCGCCGGTCAGCGCCAAGAGCAGGGTGCGCCAGTCCTCCTCGGTTTCGGGCAGGTCATCGCGTCCGGCGGTCCAAAGGGCAAGGACGGCGAGTTGCACCAGAAACATGTGCCAGGCGGCACGCTGATGCGGGCGCTGGGCCGGAAAGCCGCGAACCTCATCCCGCGCCAAGGCGGCAAGCAGGCCGGGGAGCGAGTGTTTGTGATCAGGCGAAACGGCAACGATCGAGGCCGTCAGTAAATCGTTCAAACCGGCCCCCATGACAAACAAACAGGCAAATCAGGCATCGGGCTGTGGCAACCTGTCAAGCCCTTCGCGCGAATACGTGAAGTTTTGTACGTCGAGGGCGAACGTAAAGCCTCCTTCAACCGGCAGCACAACCACCTGGGTGTCGGGGATAAATCCATGCGCCCATCTGGCAGGCAGGGCTAGCCGGGTCACGGGCTGGCCAAAGGCCCCGATCGTTCGAGGGGGCAGGGGCAGGATCGGGCCTTCCTCGCCCAGACGGGTCATGATTTTCTGATCATCGCCGATGAACCGTTCAGGGAACGGCTTGTCACGGCGCAGGGTGCCAAGCTGGCCCATCATTCGGGCGGCGGCATCCTTGCCCGCCAGACTACGATCATACGCCTCCCAAGCCGTGCCCTTTGCCACGATCAGTGCGGCGCATTTGTCCGGGTGGGTCGCCCCTTCGACCAGTGCGCGGTTCATTGCCGGAATCTGCCAAAGGGGGTTGGCGACAATTAGGCGTAGGGTCAATTCCAGCCCGGCAAGGTCGGTATAGATGCCCTGAAACGTCCCATCAAACGTTTTCCAGCCACCAAGTCCATTCTCGAATTCAGGCTTGGCAAGGCGGTCCAACCCGCCCTCTGGCAACAACACAACAGCACGGGGCTCGTGAAACCCGCTCGGCCGCGACAGGGCGTGGCGGTGCAGCCGACCGATGCGTTGCAGCAAGACATCCATCGGGCAGAGGTCTGTGAACAGAATATCCGCGTCGATATCGAGGCTTTGCTCCAAGGTTTGCGAACCAATCACGATCACGCCGCGCGCGTCCGGGGGTCTTTTGGGTGACAGCGCCGCCTCTGCCGCCTCATCCAGCAGAACGCGGTCCTCGGCGGCGAACCGCGAATGATGCAATGCGGGGCCACCCGCAACCTGCATCAGATGCGCAGCACCGCCCCCTGCCAACACGGCGCGAAACGCCTCTATCGCCGCGCCGACGGTATTGCGGATCACCAGGACGCGCGCGCCCGATGCCGCCGCTGCAATCGCCTCGATGACCAGGGGTTCGGCGTCCATCGTGTCGTGCGTTTCGATCTGCACCGCCTTGCTGCGACCAGAGCCATCGGCCCCGACCGGATCAGACCGCCCCATGGTCCAGACGGCGGGGTAAGCGACCGCTGCGGCCGCGCTGAAATCCGGCTGAGACTGGCCCAGAAACCGACAGCGTGCGGCACTGCCCAACGTGGCGGACATAAGAAGCGCATGGCCGCCCGCCGCCAGATGCGCATCCAGCAATGCCTTGATGATCTCGGTCATATAGGCGTCTGAGGCATGAATCTCGTCGATCACTAGCAGGCTGCGTGACAGGGCCGACCCGCGCATATGGGCATGTTTGACCTGAAGGGCGGCGAGCATGGCCTGATCGACTGTGCCGACAGCAACCGTGGCCGCCAGATAGCGGGTAGCATGTTCCGCTGCCCAGCGGGCGGGAACCGGGCCTGAGATATCATCCCACCGCACGTTGAAATCCGGAAGACTCTGCCCGGTCGCTGTTCCGGCCACCCGCATGCCAGGAATTGCCAGCACGGCTTCGGGGGCGGTGTCGCCGAACATCCGCCCAAGCGCGCCATTCACGCGCCCATGCAGTTGGCGGGCCGCCGCGCGGGTGGGTACGGCAAAATACATGCCCGAAACCGCACCCGCCTCGACAAGTTGGGCAAAGCGCAGCAATGCCGACTCGGTTTTGCCGGACCCTGTTTCCGCCTCCAGAATGACAAGACGGTCTTCGGGGCTGACCCGGGCAATTGCGGCCTGCGCCGGGTTCGGGGCTGAAAACCCGGTAATCGTCTGAAAGTCTGTGTGGGGCGCTGCGCGAGTTCCATCATCAAGGCCAATCGCCACCAAGGCTTCTTGCGCTGTTGATCGGGCTTTGGCGGGATAGGTTCCATCGGGTTCCGCGACAAATGTAAAAAAATCCCTGTTCGATCCGATCCAGTCTGCAAGTGCCGTCAAGCCCGCGATCAAATGGACAAAACCGTGGTGGTCCGGCAGATCCGGGCCGGGAAGAAACGCGGTGGGCAAGGCTGCGTCAAGGAACTGCGCCATCTCGCACGCATTGGCGCGCCAGTCATAGGGCCCGACACTCGACCATTGTTTTGGCAGGGTGTGCGAGGCGCGGACGGGCCGCCCGTGATGCGCCAGAATGGCTGGCAACAGGTCTGATACCGCAGGCCCCCAGCCGATGATCTGCGTGACCGTGGCGTGAAATGGATGGCCTGTTTCGCACGCCGCCAATTCGAGAAAGCCGCCACCTGTTTCCGAATGCCTTACGGGTGGACCGGGCCACGGCCCCGCGTTTCGGTCGGCCTTGGCCTGAAACCCCGGATGAAGCTTGCCGATGTCATGCAAAAAGACCAGCGCCGCAAGGCGTGCCACATCTGTTTCAACCAGCATTCGTCCCGCAGTATAGTTCAGCCGTTTCCGAAATATCGGAAGACAAATCAGCGCTTCAAATACCGCGCTGACATCCATGCAGTGTGCGGACAGGGCATGCTGACCGCTGTCGTCCAGCTTTCCCCATGCATTGAGATACGACACTGTTGGCCCCCGCTGGCACCGACCTGATTTGACGAATTGAATAACAGCATTTTGGGCACCGATTGCAAGCTGTAGACCCTCAATTTGGAATCATACCACTCAGCGCCGGAATCTTTGATTTTATACGACTCGGGGAGGAGTTCGTTTGAAGCATCGAAGTTCACTGGCACGCAATAGCAGTTCAGCAGAAATTAATCGAAACTGGCGCGAGCCGGCGGCTGCGGTTCAGGGCTATCGCGTTTGGCTGCAATGCGCGCTCCAGAGTGAACATTGTGCGAACGAACTTTTATCTCTCGTCGCGTTCGTTGCTTCTGCGAGGCGTTGAGGACGCTCAAGGAGGCGTGTCAGCTTCATATGCGATTCCCCTGGGCTGCGGTTCGCTCCTATTTCTGATTGTGGCTGCGATTTCGGAGCCACTGCTCTTCCCAATGCAACGGGAACTCTCCCAGCAGTGCCGCAAGTGTGGTGTTGTGCCCTTGCCGCCCTTCGAGGATATCCGCCACGATGTCTGGCGCAAGGAGTGTCAGACGTAGAACACGGGTCATGTATGAAAGCGCGATCCCTTCGCGTTTTGCAAGATCATTGATAGTTGCGAACTCCCCAGAATCGAGCATCCGCTTCCACCGAAACGCCCTCGCCAGCGCCTTGACCAATGTATTCTCGATCTTGCGCTGCGTGGAAGTGCTGGGCGGCAGGATCATCTCCTTGCGCCCGCCGCGCTTCACGATGCGGAACGGGACATGGATGGTGATTGTTTCGGGGATTGCCTTTGTACGGGTCATGCAGCTTCTCCAGTAACGGTGGTCATTTCGTGCGCCAGCGCGGCCAGCCCGTCCATCCGCAGCCGCACGTTCATCCCCTCCGCGCCGATGTCGACCCGCTCGACCAGCAGCGCCACGATGCGGGCTTGTTCGGCGGGGAACAACTCGTCCCACAGCGGATCGAGGCGGGTCAGTGCGTCACCTGCGTTGGCTTCGGTGATCGCGTCATCCTGCACCCGCGCCGCTTTCCAAGTGCCCGCCACGATTTCGGGTTGGCGGAACACGGCGCGGAGTTGGTCTAGGACAGCGGCTTCGATTTCACCCGCGGGAACGCGGCCAATCGGGCATGATCCTGCACCGTGCTTCAGGACCGTCTGGCTGACATAGTAGCGGTAAAGCTTGCTGCCTTTGCGGGTGTGAGTCGGCGAGAAAGCGGCTCCGTCGGGGCCATAGAGCAGCCCTTTCAGCAGAGCGGGAGTGTCAGCGCGGGTGCGCGCGGCCCGCTTGCGGGGGCTTTCGGTCAGGATGGCATGGACCTTGTCCCAAACATCCTTTTCGATAATGGCGTCATGCTCGCCGGGATAGCTGTCGCCCTTGTGCACCGCCTCGCCGATGTATGCGCGGTTGTTCAGCAGGCGATAAAGGTATTTCTTGTCGATCCGATTGCCACGGCTGGTCCGGATGCCGCGCGCCGCCAGTTCCCGCGACAGTTCCGTGCCCGAGCCGATTTCGATGAAACGGTTGAAGATCCAACGCACATTGGTGGCATCGGCCTCCTTGATGACCAGCTTGCGGTCTTTCACCTCGTAGCCCAGCGGGGGCACGCCGCCCATCCACATGCCTTTCATACGGCTGGCTCGGACCTTGTCACGGATGCGTTCCGCCGTCACCTCGCGCTCGAACTGGGCAAAGCTGAGCAGAATGTTCAGCGTCAACCGCCCCATGGAGGTGGTCGTGTTGAACGATTGGGTGACGGACACGAAGGTCACACCGTTCCGGTCGAACACCTCGACCAGTTTGGAAAAATCCATCAGCGAGCGCGACAGGCGGTCGATCTTGTAAACCACGACCACGTCGACCAAGCCGTCCTCTACGTCCGCGAGCAGGTGTTTCAGGCCGGGGCGTTCCAGCGTACCGCCGGAAATGCCACCGTCGTCATATTGATCGCGAACCAGCACCCAGCCCTCGGAACGCTGGCTGGCGATGTACGCCTCGCAGGCCTCCCGCTGGGCGTGGAGCGAGTTGAACTCCTGCTCCAGCCCTTCTTCGGAGGATTTCCGGGTGTAAACGGCGCAGCGCAGCTTCCTGACAATCGGTTTGGTCATGCTCCCCTCCGGTGGTTTTTCAGGCCAAAGAACACCCAGCCGTTCCAGCGCGTGCCGGTGATCGCGCGGGCAATGGCAGACAGCGACTTGTAGGGGCGACCCTGCCAGTCGAAGCCGTCAGAAGTGACGGTGACGAGATGTTCGACACCCTGCCATTCACGGATCAGCCGTGTGCCGACGATAGGTTTCAGGTCGGCGCGGATGCGGCTCTTCTTGCGATCGCCGCCGTCCAGCTGTTCGCCGAGGGCTTCCAGCCGCTTCACGGTTTCCGGTTTCAGGCCGCCATAGGCGAGTTCCTGGATGCGGTACGCCAACCGGCTTTCAAGATAGCGACGATTGAAGGGTGGTGGCTCGCTGTCGAACAGGTCGCGCCATTGTTGCTTCAGGTCTGGCGTCGATGTCGTCTTAAGCGCGGCCAGGCGCGCGGGAATGGGATCTTGTTTGGTCATGCGTTTCTCCGTTGAGTTGGAGTTGCATGACGCCATTGGTCGGCCGGATAGTGTAGGCAACTTTCTCCAGTTTCGTCAGATACTTCCGCTCGGTCACGCATCCGCAACCGGACCAGCCCAAGGGCCAGCAACCCGCACAATTCGGCACGACGTTCCGCTGGCGTCATCTGGTCGGATGGAAATGGGTTAGGTCTTTTCATGTCTCGGGCAACCGTGATTGGTGTTGTCGTTACCAATCAAAAGCCACCTGCGAGCTTCATGTGGGACATGCCGCGCTCTAAGGCAGTCAATGAAAACGAACAAGTAGAGAACATCGCCCCTTGCGGAGGAAAGTTCCGTCAACGATTATCGGAGGTTGAATCAGATAGAGAGCAAACATTCGTTGAGGTGATTTCATGGCGCGCAAAGCAATTCCGGTCGGTCCCCATACTCACGGTCTTATCGAGGACGCACGAATTGACCTTGCGCGCGCCGTGCTTGCCGTTCGGGAAGGTGAAAACGAGCCTGAGTTCAATCTGCCCGAGGAAGTTCCAAATCCACTTGACGACGAAAGCATCAGTGCATTTCGGCAAGAGATCATTGAAATCCTGTCAGAATTCGATCCTGACGAATTGCGGCCCGCCGAGCAGCGCTGTCGCAGGATCCGTGCTCTTGCAGACAGCAAGGGCATTACATCCCTTACTACGATTGTCGATAAGCAGTTCACCGAAGAGCAAGTTCGGGAAATCGATTCACAGCCTGATCCACTCTGCAGAAGCATTTGGGCGTTTCTGAACGCACGCCAAACTTTCGAGGATGCCGAGAGTTTTCATTTCGCCCGGCAATTCAGGGATTACGGCAAGCTTTACGATGCTTTCGAAGTGGAACTTGAAAAGGCTGTCGCGCTCGATTCGGGATCCATTGACGAAATGGCATTGGCGGCCAAAATCACGAAGGTCCTTGAACTCAAGACTAACTGCACGGTCAAGGCGCTCGATCTGCCTGCTACGACTGCGCACCCTGCATCAATTATGCTGATCGTGCGGCACGGCGGGCCGCTTTCGAGCGTATATGACCACCGGGACGACGGGCGGCGGGGCACCATCTACTTCCGGCCGCCGAATGAGGCGACACTCATTTACACGCCGTCAATGCGCCAGATCGAGGTCTGCGCGGACAGCCCCGTCGTTCGCCAGGAGGTTGCCGGATCGTTTGCCGAGATCGCACTTGGCCATGACGTTTCTCAGAAGCCGTTGACCTGGAAGCGCTACAACCTCTCGCGTTTCCGCTCATCGCTGCGGCTGGATGTCCCCAGAATCGATGGCTACGAGATCAAATTTGCCCGCGTGCTCGAGGCGGAAGTCCGGCTTGGCACATGGAGCCGAAAGCTGCTGCTCAAGGTCGCGGTCGACGACGACATAGTGGATGTGGCCGATCGCTATTTGAGGCCCAACAATATCTTCCGCCGCGCGGACGGTTTCAGCCGAATTGGGATCGCCATCTCCTACAACCGGGTCGGCGATGAAAAAGAGCGCACACTCAACATCACGATCTCTGGCACAAAGAGCTGCAATCTCCAAAGCAACAAGGATCCTGAAGAACGCAACCTCGGGTTTGCACTGCTCGATGCGTGGGGAATTCTGAGCGCCTTTCAGCAGATCGACCCGAATGATCTGCGGGCGATGTTCCCGCAGCTGATCGATCTCCACGACCGAACCGAGGACGAGGTCAGCGGGGCATACCTGCGCGAACTGGGTCTGGACCCTGATCGCCTTATCCAAGGCGGCCTGCTGGAGCGTCGCGGCCGACAGGATGTCGTGCTGATCGATGACGATGATGTGGGCGGCGAAGCTGTGATCAAGCCATCTGCAAGAGAAGGGATGGTCCGGACCGAGGGCGCGTTCGGGGAGGACGGAGGCGAGCGGCCAGCGTCCGATCTGGAAATGTATGAGATTAACCGACAATGGCTGCACGAGACGGTCGTATTGCTGATCAAGCCGTTGTTGACCAAGCGTGCATCGCAAATCCTCGATCCTGATCTGACTCTTCTTGGCGCAATGCAGATCGGTGGGGCCGAGGTGCCCGTGTATTTCGGGCGGCGTCTCTACGACCTGAAGACTCTGGAAAGGTTGGATCTGGCCCTGCGGGCGCGAAACCAGGCCGGTGTCGGGATCGTGCTGGCTGCAAGTACAGAGATGCCGTCACACCTCGGGCCGAATGTAGTAGTGCCCCTATTGTCAAATCTGTCGCCGGAGGAAGCGGAGATCGTGCTCGCGCGTGATGGTCTGGAGCTCGCGTTCCGCAACAACTTCTCACTCGCGCGCGGCGGTGCGACACCGCAAGTGCTTCGGTCCGGCAAACAATCGGCGACGCTGCACGTGCCGGGCAAGGATGCACTGGCTCTCGTTGGCGCCGATCAGATCACGATTTTCGAACGTCTCGTGGCCGCGAACAAGGCTGGCAGCCCCGATAAGCAGGTCAAGGAGCTGATGGATGGGTTGGGTTCACGAAGCCCCCAGCAAGCTTTCCGGAAGGCAGCGTGGGAGAGCATACTGAACAATTACATCAGCAAAGGTGCCAAACGTGGCTACTGGCGCTTGGTCGTTGATACGCCGATAGAAGCCCCCGTCTAACGCCGGTCTAACATGTCGTGCGAGACGGTCTAACAAACCGCTGATTATTGGAAAGGCTCACTCATCAGAGGAGCATTCCATGCCGACTCCCGACACGTCCCGCCAGCCAGCCCAGATGGACTGGACCGGTGGCGCAAAAACAAAACCCAATCCTTTGAGTCCGGAATGGCGCTGCACGCGCTGTGACAAGCTGCTCGGCGTCTGCCGGGACGGCCGGATGCACCTGCGTTTTGCGCGAGGGCACGAGTATTTCGTGGGCTTTCCGGTTCAGGCCACCTGCCGCCGCTGCGGCACGCTGAACCAGGCGCAATCACCCGCGCGCTGAGGCGCGCATCTCACCATTTCCCTGAAATCGCAGAGACGCACGACGTCCTGACCTGGCCACGACAAGGCGCTGGACGCCTGGCCGCAAGGCAGGCGTCCAATGTCCATCGCGTGGCACGAGATCCGTGATCACCTCATGTTGTCTTCTTCAACTCTCAATTTCCAAAGGAACTTCGAAGCGCTTCGGCGCACCAGCGAGCCGCTCGCGCATTTCGCTGATCCGGCTGCATTGCTGGATACGCTGCATGTCGGCGGCCGCGCACCGGATGAGAAAAACCGGTTGCTGGTTGCACTCGTCGGGGCCGCACAGTCTGGCGAGGCGGCCTCCGATTGTGCCCTGACACTGATGCTGCTGGCGCTCTGGCCGGGGCTGGATGCCGTTCGGCGCAGATCGATCTGGCGCAGGATCGGCACCGGCGAAGAGGTTGCATCCGAAATCCTTGCACGGGCGTCCGAGGCCATTCGGGGTCTGGATCTGCAGCGCGTCAACTGGATCGCGGCAACCATCCTGCGGAACATCGAGCGGGATCTGATCAGGACACGTCAGCGCGAGGACCGGCACCAGAACCTGCGCAGCGAGATCAACCCCGACGCCATTCCGACTGTCGTTGAAGAGCCGTCGGCCCACGCCAGCCCCGCACTGCTTCGCGACGATCTCGTCAGCATCATCGGCATGGATGCGGATCTGGTGATCCGCGTGGCAATCGACGGGTTCTCCCAATCCGAGGTCGCGACCGAACTGGGGCTGTCTGAAGCGGCGACGCGCAAACGCTATCAGCGGGCGACCCGGCGTCTGCGCGACGTCCTGCAAGAATTTCGCTGACCGGATGTCCCGATCCCTGCGGTGCGGTGGCTTTTCCCATTCAGACGCCACCGCGCGCCCCACTCAAACCGAAAGTCGACCAGCATGATCAGCAAAGCCGACCTCTTGTCCGCAGACCTCAAGCGCATCCCCGGCCTCTACCGCCGCTGGGAGTTGCCGGAAATCCTGAAGAACCAGCGTGCCTACCGCATCGAAAATGCCGGTTCCCATCAGGACGGGACGCCACTCGTGGCGGTCTACGCCGAGGCCGAGGCCGACGCCGATGCGGGCCAGCCGGACGACCTGCACAACGCCTCAATCAAGGGCGCCGAAGCGGCCTCGGTCCCCGCTGGGACGATGTCGCGGCGGCCTGAGTAGAGGGGAAAGGAGGAGACATGTTCATGGAAACCACACCCTTTATCACCGTTCGCGCCGGCCGACCGCTGTCCGAGATCGAGTTCTGCGCCTGGGTGGCGCAAGCCGTTCCCGGCGACCGGCTGGAATACCATCGCGGCTTTCTGGTGCTCGACATCTTCCCTGTGTTTTCAAGGCTGTCGGATGCGGCGCGCACCGAGTTGAGCAGGCTTGGATCGCGGGCCTTCTGGGCCGCCGAACTTGGTCTCGTACATCTCGTGCAGGAGCGCGTGGGCCCGGATCAGTTCGCCTACATCGCCGTCGCCCGGCCCAAGCCCAAAGCTGCTGCCGTCTCGCTGTCCCAGCTGCTGCTCGCGGAACAGGAGGCTGCGTGATGCCCGCCTTCCAATCCCTATTCACCGATCACGGAGACCCTTATATGCCTTTCCCCGAAAACACGCCCACGCCGGACGATCTACCATTGCTCAGCGCCGCCGAGATTGCCGCGCTGCCGGTCGAGTTGCTGGCGATCCTGCAGCGCGAGATTGACGAGCGTCTTAAGCGCGACAAGGCCGCCAAGACCCGCTTCGATGCTGGACTGGCTGTCCGCTACGCAACCTGCGCCGCCGAGGAACGGCAGTTGCTGGCCAAGGATACCGGCACCGTTCGGTTTGATGACGGCGATTTCACCGTGGTCGCCGATCTGTCAAAGCGGGTGGACTGGGATCAGGACAAACTGGCCGACATGGTCGCGCGGATCCGCGATTCAGGGGACGATCCGGCCGAATATGTTGACCTGGCCTATAAGGTGCCGGAGCGCAAATACGCAGCCTGGCCCGAGGCGATCCGTCAGGGCTTCGAGCCCGCGCGCACGGTGCGGCCCGGTACGCTGAAGGTCGAGATCCTCGCGCAGGGGGCCGACCAATGAGCCTCCCCATCATCAGCGCAGACCAGCGACTGGCCGAGCCGCGCGGCATCAAGGGCTGCATCTTCGGCAAATCCGGCATCGGGAAAACCTCGCTGCTCTGGACCCTCGATCCGAAGCGCACGCTGTTCATGGATCTCGAAGCAGGCGACCTCGCCATCGAGGGCTGGGCCGGTGACAGCATCCGGCCGCGCACCTGGACGGAATGCCGGGATTTCGCGGTGTTCATTGGCGGGCCGAACCCGGCATTACGCGATGAGCAGCCTTACAGCCCGGCGCATTATGCCGCCGTCTGCGACCGCTTTGGCGATCCGGCAGCACTTGATCGCTACGACACCATCTTTGTCGACTCGATCACAGTTGCCGGGCGGCTGTGTTTCGGCTGGTGCAAGGGCCAGCCCGAAGCGCTGTCGGAGAAAACCGGCAAGCCGGATGTGCGTGGCGCTTACGGGCTGCATGGCCGTGAGATGATCGGCTGGCTCACGCATCTGCAGCACACGCGGGCCAAGAATGTCTGGTTCGTCGGGATCCTCGACGAGAAGCTCGATGACTTCAATCGAAAGGTGTTCCAACCGCAGATCGACGGCTCAAAGACTGGGTTGGAGCTGCCGGGGATCGTCGATGAGGTGATCACCATGGCGGAGCTGAAGGCCGATGGCGGCGATCCGTACCGGGCCTTCGTCTGCCAGACGATCAACCCCTGGGGCTTTCCGGCTAAGGATCGCTCCGGTCGCTTGTCCCAAGTCGAAGAACCCCATCTCGGCCGCCTGATGGCGAAGATCCGGACGCCCGCCGCCCCCGTGACAGATCGCCTGACCTACGCCCCGCCGCCTGCCGACCCGGCCGGTGCCGACCAATCCCAACCGCAATCCTGATCATAGAAAAGGAGGTTCCCCATGGGTTCCTGGAACGATTTCAACGACGCGCAGAGCAACAGCAATCTCATCCCCAAGGGCACGCTGGCCAAGGTGCGCCTGACCATCCGCCCTGGCGGATTCGACGATGCCTCGCAGGGCTGGACCGGCGGCTATGCCACGCGCGGCTCGACCGGTGCTGTCTATCTCAACGGCGAGTTCACCGTGACCGAAGGTCCGTATGCCCGGCGCAAGATATTCACGCTAATCGGGCTCTTCAGTCCTAAAGGGCCGGACTGGACCAATATGGGCCGCAGCCTCGTGCGCGGCATGCTGAACTCGGCACGCGGGATTTCCGACAAGGACATGTCGGCCGAGGCGCAGGCCGCGCGGCGGATCAGCGGCTTTGCCGATCTCGACGGGATCGAGTTCATCGCCCGTATCGACATCGGCACCGATGCCAGCGGTGACGACAAGAACGAGATCCGCAGCGCGGTCACGCCGGACCATCGCGACTATGCGCAGGTCATAGGAACGGCGCCCCTGCAGTTCAGCGGTAACGCTGGACCCGCGAACGCCCCACAGCAAACTGCAACCGTAGCGCCTTCGTCCAATCCGCCAGCAGCCAACCCCGGTGCCCCCGGGCGGCCGAGCTGGGCGCAGTAAGGGGGGGATCGGTCATGCGCTTGCGCCCCCGCCAGAAAACCTTTGTCGAGCGCAGTGTTGCTGCGCTCGCCTCCCGCGGCAACACGCTGGGCGTGGCACCCACCGGCTCGGGCAAAACCATCATGCTCTCGGCGGTCACCGGCAAGATGATCGGTGACGGCGCCAAGGCCTGTGTGCTGGCGCATCGTGATGAGCTCACGGCGCAGAACCGCGCCAAGTTCCAGCGTGTGGTGCCGGAGGTGTCGACATCTGTGATCGACGCGACCGAGAAATCCTGGAGCGGCGATGTCACCTTCGCCATGGTGCCAACGCTGGCGCGGGCGCCGAACCTGGCCGACATGCCGCGCCTTGATCTGCTGGTGATCGACGAGGCGCATCACGCCGTGGCGGACAGCTACCGCCGGATCATCGACCAAGTGCGGGACGCCAATCCCGACGCCCGGGTGTTCGGGGTGACGGCAACGCCGACCCGGGGCGACCGCAAGGGGCTGCGTGAGGTTTTTGACAATGTCGCCGACCAGGTGCGTCTGGGCGAGCTGATCGCCTCGGGTCACCTCGTGCCGCCGCGCACCTTCGTCATCGATGTCGGCGTGCAGGAGGAATTGAGGTCGGTCCGAAAAACCAGCGCGGATTTCTACATGACCGAGGTGGCGGACATCATGGACCGCGCGCCTGTCACGGACGAGGTGATCCGCCATTGGCGTGAGAAGGCCGGGGATCGTCAGACCGTCGTGTTCTGCTCCACCGTCGCCCACGCCGAGCATGTCACCGAAGCATTCAAGGCGGCTGGTATTTCCGCCGCGCTGATCCACGGCGATCTGGCGCCCGAGACCCGCAAGGCCATCCTGGCTGATTACGCATCAGGCAAGACCCGCGTGGTCGTCAATGTCGCCGTACTCACTGAGGGTTGGGATCATCCGCCGACGTCCTGCGTCGTGCTGCTGCGGCCCAGTTCCAACAAATCCACGATGATCCAGATGGTCGGGCGCGGGCTGCGCACGGTCGATCCGGAGGAACACCCCGGCATCGTCAAGACGGACTGCATCGTGCTGGATTTCGGGACGTCGAGCCTGATCCACGGCACGCTGGAACAGGATGTCGATCTGGATGGCAAGATCGGCACCGGTGAAGCCCCGATGAAAACTTGCCCGGCCTGCGCGGCAGAGATCCCGCTCGCCGCCACGGAATGCCCGCTCTGCGGCGAGGTATTGCTGCAGGAGGAGGGCGAAACCGGCGCGGACGCAGTGCCGCTCTCGGGCTTTGTCATGACCGAGATCGACCTGCTGAAACGCTCCAGCTTCGCATGGGTCGATCTGTTCGGGACGGAGGATGCGCTGATGGCCACGGGCTTCAAAGCCTGGGGTGGCATCTTCTGGTGGGACGGGATCTGGTATGCGATCGGCGGGGCGAAGGGTATGCGGCCACGCTTGCTCAGCATTGGTGAACGCACCGTCTGCCTTGCGCAGGCCGACGACTGGCTCAACACCCACGAGAGCGATGAAAGCGCCTTCAAGACGCGAGGATGGCTGCGCCAGCCACCGACGGACAAGCAGCTGAAATACCTGCCTCCCGAATGCCGCCACGATTTTGGCCTGACGCGCTACCACGCCTCGGCGCTGATGACCTTCGGGTTCAACAAACGGGCGATCCGCGCGGCTGTTGATGCGGCGGCCGGAACAGAACGGATGGCGGCGTGAACCATGTCGCGCAAATCCCATCCCCGCCCAAACCGGCTGCGGATTGCCCGGAGCGTCTTCGGTACTGGCATCCGCGTTTTGTTGCATGCGCCGTTTGCCTGCGCCCGGCGCAAGGTTTCGGCTTCTTCAATCCCAACACACGCCGCCCACGCGAACACCGCTGGTTTTGCTCGATGCCCTGTCAGGCATGGTTCGCGGCCCGCCAGAAGAAAGGACTGACCATGCAGGGAATGACTGAAGAGGAGCACCTCGCTGTCACCGCCACCATGAAACACATCGCCCTGCTGATGGACGAGATCGGCTGGCAGACCGCCTTCGCCGAACTGACCGAGGCGCAGGTGCGCGCCCTGATCGAGGAAGCCGTCGAGGGGTTCCGCGAGGCCATGGCCGACATCGCGCGGGCCCAGACACCGGAGATCCCCTTCTGATGCTGGATTTCAACCCACGCCCCTCCACCGCCGAGCGGATCAACGCGCTGGTCGATGCAGCCCTCATCGCCGAACGGGAAGCCACACCGCGTCGGACCTATCTCGGCGCCTCCCGGCTTGGACATGCCTGCGAACGTGCGCTGCAGTTCGAGTTTGCCGGTGCGCCCAAGGATGAGGGTGCGGATTTCGGCGGGCAGACGCTGCGGATCTTCGCCATCGGCCACCAGCTCGAGGATCTGGCGATCCGCTGGCTGCGCGCGGCCGGGATCGATCTGGTGACCCAAAAACGCGATGGCGGCCAGTTCGGCTTCTCCGTCGCGGGCGGTCGCATCCGGGGCCATGTCGACGGGATCATCGCCGATGCCCCGGCGGCGCTCGGCATGCGCGTGCCCGCGCTGTGGGAATGCAAGACGATGAACGCGAAGAATTGGCGCGCCTGCGTCAAGGACGGGGTGACGGTTTCCAAGCCCGTCTATGCCGCCCAGATCGCGATCTACCAGGCCTACATGGAGCCCTCGGTGCCGGGGATATCGGCAGCTCCGGCGCTGTTCACCGCCATCAACAAGGACACGGCCGAGCTTCATCACGAGTTGGTGCCCTTCGATGCGGATCTGGCGCAGCGCATGTCCGACCGCGCCGTTCGGATCCTGCAGGCGACCGATGCGGGGGAGTTGCTGCCGCGCGTCGCCACCACGGCCGATTTCTTCGAATGCCGGTTCTGCGCCCACGCCGAGCGGTGCTGGAGGCTGGCCACATGACCGACGAACCCACCGACCGATCAGATCCCGACCAGGACACACCCATGCGCGGCGACACAGCGCCCGATGCGCATCCCGAAACGCCTGCGGAAAACATCGTCCATTTCAACCCGTGGCGCGATTTCAACGACGCGGCCCCGCAGAGCGACCCTTTCGGGGACGAGCCTGATCCTGCGCAGATCGCGCAATTCATGCATGTCGTCTTCGGCTATTGCGACGGGCTGATCCCGGTCCGCAGTTTCATCGACAAGGGGCAAGGCATCGATGGCCGCCCGCACAATATCTGGCTGGAGGCGGATCAGGCCGCCCCCGACAAGATGGCAACCTTCGCAACATGGGCCTCGCGCGAGGGCGCAGCCGTCTACGTGATCCCCGGAACCGTGGCCGTGCCCGGTCAGGCCAAGGCCGCGGAAATCCTGCAGATGCAGACCGTCGTGGTCGATCTCGACACCGGTGACATCGCCGCCAAGCGCGCCCATCTGGAGCGCCATCTCGGCGCACCGACCATGGTGGTGGAAAGCGGTGGTGTGACACCTGAGGGGCAGCGCAAAGCCCACATCTGGTGGATGCTGTCCGAGCCCGCCGAGGGCGATGACATTCGTCGTGTCTGCCGTCTGCGCGGCGACATTGCCGCGAAAGTCGGCGGCGACATGCATTTCCGCTCCGCCCACCAGCCGATCCGGGTGGCGGGTTCTGTCTATTACAAGAACAGCCTGAAAACGCAGGTGCGGATTGTCGAGCTGGACGCCGACCGCGAGCGTGACCTGGCCGAGTTCATCGAGGCCGTCACCGACATGCCGCCCGCCCCGGGCGTGTCCCTGCAGCCCGAGTTCAGCCATCCCGACAAACCCGCCATGGACGATGTGCTGGTCACGCCGGTGCGTGAGGGGGCGCAGGATGACTGGTCCCGCTTCGAGGGCGCGTCTGCCGCGATCGGGCATTTCATCCGGATGGTCCACGAGGGCCGGATGACAAAAGACGAAGGCTGGGAAGGCATCTGCGGCTACAACGCCGCGATGTTGCGGCCGCAATGGCCGGTCGAGCGGCTCAAGCGCGAGTCCGAGCGGCTCTGGGAGCGGCATGTCGAAAAATACGGACCGCCCCTGATCCGATTGGATTCCGGCGCACCCGGGCCGGAGGAGATGCCCGCCTTCACGCTGGGCGCGCTGCTGGACGACCAGAGCCCGATGCCCGAGGACATCATTGCGCCACGGGTGCTGACGCCTGGCGGGCTGCTGGTGTTGGGTGGCGCGCCCAAGGTCGGCAAAAGCGACCTGCTGATCTCCTGGCTCGTGCACATGGCCGCTGGTGTGCCGTTCCTAGGCTTCGCCCCGCCGCGGCCGCTGCGGGTCTTCTATCTGCAGGCCGAGATCCAGTATCACTATCTGCGCGAGCGGCTGAAGCAGATCGCCCTGCCGCCAGAGGTGCTGGCCGCTGCGCGCGACACCTTCGTCGCCACGCCGAAACTCAAGATGCTGCTCGACAACGAGGGAAGCGTTCGGGTTGCCCGCGCCGTGCAGACGGCCTTCCCGGATGCGCCAGTGGACATCATCTGCATCGACCCGATCCGGAACCTGTTTGACGGCGGGCCCGATGGCGGCGGCGAAAACGACAACACCGCCATGATGTTCTTCCTCAAGGAACGGGTCGAGGTTTTGCGCGACCATATCGACCCCGATTGCGGGGTGATCCTGATCCATCACACCAAGAAGCTCAGCAAGCAGCAGGTAAAGGACGATCCGTTCCTCGCGCTCTCCGGCGCCAGCGCGCTACGCGGGTTCTATACCTCCGGCCTGATCCTGCATCGCCCCGACGAGGAGTGCTCGCAACGAAAGCTGGAGATCGAGCTGCGCAACGGTCCGGCGCTGCCTGCAAAGCTGATCGACAAGGTCGCTGGCCAATGGGTCGAGATCAACCCGATGAACGAACGCCTCGTCCGCCAGGAGGTCGGCGCGAAACATGATGCCGAGCGGGACCGCAAGGGCGAGGTGATCTGCGGCCTGCTGTACGAAGAGGCCCTTCAGGGTCGGATGTACACGATGACCCATTTCGCGGAGACCTTCGAGAACACCGGGGGTCTTGGCGGGCAATCGATCATCCGCGAACGGCTGAACGTGCTGACCACGAAAGGGTACGTGAAGTTCGTCCGCGGGGTCGCTGCGACAGCGCTGGATCTGGCGGCCGAGCGGAGCAAATACGGCTATCTCTGCGTCGAAACCATGCGTCTGGCCACCAGCCGGGAGCGGGTAGATCCCGAGACCGGAGAGGTCACACCAGAGCTGATCGACGTCCTGCCCAGTCACTACAAATGCCCGCAGACCGGTGCCGTTCTACCCGTCGAAAATCCGTCCGTCTGGGTCTATCGCGACGTGGAGGACGCATGATGAAACACGCCGTTTTGCCTTCCGAAATCTGCGGTTCAAAGTCCGAAATCTGGCCAGATTTTGCAAAATCTGAAATCCT
>Ga0307929_1000392_pt1 | contig 44456 bp, 45 predicted proteins | sample AceLakmetage1330_FD_203160 | JGI IMG/M metagenome (GOLD analysis project Ga0307929, IMG submission 203160) | Saline water microbial communities from Ace Lake, Antarctica - #1330 | ecosystem: Environmental > Aquatic > Non-marine Saline and Alkaline > Saline | place: Antarctica: Ace Lake... | reverse complement strand
TCCTGCTCTGTAGGTTTTTTAGTCGATTCCATGCTCCAAGTGGAGCATACAGGGCGGGATGTTACCAGAATATTTTTCTAAGTTATTACTCAGCAAAAGGTTGGTTGCTCACGACAATTCACCCTGGGAGCCGTCTTCGCTGTGGATTTATCGCATCCGGAGGTTTGGAATCACAGCGGGGTGGAGGGATGGAAACCGCGCCAAAGGATTGGATCTGAGCGATAGCGAAAAAGGCCGCTCGTTTGAGCGCCCTTTTTATTTGTTCCAACCCTTGGAAAAAATGTAGACGCGGTGTCCTCACCGCGTTCGATCCAGAAAAGAAAACGCGGTGAGGACACCGCGTCTACGCTAAAAACTTGGCGGCTTTGCGCCTTGGCGAGAGAACTCTTTTCTACGGCCGGATTTGGCCGGTGCCTTCGATGACGAATTTATAGGTCGTCAGTTCTTCAAGACCCATGGGGCCGCGGGCGTGCAGCTTGTCGGTGCTGATGCCGATCTCCGCGCCCATACCAAATTCGGCGCCATCGGTGAAGCGGGTCGAGGCGTTCACATAAACCGCCGCAGAATCAACCCGCGCGAGGAAGGCTTTTTCGGACTCGGCGTCGGCGGTGACGATGGTGTCGGAGTGGTGCGAACCGTAGGTGTTGATGTGCTCGATGGCGGCATCGACACTGTCGACCACGCGAATCGCGAGGGTGAGATTTAGATATTCCTCATACCAGTCGGCTTCGGTCGCGGCGATCACATCGTTGCCAAACTTCTGAACAGTTGCGTCGCCGTGCAGTTCGACGCCGCACTCGTTGAAGCGGGCAATCATTTTGGGCAGGAACGCGTTGGCCGCGTCTTTATGGACGAGCAGGGTCTCCATGGCGTTGCAGACGCCGGGACGTTGGCATTTGGCGTTTTCGGAAATCGCGAGCGCCATATCGATGTCCGCGGTGGCATCGACGTAGGTGTGGCAGACGCCTTTATAATGTTTAATGACGGGGACCCAGGCCATTTCGGTCACGGCTTTGATGAGGCTTTCGCCGCCGCGGGGCATCAGCAGATCCACTTTGCCGGTCATTTGGGCCAGTTCGCGCACGGCATCACGGTCGGTGGTTTGAACCAACTGGATGGCATCGGCGGGTAGTTCCTTTTTGGCGCCGCCTTCGCGCAGCGCCTTGGCGATGGCCTGATTGGAGTGCACGGCTTCTTTGCCGCCGCGCAGAATGACGGCGTTAGAGGTTTTGAAACAGAGCGAGGCCGCATCGGCGGTCACGTTGGGCCGTGATTCGAAAATAATGGCGATGACACCGATAGGGACGCGCACTTTTTTAATCTGCAATCCGTTGGGGCGGTTCCAGTTGCTGATTTCGTTGCCGACGGGGTCTTCGAGCACGGCAACATCAAGCAGGCCTTTAACCATGCCTGCGATGCGGGCATCGTTGAGTTCGAGGCGATCGAGCATCGCGGAGGAGAGGCCCGCTTCTTTGCCGGCGACGAGGTCTTTGGCGTTGGCGGTTTGAATGATCTCTTTCTGCGCGGTCAGCTCTTCAGCCATCGCTTCGAGAATCGCATTTTTCTTTTGGGTGGAAAGTTTCGCCAGTTCGCGACTAGCGGCAACCGCCTTTTCGCCCATCAAAATCATTTCGTCATGCAGGTTCATATCAATTTCCTTTTTAACAGGATTGATTGGATCGCGAATTGCACGAATTTTCGCGAATCTAAATCATTCAATTCGTGTGAATTTGCGAAAATTCGTGATCCAAAAGTTTTTCCTGATGTTGTTTCTTCCAAATAACCAATATCGAATAACTAGCCGCAGGTGATGAGGGTTCCAATGTCTTCTCCGGAGAGGATCTGTTGGATTACACCGGGGCATTGCCCATCCGCAATAACCACTGCGGTTCCTGCTTTGGCCGCTTCGTCGGCGGCGAGCAGTTTGGATTTCATCCCGCCGGTCGAAAGGTGGCCGTTGGACCCTTTATCAAGCGCGAGGATGTCCTCAGACATTTCATCAATAAACGCGACACGTTCGCCGGTTTCGTCGTGCAGGCCATCGGTGGTGGTCAGCAGAATCAGCGCGTCGGCTTCGACGAGGATTGCGACGAGCGCGGCGAGCAGGTCGTTATCGCCAAAGGTGATCTCTTCGGTGGCGACGGTGTCGTTCTCATTAATAACGGGAACGATACGGTGCGCGATCAGATTTCGGAGCGTATTTTTTGCATGGGTGCGGCGCTCGTCGACCTTGAGCAGATCGTCGGTGAGCAGGATTTGTCCGACCTTGATATGTTTTTGTCCGAACAGATGGCTGTAGAGGCTCATCAGTCGGGTTTGCCCGACGGCGGCGGCCATTTGTAAATCGGGCAGGGCGGTGGGCCGGGTTTCCATGCCAAGCGCTTCGATGCCTGCGGCGATGGCGCCGGAGGAGACGAGAACCATTTCGTGGCCCGCGTCGTGCGCGGCAACGATCCCGGAGACGAGCGTGTGAATTCGTTTGGGGTCGGGCTTGCCGGTTTCGTCGACCAGCACGCGGCTGCCAACTTTGACGACGATCCGCTTGGCCTCTTTGAGTTGGTTTCTTGTCTCTTTCATAATTAAGGGGCGCATTATGGGCATGCCTCGCCGGAAAAACAAAAAGAAATTCGGTTAGTCGCAGGGGGATGCAAACGGTAGGATGCGCCGCCATGAGAATAACGAGCGGTATTTTAAAAGGACGAACCTTCAAGGTTCCGAAGGTTGGGGTGCGCCCGACCACGGAGCGAACGCGTGAGGCGATTTTTTCGTCGCTGGTCGCGTATGTCCCGAATGCGCGGGTGCTCGATCTGTTCGCCGGAGCGGGCGGGCTGGCCCTCGAAGCCTGGAGCCGCGGGGCGGAGAGCGTGACCGCTGTGGAAAAAGTTTCCAAGCATTGGAAGAATCTGGAGCAAAACTTCCAAACCTTGGAGCCGGCTGCGTCGGATTTGGGCACCTATAAAGTGGTTCGCGCGGATGTCTATGAGTATCTCAAGCGGCCGGTCGGGCCGTTCGATCTGATTTTTGCCGATCCGCCGTACGATGAGGTCGATTTGCCGCGATTGCTCGATGTGCTCGGCGACGCGCTGGCGCCGGAGGGGCTTTTGGTGTTTGAAATGCATAAGCGAGACTCCTACACTTTGCCTTCTGAGTGGACTGCTCGTAAGGAAAAGAAGTACGGCTCAACCAAGGTAGTTTTTCTGGAGCGAAATGATGGATAAAAAAGCGATTTATGCGGGGACATTCGATCCGATGACGCTGGGCCACGTGGATGTGGTGGAGCGGGCGGCGCGTATTTTTCCGGAGCTGATCATCGGCGTGGCCGCTTTGTCGGGGAAAGATACGCTGTTTTCGCAGGAAGAACGGGCGGCGCTGGTGAAGGAAGCGGTGGCATATCTGCCGAACGTGACGGTGCAACCGTTTGAAGGACTTCTTGTGAATTATGCACGGTCGCAGGATGCGGCGGTGATTATTCGCGGGCTGCGCGCGGTGTCGGATTTTGAGTACGAATTTCAAATGGCGCTGACCAACCGTCGGCTCGCGCCAGATCTCGAAACGCTGTTCCTGATGCCGAAGCAAGATTACAGCTTCCTGAACTCGACCAATATTAAGCAGGTGGCCTCTCTTGGCGGCGATGTGACCGAGTTTGTTCCGCCGTGCGTGCATCAGGCGCTGAAAGAGAAATTTTCTGTCTGACGAATCCGGACTCGTTCGGCTGGAGATCATCCTATGCTCATTAAACTAGACCAGATTCCTGAAGAGGGGATTCGCCTGACTCGGGAGGCGCCCTCCGAAATTCTTGGGCTGCAAGAGGACCTCGTTTTCCGCGCGGAGGGGCCGGTGCGTTGCGAGCTTTATGTGCAGGTGGTCGACGGGACGTTGGTTGTGCGCGGGGCGGTTTCCGCGGAGGTTCGTGCGCACTGCGCAAGATGCTCCCAAATTTTCTCGACAACCGTGAACGATTCCGGTTTCCTCCGCGACTACTCCGACATCCTTGAGGTGGAGGAAGTGGACCTCACAGAGGGTCTTCGGGAGGCGATCCTCCTGAATCTGCCGCATTTTCCCCTTTGCGACGAAGGTTGCAAAGGGCTTTGTGTTCAGTGCGGTAAAGAGTTGAATGAGGGGCCGTGCGGTTGTGCGCATGGCGATAAGAGGGGGGCCTGGGAGGCTCTCGATAATTTGAATTTGTAATGGAAAAACAGACGAAAGGTGGGGTAGCATGCCCCCCTTTATCTGACGTAGGAGAATAAAAATGGCTGTTCCAAAGAGAAAAGTATCGAAAAGCAAAACGGCGAGCCGTAAGGCCCAGAACATGAAGCGCAAAATTGCGCGCGCCGGTTTAGATGGCGAAAGCGGCGCTCCGTCGTTGCCGCATCGCGTTTGCCCGAGCACGGGAAAATATAACGGTCGTCAAGTGATCACCGTTTCGGACGACTAGATCATGCGTATCGCAATTGATGCCATGGGCGGAGACCACGCCCCGGTGGAGATTGTTAAGGGGGCCATCGAGGCCGCCCGCAATCTGCCCGGAATTGAAAAGCTTTACTTGGTCGGCGACGAAACCGCCGTTCGGGCCGAGTTGGCCAAATATGGTGAAACACCCGAGTGCATTGAAGTTCGTCATGCCTCGCAGGTGATCGAAATGGATGATTCCCCAGCGCTGTCTCTTCGGCGCAAGAAGGACTCTTCCATTATGCAGGCCGTGAACCTCGTTAAAGAGGGAGAAGCGGGGGCCATTTTTTCTGCAGGAAGCACCGGCGCAGCCGTTGCGGCTTGTACGCTTCGTCTGCGGACGCTCGATAGCGTGCATCGTCCCGCCATTGCCGCCGTGATGCCCTCGATTCATCGCCCCTTCGTCTTACTCGATGCTGGAGCGACCACGGATAGTACGGCGTCCATGCTCGTGGAGTTCGCCGCAATGGGCGACATTTACGCTAAAAAAATCCTGAACATCGAAAAGCCGACCGTCGGCTTGCTGAGTATTGGCGGCGAAGAGGCCAAGGGAAGCAAGTTCACCAAAGAGGCGTTCCAGCTATTGGAAAACTCACACCTCAACTTCATTGGGAACGTCGAAAGCCGCGATCTGTTTGAGGGCCGCGTGGATGTAGCCGTGTGTGATGGTTTTGTCGGAAACGTTGTTCTCAAAACCAGCGAGAGCGTTTCCAAAGCCATGGGACAATGGTTCAAAGATGCCTTCTCAAAAAATCCGGTTCGAAAAGTTGCGGCAGGCGTTTTGAAAGCCGCCGGAGCCTTTCAGGAAATCAAGGACAAGGTCGATCCCGAAGCCTATGGCGGCGCACCGTTGCTCGGCGTAAAAGGGGTTTGCATCATCGGACATGGCTCCTCCTCTTCTCATGCGGTCTATAACGCCATTAAGGTGGCGGGCACGGCGGTCGAACAAGGGTTGAATCATTTGATCGAAGAAGAGATCAACGAAATTTTTGGATCCGAACAAGGTGAATAATTCCCCCAATAGCTTACAAACGGTTTCGATTATCGGAACCGGGGTATACCTGCCTGAGAAAATCGTAACCAACGACGATCTCGCCAAGGTGGTCGATACGAACGACGAGTGGATTTATAGCCGCACCGGCATGCGCGAGCGTCGCATTGCCCGAGACGATCAGGCGACGTCCGACCTCGCCGCCGAGGCCGCGAAAGCCGCGCTGGCCGATGCGGGAATTTCTGCCGACGAAGTGGACCTTCTGATCGTCGCGACGCTCTCCCCCGATATGTTTTTCCCCAGCACCGCCTGCTTTGTGCAGGAAAAAATCGGTGCAAAAAATGCCTATTGTTATGATCTCGGCGCGGCCTGTTCCGGATCGCTCTATGCGCTTGAAACCGCCAAAAATCAGATTGCCTGTGGCGCGGTTAAAACCGCGTTGGTCATCGGCGCTGAAAAAATGAGCACCTTCATTGACTGGACCGATCGGAACACCTGCGTGTTATTCGGGGACGGCGCGGGTGCGATGGTGTTGCGCGCTACCGGTGCGAAACGCGGCGTTATGAACGGGACCTTTGGCTCCGATGGTTCGCTTGCTGCACTGCTCCAGACTCCCGGCGGCGGTTCCCGGAATCCGATGACGCACGAGATGCTCGATCGTAAAGAACAGTATCTCACCATGGGCGGGCGCGAGGTCTATAAGCATGCCGTTAAACAGATGACCCAATCGGTGCGGGACGCGCTAGAGATCAACGGGTTGACCTCAGACGACATTAAAAGTTTTGTGGCTCATCAAGCCAACGCCCGCATCATCGACGCCATCGGCAAACGACTGAACGTCGAAGACCGTATGTTTATGAATGTGGAAAAATATGCCAACACCTCTGCTGCGGCACTGATGATTGCGGTGGATGAAGTGGTGAAGTCCGGAGAGGTGCAACAGGGCGACCTGATGCTTCTCGTCGCTTTCGGCGGCGGCTTCACCTGGGGCGCCAACATTGTGGAGTGGACCAAGGGAAGTGAATGACGAATATCGAACAAGGAATTTCGAAGGTTGAAGTTTCCAATGTTTGGAAAATTTGATTCCTTCAGCGTTCGGTGTTCGATGTTCTGCGGTTCGAGTGAAATGGAAGGAGTCTGAAATGAAACGAGCTATTCTTTTTCCCGGACAGGGATCTCAATTTGTAGGCATGGGCCGCGACTTAGCCGATGCCATCCCAGAGTGCAATGCCCTTTTTGAAAAAGCCAACGAAGTGCTTGGCTACGACATGGCCGCCATCTGCTTCGATGGACCCGAAGACGAACTGAAAAAATCGCATAATACGCAACCCGCGATCTTCACCGTCAGTGTTGCCGCGTTTGAAGCTCTCAAGCTAAAACAGCCGGAACGGACATTTGATTTTGCCGCCGGTCACAGCCTCGGCGAGTGGGGCGCGTTGTACGCAGCGGGGGTCATCTCCTTCGAAGATGGCCTGCGCGCACTCAAGGCGCGCGGCGAATATATTCAGGCCGCTTGCGATGCCAACCCTGGCGGCATGCTCGCCGTGATCGGGCTCGATGGTGAACCGCTCGAAGCGATTGCTGCAGAAGCCGGTGTCACGCTTGCGAACATCAACTCGCCGGGTCAGACCGTTTTGTCTGGGACGGCCGACGCCATCGAAGCCGCCGCGATCGCCTGCAAAGAGGCTGGTGCGAAACGCGCACTCCCGCTTCCCGTTGCCGGAGCTTTTCACTCACCGCTTATGCAGCCCGCCGCCGACCGGCTCGCCGGATTTCTTGAAACCATTCCTTTGAATGTGCCCTCTGTTCCGGTTCTTTCGAACGTCACCGGCGTGCCACACATGAGCGTCGAGGCCATCCGCGCGAACATGGTGGCGCAGATCACCGGATCGGTTCGCTGGGTGGAGTGTGTGCAATACCTTGTGGCGCAAGGTGTTACAGAGGCCGTTGAATGCGGCCCTGGCAAGGTCCTCGCTGGCCTCATGAAGCGTATTGACAGAAGCGTTTCGATCACTAACATAGGCACCTTTTCTGATTTAGATGCGTAAACCAACACTCGCAAGGGAGAACTTCCATGGGACAGCTTGATGGACAGACAGCACTCGTTACCGGCGCCGCTCGCGGCATCGGCCAAGCCATTGCTTTGAAACTCGCCGCCGACGGCGCCGACCTCGCACTCTGCGACCTCAAAGCCGAATGGCTCGAAGAAACCGCCGCCAAGGTCAAAGCACTGGGCCGTCGCGTAGAATGCTACAGCGTCGACGTCAGCCATGGCGATGCGGTGAACGAAACCGTAAAGACGATCGAAAAAGATTTTGGTCAAATTGACGTACTCGTCAATAACGCGGGCATCACCAAAGATGGCTTGCTCATGCGGATGAGCGAAGACGACTGGGACGCCGTTCTCAACGTGAACCTCAAGGGCGTCTTCCTCTTCACCAAGGCCGCGATGCGCGGCATGATGAAAAAACGTTCCGGCAGCATCGTCAACATCGCTTCGATCATCGGGCTGATCGGGAATGCCGGACAGGCCAACTACGCCGCGTCCAAGGGCGGAGTGATTGCCTTCACCAAAACGGTCGCTCGCGAGCTTTCCAGCCGCAACATTCGTTGCAACGCGATTGCCCCCGGATTTATTCGCACGAAGATGACGGATGAGCTCAATGATGAGGTCAAAGAAAAAATGCTTTCCCAGATTCCGCTCAATCGCTTTGGAGACCCCGAAGATGTGGCCAATGTGGTCGCTTTTCTGGCGGGGAATGCCTCGGGTTATGTCACCGGACAGGTGATTTCGACTTGCGGCGGCATGGTTATGTAGGTTAAACAGGACTCTCACCAGGAGCCCAAATAAGGAGAAAACACAATGGCACTTGAAGATAAAGTAAAAGATATCATCGTAGAACAGCTTGGCGTGAATGCAGACCAGGTCGTTGCAGGCGCTTCGTTTATCGAAGACCTCGGCGCTGACTCGCTCGATACCGTCGAACTGGTTATGGCTTTCGAAGAAGAATTCGGAGCAGAAATCCCGGACGAAGATGCTGAGAAGCTCGTCTCCGTGGGTGCTGTAAACGAATATCTCAAATCCAAAGGTCTTGGCGAATAAAGACGGATTGTGATAGAAAGTCCGGGAACTTTTTAAGGGTTCCCGGATTTTTTCATATCAGCTTCGGAGGTTAAATTATGAGTCGTCGTACAGTTGTTGTTACAGGTTTAGGAGTCGTTACGCCGGTGGGCCACGAGCTAGACACGTTTTGGGATGCCATTAAAAATGGACAGTCCGGTATTGACCAGGTGAAAACCATGGACGATATCGATCAGTATGCCGTTACAATTGGTGGAGAGATCCGCGACTTGGATGTTGAAAAATACATCGACAAAAAAACCGTTCGTAAAATGGACCCGTTTTCCGTTTGGGGTCTGGTGGCCGCAATCAAGGCGGTGGAGAATTCCGGTCTCGATCCCGAAAAAGTCGATCGTGAACGCGTTGGAGTGATTGCCAGTTCAGGGATTGGCGGAATGCAGTTCATGAGCACTCAGTGCCTCCGCGCGAAGGCGGGGGGGCCGCGCCGCATCTCCCCGCAGCTCATTCCTCAGATGATCACCAATATCCTTTCCGGATATGTTTCGATCAAATACGGCTTTCAAGGCCCTAACTTTTGTGTCACCAGCGCGTGCGCCAGCGGCACGCATTCTATTGGTGAAGCCGCACGCATCATTCAGTACGGCGATGCCGATGTGATGGTTGCCGGCGGGGCGGAAGCCTCTGTCGCCATGCTCGGTGTCGGTGGATTCGCCGCACTGCGCGCCACCAGCCGTCGAAACGATGACCCGAAGGGTGCCTCCCGCCCGTTCGATAAAGATCGCGACGGATTCGTCATGTCCGAAGGCGCAGGCATGATCGTTCTCGAAGAAAAAGAGCACGCGATTGCACGCGGTGCCACCATTTATTGTGAACTGGCCGGTTACGGTCGTACTGGCGACGCCTACCATATCACCGCTCCGGACGCGGAAGCCACACAGGCCGCCCGCGGCATAAAGCTCGCCATCGCTGATGCGGGTCTGACCGCCGACGATGTGGATTATATCAACGCCCACGGAACCAGCACCCCGCTCAACGATAAAGGCGAAACCCTCGCCATCAAAAAAGCGCTCGGCGAAGAAAAAGCCTACAAGGTAGCCGTCAGCTCCACCAAAGGAGTGACCGGCCATATGCTCGGTGCCGCCGGGGGTGTGGAGGCCATTATCTGTGCGCTCGCCATTCGTGACAGCATTGCTCCGCCGACCATCAACTACACCACGCCCGACCCCGATTGCGACCTCGACTACGTGCCGAACGTCGCCCGGAAAATGAATATTGACGTTGCGCTCAGTAACTCGCTCGGCTTCGGTGGACACAACGGAACGCTCTGCTTCAAGAAAATCTAGCAAGCCCCGGCTCAGTTGCTTTCCAAACATTGGAAAACCAGAGGCCGCCCTTAACCGGGTGGTCTTTTTTTGTAGGGCGGGGACCGTGACCCCGCCTCCGCGATCATGGATCGCGGCTACATGATGACTTTGGACAGGAAGGTGATGCCCAGAACAAGCAGCATCGTGCCGCAGAGGATGAAAATAATCCGGTAGACCCTAGGAGGGCAGAGTCGACGTCCGGCGGACACGCTAAACGAGACAAAGCTGAACCACGCCAGATCGGAGAGGATGTGGCCGCAGTAGAAACAAACCAGACCCATTAGGCCGAACTGCAGTGACTGGGTTACAAAGCCCATCCCGATGGTCACCCACCAGATAATCCAGTACGGATTGGAGACGCTGAGCACCATTCCCGCCAGAACTGGGCCGTAGGGTGAAGGGGTGCCAGTGGCAGTCAGAGCCTCCTCGGTTGTCCGTTTATTCGAGATAATCATTTGAACACCCATCCACAGCAAAACCAGCCCGCCAGCAGAAAGAACCACGGTGGTGACGACCGGGTGTTCAAAAAATGGCCCCAAACCTAGGCCGATCAGCGCCAGCAGCAGAATTTCGGGAATGGCGTGGCCCAGCACAATCAGCGGCCCGGCTTTAACCCCGCGCTTGAGCGTTTCGCTGATCGTCACCGTCAGCACCGGTCCCGGCGCCATCGCACCGGACAGCCCCACGACAAATGCGCTTACAAAAATGGTTAATAACGAAAGCATGTCGTCAGCCTACGAAAAGTTTCCAGCCCTTGGAAGCCATTGAATGGCGGCTGGCTGCTTTTTTCCAAGGTCCGGAACTTTTTTCGTTAGTTTTTCCAAACGTTGGAAAACTATGCTGTCCCATACCTCTAGAGGTATGGGACTCTTCCAAACCTTGGAAGAACGGCTCGGCGGGACGCCTCGCCCCATCGAAAGAGTTGAGCCGAATGGGTAGGGCGACGCCTTCCGCCGACGTTAATAAACTATGGCGGGACAAGCCGGCGGAGCCGCAGCGGAAACAAAAGATGCCGTCATGAGAAACCGCTTGCCTCTGTCAGATGACCAGTTAAACTAGTCATTTGAAAAGAGGGGGATATCATGAAAGAAATTTCTGTAACAGAACTGAAGGCGCATTGTACGCAGGTGATCCGGGAGGTGGCCGACACACCTTATACCGTTACCAAGCGCGGCAAACCGGTTGCGGTCATTACGCCGATTAAGGAAGGTGACGATAAACGGCCCAAAACCATGGATGAATATATGGGGTCATTGCGGGGCTCCGTCTCCCGGTATGGCGACATTGTTTCTCCCATTGATGAAGAGTGGGATGCTTGCAAATGAGGTATCTCATCGATACCCATGTGTGGATCTGGATGATGGATGATCCGGCGAGACTTCCGAAAAAAATCTGTACTGTTCTCAAAAAAGAAATATCTCCTCTGGCAATCAGTATGATGTCAGTCTGGGAAATCGCTAAGCTGGTGCAGAAAAACAGGATGGATCTGAATATGCCGCTTGAGCGTTGGATTTATAATGCCCTTGATTCGGATCTGATATGTAAGGTCAATTTAGATGAGCGGGTTTTGATTGAATCAACGACTCTTCCCGGTGAGTTCCATAATGATCCAGCGGACCAGATTATTGTCGCCACCGCCCGGGTGCATAACTTGACCCTCATTACCGCTGACCGAAAAATCCTTGACTACCGCCACGTCAAAACTCTGTGGGATTGAGGGCGTTAGGGGGTGCTGTTTTTCGCCGGAATTTTTTGTAGGGCGGGGGCCGAGACCCCGCCTCCGCCCCGAAGCTTCGGGGCGGCTGCAATGAAAAAAAGGAGTGGCAGAGTCCAATAATCCACCACTCCCTTATTCCATCATTCCACTTTTCCTAGTCCAGCGTATTGACCAGCAGGCCGGAGCGGAGCTTCGGCTCGAACCAGGTGCTCTTCGGTGGCATGAGCAAGTTGGCGTCGGCCACGTCCATGAGCTGCTCAATGGTGGTCGGATAGAGGGAGAAGGCGATGACCGCTTCACCCGCATCAACGCGGCGTTCCAATTCGGCCGTGCCGTGGATGCCGCCGACAAAGTCGATGTCGTTGCTTTCGCGCGGATCGTCGATGCCGAGGAGCGGCGCGAGGATGCGATCTTGCAACACACTCACATCAAGCGCGTCGACGGGGTCGGTCGGAATCGCCTCTTTGGGAGTCAATGTGCTCCATTTGCCATCCATATACATGCAGACCGAACCCGCCTGTTCCGGCGTAGATATATCATTATATGATATATCGAAGCTTTCGCTCAGTTTGGCGGTGAATTCGTCAGCGGTTTGGTCGCCAAGGCTGAGCATGACACGGTTGTACGGAAGCACCTTGAGCTGGCTTTCGGGGAAGATGACGGCGAGAAACCAGTTGTAGGGCTCGGTGCCGTCGTGGTTTGGGTTGGCCTCACGGCGCATACGACCTACGGCGGCGGCGCTAGCGGAGCGGTGGTGGCCGTCGGCAACGTAGAAAGAAGGAACCTCGGAAAACGCAGTGACGAATGCACCGGCTTCTTCGATTTTCCAAACCGTGTGGATGATGCCATCGGGCGCGGTAAATTTATAAAGCGGCTCCGTGGCAGCGATTTTCTGCATCATGCAACTGACCAGCTCGCTGTCTTTGCAGGTGAGGAAGACCGGGCCGGTGTTGGCGTTGAGCTCGTCGACGTAGCGGGTGCGGTCCTGCTCTTTCACCTTACGGGTCTTCTCGTGAATTTTGATCAGACCGTTCTCGTAGTCCTCGATGTTACAACCCGCAACGATACCGTATTGCAGGTGATCGCCCATTTGCTGGCTGTAGAGATAGAAGCAGGGGGTTTCTTCACGGATCAGCGTGCCCTCGGCCTTCATCTTTTGCAGATTTTCATTCGCCTTGGCGTAGACCGCATCGTCGTAGGATCCGGTTTCTGCTGGAAGATCGATTTCGGCGCGCACCACATGCAGGAAGGAGTGCGGGTTGCCGTCGGCCAGAGCTGCGGCTTGTGGGGTGGTGACCACATCGTAGGGGACAGATGCGACTTGTTCGGCGAGTTCGGGCGCGGGGCGCCATGCTTGGAATGGATTAATTTTCATGCGGAGCAGTGTAACGAAGCCGTCCAGAAATGAAACCGCAAACCGTCTTCGTTTTAATTTTGCCGCATTCAGACCAAGTTTTCTTCAGCTCAGAGGAAATGTGAACCTCAGGTTGAACGGATTTTCCAATGCTTGGAACTCTAGAACAAATGTTTTCCAATGCTTGGAAATTTGATCGTAGACGCGACGTCCTCGTCGCGTTTCTTTGCGGATGTGGAAGGCGACGAGGACGTCGCGTCTACGTTCCGTCCACAGCTTCTCTATAGAGATCACCGGCCTGGAAGGAGGAGCGGACGAGCGGGCCGGATAGGGGTTTGATTTTAGTCGGTTTGTGTGCGCAGGCGCTGGATGAGGGTGAAGGCCAGTGCCGCCCGCTCGTTGCGGTTGCACTCGGCTTCAATGGTCTCAATCAGGCGTTGCAGGCGTGGCGCGGAGTCGGTGTCCCCTTCGCTCAGCCGCACCGCTTCTTTGAGCTGTGCTTCGTTGATGCAGTAGACGGATTCTCCGCCGAGTAAGGATGTAGGTTTAACAGGCATGGGTTTTATTTACTTTCGCTGTTTGAAGTTTTTCAGTTCATCGAGGGGCAGCCCCAATGGCTCCGGTGATGTATTGCCGATTGAATACCCGGATGCTTCTGCATTTAAATCGTCAATCATCAATCGGAAATCGACAATCGCTCCGTTAGGAACAATTTCCCCCGCAGGGGGTGATGGTGTCTTCTTCGCGAGCCTTGAAGCTCGATCCGCATCCGCAGGATTGCTGCGAGTTGGGGTTTTTCAGAATGAATCCGGGCTGAATCAGATCGTCAGAGAAGTCGATGTTCAGTCCGTCGAGCATAGGCAGGAATTCTTGATCGGCCACGATTTTCAGTCCGCCCTCTTCGTAAATGACCTGATCATTGGCGGTTAGGTTTTCGTCGATGAATACCGAATAGGACATTCCGGCACACCCGCCTTGTTGTACGCCGAGTCGTAGAAAGTTTCCGTCGCCGAGTCCGCTGGCGAGAAGCTGATTTGTTGCTTTTGTGGTTACACTGATTTCCATGGGTCTTTCCTCCATTTTTTAAACAGGAGTAAATTAGTCGCAATTCGCGGGCGATGTGTCAATAAATAAGACAACTAAAAACCTATTTCCTTGAATTTGTATTCGAACCCTGTAGGGTAGGGGCTCGTTAAAGGAGAGATGTAATGATTGTTGGAACCATGCCGAGACAGGTGGAGTATGCGCTGATGGCACTTTCGGAGATGCAGGCGGCGAATCCCGGCCAGTTGTTTTCGGTGCGCGAACTGTGCGATCAGCATCACGTTCCGTTTGATGTGCTTTCGAAAACGATGCAGCGTTTGGTGCGCGCATCGGTTTTACGCTCGGTGAAGGGGGTGCATGGCGGTTATCAGCTCATTAAAGACCTCTCTAGTGTGACATTGCTGGAGGTGATGGAGGCGGTGCTCGGTGAAGTGGCCGCAGTGAATTGTTTGAAATCCGGCGGACGGTGTCCGCGACTCGGGGAGTGTAGTGTGTCCGGACCGATGCACGTGCTGGATCAAAAGCTTCGCACGCTTTATGGGGACTTAACGGTGATGGGCTTAATCACCGAGGGGAGCCGCGTCGGCTGTGCGAGTTAGATTTCGATTGATTCGGCAGCAAGACGGGACACTGCGAAAAATAAGCTTTTTAAAAACGTATTTAGCTTGAAACATGATCGAATTGGTATTATTTGTGACCGTCTTTATTGAATGGAAAAACGGATATGAAAAAACAGGACGCCGCAGAACAGCTGAAACAAGAGTACCGGTATGGGTTTGAAACCGATATCGAGATCGATACGGTTCCGAAGGGATTAAACGAAGAGACGATTCGGATGATCTCCGCGAAGAAGGACGAGCCGGAGTGGTTGCTTGAGTTCCGTCTGAATGCCTATCAATGGTGGAAAGAGCAGCGCGAGCCGACGTGGGCACACCTCGACTATCCGCCGGTCGACTTTCAAAATATCCGCTATTACGCCGCACCCAAAAACCAGCCGAAGCTCGACAGTTTGGACGAGGTGGACCCAGAGGTGTTGAAAACCTTTGACCGGCTCGGCATTCCGCTCGGCGAACAGAAACAGCTGGCCGGCGTTGCGGTCGATGCCGTATTTGACAGCGTCTCTGTGCGCACCACTCACCAGGGACTCCTTGCGCAGTACGGGGTCATTTTTTGCTCCTTTTCTGAAGCGGCGAAAAAATATCCCGCGCTGGTTAAAAAATATTTAGGCAGTGTGGTTCCGGTGAAAGACAACTTTTACGCCGGTCTCAACTCGGCGGTCTTTACCGATGGCTCCTTCGTTTACATTCCGCCGGGCGTTCACTGCCCCGTGGATCTTTCGACCTATTTCCGCATCAACGCTAAAGAGACCGGGCAGTTCGAGCGCACACTGATTATCGCCGACAAGGGAAGCCGTGTGTCATACATCGAAGGCTGCACCGCTCCGATGCGCGATGAGAATCAGTTGCACGCCGCTATTGTGGAGTTGATTGCGCTCGACGATGCCGAAATTAAATATTCCACCGTTCAAAACTGGTATCCCGGCGATAAAGACGGGAAGGGCGGCATCTACAACTTCGTGGTCAAGCGCGGGCTGTGCAAAGGGGTTAATTCTAAGATTTCGTGGACGCAGGTGGAGGCCGGAGCCGCCATCACTTGGAAGTATCCGAGTGTGCTCCTCAAAGGCGACAACTCGGTCGGCGAGTTCTACTCGGTGGCACTGACCAACCATAAGATGCAGGCCGACACTGGCACTAAAATGATTCATATGGGGAAGAACACCCGCAGCACGATTATTTCCAAAGGGATTTCCTGTGAGCAGTCGTGCAACAGCTATCGCGGACTGGTCCGGATCTCGCCCGGAGCGGAGAACGCGCGCAACTATTCGCAGTGCGACTCGATGTTGGTTGGCGACGAATCCTTTGCCAACACCTTCCCGTATATTGAGGTGAACAACGACTCGTCGGTGGTGGAGCATGAGGCCACCACCTCGCGCCTGAGCGCCGACCAACTTTTTTATCTGCAGTCGCGCGGCCTTGATATGGAAGCCTCTATTTCGTTGTTGGTGAACGGCTTTTGTGAGGATGTATTCCGCACCTTGCCGCTCGAGTTCGCGGTGGAAGCGGTTCGATTGCTTGAAATGAAACTCGAAGACAGCGTGGGCTGATTTTTAGGAGAATGATTATGTTGAAAATTGAACAACTTCACGCGCGGGTTAAGGATGGCCCCGAGATTCTGAAAGGAATCGATCTGGAAATTCACCCAGGCGAAATGCATGCCGTTATGGGGCCGAACGGCTCTGGGAAGAGCACGCTTTCGCGCGTCATCGCCGGTCATCCCGATTACGAGGTCACGGGCGGGACGGTCACGTTGACCGGTCCGGACGGTCCGGTCGATTTATTGGAGCTCGAAGCACATGAGCGTGCCTGTGCCGGGCTCTTTCTTGGATTCCAATATCCGGTGGAAGTGCCCGGGGTCAGCAACCGTACCTTTTTGCGGGCGACCTTCAATGCCGTGCGCCGCGCGAACGGGAAACCGACGCTCGACCCGCTAGACTTTGATATGCTGTTGAATAAAAAAATTGAACAGCTCGGGATGGACGAGCGATTTATCGAACGAGCGGTAAACGTTGATTTCTCGGGCGGCGAAAAGAAGCGCAACGAGATTTTACAGATGGCGCTACTTGAGCCCCAGCTCGCATTGCTCGACGAAATCGATTCAGGACTCGATGTCGATGCGCTCAAAGCGGTTGCGGATGGCGTCAACAAACTCCGCTCGCCCGATAACGCGGTCGTGCTCATCACGCATTATCAGCGCTTGCTCGACTATATTACCCCCGACCACGTGCACATCATGGCCGCTGGGCGCTTCGTCCGCTCCGGCGGAAGCGACTTGGCCCTCGAAATTGAAAAGAGAGGTTATGACTGGATCCTTAACACAGCAGACTAATCCGGTGCTTGAGCAGTTCGAGGCGATGTTGCCCGAGGCGCTTAAGGAATCGAAAGACCCCGCAGGGCAACGCGCCGCATTCGATATGCTTCGCGATTGCGGCTTGCCGCACCGCAAAGTCGAGGCGTGGAAATACACCGATACCTCGGCGGCCGTGGCCGGTCCGTTCGACCGCCCGCACCATTGCGCCTTCGCATTGAGCTCGCCGGACTCCGTGCAGCTCAACATGGTTGAAACGTTTCCAACCATTGGAAAAAACGATCCGTTTGCTCTGCTCAGCCGAGCCCTTTCGCACGGCGGACTCGAATTGATTGTTCCCGCGGGAATCGTCGTGGATGAGCTGGTCGAAATTACAATGCCTACCGCCAAAGAGGGTGAATTACTCTGTCCGGCGTTGGTGATCCGCGTCGGAGCCGGAAGCCAGGTCGATTTTGTTATCCGCTCAGAAAATCAGGCGGCCGGTTCATTGGTCAGCTTCATTGCGCAGGTGACAATTGAAGAGAACGCTTCGGCATCACTCACTCGCATTCGTACGGGAGAGGGCGCCTGCTTTGGTCATTTTCAAACTCAGCAGGCGGCGGACAGTCGCTTGTCGCTTTTCGATTGCACGGTCGGTGGCGCACTGACCCGCAACGACTTTCATGCGGTGCTCGCCGGTGAAGGTGCGGCACTCGATATGAATGGGCTGTACGCCATCAGCGGGCGTGAGCATGCCGATAACCACACCACGATTGAACACGCGGTTCCGAACACGACCAGCCATCAGCTTTATAAAGGCATCATGAATGGTCATGCCTGCGGTGTTTTTAACGGACGCATCGTCGTCAACCCCGGCGCGAAAGGCACGGACGCATTGCAGATGAACCGCAACCTATTGCGGAGCCGCACCGCCAAAGTGGATACCAAGCCGCAGCTAGAAATTTCGAATGACGATGTGCGCTGTAGTCACGGCGCGACGATCGGCCGACTTGACGAGGCACACATTTTCTATCTGCAAAGCCGTGGCCTCGACCGCGAGGCTGCCGAGGCGCTGCTCGCTCGCGGGTTCGCCGGCGAAGTGATTGATCTGGTGAAAAATTCAACCGTGCGCGAAACGCTTCACGATTTGGCCGAAGAGTTTTTCGACCGCAGCGAAGGCGAGGTTTCTTCATGAGCAACCTTGCCGAAACCCTCCGGTCCGATTTTCCAATTCTTAAAAAAACAATCCAGGGAAACGAGTTGGTCTATCTCGACACGGCGGCGACGGCCCTGAAGCCGACGCCAGTGATCGATGCGGTGAGTCAGGTCTATCGGGAGCTCCCTGCCAACGTACACCGCGGTGTGCATACGCTCAGTCGCGAGGCCACCGTCGCTTATGAAGGTGCGCGCGATACCGTTCGCACCTTTCTGAATGCGAAGAGACGGGAAGAGATCGTCTTCACCTCCGGCACAACCGCGGCCATTAATCTGGTCGCCCGCTCTTGGGGCGCATCGGAACTGACGGCGGGTGATGAGATTCTGCTTTCCCATATGGAGCATCACTCCAATATTGTTCCGTGGAAGCTGCTCTGTGAGCAGACCGGTGTGGTGCTCAAAATCATTCCGGTCAGCGACTCCGGGGAATTGGACATGAAGGCGTATCAAGAGATGCTGGGTCCGCGCACCAAATTGGTGAGTGTGGTTCATGTGTCCAACACCCTTGGAACCGTCAATCCGGTGGAACAGATCATTGCCGCCGCGCATGCGCAGGGCGCGCGGGTTCTGCTCGATGCGGCGCAATCTGCGCCCTGCTTGCCGCTCGATGTACAGGCGCTTGACTGCGATTTTCTGGCTTTTTCCGGACACAAACTATTCGGCCCAACTGGGATCGGCGTGCTGTACGCTAAAGCCGACCTGCTCGAAATGATGCCGCCGTTTATGGGCGGCGGCGACATGATTCTCTCCGTTTCGTTCGAGGAAATCTGCTACAATAAGCCACCGTATCGCTTCGAAGCGGGCACCCCGAATATCGCCGGTGCCATCGGGATGGGCCGGGCGATTGAGTATGTCAGCCAGATCGGGTTTGATGCCATTCATACCCATGAGCAGGAATTATTGATCGCCGCGACCGCCGCTCTCGAAGAAATCGACGGGGTGCGGATCATTGGAATGGCACCGAACAAAGTGGCCATCCTTTCGTTTGTCATCGATGGGGTTCACCCGCACGATATTGGTTCCATTTTGGATTCATGCGGCGTGGCGATTCGCGCCGGACATCACTGCACACAACCCTTGATGGCCCGCTACGGGCTTCCCGCCACGGCCCGCGCTTCTTTTTCAATTTATAACACGCTCGACGATGTCGACCGGCTGGCCGCGTCCATCCGCAACGTTCAGGAGATTATGTTATGAACCGCAGAACACCGAATAGAGAATATCGAATGAAGAAGTTTGCAGCATGGATGTACTCCTTCGTCATTCGGAGTTCCTTGTTCGATATTCGATATTTGCGAACGGGAGAGAGCACATGAATATTTCTGATGACCTCTATCAGGCGACCATTCTGGAATACAACCGTTCGCCGCGAAATTTCCACAAGATGGAAAACGCCACGCATCTCGCACACGGAATCAACCCGCTGTGCGGCGACGACTATTGGGTCTACCTCAACGTCGACGAGGGCGGCATCATTCGGGAGGCCTCTTTCGACGGGCAGGGCTGCGCGATTTCGAAAGCCTCCGCCTCGATGATGACTCTTGAGCTCATCGGGAAAACGCTGGATGAAGCGCAGGCTCTTTTTGAAAAATTCCACCACATGGTCACCGATGGACGGGAGACCCCGGACGACCTCGGAAAGCTCAATGTGTTTTCCGGAGTTTGGAAATATCCCGAGCGCGTCAAATGCGCCGCGCTGGCATGGCGGGCCATGGAGAGCGCCATTTCTGGAAAGAAAATCACTTCGACAGAATAGTTGATTGTAGGACAGGCTTCTCTGTATTCAGAGAGCCTGTGAAGCACACGCTCCCGAATACGGGAAGCGCGTCCTATAAAAAAGCCCCAAGGATTGGAAAATATGGTAACGGAAAAACAAATTTTAGCTGCATTGAGTCAGATCATCGATCCCGAGAGTCAGCGAGATATTGTTTCGCTGGGGTGGGTTCGTAATGTGCAGATCAACAGCGGGTTGGTGACGTTCGACCTGGCGCCGCATAAAGAGGCATTGAAACAACAGGCGAAAGAGGCGGTTGAAGCGCTTCCGGATGTGGTACGGGCGAACGTGCATCTTGCATCGGGGGAGTCTTCTTCCGAGCCTCCGGAGGTTGAAAGCGGTCTGGCCGGAGTGAAGAAAATTATCGCAGTCAGTTCCTGTAAGGGCGGCGTGGGCAAATCGACCGTCGCGGCGCTGTTGGCGCGCACGTTGAATTCGCGCGGCATCAAAACGGGCCTGCTAGATGCCGACATTTATGGCCCGTCGATTCCGACGCTGTTTAATCTCCATCATCCGGCCGTCTACGGGGATGAGCAGGAACGGATTGTTCCGGTCGATGCTGCCGGACTCAAGCTGATGTCCTTTGCCTTTTTGTCCGATGATGGCCCGACGGTTATGCGCGGCCCGATGGTCTCGCAGTATATCCAGAAGCTGCTTCACGGCGTGGCGTGGGGCGACCTCGATGTCCTGATTCTCGACCTGCCGCCGGGAACCGGCGACATTCAGCTGACGATTTCGCAGTCCGTGCAAATCGATGGCGCGGTGATTGTTTCCACGCCGCACCAGCTGTCGCTGACCGATGTGCGCAAAGGCATTCAGATGTTCGACAAAGTCAATGTGCCGGTGCTCGGGGTCATCGAGAATATGGCGTGGTTCGCCTGCGATGAATGTTCGAAGAAGCACTACCTCTTTGGCGAAGCCGGCGCGAAGAGTCTCGAGAAGATGTTCGGTCTCGAAACGCTGGCCGAACTTCCACTCTCTGGAAACCTAGCCGCGGAATATGCCGACGAAACCACCGATGCCGTTCTTCGCGCGCTCCGCACGACGGAGGGCGCGGAGATTGCTCCGCCGGAGGTTTCGTTTGATGCCTCCGCCATCACGCTGAAATGGTCGGGTGGCGAAACGATCTCGGTTCCGAACGCCGTGCTGCGCAAAGCGTGCGCCTGCGCGAATTGTATCGATGAAATGACGCATGCGCCGTTGCTAGATCCCGCCAGCGTGCCGGATGATATCCATGCATTGAGTGTCGAAACCATCGGCAACTATGCCATCACCGTCGAATGGTCCGACGGACATAACACCGGATTCTTTCCGTATAAAATGATTCGTGAACTTTCCATTCTGTAGCCGCGATCCGTGATCGCGGTGGCGGGGTCACGGACCCCGCCCTACAACAAAAAGGATTGATATGAAAACTGCAGAAAAACTGTACGAAAAGTTGAAGGATGTTCAGGCGGGGACCTCCGGCCCATATTCGCTGGAGCGGTGCGAACAGATGGCGCCGCTGGTGGATGAAATCAACCGGCTGAAAAAGGAAAAGAATGCGGTCATTCTGGCGCACTCTTACGTCCATCCCGAAATCATCTATGGCGTGGCCGATTTCACGGGCGACTCCTACCAGCTCAGCAAAGATGCCAAAGCGGCCGAAGCCGATCTGATCATTTTTGTCGCAGTACGTTTCATGGCCGAAACCGCCAAGGCGCTCAACCCCGGCAAAGAGGTGCGTATCCCGAGCCGCTTGAACGGCTGTTCGCTGGCTGACTGCATCACCGGTGAGGATGTTCGCCGCCTAAAAAAAGAAAACCCAGAGTTCACCTTTGTCTGCTACATCAACACCTCCGCCGAGGTCAAAGCGGAGTGCGATGTGTGCGTCACCAGTTCTAATGTCTATGACATCGTAGAAAAAGTTCCCTCCGACAAAATTTATTTTCTGCCCGACAAGCTGATGGGGGAAAATGTGCAGGACGAAATGGCGCGGCGCGGCGTGGAGAAAGAGATCCGGCTCTACGACGGAAACTGCTACGTCCATGCGGAGTATGATTCCAGCCGTGTTAGCCGCCTGCGCGATCAATATCCCGAGATCAAAATTCTCAGCCATCCAGAGTGCAGTCGCGATATCATTGAGCAGTCGGATTTTGTCGCCAGCACCAGTGGGCTGATGGACCACATGCGCGACGATCAAACCGGCAGTGCCTATCTGTTGCTGACCGAGTGCGGACTCGCAGGGCGCGCACAGGTCGAGATGCCCGGAAAAACGTTCATCGGCCCGTGTCTCGAATGCAAATACATGAAATCGAACTCACTCGAAAACATTCGTCGCGTGCTCGTGAGTCCCGATCCGGAAGATGTCGTTGAGGTTCCGCTCGACGTCCGCGAAGGATCGCTGCGCTGCATTGACGCCATGTTCCACTACGCCGAGGCAGGCTGCCTGCCCACCGACGCGAAGCGAGGCTTGAGCCTGCGAAAGCAGTGACTGCAAGGAACGGCAACCCTAGGCGAAGGAGGGAGCCTGCACCCATTTAGTTTTTCAACCATTGATGGCCCCGATAAAAGTTAGTTCCATTCATTTCATATCATGTAACGTGCACAGAGATTGGAGTTCTCAAGCTACTCAGCATCAACATTTTATGGCATTGGTGGCCTCGATTTATCCCATACCTCTAGAGGTATGGGGTGAAATGAATTATAAACAGTTAGTCTGCAGTGTTTTATGCATATTAATCTGTGATATATAAGGCTGCCGCAATTATGAAGTTTCACCTTTTGTCGGGGCCATCAACCATTGGAAACTGTAGGTGCGGGCGATGACCGCGCCCACCGTGCGCGCTAAAACTTTTCCAACCATTGCCATTCCACTTCGTTTCATTGCCGCCGCGATAGCGTCAGCCTCTCTCGGCGATGCCTCGGGTGGAAAAACCAGGATCAACCAGCCGTCGCCAAAGGCTATGGCGGTCAGGAAAGTTCCAAGCCTTGGAAAATTTATTGGGCGAAGGCTTTTTGCTGAAGGGCGATGAAGAGGTTTTCGGTTTCGCTGTTCACAAAGGATTTTGATTTCCCCCGACAGGGTTAAAAAGGGGTAATCTGGCCCCGTCATTACCCCCTTTCTTTATCGTCTTACCCGATTCTCGGTTCAGAGGGTGGATATATCGTAATACGATATGTCATTTTAAAAATTGGTTGTTTTCCAAACCTTGGGAAAATTGGCTTGAAAGTTTCCAGCTATTGGAAAATGTAGACGCGGTGTCCTCACCGCGTTTCTTGTTGCTGGCTGAACGCGGTGGGGACACCGCGTCTACGTGAAGAAACATCTAAAAATTCGGTTTGGAATGGAACTCCATTTTCTCGCCGGTTCGGGGATGAGTGAAGCTCAGGAAAGTGGCGTGGAGTTTGAGCTGTCCGGGGGCGGTGCCGGTTCCGTAGAGACGGTCGCCAACGATTGGAACCCCAAGCCCGTGCTCTGATGCCGAGTGAACGCGCAGTTGGTGGGTGCGTCCAGTAATAGGAGTAAACTCCACTCTTGTTTTTTCATTGTCGGCGCTCAGCGCCTTCCAGTGGGTGATTCCGATTTTGCCGTGGACGGGGTCGTAGATCTGGACGGGGCGGTTATCGATATCGAGCCGGAAGGGCAGTTCGATGCTGCCGGACTCCCCAAGGCCTTCCGCCTTCGCAGAGCTTCGGCGAGACAAGTCGGCGGGGCAGGCTTCGGTTAACTCGCCATCGAGTAGAGCGATGTAGCGCTTGCCGGTTTCGCGGTCGTGAAACTGGCGTGACAGCTCGCGGTGCGCCTCTTTGGTGCGGGCGATCACCATCAGCCCGGAGGTGTCCATATCGAGCCGGTGCACCTCGGGATGATCGGGACAACCCGGAAACATCGTCTTGATTCGAGCGGTTACACTGTCCTGATTGTCCGGCCCTTTGCCGGGAACGGAAAGCAGCCCGGAGGGTTTGCAGATGACGACAACGGCATCGTCTTGATAGACGAGCTCGATGGAGTGTTGGAGTGGGGGAGTATTGGATTTGTCATCACTCCATTTTTCCACTATTCCACTACTCCAGTCTTCCGCCCTGCAAAGCATGAAGCCGAGGATGGGTTGGCACTTTTCTTTGCAGGCGGGATAGAACTCGCCGTGCTGGCGCGCACCGGATTTACTCTCTTTTCCCCAGTAAAATTCGCTTAGGCCGAGGGGCTTGAGTCCGTGAAGCGCCGCGTAATTTAAAAGTTTTGGAGCGCAGCAGTCGCCGGTTCCGGCGGGAACTTTCTTCGCTCCGTAAATGGGATGGAGAGCGCTCGTCTCACCGTTGAAATTGGTGAGGGTGTAGAGCCCGTGAATTTCCTGCATGAGGTTTCGGGAGAGAGAAGCGCGTTGTTCGATAAGCTCCTTGTTTTGCGGATCGTTTTGAATTTGCTGACCGAGCGCGCTGATTTCCTTGTAAACGGGATGGGTCAATTGGTGGAATGCATCGACATCAAAAATGGGCGGAACCCATCCGTCGACGAGCCATTCGCCGTTGTACTGGCAGGAAAAGGCCTTGAGGATGACGGTGTTTCCCTCGGCGTCCTCGCATTCGAGAACCCCAAACATTTGTCCGCGGGCATCGCCCAAAAGATAGTCAGTGGAGAATTTATGATTTAAGAGTTTCGATTGAAGATTGGAACCCACCCCGTCCGTCGTTTCGCTCCGCCCACCCCTCCGCGGGAGGGGACTGTTTAAATTCCCCTCCTCCGGAGGGGTGCCCGTAGGGCGGGGTGGGTGTTCCCCGTCGGAAAGCGGGGGCAAATCGTCAATTCGCTTAAATTCTTCAAGCTGTTGGATCAGCTCAAGGGCGTGAGTGTGACTATTACCTTCACCGAGCGAGTGAACCGTTTCGCAGGCGGCGCAGTGTCCGAAGGCTGAGGGGACATCGCTCATTCTGCCCGGGGATCGCGGCTCATGAGATCTTGGAGCGCCTGTCGGGGATCTTTACCGTTTTCGACGATCTGGCAGACCTCTTCGGTGATCGGCATGTCAATGCCGTGTTCTTTGGCGAGATCGCGCGCGGCCTTGGCATTCCAGATGCCTTCGGCGACCTGCTTCATGCCGTCCATAATCTCTTGAAGGCTTTCGCCTTTTCCGAGTCGTTCGCCGACGGCGCGGTTACGGCTGTGGCGGCTGGCGCAAGTGACGATGAGGTCGCCGACACCGCTCAGGCCGGAAAAGGTTTCGGGCTTTGCGCCGAGCGCGCCGCCGAGACGGGAAATTTCTGCGAGGCCACGGGTCATCAGCGCGGCTTTGGAATTATCGCCCAGTCCGATGCCGTCAAGGATTCCGGCGGCGACTGCGATAATGTTTTTGAGCGTTCCGCCCAGTTCAACACCGATGACATCGTCGGAGGTGTAGACGCGGAAGGTTTTTCCGCTGAAGGCGGCCTGGATTTGTTCCAAGGATCCTGTCACGCCGGAGCCTTCGGGCGAAGGCGGATGGAAATCTTTTCCGGCGACGGTGACGGCGGTGGGTACGCCGCGCGCGACTTCTTCGGCATGGCTCGGGCCGGAGAGAATAGCGATGTCTTGTCCAAGCACATCGGTGGCCACTTCGCTCATGCGCTGGTGCGTTTGTTCGTCGAGCCCTTTGGTGGCGCTGACGATTAGCACGTTTTCACGCAGGTGTGGTTTGAACGTTTCGAGTGTGGCGCGGACAAAGCGCGACGGAACAACGACTACAATCAAGTCGGCGTCTTGGGCCCCGGCGGGATCCGACGTCCATTGGATCGAGGAGGGGATTTGAACGCCCGGCAGATAGACCGTATTTTCGCCCGCGCTACGGATCGCCTGAATCTCTTCTTCGAAGGGGCCCCAGAGAGTGACGTTATGGCCGTTTCCGGCGAGTGTCATTCCGAGTGCGGTTCCCCATCCGCCGTTCCCAATTACGAAGCAGTTCATGATTTTAGTCCTATTTTGAGGTGCGAACGTAGAGCAAGCGTCCCGCTTGCTCATGAACGAGCGAGACGATCGTGCTACTTTTTTCGCTGGAACCGATTTTCGGTTCCAGCGAGTAGTCGGTGAATATTGGATCGGTGGCGGTAGATGGAGAGGGTGCCGAGCAGGGTGAGGGCACCGGCGGTGACGAGGCCGTAGCCTGCCAGCCATCCGGTCAGGATGACGATGACCGAGGCGATGATGGAGCCGAGAGAGACGTAGCCGGAGATGAAAAAGACCAGTGCCCAGCAGAGGATGCCGATGCCGACCGCTAATGGCGCGATGCCGATCAGAACGCCCGCCGTGGTGGCGACTCCTTTGCCGCCTTTAAACTTCAGGAAGACAGGAAAGTTGTGGCCGAGAATCGCCGCGACACCAAACAAAATTCCAATGCTTGGAAAACTTTCCTGTAATCCGGCCTCGCCGGTTCCAAGGATTGGAAAAAGGGCGGCGGGCAGGTAGCCCTTGAGTACATCGAGGATGAAGCAGGCAATACCGAGCGGTTTGCCGAGGCAACGTAGGACATTGGTGGCTCCAATATTGCCGCTTCCTTGTTTGCGAATATCGATGCCCTTGGTTTTTGCGATCAATAGACCGAACGGAATCGAGCCAGTCAAATAGGCGGCTAACGTGAGTGTCGAAATGAATAGTGCTGTCATATTATTTTTTATCCGTCCGCGTCGCTTGATTACGCAGATTTACAGGATTACGAATTCCAATCTGCGAAAAGCTGCGCAATCTGCGGATCAAATCTTTGCGGGTTTATTTGTTAGTCTCCAAAAAGACTATTGATTAATCCCTGCAGGGGCTCCGTGTCCTTTGCTTCCGCTTCTTTCACATTTTTTTCAAGCTGTTCGAACAGCGCATTGCTCAGTGTTTGGGTGAGCGATCGGTTGGTTGTCGTGGCACTGGAGGATTCGCCGGGGATCACCTGCTGGATCAACTGTTGAAGGGCGGGGCTTTCGCCAATTTCGCTCACATTGTTTGTGAGGCCTTGCATGAGTGTGCCGCCGCCCGGTTGAAGGCCCAGCTCTTTCAGGCCAATCGTTTTGAGGATGTTGACCGATTGCGCAGAAAAGAGCGTCTGAAGCGCGCCGGTAATATCATAGTTTCGGTTCTGTATGGTTCCGCCGATAGGAATGGTCAGAGTGGTGTCACCGATTTCCGCGCCGTAGATTTCGAGAGCGGTTAGCGAAAGGTCGATATGCGATCCTTCGAGCCGCCCTTGGTTACAGGTGATGGAGGGTTTGATGGAGAAGGGGCCGCTTTCCATGTCGTTTTTATCCAAAAGTTCTTTCAGGAAATCGGCGTCGATATCGAGAATGTTTCCCGTGGCGTTAAAGCTTGGGTTGGCGGGGTCGACTAGCGGTTCGACAATGGCGTTGAGGTCGGTGACGAAGGAGTTTTCATCGTTGGCCAGTGAGCCGCGCAAAACGAGCAGGCTGTTGGGCTGTCCTTCGGCAGGAATAGTGAAAAGATCGCTGCCCGTCAGGCGCAGATTCAACGGAAGCTTTCGGTCCCGCTTGGTGTCGACATAGAGGACGGTTGCATCGATCGCGATGCGGCGAATATGTACCGGAATGAGTTTCGCCTGTTTTGTGGCGGGGACGGGTTCCGCTTTGGACGGTTCGCCTGCTGATTCAACCGGTTTGAGCGCGTCGGCCAGCTCTTTGACATTATACTGTTTCTTTTTATTTCGCTCAACGGTCAGCGTCGCCCCAGTCGCTTCGACAAGCTTGATGACGATCGGGTCGCGCTTGAGCAGCGACATCATTTCGAGTTCGAGCCGGCACTGGTCGAAGGTAAGCAGCATCGGTTCTTCGTAGCCCTTGAGGTTGCGGACAGTAAAGCCCTGCAATTCGGCCTGACCTTTCAATAGGTTGACGGAGGCATTTTCGATGCTCATGTCGAGGCCGTACATGGATTGAACGGCGGGGAAGACGCTCTGGTTGAGTTCAGTCGTCAGTCCTTTTGCGAGAAAGGTCTGCAACCCGAACCCGAGTAGCGCAACAATCACCAAGAGAACGATTAGAATGATACGTAGTGTTTTCATGGCGGCAAATGTACTCACAAGAGAATGCAAAGGCAATGGCGAGAGAGAGATAACCACGGAGTACAAAAAAGAGGAGAGAGTGCCTTTTTTTACGAGGCACACAGATGCATTGGCAAAAACTTCTGAGTTCTGCTAGAACCTTCTCTTATGAAAGAAACATTTGCCAGTGTGCCGCTGAAGTGGGTCGGGCCGGTCAAAATTACCGGGCCGGAAATTGATGTTGAAACCGAACTTCCGCTGGCGACGTACGAAACGCCAGTGTTCGCCACGGTCAACCGCGGCGCGCGCGTTGCCACGGCCTCCGGTGGCATCAAAGCCGTCGTCATCGATGAGCGGATGAGCCGCTCCGTTCTGTTTGAAGCGCCGGACGCAATCGTCGCTTTCCAATGTTTGGAAAAAATCAAAGCCGATTTCCCCCTTCGACGCGGCTCAGGGCAGGCAGTCCTTGAAAAAATCGTCGGAACGACTAGTCGCTTTGCCAAGTTGATCGATATGCATTCGCAGATCGCGGGCAATTTGCTCTTCATTCGCTTTGAGTACACGACCGGCGACGCCTCCGGCCACAACATGGTGACGCAGGCAAGCGAAGCGCTGATGAACCACATTCTCGAACTGTGTCCGGAACTGAAATACGAATCGCTTTCCGGCAACTTCTGCACCGATAAAAAAGCGACCGGCGTCAACGGCATCCTCGGGCGTGGAAAATATGTCGTTGCTGAGCTGACGATCCCGGGAAAACTGGTGAATAAATATCTGAAGAGTACGCCCGAAAAAATCGTGCAGCTCAACATTCGTAAAAATCTGGTCGGCACGATGCTCGCGGGCGGCCTGCGCTCCGCCAACGCGCACTACGCCAATATGCTTTTGGCCTTCTACCTCGCGACGGGGCAGGACGCTGCCAATATCATCGAAGGCTCGCAGGGCACCACGCTGGCTGAAGTCCGCGACGGCGACCTCTGGTTCTCCGTCACCATTCCCAACCTGATTGTCGGAACCGTCGGCAACGGCAAGGGACTTCCCTTTGTTGACGAGGTGCTGACAAAACTCGGTTGCCGCGAAGAGCGCGAACCGGGCGCCAACGCCCGCCGCCTCGCCCTCATTTGCGCCGCCTCCGTTCTCTGCGGAGAACTCTCCCTGATGGCGGCCCTCACCAACCCCGGCGAGCTCATGAACGCTCACCGTAAGCTGGAGCGCTCGAGTCAAGGGTGAGTGGTCTCCATGTTGCAATTAAGCGTTGCGCCAATAGCGTTATGCTGTTAGCGTAATTTTGTTCGTAAAAAAAGGAGGTCGTTGTGAATCCCTTTCATCATGGTGTGGCTGTGACTGATAAAGAGTTTTGTCCGCGTCCAGAATTAATTTCCACGCTGCGCAATCATATGGATTCGCATCAAAATTGTGTGGTTCGAGGAATCCGTCGAGTCGGAAAGACATCGGCGGTTTTGGAGGCCATCCGGTCATATAAAAAAGCGGGGCATTTGTATGTTAATTGCTGGGGGAGGCGGGATGTTTATGGCCTGACGACAGCTGTTTATGACGCATTTTTGATCTATCAACGGCGACGGGGGATGTCCATCGAGAAAATTATGCGTACGTTTTCCCGGTTGCGCCCAATAGCGACGGTCGATCCGTATTCTGGAGAAACGAGTCTTAGTGTGGATTTGAATCGGGGGATGTCGGTGACTCCTCAGTCTCTGGAATCGATGTTTGATTTGTTGTCGCTTGAGGGTGAAAAGCACCCGCTGGTTGTTGTATTCGATGAGTTTCAGACTCTGCTTCAATTCCCTCAGGCAGATGCTGTGTTGGCGACCATGCGTGGAGCTATACAACTGCAATCGCAAGTAACCTATTTTTATCTGGGAAGTGTTCGCCATCAAATGGACAATATTTTTAATAATCCAGATCAACCCTTTTTTAAATCTGCGGCATCTTTACAGGTTGGGTCGATTGATCGGGACGCATACCGGGCCTACATCCGTGCGAAATTTGCTTTGGGGAATCGTACGATTTCTGATGAAGTCATGGATTCAGTTTTTGATCTCGCGTGCGATATCCCTGGTGATGTTCAGCAGTTGTGTTCGGAGTTGTGGAATTGTACGGATGCGGGAGGCATCATTGAGCCCGCCACGATTTCGCAGGCGCTGGAACGCATTCATCATGCAGAGCAGGAGTCGAATTCGCGAATTATGGATTTGCTGACGCCTGGACAGGCTCGCGTTTTATCGGGTTTGGCCCGGCTGGGGGGTGAACAGCCTACCTCGAAACGCTTTTTAATCGAGTCTGGCGTGGCGCAACCGTCATCTGTTACAAAGGCACTGGCTCGCTTGATTGAACGCGGATTAGTTTATCGAGCGGCGGATGGGGTTCGTTTTTTCAGCCCGTTTTTTCGCACATGGCTTTTAGCCCAGGAGTTTTAATTTTGAGGGAGAGATGAGAGGGATTGTCTTTGAGGCCGCACTGACCAACCCCGGCGAGCTCATGAACGCTCACCGCAAACTGGAAAGAAGCTCTTAGCCGCGAATTAAAATGACTGTATTTACCCAGAACAAACTCTATTGGAAAATTTCTAGGGGTGCTTACTTGGTTAGTATTTGGACGGGAGTGTTTATGCTGATTTGTGCGCCGATAAATATGGCGGTGTGTCTCGTTGAAACTACCCGTATTGTTCAGTATGAAATGTACCATAATATAACAAATTGTTTGTTGGGACTTGGTACTGTTTTGTTTTTTCATTTGAATTCTGATCCGAGTCCAGTCGTGGGTGAAAATTATTTTGATGTCCATGATTTTGTAAATTGATAGGTGAAACTATGAGCCAGCTTGAAAAACGTAAAGCAGAGCATGTCCGGATTGTTGCGAAAGATCCGTCGATGGATCGGCGAAAGTTTTATTTCGACAAGATTCGCCTGACGCATCGCGCGCTTCCGGAGATCAATTTGAAGGATGTGGATCCGTCGGTTGAGTTTCTCGGCAAAAAGCTATCGTTCCCGTTTCTGATTTCTTCGATGACGGGCGGCGGCGACAAGATGCTCAAGAAGATCAATACGAACCTCGCCGAAGCGGCCGAGGCCGAAGGCGTCGCGATGGCGGTCGGGTCCCAGCGCATTTTCTTTTCAGAACCGACCTCGCAGTCGAGCTTTGATCTGCGCGGCGTGGCCCCGACGGCGCTTCTGTTTTCAAATCTCGGCGCGGTGCAGTTTAATGAGGATATGACGCTTCAGCACGCGAGGGCGGTCGTTGATATTTTGAAGGCGGATGCGCTTTGCATTCATCTCAACCCGTTGCAGGAGGCGATTCAGCCGGAGGGCGATACCGATTTTTCCAACCTTTGGAAAAAGATCGGCGAAATTGTCCAAGGGTTGTCTGCCCTGAGCTCCGTCGAAGGGGGCGTTCCGGTGATTGTGAAAGAGGTCGGCGCGGGCATTTCGGTTCCCGATGCGGAACGGTTGATCAAAGCCGGCGTGCAAACCATTGATGTGGCGGGCGCGGGCGGAACATCGTGGAGCCGGATTGAAGCCGCGCGCTGCGGCGATCCGGCGCTCGGCGAACTATTTCAGGATTGGGGTATTCCGACGCCGGATGCGCTCAAAGCTCTCGCGCCGCTCGACGTCACCCTAATCGCTTCCGGCGGAATCCGTACCGGAATCGATATGGCCAAAGCGATGATTCTCGGCGCGTCGCTCTGCGGAATGGCCCGTCCGTTTTTGACGCCGGCGATGGAGTCAACGGATGCGGTACGCACCGTCATTCAGCGCATCAAACGAGAATTTGTCACCACCATGTTTTTGCTTGGGTGCAAAAACATTGATCAACTACAGAGCCATGAAGAGTTGATTTTAAAATGATCACCACGGAATACACTGAAAATACGGAAGCTTCCAATAATAGGAAGAAGGCTCTGCCTTTGAATATCGGCATCGACCAGATTAGCTTTTATACCTCGCAGTATTTTCTCGATCTGAAAACACTGGCAGCGGCGCGTGGTGTCGATCCTGATAAATATTTGATTGGGATCGGCCAGAGCAAAATGGGGATTCCCCCGCCGGATGAAGATGTGGTGACGATGGCCGCGAGCGCGGCGTTTCCACTGAAAGAGAAGGGCGCACTCGACGGCGTTGAAACCCTTCTGTTTGCAACCGAGAGCGGGATCGATCAGTCGAAGGCAGCGGGCCTATTTGTCCACAGCCTGCTTGACTTGCCGGCGCGCTGTCGCGTGGTGGAACTGAAGCAGGCGTGCTATAGCGCAACCGCTGCACTACGCATGGCGATGGGGCTGGTGGCGATGCGCCCGCAGAGCAAGGTGCTGGTGATTGCCTCCGATGTCGCCCGCTACGAACTGGGCAGCCCCGGCGAATCGACGCAGGGGTGCGGGGCCGTGGCCATGACCGTCTCCGCTGACCCGCGTCTGCTGACCATTGATCCCGAGGCCGGATTTTATGCCGATGATGTGATGGATTTTTGGCGGCCCAACTATTTGTCCGAGGCGCAAGTAGACGGAAAGTACTCGACGCTGGTTTACATTAAGGCGCTCAAAGCATCGTGGACGCAGTACGCCGAAGAGAGCGGACGCTCGCTCGAGGATTTTTCGCGGTTCTGTTACCATATCCCCTTCACCCGCATGGCGGCTAAGGCGCATCAGAAACTCGCGCGTGGAATTTCGGACGAAGACCTCGAAAAGGTCATCGGCGAATCATTGATCTATAGCCGCGAGGCAGGGAACTGCTATGCCGCCTCGCTCTACGTCGGGCTCGCCTCGCTACTCGACAACGCCGGTGAAGATTTGAGCGGCGAACGGATCGGTCTGTATAGCTACGGCTCGGGGTGTGTCGGCGAGTTTTTCAGCGGGGTGGTTCAGTCCGGCTATCGCGACGCATTGCTCACAGAGCCGCATCAAAAGTTGCTGGCGGATCGCACGGAGCTGACATTCCAGCAGTACGAAGATATTTACCACTACGGGATTCCGACCGATGGCGGCAACCATGAGTTTCCGCAGTATCGCACGGGGCCATTCCGCTTCGTTGGAATCAAAGGCCATAAGCGCATCTATGAAACAGCCTAGCTGTTTGAAGATTGTAGACGCGGTGTCCTCACCGCGTTTTCTGCGCACGTAACGCGGTGAGGACACCGCGTCTACAAAAAGAGACGCCCAGTCAAAAGACTGTATTTCCAGATCACGAAATGATTTAATTCTCAGCTAATGAAAGCAGTGGCCCCAGGAAAATTGATTCTAAGCGGTGAGCATTCCGTCGTGTACGGAAAGCCCTCCGTGGCGATGGCGATTGACCGTAGTGTGACCGCCACCATTGAGGAGTCTCTTGAGGGCGAGGTCGTGTTTGACCTTCCGGACATCAACGAACGCGACTCGTTTACCCTCTTGGCCCTGCAGGACTTTAAACGTCGCACACTCAACAACTACCATTTGTTCCTGGAGGGAGATTTGGGCATCCGCGACGTGCTTCACAAACCGGTTGATCTTTTTAAATTCGGCTTCATTACCCTGCTCGATGGGGTTCACCGAAAGCTGGATAGCGGATTGGTGATCAAGTTGAAGTCGAACCTTCCGCTGGGGAGCGGAATGGGCTCTTCGGCGGCCTCTGTGCTCAGTGAGCTGCGCGCATTGGGTCACTACCTGCGCGTCGACTTCAAACCCGAGTGGTATTACGAATTCAGTTTGGAGACGGAAAAGCTCCAGCATGGGTACCCCAGCGGGGTCGACTCCTACATCTCGCTTCATGGCGGATGTGCCACCTTTGAAAACGGTGAGGCAAAATCCATTCCGCTTCCGCGCATGCAGATGTATCTGGTGGAGACCGGCGTGCCGGACGTGACCACTGGCGAGTGCGTTGTGCAGGTGAAAGAGCAGTTTGAAAACGACAGGATCTGGAACGACTTCGAGGATGTGACCCGCGAGGTGGAACAGGCCGTCCGCAAAAATGACGACGCACTGATGCGCTCGCTTTTGCGTGAAAACCATCGGTTGCTCTGCCGCATCGGCGTGGTGCCGGAAAAAGTGCAACGGTTTGTGGGCGATGTGGAAGCCGCGGGCGGCGCGGCCAAAGTCTGCGGCGCCGGTTCGGTGCGCGGTGAAAATGGCGGTGTCGTTTTGGTGCTGGCCGACTTTATGCCGACCACACTCGCTGAAAAATACGGGTACACCATTTCCCCCGTTCGCGGCGACCCGCTGGGGACGAGAATCGTTTAAATCAGAATAATTATGGACAGAATAATTTTTCTAATCATTGGAAGCAGAGACAGTAATCATTCTGTCCATAATTATTCTGATCACTCTCTTTGTTAGGCGGTTGTTATGAGCCAATGGATCAATTCGTCATCTGCGCCGGGATCTCTTATGTTGCTCGGCGAACACGCCGTGCTTCACGGTCGCCGCGCGCTTGTCTGTGCCATCAATCAGCGCATTACAGTTTCGTTCTCAAAAATTAATAAACGGATCCTTCGGATCCTTTCAGACCTTGGAACGTACGAAGCACCGCTTGATGAGTTGGCAGATCACTCCGACTTCCGCTTCGTGCTCGATGCCGTGAAGCAATATCCGCAGGAGCAGGGGGTCGAACTAAAAATTGACTCGGACTTTTCGAGCGACATCGGTTTTGGCTCTTCCGCCGCCGTTACGGTTGCGACCCACGCCGCGTTGATGGGAAATATCGATGATCGCATGAAGTTGTTTGAGCGCTCGCTCGCAACGATTCGCCGTGTGCAGGGAAGGGGCTCGGGCGCGGATGTGGCGGCCAGCGTCTTTGGCGGGGTCATCGCCTATCGCGCCGATCCTTTAGAGATTCAGCGAGTGGGTGCTGATGTTCAGAATGTAGAGCAAGCGTCCCGCTTGCTTAAACGAGCGGGACGCTCGTTCGACTTTCCGCTAACGGCGGTCTACTCCGGCTCCAAAATGAAAACGGTCGATGTGATTCGTCACCTCGAAGAACGCCGCGCATTGAACGCCGAAACCTTTGAGAAAATCTTCGACCGCATGGACGCCAGCGTCGGCGAGGTGATTGAGGATTTCTCTTCGCTAGGTCGCAATCTAATTCTCAATCAGAAGTTGATGGAAGAGATGGGGCTTTGTAACGCCGCGCTCGCCGAAATTATCGAAATTTTCCAAACCTTGCCTGCCCCGAGCGGCGTCGAGGGGGGAGTGCCGGCCAAAATCTCCGGTTCCGGTCTCGGCGACTGCGCCATCGGGTTGGCAGCGCCAACGGGCTCGCTATTAGGAGACTATAAAAAATACGCCCTTCGTGTGACCACGAAAGGCGTACAAGCAGAGTAAGAGGGTTTCCTTAAGCCTGCTGCCTAAGGTCTAACGCTTTGTCTTCTTATCCCTTAATCCATGTTTTGATGTTTTCGGGCAGCGCCGTGACGGCGGAGACGGTGACTTCGGTGTCGGTTCCGCTGACGGTCGGTACTTGAATTTTATCGCCTGCTTTTGAACCTTCGAGCGCTTTGGCCATTCCGGCTTCGCAGGAGATGATGTGGAGTTCTTCGTCCTGATCCCATTCGCCGAGAATATAGTAGGTTTCCTGTGTTCCATCGGCGTAGTCAATCGTTACGCCGGTGGCGATGCCGGCAATCTCGGACGGGAACCCGGCGAACTCGGTCGCTTTGACGGTGTTGAGCGCGGTTTGCAATTCGGTGGCCTGTAAGCTGAGAAGCCCCTGGCGTTCTTTGGCGTATTTGAATTCAGCGTTTTCACGAAGGTCGCCGTAGCTGCGAGCCAGTTCAAGTTCTTTGGAGTTTTCGGGGATGTCTACTTTGATGACGTGCTCGAACTGATCTGTTTTGGCCTGATAGCTGCGCTCAGAGGTGATGCGTGATTTTTTCTCTTTCGGTGCGGAGGCTTTGCGCAGGACGACTTCGTGGAGCTCGGTGCGGTGTTTGATGATTTTGGCCTGAAGACTCTGGCGGTCGAGTTTCCCCCAGGCGGGCGATTCACTGACGCGTCGCATGAAGTCGCGCCGTTGCGAGTCGCTCATGGCATCGAGTGCAGCGTGAAGGAAGTCGGTATCTTCGAGGCGGTCGCGGAGGGTGTTTTGTGCGCGAAGTGCTTCGCCCGTAAAATCTTTTTCAACGGCTTCCAAGGTTTGGAAGGTGAGGTCGACTGGGTCGATCAGCTTCCACTCTTGTGCCAGCTCGAGATGGCGATGAAGCCAAACCAGCATGGAGGGGCTGCAGTGGCGCGTGCGGCAGGAGGCGCTGAAGCATTTGATAATGTCTTCGGTTTGTCCGGCCTCGATGAGTGAAGCGATGGCAGAGCCAATCGCAGATGTTCCCATTTTTGGAATGTGGCGGATTAGGGTCTCGGCGGCTTCGTCGGACGCGGCAAGAACCTGAGTGAGGAATGGGCCGAGTAGTTTTGCGGAGAGTTTGTCGAAGAGCTCAAAGCGTTTCGAGAGGGAGGCGAGCAGGGCGGGGAGATCGGTATCGGTCGGCTCCACACCAAGGGCTTCGGCTCGAATGATGGCCTGGGCAGACCACTCTGGGTTGCGATAGCCTGCGCCGCGAATGATGAAGGCCAATCGGTCGGCGATGGCATCGATCATGTAGTCTTCCAGCGTTTTTATTTTTTGAGCCTGAATTTCTTCCAGTTTTTTGAAGAGGGAGGCGATGTCGGTGTTGGCTTTGAAAATGGTGAACCATTCTTCGTCGTAGGCAAGCGCCTTTTTGCGCAGACGAACGGGTTGGCTGCGTTTGGTGGGGATATCGATCATGGGGTCTTTTTTGAGATCTTTCCGTGCAGCGGCCCAGAGTTTTTTCCACTCGGCTTCGGTGGCCAGCAGGTCGGGAACAAAGTGTTCCTCGATGAGCTGGATGGGGAGGTTGCCGTAGCTGCGGAGAGCCATGCGAATGATTTCAGCGGGATCTTCTTTGAGCAAGCGGGCGAATTCATCCGGGGTGTTGTGGCGAATGGCTAGCAGGTGGTCGTCGGTGAGCACCTCCAGTGCGTCCGCGGCGTAGGAGAAGGCGAATTCATGGTCGCCTTTCTTTTCGAATGCAATTTCGACCTTTTGGTAGAATATATCAATGCGATCGACGATGCCGAAGCCCCAGGTGGCGTTATAGCAAAGCATCCCCTTTTTCATCGCACGCAGATGGGTGAGGCGCAAAAAAGCCTCTTCGATGGAAGAGGCTTTTTCGAAAGCGGGGGAAATGAACTTCTGTTCTTTTCGGCTGGTGCTGAGGATGTGCAGCAGCTCTTTTTGTGCAATGGCAGGCGTGGTTCCTTTTTTGAGGGCGAGCCATTCGTAGGTTTTGACGGCTTCGTCGAGCAGCTTGCGGTCGAACAGCGTATCCTTGAGCAGGTCGGCCCATTCACAGGCGCGGACTTCCTTGCCGCCGGCGCAGAGGGTATTGAACTGTTCGAGCAGATCGTCAACGGGGACGGTTTCGGCTTCGAGGTGGGCGAGCAATTGTTCTTCGGTCAGAGCCATGGTGTTTTCCTCTCGTAAAATGGTCAGACACCATACGGAGTTCCATTCGGTCTGGCAAAGCCAAAGAACGGGTTTTCCATTTCTACTTAGACCGTCGCTTCATGCGCTTATGCGCATATGCGCATAAGATAAGTTCTCTCGTTTTCCAAGCCTTGGAAAACGTAGGGCTCTTGCGCGGCGACCTGTCCGCCGTAGCCTTAGCGACGGCGGAAGCCCTGAAATCCGACGCAGTCGGTTCCACCCATTGGAAAAGCGCATAGGACACGGGCTCTGATTGACACGATATGGCCGCAAACGTATAGTCTCCGGCTCTTATGAAAAATGAAAACTCCATCGAAACGCTCCGACACAGCACCGCTCATGTAATGGCGGCCGCAGTTTGCCGGATTTACGACAACGTGCAACTCGACATTGGCCCTTCGATCGAGAACGGGTTTTACTACGATTTTGACCTCGCGGATCGCTTGACCCCAGATGACTTCGACAAGATCGAAGCCGAGATGAAGGCGATTGTGAAGGAGGACCTCCCGTTCGAGCGCATCGAAGTGAGCCGTACCGAAGCGGCGACGATGCTGGTTGGGCAGAAATATAAACTGGAGCGCCTCGCCGATATTCCCGAGGGCGAAGCGATCACCTTCTACAAGTGCGGCGACTTTTTTGACCTCTGCCGAGGACCGCACGTTGAAAGCACGGGGCAGATCCGCGCCTTCAAACTGTTGAGCGTGGCGGGTTCCTACTATCGTGGAAAAGAAACCAATCCGATGCTTCAACGGATTAACGGGACGGCATTCACGAACGATAAGCAGGTGAAGCTCTATCTCAAGCAGCTCGAAGAAGCCAAAAAACGCGACCATCGCAAACTCGGCACGGAACTCGATTTGTTCAGCATCCACAATGAAGTGGGGCCGGGCCTGATCCATTGGCATCCGAAGGGCGCGCGCATTCGTTCGATTATTGAAGAGTTCTGGCGTCAGGAACATTTCCGCAACGGCTACGAAATTCTGTACACCCCGCACGTCGGCAAAGCCAACCTCTGGGAGACCTCCGGCCATCTCGACTTTTATGCCGAGGGCATGTACGCGCCGATGGAAATCGATAAGTCGGATTACTACGTCCGCCCGATGAACTGCCCGTTCCACATTAATATCTATAAATCCGGTCTTCGTTCTTATCGCGAGCTTCCGCTTCGCTGGGCCGAACTCGGAACCGTCTATCGCTACGAAAAGGCAGGCGTGCTTCACGGCCTCCTTCGTGTGCGCGGCTTCACACAGGACGATGCGCATATTTTCTGCACAGCGGAGCAGATCGAAGACGAAGTGAAAGAAGTCATTCGTTTCTCCAATGAAATGTGGAAAACTTTTGGATTCGATAACATCACGGCCTATCTATCTACCCGCCCCAAAAAAGCAGTCGGCGAGCCTGAGCGCTGGGAACAGGCGACCGAGTCGCTCAAGTCGGCTCTTGCCGCTGAAGAGATTCCCTACGAAGTGGACGAGGGTGGCGGCGCGTTCTACGGCCCGAAGATCGATCTGAAAATCAAAGACGCCATCGGCCGTGAATGGCAGATGAGCACCATTCAGTTCGACTTTAATCTGCCGGAGCGTTTTGACCTCAGCTACGTCGGCGAAGATGGCGAAAAGCACCGGCCCTACATGGTGCACCGCGCACTCCTCGGTAGTATTGAACGCTTTTTCGGCGTTCTGGTGGAGCACTACGGCGGGGCCTTCCCGATCTGGCTTGCCCCCGAACAGGTGCGTGTGCTTCCGCTCAGCGAAGATCAACTGGAAGTCGCCGATGCAACCGCTGCGGAACTCCGCAAGAACGATATCCGCGTGACGGTCGACTATAAGTCCGGAAAAATCGGCGCGAAAATCCGCAACGCACAAATGGACAAAGTTCCATACATGCTCGTCCTCGGGGCTCGGGAAGTGGAGAGCGGCGAGTTGGCTGTGCGCGACCGTACCGGTCAGCAGGACACAATGACGCTAATTGATTTTGTTGAAAAAATAAAAAACGCTGTGCACACTAAGGCGTAATTGATCAGAAAGAACCCAGGGGGAAGTTATCGCAAATCCGCATTATAAAGGCAGAGGCCGTCCGCAACGTCAGATGGGCCCGAGAATGAACAACATGATCCGCGTGCCGGAGATTCGTTGTATCGACGAAGATGGAGAAGCCATGGGCGTCATCCGCACCCGCGATGCGCTGGTGCGCGCTCACGAAACGGGGCTCGACCTCGTCGAAATCAACGCGACCGCTAAGCCGCCTGTTTGCCGGATCATGGATCACGGCCGATTTAAGTACGAACAGGACAAAAAGAAAAAAGAGCAGAAGAAGCGACAGGTGGTCGTTAAGCTCAAAGAGGTCAAGTTTCATGTCAACGTGGGCGATCACGACTATGACACCAAACTGCGCCACGCTTTTGAATTTTTGGCCGAAGGCCATCGCGTCAAATTTTCCCTCATGTTCCGCGGCCGCGAAAACGCTCATCGCGAGCTCGGCTTCGAATTGATGAAGCGCCTCACCGCCGATGTCGCCGCAGTGGCGACGGTTGAGCAGGCCCCGCGCCTGCAGGGCCGCAATATCTTCATGATGGTGGTGCCCATTAAGAAAACTAAAAAATAGTTTCCAATGCTTGGAAACCATTCGGCCCGTTTTTCCAACCCTTGGAAAAGCGGGCTTTTTCTTTGCCGCTACGCAGTCGCTTGGAAGAGGATGACGCTGTCAGAGTGGAATTCGACGCGCAGGTCGTAGGTTTTTTCCAAGGTTTGGAAACTTTTCTTTGAGAAGAAGCAGACGTGGGTGTCGTCGTCTTTGTAGTGCCAGCGCTCGAAGGGGACGGGGGCTTCGTCGTGTAGCTGGGTCATAATGCCGATCCAGCCGCCGGGCTTCACCAGCTTCAGGAAGCGCTCAAACTCTTCGCGCGGCTGATAGAGATGCTCCATGGTTTCAGAACAGGTGAGAAAGTCATACTGCTCGTCGAAGACGGAGGGGTCGTTGGCGTAGTGCAGGTCGTAGATGGCGCACTCGTAGCCCGCCTCCTCAAACATGACCGACAGGGTCGGGCCGGGGCCGCAGCCAAAGTCGAGCCCGCGTGCGCCGGAGCTGAGCTTTTTTTCCAAGGGTTGGAAAAGCCGGCCCAAAAAATTCCGATATCTGGAATCATTCGGATCATTTTGGTGAAAGTCGTAGCGAGATTTTTCTTCTTCCGGAGAGAGGTGATGGTGTTGCGGAACAAAAACCAGATCGCACTCCGGACAGCGCAGGTAGTCGCGCATCCGGTCTTGAACAAATGAATGTGCCTCGCTGGTGCAGAGGGGGCAGTTGGTAGGTGTTTCTTGTTTTGTCATCTGGAGAGGGAGTTTAGCATAGTCCTCTATGAATAAAGAGAATTTTGAAATCAAGGGTCTGGTGGTTCCGGTGCCGACGCCGTTCGCGGAAGACGGCGCGGTGGATCTCGGGGCGTTTCTTTCGCACCTCGACTGGTTGGCGGAGTGCGGGGTGATCAATCTGCTGATCAACGGAACGACGGCCGAGTTTTTCTCGCTCACGCACGATGAACAGATGGAATTACTTCAGGCCGCCCGCGAGGCCTGGAGCGGTTCGCTTGTTTTTCATGTGGGCAGTACGGCGCTTTTCCAAGGGTTGGAAACCGCCCGCGTGGCCGAACATGCGGGCGCTGATTTCATTGCCTCGTTGCCTCCGTTCTATATCGCGAACGCACCTGCCGACGGACTGGTCGAGTGGTTCACTGAGCTTTCGGAGGCAACGGAGTTGCCCTTCATCCCATACAACTTTCCGAAGCACACCGGTAATCCGCTTACCCCAGAAATCCTGAAACAGATCCCGCACTGGGGAATAAAAGACTCTTCCGCTGACCTTTCGCTGGTTTCGGCAACGCCGCGCTACTTTGTCGGTGGGGATCGAAAAATTTCCGAAGCCTTTGCGGCGGGCGCGGTTGGGTTTGTCAGTGCTTCGGCGAATATCGATCCGAACCCGTATCTGCGAATCGAAAAAGAGCAGACGCCAGAGTTGCAGGTGGCTGTGGATGCAGTGAATGCCCGTGCGAGCGGCCCGTATGCGATTGCGCGAATCAAACAGGCCCTTTCTGAAATTCTTCCGGGCTATCCAGTGCGCGTCCGCCCGCCCCTTTCCTTCGAATAACCTCATAAATTTGCTCACGATCGTGAGTAAATTCGTGAGGTTGGTTAGAGCTGTTTGACGGCGCGGTTCGAGAGTTCGTTGTGAAGATGAGCTACGCGCGGACCTGCGTAATCTTCTGGGTGCAACGCTTCGGGAAGAAGGGGGTCTATGCTCATGGCTTGAGCATAGGCCAGATTATCCATCCGCAATAGGCGTGCAATGTCGGACTCTCTGTTTGATTCAAGGGTCAGTTTTTTCAGGTTTTCCTCGGCAAATTGAATGTACAACCGCTGGACTTCATTAATTTTTTCAAAGTTCCACGCTTCTCGTACAACAGATTGGTTGCCAAACCCGAGCACGGTACGTGCCTCAAAGAGAAATGCGACGCTGTCTACGCACGCCGTGCGATTGAGGTCGTCGTACTCGGGACGGACATCCCACGGCGTGACCCAAACGCTTTTTTGTAAGCATCCGAAGTTCCTCTGTTTTAGGAAAGTGCGCAAGGTGTCGCGATAGGAACGCTTTTTTTCCGGGACATCGAACATGAGGATGTACCAAATATGCCCCCATTTTTTATCCCAGAATTTCTTTGGGCTAAGGTAAAGGGGTAATGTTTTCTTCGCTTCGGGGGTGAGTTTTATGGACGGCAGAGATCCGTCTGTTGTTGTTTTAGTGATCAGTCCTTTTTTTCGGAGTCTGGATATGGCGGCATCAAATGCATGTGTGTTTGGATAGCATCCTTTATACAGCGTGTTTCGCCCAGCTGATAAAAGAAACTCAGATGTTCCTGCTAAGAGGGTGAGTAATTCCTCTCCTGCTTTCCTCCGAACGATAGGCAAAGAGATGTCTGGATGATGAAAGGCTTTCCACTTCATGTCAGGAGGATAGGGGGCTTTTTTATAAAAGTCACGAATCTACTCACGATCGTGAGTAAATTCGTGAGGAGTGCGGCTTGTTGATTTAATCCGTGCAAAGAACAGTTTTATTTTTTCGCGGGGTGTGTTTTGCCGAGCTTGGCGAGGACGGCCTGCAAGTCGGCCCAGACTTCACGCTTTTTCGCCGGAACCTTTAGAAGATAGCCGGGGTGGAATGTGGGCATGAGGTCGATTCCTTCATAGGTTTTCCACGTTCCGCGCAGTCGGGTGATGGCGACCTTTTCATGGAGTAACCCTTCGACCGCGGTTTTACCAAGCGCGACGATGAGCTTCGGCTGAACCAGTGCGATCTGTGCTTTCAGGTACGGGTTGCAGGTGGAGACCTCTTCGGGGAGGGGAACGCGGTTGTTCGGCGGGCGGCATTGAACGAGGTTGAGAATGAAGATGGTGTCGCGTTTGTAGCCCATCGCGACGATCATTTTTTCGAGGAGCTGTCCGGCTTCGCTGGTGTAAAAACGACCTTGCTCGTCTTCTTCCACTCCAGGGAAGTCACTTACAAAAAGAATGTCCGGCTGGTTGGGGTTGCCTTCGCCCGGAACGGTGTTTTGGCGCGAAGTGTGGAGCGGGCAAGCGGCGCAGGTTCGAATTTGTCCGGCGATTTCGTCGAGCGTTTTTCCGGTGACTTGTACGGCACTTTTCGGCGGCTTGGGGGCCGCCGCTACGGGCATGGGTCGCGCGAGCTTGGGCACGGGTTTCTGAGCCGTCGGCATCGTTTTTTGAGCGGGGGCGCTTGCGGTCGGCTTAAGTGCAACGAGGGTTTCCGGGGAAATTTCCAAGGTTTGGAAACCCTCCTCTTTTTTATATTCGAGGAAGGCCTGCAAATCATTGATCAGTTTGTCGCGCTGGGTCATAGGGTCGCAGAATAGAGGATGCGCGGAACGATGAACAAGGAATATCGAATTGCTTTCAATTTTTTCCAAGGTCTGGAAGACTCCGGTTGTTACATTTCCAAGGATCGGAAAAATAAGTATGGCTAATGAACCGGGAAAAAAGGGATATGCGTTCGGCACCTTTAAAGGGGTCTATATTCCGAGTGTGCTGACGATTCTTGGAGTGGTCATGTATCTGCGCTTCGGTTGGGTGCTCGGCAGCGTCGGGCTGCCCGCCACGTTGTTGATTGTAACGCTCGCCACTTCGATCACTTTTCTGACCGGCCTTTCGCTTTCGGCGCTGGCCACCAACATGAAGGTGGGCGGCGGCGGGGCCTACTTCATTATTTCACGTTCGCTCGGCCTCGAGGCGGGCGCGGCGATCGGTCTGCCGCTTTTTTTCGCACAGTCTTTTGGCATCGCCTTTTATATTGCCGGGTTTTCCGAGGCGGTTGTTGGAAATCTCGGAGCCTGGCTTCCTGCATTCATGACCGCAAAGGTGATTGGTGTCGCAACGCTGGTTGTCTTGACGGTGCTGGCAACCCTTTCCGCCGATCTAGCATTGAAGGCCCAGTTTTTCATTTTTGTGATCATTGGCCTGTCGCTGGCGTCGTTTTTTATCGGCGGACCGGTGACGGAGATTGCTGGAGGAGTTGTGGTTCCAAAGGGGATCGGCTTCTGGCCGGTCTTCGCTGTCTTTTTCCCGGCGGTGACGGGGATTGAGGCTGGGTTGGCGATGTCGGGTGACTTAAAGAAACCATCCAAGTCCCTGCCGTTGGGTACGATGGCGGCGGTCTTAACCGGTTATGTTGTTTACATGTCGCTGCCGATCTTGCTGGACCGGCATGTGACGGATAAAACGATGCTACTCAATCCGAACGTCATGCGTTCGGTGGCGCGCTGGGGCTTTCTGATTGTCGCGGGAGTGTTTGCCGCCTCGCTTTCCAGCGCGCTCGGCGCACTACTCGGGGCGCCGCGCACCCTGCAGGCGCTGGCCAACGACCGCATTCTCCCGTCGTTTATTGCTCGCGGTTTTGGTAAGCCTGAATCCGTTAGATAATTTATAAAAAACAGTTGTTACCTGTTGGGCTGGAACGGATAATATATCCGGATAACCAAATCAAAACCAAACCCAACAGGTGAGAAAATGAAACACTATAAACTGGCTC